>Ga0123337_10000960_pt1 | contig 41183 bp, 38 predicted proteins | sample frozenSSSSmetaG_FD_89792 | JGI IMG/M metagenome (GOLD analysis project Ga0123337, IMG submission 89792) | Glacier valley bacterial and archeal communities from Borup Fiord, Nunavut, Canada, to study Microbial Dark Matter (Phase II) -... | ecosystem: Environmental > Aquatic > Freshwater > Ice >... | reverse complement strand
CTTTGGTCTTGAAGGTTGCGTCGTGGACGCGCCGAGTTGACTTGGTCATTTTTGGACATTTTGTAGGTCGAAACTAATTGATTCAAGTTAGCCTACCTGTCCAAGTTTTGGGGAGCATTATAGATACGCTTCTGAATAAACACACTGCTGAATCCAGTCAAGTTCAATCATCTTCTCAGTGCGCCACTAACCAGTTTTCGCCCACGCCGATGCCGGTGTCCATCTTTACACCCATCGGGATGGCGTTCTTCATGATCCGATCTACGTTCTCGCGCAGGTAATCGAGTTCGTCGCGGTGGGCGTCGAAAACGAGTTCGTCGTGTACGGTCAGGATCATTTTGGAGCGGAGCCGTTCGCGCTGCATAAAATCGTGAATCTGGATCATGGCAATCTTGAGCATGTCGGCGGCACTGCCCTGAATGGGTGCGTTGACGGCGTTGCGCTCGGCAAACATCCGGTCCGTTACGTTGCGCGAGTTAATATCGCGCAGGTACCGGCGACGGCCCAGAATGGTTTCAGCGTAGCCAAAGCCCCGCGCCTTTTCAACGCACTCGTCAATATAAGCCCGCACCGCCGGGAAGCCCGCGAAATACTCCTCGATGATCTGCCCGGCTTCCTTACGCGGAATCCTGAGCCGCTGCGACAGGCCGAACGATGAGATACCGTAGATAATGCCAAAATTGATAGTTTTGGCCTTCCGGCGCATGTCAGACGTCACCTCGTCAAGGCCCACGTGGAAAACTTTGCTGGCCGTTTGGGTGTGAATGTCGACATCGTTATTAAAGGCGTCGAGCATGGTTTGATCGTTACTAAAGGCGGCCATGATGCGGAGTTCGATCTGCGAATAGTCTGCCGACATAATCAGGAACTCCGGCCCGCGTGGCACAAACGCTTTACGAATTTCCTGCCCGCGCGGGGTACGAATCGGGATATTTTGCAGGTTCGGGTTGGCCGACGACAGCCGACCGGTGCTGGTAACCGCCTGATTGAACGACGTATGTACCCGTCCCGTGCGTTTACTGATGAGCAGTGGCAGCGCGTCGACATACGTATTTTTGAGCTTTATCAACTCGCGGTATTCCAGCACTTTACGGGCAATCTCGTGTTCTTCTTCGAGTTTCGACAGGATTTCTTCGCCGGTGGCATACTGGCCGGTACGGGTCTTTTTGGCGTTCTTGTCGAGCTTGAGTTTTTCGAACAAAATTTCGCCCAGTTGCTTCGGCGAACCAACGTTGAATTCCTGCCCCGCAATCTCAAAAATTTCCTGTTGCACCTGCAACATGTCCGTTTCCAGCGTGGCCGATAGTTCAGACAGGGCGTTAGTGTCCAGCGTGATGCCTTCCAGTTCGAGGTCGGTCAGGACCTGCACGAGTGGCATCTCCACCTGATCGAAGAGTTTATGCAGGCTATCTTTTTCGAGTTGCGGCACAAAGGCGTTGCGCAGTTGCAGCGTAATGTCGGCATCTTCGCCCGCGTACTCCACCACCTTTTCTACGTCTACATCGCGCATGGTGAGCTGGCCTTTCCCTTTTTTACCGATCAGGCTTTCGATCTCGACCGGGCTATAGTTGAGGTAGGTCATGGCCATCATATCCATGTTATGGCGCATTTCCGGCTCAATCAGGTAATGGGCAATCATGGTATCGAACAGCTTACCCTGCACTTCAACGCCGTATTTCTTGAGCATCAGCAAATCGTACTTCAGATTCTGCCCAATTTTCTCGATAGCCGGATTCTCGAATACCGGCCTGAACTGATCCACAATGGCCTGCGCTTCGTCGCGGTCGTCGGGAACGGGTACGTAAAATGCTTCGCCGGGGCGGTACGCAAATGACAGCCCGACCAGGTCGGCCTCAACGGGATCGAGGGCGGTAGTCTCGGAGTCGAAACAGAGACTATTTTGCTGGGTCAGGTAATGCACCAGACTTGCCCGCAGTTCGGGCGTATCCACGAGCCGGTAATCATGCTTTACGGATAAAATCGTCTTCCGGCGTTCGGAGGGGCGGCCTCCCGCATGGACTTCGTCAATTTCGTAATCCGGGTATACGTCCAGATAGACGGTAGAATCCGCGCCGGTCCCGGCCACTTCGTTTCCAACCGCATCGTCTGTCGTAATCGTATCCGTTACCTCTTCAGGTGTTGACGACGAACCAGACGCGGCAGGTGCGGCAACCTTCGCGTGTTTTTTAGCTGGCTTCGCGACCGGGACAGCCGGGGACGCGGCTGACGAGTCGAAATCGAACGGCAGGTCGTCGGCACCCGACGGGTTTACTGCCGGAACGCCGGACCGTTCCATGTTAGAGAACGGCAGAAACGCCGGTGCTTTTGCGTCGGCAGCGTCGAACAGGCTCATCTGGCTACTCGTCGGTTTTGACGGAGCCGGGTTGTTTTGGAAGGCAGCGGGCAGGGGTTTTTCATCATAAATGCCGCCCAATAACCGCGTTTTTATCTGTCGGAATTCCAGTTCATCGAGCAGCGCGGCCAGCCGGGGTTTGTCGTATTCGGTGTGGCGCAGGTGGTTTTCGTCAAAAGCAACGGGTACATCCAAATGAATGGTGGCCAGTTCTTTCGAGAGCATGCCCTGCTGCCCGAAGTTGATGACGTTTTCCCGAAGTTTCCCCTTGAGTTGATCGGCGTTTGCAATCAGGTTTTCGACGCTGCCGTAATCAGCAACGAGTTTCTGCGCGGTTTTTTCGCCGATCCCCGGAATGCCGGGAATGTTATCGACCGAGTCGCCCATCAGGCCCAGCATATCCGTTACCTGTTCGATGCGCTCGATTTGCCAGCGGTCCAGGATCTCGGCCACGCCCAGTTTTTCGGCGGGTTTACCCATAAACGCAGGTTTGTAGATGTGGATGTGTTCTTCTACCAACTGCCCGTAGTCTTTATCAGGCGTCATCATATAGACCTCAAAATCGGCAAGGGCGGCTTTTTTGGCGATGGTCCCAATAATATCGTCAGCCTCGTAGCCATCCATAATCAGCATCGGAATGCGCATGGCCTCAATCAGTTGCTTGATGTAGGGCGTGGCAACACTAATGTCTTCGGGCTGTTTCTGACGATTGGCCTTGTACATGGGAAATTGCTCGTGCCGGAACGTCTTTTTGGACGAGTCGAAGGCAACGCCGATGTGGGTGGGTTTTTCTTTGGTCAGCACCTCAATCATAGCGTTCATAAACCCGAAAACAGCCGAGGTATTGACACCCCGCGACGAGATGCGGGGGTTTTTGCTAAAGGCAAAATGAGCGCGGTAAATCAGGGCGAGCGCGTCTAACAAAAACAGTTTCTTGGTTGGTTTAGCCATTGGTTGTGCGTTGCAAATGAGTTCTCAAAGGTCGGGTTGCGTAGTGAAAAACCCTACCTGAATCGGGCGCTTCGGCCAATAAAAATGGGGGCTGTTGTGCCATAAACACAACAGCCCCCAACGGGTTTTGATTCGATTTTTTGGTCTGCTACCTACGGCAGCAGCACCCGATCGATCTTATGCACAACGCCGTTGGTGGCGTTAATATCGGCGGTTGTTACGTTGGCCGCGTTGGTACCGTTTCCTCGGCTCAACAGCGTAACGGCATTGTTACTGCCCAGCGTAACGGTTACCGGCCCACCACCAAACGTAGTGACGGGACCGTTGACCAGCGTGGGCGAGTACGCACGGGCGGGAGCGACTACGTGGTTGGTTAGTACGGCGGTAAGCGTGGCCACCGGAGCTGCGTTAACAGCCGCTATAGTTGGGAAGCCAGCTGCCCGGAACGCTGCGTTGGTCGGCGCAAACACGGTCACCGATGTAGTTCCTGCCAATGCCGACGTAACGGCAGTTCCACCCCGTATGGCCGCAGCCGTCAGGTATGTGAGCGTCGTATCGGCCTGCGCAATGGCCAGTACCGTACCTGCGGGTGGCAGCAATACCTTGTCAATGATGTGAATAACGCCATTGGACGCCTTCACGTCGGCTGTTGTTACCCGCGATCCGTTGACCGAAACGGCCGTACCGGCTTTCGTGACGAAAAACGGAGCATTTCCCGTACCCGCCGTTGGTAGTGCCGTTTGCCCAGCCGGAATGGCCGCAGCGGCCACGGCAGAGCCACTCACCACGTGATAGAGCAGGATGTTACTCAGCGTAGCTACCGGAGCCGCATTGATAGCCGCAGCATTAGCAAAGCCAGCCGCCTGAAATGCGGCATCAGTCGGGGCAAAGACCGTAAATGGTCCTGCACTGGCCAGTGTATTAGCCAGTCCGGCCCGTATCACAGCTGCTTCGAGCAACGTGAAATTTGTGTTGGCAACCACCACATCAGTAATGGTTTGCGCGGGTGTTACAGTTGTCGGATTGTCTTCGTTCTTGCAACTGTAAAAAGCAACGGACAGCATCGACAGAACGGCAAGTACAGGAACGGACAGCCTAAAGCTGATTTTGGTTTGTTTAGTTTGCATTGTAATTTGAGGTTTGTATGTAAATCAACAGGAGAGGATTTCTCTCTTTCAACGCAAACGATTGTCTAACCGGTTTGTTGATTCAACACCAAAAAAAATAATTTGTCCCTACCTGTTTCGCTTAAAATTTGTTTGAACGGCCCGTGCCAACGGAACTGTGATGCCATGTATCACGGTCCTGATCAGGGGGCGTATAGGCGCGCTTGTAGGCTCAGCCGCCTGCATCGACGGTATCGGAATTAAAAACGGGAATAGGGGGTAGGTCAGACGTTTCTTTATGCCCGTTTGGTAGAGACCCACAATTTGACCTGCCAGGAGCCTTAGCAGAAATAAACCAGAAATTTAGCGTCGGTTATTTATTAGCGAACGCCCTTACGCAGGTTCTGATTCAGGTCTGGATTCGCCCACGGGCTGGCGGTACGACTGAAACGGCACTTTAAGCAGATTACCAATGTGCGAATGTTCGTGCGGTTCGGGGTGGGTGTCGATGCCGTATTTGAGGTCACGGCCCGCCATTTCGTGGTACGTACCAAACAACCGGTCCCAGTAGGGGAAGATATTGCCGTAGTTGGTATTTGTTACGGGCAGAACGTAGTGATGGTGTACGTGGTGCATGTTGGGCGTCACAATTACCAGCCCCAGCAGCCGGTCGGCCCAGCGGGGCAACTCGATGTTGGCGTGATTAAACTGCGACAGCGCGACCGACAAGGCTTGGTACATGAACACAAGCCACATAGGCGCGCCCGTCAGCAGCACGGCCACCAGCGTAAATACGAACCGGATCACGCTTTCGCCGGGGTGGTGCCGATTGGCCGTTGTGGTATCAACGTAGGCATCGGTATGGTGAATCAGGTGAAACCGCCACAGGAATTTTACCTGATGTTCGGCCCAGTGTGCCAGCCATGCACCAATCAAATCGAGGGCCAGCAGACCAGCGATAACCTCGGCCCAGAGCGGCAGTTGCACCCACTGCAACAGCCCAACCCCATTTTGCACCGTCCAGTCGCTGGTACGCAGCAGCAAAAACGCCAGCGTGAAGTTGACGATGATGGTGGTCATCGTAAAAAAGAAGTTGATCCCCGCATGACGGTATTTACGATACCCAAACCGAAACAGCGGCACCGCACTCTCGATAAGCCAGAAAATTGTGATGCCGCCCACCAGAATCAGACTCCGGTGCAGTGACGGGATATGCTCGAAATAATTGATGATACCTTCCATGACGGGTTGCAGTATTTCAGGACTTAATAAAACAAAAATACGGATGTTTCTCTCCCCAAAACCCGATTTGTTCATTTCCCGTTTCAGTTATTGGTTGGCAACGCAGCATCTTTGTCCCACTATTGTGAATACCCGTAAACTGATACCATGCCCCACCCCAAATTTGCCCGCGAATCCATAACGGTCATGACCGAAATGGTTTTGCCCAATGATACCAACACCCTCCATAACCTGATGGGGGGCCGCCTGCTCCATTTCATGGATATTGCCGCGGCCATTGCCGCTCAGAAACACTCTAACCGCATCGTTGTAACGGCCTCGGTCGATAACGTATCGTTTGCTGAACCCATCCGGCTGGGCAATATTGTAACGATGAAAGCCCAGGTAACGCGCTCGTTCAACTCATCGATGGAAGTTTTTATCGAAGTATGGGCTGAAGACATTCCGGCGGGCATTCGGGTCAGCACCAACAGCGCGTTTTACACGTTCGTAGCCGTCGACCAGAGCGGCAGGCCCATTGAAGTACCGGGCGTCATTGCCGAAACCGACGAAGAAAAAGACCGCTACGCCAGCGCCCTGCGCCGACGACAACTCCGGCTCGTTCTGGCCGGACGCATGAATGCTCAGGATGCCACTGAGTTGCGGGAATATTTAAAGGTCTGAACCGTTCTGAACCAAGATTTTCACAGGATTCGTATCGGACCGGCGCTCCTGAGAGTCTTGTAAATCTTGTAAAAATTCCGGTTCAGACCCGTTCAGACAACCTACTGAGGCATTCTCAACGACTGCCACGTTACCATCTGCCACTGTCCTTTCTTTTTAACGTACACATCGGTGTAGCTCAGTTTGAGGTCGGCAGCTGGCGGGACGTTTTTTATCTGGCAAATACCCTTGATAACAGCCGTATTGCCGTACACGCGCACGTTCTGCTCCAGTACGTCGATAGATCCGTAGTTGGACTTTCCGTTACGGATCGACTCGATATACGATTGCTTGGTATCAATGTTGCCGTTGGAGTGAGCGTAGATCAGATCATCGGCCAGGACACGGTCCAGTACGGCGTAGTCTTTACTCACCTGCGCATCGAACCGGCGTCGTTCGGTATCGACAACCGCTTTTTCGTCTTTAGATTGAGCCACCACAAACTGGGTAGCGAGCAACAGGCAGAGGGTCAGGATGTGTTTCATGGTTTTAGGATCTTGTTTTGTCATTGATGGTAATTCTTTGTCATTCATTGCACGTGCAATGAATGACAAAGAATTACCACGAGTTATTTACTGTTTAGTTCGGTGATGGCCTGATAGACCAGCACTTTGAATTTGTCGGTCAGGTCGCCGTAGCTGTTCGGCACTTTCTGGGTGTAAATCAAGGCCACAACACCCTCCGTCGGGTCAACCCAGTAGGTAGTACCGAAGAAGCCGCCCCAGTCATAACTTCCTTCTGAAACCGGCAAACGGGCCGCGCTTTTCCCGGAAGTAATGGCAAAGCCCAGTCCAAATTTGTTAAGACCCTGGTTCAGATCGCCAATCTGATTGGTCGTAATAAGCCGTACCGTAGTTGGGCTAAGGATGCGTTTACCGTTGTACTCGCCCCCGTTCAGCATCATTTGCAGGAAAACGGCGTAATCCAGCATGGTAGAGGACAGCCCCGCTCCGCCCGAGAAATACGTCCCAGCCTGTTTTGGATAATTCTCCGAAATACCACCCTGCGCGGGTAATCGCTGAATCGCCTTGTTGGCATCTTCGGTATACACGCGCGTCAGGCGGTTTTGGAGTTTGGCGGGCAGGTAAAAATAAGTGTCGTTCATACCCAGCGGATCGAACAGGCGCGTTTTCAGATACTGGTCCAGCGGCTGCCCCGACAGTACCTCAATCAGTCGCCCCACCAGGTCGACGCTCAGGCCATAACTCCAGCGGTCGCCGGGCTGGAACATAAGCGGCAGCGCGGCCAGGCGGTCCATAGCCTCTTGCAGCGTACCGTCGGGCGTACCGATACCGCTCGGAATCCGGTTTTTAGCGTAGATGGCTACGGCCTCTTTGGAGCCGATGCCGGGGTAGCTAATGCCCGACGTATGGGTAAGCAACTGCCGGATGGTGATGGGGCGTTTAGCCGGCACGGTGGTATAGGTCGTATCTTTCTCGCTGTATTTGTCGATGACCATCATGTTTTTGAAGGCCGGAATATAGTTACTGACGGGGTCATCGAGCAGGAATTTACCTTCCTCAAAAAGCATCATCAGGCCAATGCTGGTAATGGCTTTAGTTTGCGAGGCAATCCTGAAAATAGCATCGCGTTTGAGCGGTGTACCGGCTTCCGTATCGTCCTGCCCGTAGGCTTTATGATACACAATATGCCCGTTGCGGGCCACCAGTACGGCCACGCCCGCCTGGCGGCCCTGCTTAATGTAGTCGTTGATAACGGCGTCCATGCGCCGGAGCCGGTCGCTGCTCATGCCGGCGCTTTCGGGCGGGGCATCCTGCAAAATAGGATGGGTGGTGGCGGTCCGGGCGGCTGGGCGAACGGCAGTGGGCGGCTGGGCCGACGCGGACAAAAAAAGACCGGCCATCAGGCCGGCCAGAAGATATGTTTTCATCAATAAACCGGGGTTAATAATCCGCTCCAAGTTAGGTTATTTTTTGGTTCCGTTATATGTCTCAACCTTTCGAATAGCGGTACCGTCCTTAAGTGTCTCGGTAGTTGCGGTCAACACGAAAGCCAGCTTACCAGAAGCCTGGTCTTTCCCAAAAACGCCCGTGGCTTTGTAACTGCCGGTGTAGTTGTTGTTGGGCGGCACAAAAATCTGGTTGCTGTTTTTGTCGATAACGGTAAAGTTTTCACCGTTGAGTTCAGCGGTTACTTTCAGCGACTGGTTAGGAGACTCAATGTAAATCTCCTTCGGATTAGAACTTTTGGAAACCGTGATATTCGTCGGCCCAAACTCCGGATTGAACTGTAGCGTACCAATCGCAATAACGCTCTGATACCCCTTTTCGCCCCCTACGTAAGCTCCCACATATTGATCGCGGGGGTCGATGTCGGGGTCAGTGCCGCCTTTCGACTTGCAGGACGTGGTTAGTGAGCCAAAGAGAAACAAAACCATTGCCACTACGAAATAGGAGCGAATGGCGGGAAAAATAGTGTTCATCGGAATAAGAATTGAGTTACGTTTTGGTGTTTGTCTATCAAACGCTGTGCCGATTTTTTAAGTATGACAACACACGGACGGATTCTAGTATAAAGGCTGGTTTCAGCGGTGTTCAATGGGTTTCAGTTCAACGTCAGAGGGTTTCTGAACGGCCATTGGCACGTGCATCAGGTAGATGATCCGGAACCAGATCAGCGCACAGGGAAATGCCCTGAGCACGTAAGGCAGTACGTAGCGATCACGCAGAACATCCGGAAAGATGTCGCTCTTGGATACTACCGTAAGGACAAAACAGGCAATGAGCAGGGCGCGGTCCAACCCCGTTTGTGGACTGGCAAACCACCAGATCAGCACACCCGTAACGGCTACAATGTACACCGGTGACTCGGCAATAGGATTAAATATAACCTGAAAGATAAGGATTGAAGCCAGCAGCAACATGCGGAACGTATGCTCGCTAAACCGCCTGATTTGCGCGTATACCGTACAGAACAGCACAACTCCCCCCCCAATGATGGCCGCCGTTGGTATGTTGGGCGAGACGAACAGATGCAGTATTCGGTGAATCGAGGTATTGATCCATTTGTCACTGTCCGACTTAAGGAACAGTTCCTCTACCCACCAGCGGTACTGTTCCAGTAAGCTGGCCGGACTGGTAAACACAAGCGGCATCAACCCCAGCGCAACCGCCCAGAAAGCCATGTACGCTATAAACCGGACGCGCTGCCCTGGATACAGCAAAAAAAGAGCGGCCCCAACCAGGCTGTAAATCTTGATGTAGAACCCGACAATGAGCAAAAACGCAGCCCAGGAGGGCCGTTGTTTCTCAAAGCACAGGTAAACAAAGATCGGGATGGCCGCAATGAACGGATTAGTCTGGCTGTTCACGATTGATGTAAACAGTTCGTGCAGCGCAAACCAGTACGCAAACACCTTTTGGCCTTGAGTCAGCGGCAGCCGGTACACGGCATATACCCAAACGGCGGCAAACAGCAACTGCCATATAAATAGCCCAACCGCATAGGGAAACCAGAAGATGGGCGCAACCAGGGCCGGAAATGAAGGGGCGTAATGATAACGGTCCAGATACTCAGCCGGGTACAGCGCGTACAGATTCGTTCCGTCGATCAGGTGCGACAGGGAATAATAAAAGATGGCGTAGTTGTTGGAACCTTCAAACAATGTAATGCGGACCGTAGCAAACATCATCAGCACTGCGTATACCCCAAAAACAAATGTGAGGTTACTGAACAGAGATCTTTTTAAGAAGGCAAGCATTACAGGACCTAAATCGTATCAATATGCCCAAAACAGGCTAACAAAGGTAGACATGATTCGGACAGGATTGCGGCAAAGCAGCTCCAAACCTGTTGCAAAAAACGCAGACCGTTGCAGTTGTGACTCTATGCAGAAAAGCGGCCGGGGCTAAACGAATCCATATCCAGCACTGGTATATTTCCCGCAATCGCGTCAGCCACGAGTTTGCCCGTAGCCGGTCCGAGGCTCAGGCCCATCATACCGTGGCCGGTAGCAACAATCACGTTTTCGGCCTGTGGCACCCGGCCAATATACGGCAACCCATCGGGCGAACACGGGCGCAGCCCACTCCAGACAGCTTCAACACGCGGCATGTCAACCCGGATATCGGGATAATACTGGTTAATAGATTGCACGATGCCCCGCACCCGATTCATATTGACCGACAGATCGGTACCGGCCACTTCGAGCGTGCCGGCAAAGCGCAGGTCATTACCGATGGGCGTGGCCGTAGCGCGGGCTTCGAGCATAATGGCCGGCACGCGAATGTTATCAGTCACGCCCGGCGTGGACTCGCCAGCCAGCATAAAGCTGTAGCCTTTGCCCCCCTGCAACGGCAATCGCAGAGCCAGTTTCCTCGCCAGTGACGACGACCACGCCCCACCCGCCACCACCAACTCATCGACCGGAAAATCACCGGTATTGGTCTGCACCATCGTTACGCGCCCGCGTTCCCGCACCAGCCCCGTCACGGTTGTCTGGTCGTGAATCTCAACGCCCCGACGGCGCAGGTACGTAATGAGCGCGTGTACCAACCGACCAGGGTCGAGGTGGGCGTCGCCGGGGTAGAGAATGCCCCCGCGCACCGTTACGCGAGCGTCGGGTTCCAAATCCTGCACCTGCTGCCCAGTCAGGATGCGGGCTTCTACCCCGGCGCGGTTAGCCACGTCGGCTTCTTCGGCCATGTCGTGTTCGGCAGCGGGGGTTTTGTAGAGCATCAGCAAACCACGCTCGTGCCAGCCAAAATCCAGCGGCTGCCCATCTGCATCGCCGTTGGCGGCCACTCCAGGCCGGGCCACTCCAGGCCGGGCCACTCCAGGCTGGGCCAGTTCCTGATAAAGTTTTTTGCTGAGCAGGCTCAAATCACGCAGAGCGGGAATGGCGCGTTCAACGTGTTGGGGCGTGGAGTGCCGGTAGAAAAGCCAGCCCCAGCGCATCAGATCGGCGTTCAGGCGGGGTTTTACGTAGAACGGACTCGTGGGACTGAGCATCCAGCGCAGCCCCTTCGCAATCATACCCGGCTGTGCCAGCGGAATAATGTGGCTCGGCACAATCATACCCGCGTTGCCCATCGAGCAACCTTCGGCCAGCGCGTTCTGCTCAAAAACCGTAACCTGATAGCCCGCTTTTTGCAGGTAATACGCCGAACAAAGGCCAATGATCCCACCCCCAATGATGCCTATCCGATTTGCGGCCCGATGTGTCATAATACCTGAAACCCGTGCGCATACGGGTCGTCTTCGTCAATGATGAGGTGATTGTACCCGTAAATTCTGGCCCAGCCTTCAATGCTCGGCACAATGGCGGGTTGCCCGGCCAGCGTGGTCTCGGCTTCGATACGGCCCGTAAAAATCGACCCGATGATACTCTCGTGAATAAACTCGTCGCCGGGTTTCAGCCGACCCTGCGCGTACCACTGCGCCATCCGGGCCGACGTACCCGTGCCGCAGGGCGAGCGATCAATGGCTTTGTCGCCGTAGAAAACTGCGTTGCGGGCTGTCGATGTGTCGGCCAGTGGTTTACCCGTCCAGAGTACGTGGCTCAGCCCCCGAATAGTATCGTTTTCGGGATGCACGAAGGTGTAGCGTTCGTTCATGCGGCTTCGCATTTCCCGTGCCCAGGCAATGAGTTGCTCGGCTTTGTAGTGTTCCAGACCGGGGAAGTTCGGCTGCGGGTCTACAATGGCGTAAAAGTTACCGCCATAGGCCACATCAACGGTCAACTCGCCCAGGTCGGGGCAGGTTACGGTTAGTTTTTCGGCGGCCAGGTACGACTTTATATTCGTGATTTTGACCGACGTAACCTTGCTGCCGTCCAGCACGTACTCGGCCCGGACGAGTCCGGCGGGCACTTCCAGATTAAGGACGCCCGGCGTTTTAGGCCGAATCAGGTTCTGCTCGATGGCTACCGTAACCGTACCAATAGTGCCGTGACCGCACATGGGCAGACAACCCGACGTTTCGATGAATAGCACGCCCGCGTCGTTGGCCGGGTCGATGGGCGGGTACAGAATACTGCCCGACATCATATCGTGGCCGCGCGGCTCAAACATCAGCCCGTGCCGAATCCAGTCGTATTCGCGCAGGAAGTGCTGCCGTTTTTCGCTCATGGTCGCGCCGGTCAGAAACGGAATACTGCCGCCCGTAACCACCCGCACGGGATTGCCACAGGTATGCGCGTCGATACAAAAGAAGTGGGAGGCCATTTTTTTTCAATTAGCAGTGACCAGTTAGCAGTAAACAGTAGGTGATTGTTAATGAAGAGCAGTTGGGCAAACGAGAGTCAGAAACTGATAACTGATTACTGGTCACTGATAACTGAGAAGGGTCGGTTTGCCATTGCCTTATCAATAAGGCCCTGTACCCGATTGCGCTCGTCGGCTTCGAGGGGCAGACGGGGGGCGCGGACGTGTTCGGAACCGATGCCGGTGGCCGCAGCCGCCAGCTTAATATACTGCACGAGTTTCGGATGAATATCCAGTTCCAGCAACGGCATAAACCAGCGGTAGATCGTCAGGGCTTCGGCTACGTTACCCTGTTGTGCGAAGTTATAAATAGCCATCGTCTCTTCGGGAAACGCATCGACCAGACCGCCCACCCAGCCGTCGGCACCCAGCAGCAGAGCTTCCAGTGCCAGCGTATCGACCCCGCCCAGAATGCGAAACCGGTCGCCAAAGGCGTTACGCATCCGGGTAATGTTGGTTAGATCGCGGGTCGATTCTTTCACCGCCCGGACATTGGGCAGGCTGGCCAACTCCTCGAACATAGCGATACTGATGTTGATTTTGTAATCGACCGGGTTGTTGTAGAGCATGATCGGCAAATCGGTCGATTCGGCCACGGCCCGGAAGAAGGCGACAGTTTCGCGGTCGTCGGCGTAGTAGCGCATGGGCGGCAACAGCATCAGCCCGTCGGCTCCGGCCCGTTGGGCTTCCTGCGCGGCTTTAACGGCTTCACCCGTGGCAGATTCGGCAATGTTCATAATCACCGGCCCGCGACCGTCCACAAACGCAACGGCTTCTTCGAGCAACTGTTGCTTTTCGGCACGGCTCAGCGTACTGGCTTCGCCCAGCGAACCGCCCAGCACGAAGCCGTGGATGCCGGCATTTAGTTGTGCCTGAAGGTTGGCTTTGAACAGGGCCAGGTCGAGGGTATCGTCGGCGGTGAAGGGCGTCAGCAGGGCCGGGTAAACGCCCTGCCAGGTGGGTGAATTAGGCATGGTTTTTTATTTGAGTTTGTAGCCCGGACCGGGTTACTTAACCTGACGGACGTTGACGTAATAGTTGGCATCCACATTCAGCGATACGACGTTTTTTACCGGCATCGTTTGCCAGGCTGTGGTTGGCAGTACGTTCGTATAAACGGGCGACATATCGAAACATACCCGTACCGGCATGTCAAAACCGGCTACGCAATTGGTCCAGCGGTATTGGGCTGTACCATTTTTTAGTTTGTATTCCAACACTGGAATGCGGGTATCGCGCAGGTACTGATCAAATACGTGTTGTAAATCCCGGCCCGCCTGTTTGCTCACGTACTGCTCAATTTGGGCGGTCGTAACGGTCTGGTGGAAGAAGGTTTTGTTCATGCCCCGCAGCAGGTTTCGCCATGTCGAGTCGTCGTTCACAATCTGCCGGATGGTGTGCAGCATGTTGCCGCCTTTGTAGTACATATCGCCCGACCCGGAATTATTCACGTTGTACGTACCGATGATGGGGCTATCGTTGCGAACGTTATTGCGGCAGCCAATCACGTACTGCGCCCCGGCTTCTTTGCCCCAATAATACTCGACGAACAGGTTTTCGGCGTAGTTGGTAAAGCTCTCGTGAATCCACATATCGGCCACGTCTTTGTAAGTGATGTTGTTGGCGAACCACTCATGACCCGACTCGTGCACGATGATAAAATCCCAGAGCAGCCCCCAGCCCGTTTTCGACAAATCACGACCCAGGTAGCCATTCGCAAAGCGGTTGCCATACGTCACGGAACTCTGGTGTTCCATGCCCAGATACGGCACCTGTACCAGTTTAAAGCCGTCTTCATAAAACGGATACGGCCCAAACCAGTGTTCAAACGCCTTCAGCATTATCGGCACCTGCATAAACTGCTTTCGCGCCCGGTCTTCATCTTCGGGCAGGGCGTAGAAGTTCAGAGCGAGCGGCCCCTTCTCGCCCGCGTAGGTGTCGGACCAATGGGCGTAGCGGGCGGCATTCACGTTTACACCGTAATTATTGATTGGATTGGCCACGAACCAATCGAAGGTGCGGGTGCCATCGCCGTTGTCGGTTGTTTTGAGCAGGCGGCCGTTCGATACATCCATGAGCGGTTTGGGAACCGTCGCGCTGATGCGCATACTGTCGGGTTCGTCGTACATATGGTCTTTGCAGGGCCACCACGCACTTGCGCCCAGCCCCTGACAGGCCGTTGCAATGAACCACTGCCGGGTAGAATCCCTCGCCCATACGAAGCCCCCGTCCCAGGGCGGGCGTTTGGCCACGCGGGGCTTACCTTCGTAAAATACCGTTATCCGTTCGGCACTTCCGGTTTTCTGCGGTTTGGTCAGCGTCACAAAAAACGCATCACCATCGCGCCGGAACGTCAGCGACTTCCCGTCCTGTTCTATTTTGGTGATGCGCAGGGGCCGCTGCAAATCGACCTGTAGTTCCTGCGCTGGTTTCAGGACGGTATAGCCAATAACGTTACTACCCCGCACCGCACTGTCGGCGGGCAGAAGCTGAATGCTGAGTTGGTAATACGTCAAGTCCCACCAGGCGCGTTGGGGCGTAATGGACCCGCGCAGCGTATCGTCATGCGTAAACGCAGTGGTTTGCGCCGAGCAAAACCAGGGCAACAGGCTGATTAGTAACAGACAGAGGAAGGATTTCATGAGTGGATTACCACGAATAGATTAGGAATTTTGTCATGCTGTTTTCCGTCATGCGATTTTCTGTCATGCTAACGGAGGAAGCATCTCTATTACAAGCACTTGTTAGCTACATTGAGATGCTTCGTACCTCAGCATGACAACAACCAGCATGATAGAAGAAAGCATCACCGCGCGCCTGGAGGGCAGTGTTGCAGGAGGTAGTTGGTATAGAGGGTGCTGAGGTGCTGTGTCGTACCTGCCCCTTCAGAAATACCGTGACTGCGGTTGGGGTACGGCATAAACTGGAACTGCCGGTTATGCTTAATCAATTCATTTACAAGCTGCTCAGCGTTATCGTAATGCACGTTATCGTCGCCGGTGCCGTGGATGTAGAGCAGGTTGCCGCGCAGGTTTTTGGCGTGCGTAATGGGCGAACCGGCCACGAAATCCTCGCGATTTTCCTGCGGTATTCCCATATAGCGTTCCTGATAGATGTTGTCGTAGAGCAGCTGATTCCCCACGGCAGCAATGGAAATACCGGTCTTGAAAATCTCCGGGTACTGAAACATCAGATTCAGCGTGCTGGATCCGCCCCCGCTCCAGCCCCACACGGCCACGCGGCTGGTGTCAATGTAGCTGCGCTGCTGCATGAATTTCTTGGCAGCCATAGCCTGATCGCGGATGTTGAGCCGCCCAATCTGCCGGTAAATGGACTTACGCCAGGCGGCACCTTTCAGCGTGGGTGTACCCCGGTTATCAATGGCGACGTAGAAATAACCTGCCTTAGCCATATCGCCGTTAAAAAGCCGGTTTCGCCCGGCCGACGCTACGTCGTTGGTGGTTACGGACGCCGGTTCGCCATAGACGTAGAAAAGCACGGGATATTTTTTGGTGCTGTCGAAGTTCTCGGGTTTGGCCATCCAGCCGTCCAGCGTTACGTTGTCGTCGGTGGTGATGGTAAAGAATTCGACGTTGTTCTGCTTTACGGGCCGGGCCGCTACGGCACCATCGGTCACGACGGCGGGCGAATGGTCGGGCAACTTAACCCAATCCTGCGCAAACGACGTGAGGTGACTGTTGTAGCTATGCCGCGCCCACTGTCCGTTCGGCGAGACATCGTAGCGGTGCGTGCCAGACTGGTCGGTGGGGGTCAGGCGTTCGAGTTTCCCCTTGCCATCCAGTTGTACACGGTGCAGATACCGCTGTGTGGGGTTGGTAGGCGACGCCAGAAAATACGCGTAGCCCCCTTTCTCGTCGATGCGTTCGAGGTTGGCGAGGTCGTAGTTACCGGGGGTTAGCAGGGTTTCTTTTTTACCATCGCGGCTGATGCGGTAGAGGTGCCGCCAGCCGTCTTTCTCCGATAGCCACAAAAACGCTTTGCCGCCCTCGACCCACTCCCATCCCGACGGGTCGCCCCCGTTCCAGCGGGCTTTCGTATCAATCCAGGTCGTGTTGGTTTCGGTATAAACAGGCCGGGGTTTGGCTCCGCTGGCCGGGCAGATAAAGACAATGCTCTGATTTTGCTTGCGGTTCAGCTGCTCCACAATTAACTCGGGCGCATCCTCCGCACCGGCAGGCCGGCTGGGCGTCCACTCCATCCGAACCAGATAATGTTGCTGCGAATCGCCGGGGATAGGCAGCCAGGTGGTGGCTCCGCCCGATGCCCTGACCACGCCAATGCGCGTCGGCGACGGGCTTTCGCCCACTTTGGGGTACTCGACCGGTATCGTGAACGAGTAGATAGAATCGGTGGTATTGAGCATCAGGTAATCGCGGATTTTCGTGGCATCGACCTGCCAGTACGCAATCTGCTTACTGTCGGGGCTCCACCGGAAACCGTCCTGCGTACCGAACTCTTCCTCGTAGGCCCAGTCAAAGGTACCGTTGATGCGCTTGCGGGTGCCATCGGTGGTGAGCTGGGTGGTTTTGCCCGTTGCCACGTCTTCCACGAACAGGTTATTACCGCTGACGTAGCCCACCGATTTACCATCGGGCGAGAGTTTGGCAAACATCAGCGACTGCGCCGGTTTGTCTTTACCGATCTGCCGCACCAGCTTACGTTCCGGCTGAACGACGTAGTAATCGCCCCGCGTGTTGTCTCGCCAGACGCGGGCCGTATTCGTGAACACGAGCATTGTAGACCCATCGGGCGAGAGGGCGTAACTGGCCGCGCTAAGGGGTTTGTTGGTAGCAGGGTTGGTAAGCTGTTCTTTGGTGAAGATGACGGTGGTTTTGCCCGTTGCCATATCGGTCTGCACCAGACCATCGCTTTTTAGCGTCAGATACCCGGCACCGTCGTCAGTCCAGCGAACCGACGATTGCGCTGAAGTCAGCAGGGTACTAAACAGAAAGCCAACGAGGAAGAGGTATCGAATCATTTGAGATAAAAGGGGTTGGTTGAAATACTTTTTTTTAACACCGGTACGGGAGAAACCGCGTTAATCAGGTTTTACCATCGACGCCTGACTCAGTCCTTCGGCGTTGATACCGGCTACGTTGAAGCACGAATTGGTGTTATCGCTTGGACACTCAAACAGGTTGAAAGTAGTAACGTCGGGGGCAATACGCTCAAAATACAGCACAAACGAAAGCCGCTCGTCGCCCCGTATTTCGCGGCTTTCGGGCGTCAGCGGAATACCCGTGGTTTTAACGAGTTTATAGGTTCGTTTACCATCGGAAGCTGCCAGTACGGCTTTGGGGTTGAAGGATATGGCACTGGTACCGTAAAGATCATTGTTACGCCCACTGCGGTCTTTGGCAAACGTCAGGTACAGCACCGTAAATTCGGCGGTAAGCCGGACATCAGTCACGCGGATGTCGGGGTCTTCGGAGTGGCCCAGGCCCCCCTGCGGATCGGGGTACAGGCGTGGCTGTCCCGTAAACGTCGGCTTGGCGGGCTGGTAATAGTCGGCCCCGTCGGCAGGTACGTTTGTAAGCGCGGGTGGCCGGTTGCCGGTGCAGCCCGCTGCGAAGAGGAGGAAGACAAAGAGGAGTTTCATGGCACCGAATATAATCGATAATGGTAGATTTCTGTCATTCCGACGACGGAGGAATCCCTCAGCAGCTATGATTTGCTCAAAAGCGAGATTCCTCCGTCGTCAGAATGACAAAAAACCTCACACAGCGGCTGTTTCCTGCGCCATTAGCGTTTGCCAGATACAGTCGTACACGTCCGTGGCCAGCAGGGTCTCCCCTACTGCGCGGCTACTAACAAACACAGGCTGGTACTGCCGGTTGGTTTCGAGCCGCCCGTGCGAGCCGCGTACCAGCGTAGCGTCCAGCGAAATTACGTTCATCAGATACCGGAATCCAAGCAGTTTACGACCCAGTTTGTAGCCCGCCTTGAGTTTGATGAGCGGATTGGTCTGGTCCATAAACAACTCCACAGGGTCATAGCCGGGTTTCTGGTGAATGGCCACGAGCCGGGCAAAATCCGGGGCGCGGGCATCGTCGAGCCAGTAATAATACGTGAACCAGCTTTCAGCATCGGCCACAACCACAAAATCGCCGGACCGTTCGTGGTCGATGTGATACGCTTTCTGCTGCTCCTTATCCAGAACGAGTTCAATACCCGGCGTAGTCTCCAGTATCGACCGGACCTTGTCGTACACTGCAGCGTCATTCACGTACACATTAGCCACCTGATGGTCGGCGGTGGCAAAGGCGGGCGATGCTCCGGCATCGAACAGTTCCAGCCCGCGCTCTTCGCGGTAGCGGATCAACCCAGCTTCGCGGAAGATGCGGTTGATGTGAATCGGCTTACTGACGGTTGTAATGCCGTATTCCGAGAGGACAATTACCTCAGCACCCTGCTTTTCGTAGAACTGAATCAAATCGCGGCACACGTCGTCAATCTCGCGCAGGTCGCTGGCCAATTTCGGGATGTCCTGACCGAGCTTTTGCAGGCAGTAATCCAGATGCGGCAAATACACGAGGGTTAGCGTGGGGTTGTGCCATTCGTCCACGAGCATCGTAGCATCGGCAATCCAGCGGGTGCTTTTGATGGTTGTGGCCGGTCCCCAGAACTGGAAAAGCGGAAACGGACCCAGTTGAGCCTGCAAGCGGTCGCGCAAGTCGCCGGGTTGGGTGTAGCAATCGGGTAGCTTCAGCCCGTCGGACGGGTACTGCGGGCGGGGCGTGGCCGTATAGTCGGCAGTAGAGTACATATTGTACCACCAGAACATCTTGGAGACCGTGAAATTCGGGTCGACTTTCCGGGCCGCTTCCCAGATTTTCTCACCCTGCACGAGTTTGTTGGACTGCTTCCAGAATTTCACCTCAGCGTCGGTACGGTCATACCAGCCGTTGCCCACAATACCCGTTTCGGCGGGCCACTTTCCCGTCACAAACGTCGATTGCACGGCGGTGGTTACGGCGGGCAGCATGGGCGTAATAGTAGCCTGCTGCTTACCGGCAAACCACTGGTTCAGAAAGGGCGTGTGTTCGCCAATCAGCGAATATGAGAGGCCCACAACGTCGAGTACTACGGTCTTTTGCATAAATTTTCAAGTAGGTCGTACACTCCTGTGCGACCAGCCGCCGTGAGCGGTTAACAATAGAGTTCACGTTAAGTAACTGGCCCATTAGCCGCTTCACGGCTGGTCGCACAGGAGTGTACGACCTACCCAATCAAACCCATAACGAACTTCATTTCCCGTTCAATCGAATCTACCAACGGCATTTTCAGGGCGTCGGGCAGGACATCCCAGGTGTAGGTTTCTACTTCCATCTGACTGGTAAATGCCCGTTCGGCCTGTAACTTCAGCACCTCCCGAATATCGTCCTGCGTGGATTGTAACAGACCGTAGTCCTGTACAAACAGGGGTACGTGAAAATGCGCCCGCCACTCGGCCTGGGTGTTGTCAAAAGCGGCCAGTGCGTCGGGCAAATCGCGAAACCGGAGCAGGTCATCGTCGTTCGTCCGGGCCACGACCTGATGCAGGTACGTTGGTTCGTTAAATTGCTCAAACGCTTTTTTAACGGCTTCGCGACCCACTTCATCCGCAGGAAACTCTGCTTTTAAAGCCGCGCTGATCTGGATTTTACCGACGCGCAGCCCGTAATTTTTGAGTTTATCCAGCACCTCGGCCGGTCGTTCGTAGCCCACGGCAAAGTGGCAAACGTCATAGCACAGCCGCACGTGATCGCAGATGGCGGCTTCGGCTTCCTCGTCGGTCAGTGAAAACTGTTCGCTGAGCTGTTCGATGCCCATCGGCAGCAGGTAATCCACGAACCAGGCAATGAACTCGTCGGCGGTTTCAATAACGCCGTCGGGTTCGGGTTCGAGGTCGAGGTGCATGAGCCGGTCGGTTTGCCGGCGGAGTTTGATGAGTTCAGCCACCACTTCGAGTACGCTCTGCGTAGCCTGCGAAAAGACGTAATCCCGGGCTACCGGCTGCTCCCACTCAAACCAGTACCGGTATGACAACGGCGACGTAGAAACACCCCCCGGAATCCCGTTACCAAGTTCGTCTACCGGCAGCAGCACCGACAAAATGCGGAACAGCCGTTTGGTGTATTCCACCCGTGCTTCGGTAGTCCAGTCGGGTGTATGAACCTGATCTTTGACGACCATGTCGTGGAAACCGCCGAACGGAAAGCCATTCATCGTGAATACATAGCAATCATTTTCGGCCAGCCAGTTCTGAAACGCCACGAGGTTCTCGGTCTGCTCCAGTTCCTCACTCGCCTGATTGGACAGTCGCAATCCAATACCAAACGGTGCATCGGGCGAGAGCCGGATTTTCAGTTCCGGGATGGCTTTTTTTAGCTCAGCGAAGTGATCGGTCCAGGATTCGCCGGAGTGGATGTTAGTGCAATAGCCGAGGTGTCCGAGGGAAGTTTTCATTTGTTGAGCGTTTAGTAGGTTGGCCACTCCTGACCGACCAGCCGCAAAGCGGCTAACAATGTAGATCAAGCTAGGTAACTACACCGTTGCTGTCGCGGCTGGTCGGACAAGAGTGTCCGACCTACTTAAATCCTCGTCCCGCAACAAGCCGATTACCCGGCGAATGACGTCCTCGTCCATTTCGTGGACTTCCACGCCGTGGCCCAGCGCATTCAGCAGCATGATTGTAAGCTGACCGCCGAGGTGTTCGCGAAATTCGGAGAGTCCCTTCAAAACCCCCGCGCTGTCATTGTCGGAGAGCATCGGCTCATAAAGTAAAAAACCGAGGGTGCGGAGCGTAGTCAGGACACGGTTGGTGTCCTCATCAGAAAGCCAGCCGAGTTGATTGGAATAGAGCGTATCCATCGCAATGCCAATGGCAACGGCCTCGCCGTGACGGATGGCGAAATTGGTCAGTTGTTCAAGTTTGTGGGCACTCCAGTGGCCAAAATCGAGCGGACGCGATGACCCCTGCTCAAACGGATCGCCCGCATCGGCGGGGGTGTCGCTCCGGCCGGTCCGCCGGTGCGGCACCGGGCCTTCCGACCGCCCGGCAATGTGTTGCAGATGCATTTCGGCGCAACGATGAATCAGGTACTGCATGGTGGGCATGTCGCGCGCGGCCAGGGCATCGGCATTGGCTTCGATCCACTCAAAAAACGGACGGTCTTTGATGAGCGCGACTTTTACGGCTTCGGCAATACCCGCCCGCCAGTCGCGGTCATCCAGTGTGGTCAGGAATGTGCTGTCGTTAAAAACAGCGACGGGGGGCGCGAAGGTGCCAAGGAAGTTTTTCTTACCCCGGTAATTCACGCCGTTCTTAACGCCCACGCCCGAATCGTTCTGCGACAACACCGTAGTTGGAATACGGATGTGCCGGATACCCCGGTGTGAAATAGCCGCTGCGTACCCCACCATGTCCAGCACCGAACCGCCCCCAATAGCCGCAATGAACGAATGCCGGTCAATACCGTACTGATCAACGGCGGCCACGACTTGCTCAACAAGTTCAGGATCATTCTTGGCCGCTTCGCCCCCCGGCACCGTCAGCAGTTCTGGCACAAGCGTGACCGACGCGGCTGTCTGCGCAAAGTATTGCCGGATGGCTTCGGGCAAAGCGGGTTGTGCATTGACCACACCGGAATCGAGTACGAACAGGATTTTTTTTGTCGATTTGTCATCAGTCGACGAGCTAAAGAAATTGGCAAAGATCGGATTACCGGGGTCGAAAAGTTCTTCGGTGAAAAACGTAGTGTACGAGAATCGTACCGCGAACGATTGTTGTAAATTGATCATAGAGCAGGCGGGGTCATGGTCATACATGCCCCTATCCCTCAAAAATACAACCCTATCGCGAATGGTTCATTAATCACCCCTACAATACCCGGTATTTGTAGCCCTTACAGACGCCAGTAAACCGCCAGAAACGGTGTGACCAGTGCCATCAGTACCGCTTGTAGCAATCTGGTATTACCACGATTGGGGATTTGCTGCCGAATCAGGCTGACTGAGAGCAGTATCCAGATGCCAAATCCGAGTATCACCAGCATGGTGTTACTGGCCAATATCCCCGAAACACCCAGCACTACACACAGTACAGATGCATAGTACTCCAGTACATGCGTCTGGTCGGCTTCAATGCGTTGCCGAAACAGGTCAGGGTGACGTTTATAGAGCAGGGCATCGTAGCGGCTGCGTCGTCCGTTGGGCAAAGGACCATACCAGGACGGGTCGGGCATTGGGTGCACCACCACTGCTTCCGGGCATTTGGTAATGGGAATACCTGCCCCCGTGAATTTGAACTGCAAATCCTGATCTTCGCGCCAGGCTAAGTCAAACGCTTCGCCAAAGCCGCCTACCAGCTCCAGAGCCGTTTTCCGACAAAAGCAGTTGGCCGAAATCAGCTCGTTGGATTTCCAGTGCAGATTCTTTTTCTGAGATGCCCGCGTACCATCGGTCAGGTGCATTTGACCCGTCACGACCTGCGCTCCGCGTTCAAAACTGGGCAACACCGTCAGTAACCAGCTGGCCTCGGGTATGCAATCATCGTCGGTAAAGGCCACTACTTTACCGCGCGCTGCCTGCCAGCCCCGGTTTCGGGCAGCGGCAAATCCGCGTTCGGTGGGCTGGGCCAGATAGCGAACCTCCAGCGGACCACCCGACCGGGCAATTTGACGGGCAAAAAGATCAACTGCTGCCGCGGTTTCGGGCGTGTTAGCATCATCAACAACGATCAGTTCAAACTGATTGCGTGGGAGGGTCTGCCTGCCGAGCGCGTCGAGACACCTGAGCAACAGAGCCGGTTGCCGACCCGTCGGAATAATGATTGAAAACTGAGGAATCATGGTTATGAGGCTGTATAGACGGGAAATCTGCTTGTGAGAAATAGATTGATTGAGTGATAACCCGTTAAAACTATATCATTACAAAATCCGGGCCGGAAACCGGCTTTCGAGTAATTTTGCTATCGTAAAATCAAAATTTTTTTTTATATGATTGCTCTTATCACCGGTGCTACCGCAGGTATTGGCCGCGCTACTGCCGAAGCTTTTGCCAGACTCAACTACGATTTAATCCTGTGTGGCCGCCGTCAGGAACGGCTCGATGAACTCCGGCAGCAGCTCGGCGCGGTCCGGGTGCATACGCTCAACTTCGATGTCCGCGACCGTACCGCCGTAGAAACCGCCGTCAGCTCACTGCCCGAAGACTGGAAGGCCATTGATATTCTGGTGAATAATGCCGGCAATGCCTTTGGGTTCTCAGCCATTCAGGACGGCGATCCGGCAGATTGGGATAGAATGATTGACGGGAATGTGCAGGGCGTTCTGTACGTATCAAAGGCCGTAATGTCCGGCATGGTTGAGCGCGGGCGGGGCCATATTGTGAACCTGAGTTCCATTGCAGGCAAGCAGACCTACGCCAACGGAGCCGTGTATTGTGCCAGCAAAGCCGCCATTGAAGCCATCAGCACCGGCATGCGTTTAGACCTGACCCAGCACGGCATAAAAGTAACGAACATTGCCCCCGGCGCGGTAGAAACCGAATTCTCGATGGTGCGCTTCAACGGCGATGCCGAACGGGCCGCCAAAGTTTACGAAGGGTTTACGCCCCTCACCGCCCAGGACATTGCTGATACCATTGTCTATGCCGTTACGGCCCCCGCCCACGTCACCATTGCCGACCTGACAATTTTAGCCAGTGCTCAGGCTGCCGCCACAACAATAGTGAGAAAATAAACGCGTGTTGACGGTCATTCTTGACACCAACGTGATTGTGTCGGCCCCGATCTCTAATTCGGTGCCGACATAGATTATTTATGACGACTGGTATGATGACACTCGAACCAATTCGTATCGACGAAGACAGCACTAACCCGCTTTATGCCAGTTCTGACTGTCAGGAAATTTTCAAGTCTTACCCTGACTATTACCACCAAACGGGCTACAATCCGCCCTGGATTGGCTACTTCGTGCTGCGCGATGGGCAGGTTGTTGGGGTAGGTGGCTTTGTGGGGAAGCCCGAAAACGGTCGGGTCGAGATTGCTTACGGAACGTTTGAACAGAACGAAGGGCAGGGCGTTGCCTCATTCGCGTGTCGGCAACTGACAGCCATTGCGCGGATAACAGACCCCTCCCTCGTCATAACCGCAAAGACCTCGCCCGAGAAAAACGCGTCGACAACGGTTTTAAGCCGCAACGGGTTTTCGTTTAGCGGTATCGTGCAGGATCACGAGATTGGCGATGCCTGGGAATGGATTTATCAGGAAACGTAATGCTGTTATAAGCCTGCGGTTCTGCTCTCGCCCTACACCTTACGTTTCAGCTCGAAATTCTGGCCCAGATACAACCGCCTTACCTGCTCATCATTGGCCAATTCTTCGGCTTTTTTTGTAGATTTACTCAACAACAGTACAGATTGACAGACGCAAATTATGAAAACGATACGGGTACGGGTTAGCGATACCGATTATCAGAAATACAATCTGGAAACTGACCAGGATGTCAAGTTTTCGGATTTGGTAGAGCGTATAAGTCTGGAATATGCCCGAAAAGCACTAATCGAATGTAACGAGATTGCCCGGCAGACGGGGCTATCTGATATGACATTCGCCGAAATAGACGCGGAGATAAAAGCAGTCAGGAATGCAAAAAGTAATTCTTGACACCAACGTGATTGTATCGGCCCTGATTTCTAACTCAGCACCCACACAAATCTTGTACCAACTGGTGTTCAAACAGGCAGTTCAGCCATGTTTGTCTGTGGAGGTTTTCGCGGAATACGTCGATGTACTGGGGCGGGACAAGTTCAGCCGTTTTCCTGCTTTCAGAAGTAAAGCCGACGTAGTCCTGACGAAATTGAAAGAGATTTCGACGGTTTACACCACCGACAGAACCGTTGATATTCTTAGCGACACCAGTGATAATAAATTTCTGGAGCTTGCCGCCGTCAGCGAGGCAGACTACCTGATAACGGGCAACACGCTCGACTTCACCATCACCGAGTTCGAGTACACCCAAATCGTTACGCCAAGAGCGTATTGGGATTTGTACAAACCCTGAAATCAGCTTCACCTGCCCCTACACCTTGCGTTTCAGCTCGAAATTCTGGCCCAGATACAGCCGACGTACCTGCTCATCATTGGCCAGCTCTTCGGCAGAACCCTGCTTCAGAATTTTCCCTTCGAAGAGCAGGTACGCCCGGTCGGTAATCGACAGTGTTTCGTTTACGTTGTGGTCGGTAATCAGGATGCCGATGTTGCGATGCTTGAGTTTCGACACAATACTCTGAATATCTTCCACCGCAATTGGGTCAACGCCCGCGAAGGGTTCGTCGAGCAGAATAAACTTAGGATCGACGGCCAGGGCGCGGGCAATTTCGGTACGTCGGCGTTCGCCCCCGGAGAGTACCTTCCCCTTGCTTTTGCGCACATGTGTCAGGCTGAACTCTTCGAGTAACTCCTCGACTTTGTCGCGCCGGTCGCGCTTGGGCAGGTCAGACATTTCCAGCACGGCCAGGACGTTTTCTTCGACGGTCAGATCACGAAATACCGAGGCTTCCTGCGCCAGATAGCCCAAACCGAGCCGCGCCCGCTTGTACATCGGCAGGTCGGTTACGTCCTTGTCGTCGATGAATACCTTGCCACTGTTGGGCTTCACCAGCCCCACGGCCATGTAGAACGATGTGGTTTTACCCGCGCCGTTCGGCCCCAGCAGCCCCACGATTTCACCCGTCTCGACCTGATACGACACATTATCGTTTACCAGCCGCGAGCCGTATTTCTTAACGAGATTTTCGGTTCTGAGAATCATTGACTCAACTTGATATCTTTCAGCATCAACTGAGTAGTCGTGCTGCCGTTGTAATGGTTCTGTTCGAGGTGGTAGCAGATCGAGAACGGGATTCGGCCCCTGAGTTGCTTCGCCAGGTGCCCCATACCGAAACCAACCGCCGTGTGGGTGTGGCCGGTGCGGTGCTGCCAGACCTGAATTTTCAGGTGCTTCTCCTTCATAATAACCGGTTCACTGGCCAGATATACGTCTTCGGTCATGAATACCGGCTGCATATTGTGCGGACCAAATGGCCCCATCTGCTTCAGAATCCGACACAGTTTGGCGTCGATCTCACTGAAATCGAGCGGCAGATCAATGTCTACCAACGGCGTCAGGTCTTCGTCCCGAATTGTCCGCGAAACCACCTCTTCAAATCGCTGCCGGAAGGCGTCGATGTTGGCTTCCGGCATGGTCATGCCAGCCGCGAAGGTATGACCGCCAAACTGTTCGAGCAGGTCGGCGCACTGCTCGATGGCTTCGTACACGTCAAACCCCGGTACCGACCGCGCCGACCCGGCGGCTTTATCGTTGGAGCGGGTCAGGATGATGGTGGGCCGGTGGAAATGCTCGATGCACCGCGACGCCACAATCCCGATTACGCCCTTATGCCAGGTGGCGTCGAACAGCACCGTACTTTTGGCGTTGGTCAGGGTTTCGTCGCATCGGATCATATCGAGGGCCTGTTCGGTCATGCTGCTGTCAAACTGTCGGCGGTCGGTGTTGTGTTTATTGATGGCCATCGCAAACTCATCGGCTTCTTCGTCAGCGTTGGCCAGCAGGAGTTGTACGGCGGCTTTGGCGTGTTTGATACGCCCGGCTGCGTTGATGCGCGGCCCAAGTCCAAACACCACGTTGGTAAGGTCCAGCTCACTTTTGAAGCCCGCTATTTTGATTAACGCTTTCAGGCCGGTGCGGGGTGCGCTGTTAAGAACTTTTAAGCCGAAGTAGGCCATCAGCCGGTTTTCGCCCGTGACGGGTACAATGTCCGACGCAATGCTGACCGCCACCAGATCGAGACACGGATAAAGTTGTTCCAGCGGAATGTTGTTGCGCAGGCAATAGGCGTGGAGCAGTTTGAAGCCCACGCCACAGCCGCTGAGTTCGTTGTACGGATAGTTGCAGTCGTCGCGTTTGGGGTCCAGTACGGCAGCCGCAGCGGGTAGTTCGGCACCGGGACGGTGGTGATCGCAGATAATGAAATCAACACCGAGGGCAGCCGCTTCGGCTACGCGGTCGATGGATTTGATGCCACAGTCGAGCGCGATGATGAGCGTAAAGCCGTTTTCGGCGGCCCAGGTAACGCCCTGCGTCGATATGCCGTAGCCTTCCTTGTAGCGGTCGGGAATGTAATAGTCAATCTGCTCGTGGTACTTTTGCAGAAAGCCGTATACCAGCGCTACTGAGGTGGTACCATCTACGTCATAATCACCGTAGATCAGGATTTTTTCGGGCCGTTCGGGGCGCATGGCCCGCGTCAGCCGGTCAATAGCCCGGTCCATATCGCGCATCAGAAATGGGTCGTGGAGCGCCGTGATTTCGGGCCGAAAAAACGAACGGGCTTCGTCGTAACTGCTTATACCCCGCTGCACCAGCAAAGCCGCCAGAAACGGACTAACGCCCAGCGAGGCCGTCAGCGACGTAATGGATTCGCGGTGTTCATCGGCGTCAGGAATCGGTTTGGTAATCCATCTTTTGGTGGCGGGGGGGGGCTGGGCTATCATAAATGCAAAATAAAACCGTTTTTAACTGAAACCTCCCAACTATGCCCTTTTTGCTTTTACTGATTAGCCTTTTTTCTCAGTCTAATCCGAAACATCCCAGCCCCGAGAAACCGAATCTGAAAGTTGACGTTCAGAACGTCCGGGTGCAAAAGGGTGCCGTTCACATTGGTCTCTACCGCGCCTGCGCCGATTTTCCCGACTGTGAACCACTCGAACTCATCATTATTGATGCCAAAGGTAAGCCGATCCAGGCTGCATTCAGCGTTGACCCCGGCGAGTATGCCGTGGCCGTATACCACGACGAGAACGGCAACGGTAAGATGGACAAGCGCGTGTTTGGTATTCCTAAAGAACCCTACGGCTTCAGCAATGATTTCCGCCCTACCCTGTCGGCCCCTAAATTCAGCGACTGCCGGTTTAAAGTTGGCAATGAAGGCAAGACCATCCGTGTGAAACTGAATTAAAAAAGTGTCTGAACCAGGATTCTTCAGGATTCAAAAGATTATCAAGACCGTTCGGCGTCAGCAAATCTTGTTTAATCTTTCTAATCTTGCGAGAATCCAGGTTCAGAATCGTACTTTTGTCCCGCAAATAACATCCCCTGCTATTTGCCATGAGCTTAGACTCCAGTAAGTTTCTTTACGAGGCTCTCACCTACGATGACGTCCTGCTCCTCCCCGCCTATTCGGAGGTTCTCCCGCGCGACACCACAACCGTTACCCAGCTTACCCGCAACATCCGGCTCAACATTCCGCTCATTTCGGCGGCAATGGACACCGTAACGGAGTATGCCCTCGCCATTGCGATGGCTCAGGAAGGCGGTATCGGTATCATCCACAAGAACATGACTGTGGAGCAACAGGCCGAGCAGGTCCGCAAGGTGAAACGCTCGGAGAGTGGCATGATTATCGACCCCATCACGCTGGCCGAAAACTCGACCCTTGCCGATGCACACAAAATCATGCGCGAGTTCAAAATTGGCGGTATTCCCATTGTGGACGAAGCCGGTAAACTCATCGGTATCCTGACCAACCGCGACCTGCGTTTCCAGCGCAATATGACCCGGCGCGTTACGGAGATTATGACCCGCGACAACCTGATTACGGCCCGCGTGGGTCTCTCGCTCGAAGACGCCGAGAATATTTTGCAGGAGTATAAAATCGAGAAACTGCCCATCGTCGATGAGCATTACAAACTCGTCGGATTAATTACCTACAAAGACATCCTGAAGCGCAAAAGCCACCCCAACGCCTGCAAAGACGAGCTGGGCCGGTTGCGCGTGGGGGCCGCCGTGGGTGTAACGCCCGATCTGCACCGACGTATCGAAGCCCTGGTCAAAGCGGGCGTCGATGTCATCAGCGTGGATACGGCGCATGGCCACTCCAAAGGCGTGATTGACGCAGTGCGGGGCATTAAAACGCAGTTTCCCAACCTCCAGGTCATTGCCGGGAACGTAGCCACCGGTGAGGGTGCCAAAGCCCTGGCCGATGCCGGAGCCGACGCCGTGAAGGTGGGCGTGGGACCGGGCAGTATCTGCACCACCCGCATCATTGCCGGGATTGGCATGCCGCAGCTTACTGCCGTCTATGAATCGGCCAAAGCATTGCAGGGTACCGGCGTTCCGGTCATTGCCGACGGAGGCATTCGGTTCTCGGGCGATATCACCAAAGCCATTGCGGGCGGGGCGAGTACAGTAATGATTGGCTCCGTGCTGGCCGGTACCGAAGAAGCCCCCGGCGAAGTGGTCCTGTACGAAGGCCGCCGGTTCAAGACCTACCGGGGCATGGGGTCGGTGGAAGCGATGGAAGACGGCTCGAAAGACCGCTATTTTCAGGACGCCGAAGACGACGTTAAGAAACTGGTGCCGGAGGGCATCGTGGGCCGCGTGGCAGTCAAGGGCAAAGTAGCCGAGATTGTGTATCAGATGGTAGGCGGCCTGAAGGCGGGCATGGGCTACTGCGGTGCCGCCGACATCCCGACGCTGCAAACCGCCAAATTCGTCAAGATCACCTCCGCCGGGGTCCGCGAAAGCCACCCCCACGACATCGCCATCCAGAAAGAAGCCCCGAACTACTCAGCCCCGTAAGTTGAAATCTACCAGCCCTTGCCACCCATCGAGTAGCCAATCAGCGCAGTATTATCGGCATCGAACAGACCGGCCAGAAACGTCTTGCCCGTTTTGGCCCCCAGTTTCCCCATTTCGTTCAGCACAAACAGATCGTCGAGGGAGCGGTTCAGCAGCGTACTGGCAAAACCGCCCGCATCCTGAAACGTGGACTCCGTATGGTCAATAGCAACCACGACGTAGCCTTTGGAGGCCAGGTTTTCGGTGAGGTAGGTCATCAGATATCGCGACCCAACGTACCCGTGCGACACAATGACCAGCGGATACGCACCGGTTCCGGGATCAGGAGTTGCATCGCGGAGGGCGCGGCCCGCGAAGGAAAATGGAATCAGGGGCCGCTTGGGGTCATTGGCCGTACCCATCACCTGCTCATAGCTGACATTCGCGGCCTTACCCACCGGGATACGGGCCGGATACCAAACCTCAACCGTTATGGGCCGATTGTAGCGGGGTGTCTGCCCATCTTTGGCATGGAGTACGTCCAACTGATCGGGATTCATGAGGGCTACGGTACGTACCCCCACGCCATACGCCCCACGCGGAGCCAGTTCGGGTGCGTCGGGCAGCATATCGCCAAATACAAACGCCGGGACCTACTGCGCCCGAACGACGGGCAACGTAAACCCTACGCCAGATAGCAGAAGTACGAATACAATTGATCGCATAAAAGGGATGATGGGTTATACTGGTGAAAGGCTTTGTTGCATGGCTCCTTACGTGCCTAAAAAGCCCTCTATTCACTATTGTTTACAGGAATACCTATCGCACATAAGTAATCAATCGTGGCATATTAAACTATTTGTACTGACTTTTATCATACCGAAATGCGGTCAAAATAAGCCTTTAAAGATCCATGCAACAAAGCCGTAGTCATAACTAAATTATTTTATTGGTTATAAATTTTTATTGCTGTTTTTAATAAACATAACACCCACTATGATGAGCCAAACCAGACAGCCTATACTTCTAATAAAGACAGCCACATCCAATACTGGAAACTTTTTACTCCTGTTGCAAAAAAATTCGTCTGTGACAGGAGGTATGGCATAATCACAGATATGGATTTTTTGCACAGTCTGACTTAGATACCCGGCGGTAATCAGGTATTTATTTCACGTTTTTTTGCAAATATGAAGAGTAGAGAGGGCATCAATATCGAAAGCATCAGTAAACCAAATTTTGTTACTGTGATAAACCCTAAAGAACTGCCAAGGAGCTCATTTTGACTCGGATATTTAGTTAGGATATTGAAAATAACTACATTTTCGAGCATATCGAAGGCAAACCAGAAAAAAGATAAGCTAATTAAAAATTTTATCAAGTATTTTGGAATAGTTATACGTTGAGAAACAAAGCGGGCATATGTGAATAGAAATAACAAAAACGACAACGGAAATAAAATGTCAATAGTATATGTAAAACGCTTATATGCCATTAGTCCTTCAGCAGGGAATAAACTTATTCGTTCATAAACTGAATCACTAGAGAAAACAGGACTTTTATCAAATATTTCTATACCCCCAAGTAGCTGACTGACCGCTTTTGAACCCCATGGTATTTCAAAAATATGGGTAATTACAAACACTAGTAAGAAAACAAGAAAAGTCTGTATCAATTTTCTTCTCGAAGTTTTGTACAGCAATTGATTATTTTGGCTTTCTGTTGCTTTGTTAGTCATGGTGCCAAATATAAAGCCAAGTAAAAAGATTGTTGGAATGTAGAAAATGTGTTGAATTGTCATAATAAATAAATTTTAATTGAATTTAATTTTTCAAATATTTTTGAGATTCGATCAATATTTCTTTATATAAATTTGACCTGTCATTTTCGTTGAAAGGTCCAGGTATTGAATGAACCATACCTTTCATTTCTTTATGAATTACAGGAACTTTTGCATTTTTAAGTTTTTCAGCAAAATCCTTTCCCGTATCTTTTAGTGGGTCAAACTCACAAGTAACAACAAAGGCGGGTGGTAAATTGGATAAACTATCTGAATAAAATGGGAACGCAAAGGGGTTTTCTCGGTCTGCTTTATTAGGAGTATAACTTTCTAATGCATATTGCATTTCTGGTTCTTCTAAATAGTACCCTTTTTTAAATTTTTGATAGGCAGCTGTTTTGAAAGGAGAATAGCTCGCAGGGCATTCTAAAATTTGATATTTAATATTAGTTAACTGCTGTTGCTTTGCCTTTATCGCCACAATAGATGCAAAAGTACCTCCAGCGCTTTCACCTGCAACAATTATTTTATTAGGGTTGCCGTCCCATTTTTCAATATTTGAAATCGTCCATAGAAAAGCAGCAAAACAATCATTGTTTGGAATTGGGTAGGGGTGTTCAGGTGCAACCCTATAATCGACCGCCACTACAATACCATTATATAATTTGGACAACCGCGTTGCGTACGATACAGAAAGATTTGTCCAAGGCAACACGAATGCTCCCCCGTGATAATAGACTATAACTGGGCTATTTTTATTAAATTGTTTTGGCTTAAAAATGTATATGGTAAGACTATCATTTGTAATTTTAAGTGTATCTACGCTTACTCCTTCCAAATTTATAGGCATCGCATCTATAAAATGGCTTCGTTCTAATACTGTCATTTTCTTTAGCCTTTCAGCTACATCATCAGTAGCAGCTAATTTTAAAAAAACAGCTTGTCCCCAATTTAAACATCCATGTGGAGTAAATGCCAGATAGTAGATATACCCAAGAATACCAATGATAGTAACCAGAACGATAAGTGAAATGTATTTTATTATTTTCATTGTAAGTTGATTTAATGAGCAAGATTAATTTTATTATTATGAAGTATGGTCAGCGGTTGCCACCAACGTTTTGCGGCTACAAGAAGTTGGCGATTTTTAGCACCAACTTTCATACGAAGCACTGAACCGCCACTTTTGCCAAGCCCAAGTTATGTGCTGTTTTTCTTATTTAGTTTGTTTTGTTAATATGTCGGTTGTCTGACAATTTTTGTGGAGATGTAACCCTTTTGCACATTGTCAGACAACCCGAAAGATTAACTTTTAGAACAAAACAAACTACGAACAATAGGAGAAAATCATTTTTTCTTCCCTACCTTTTGCCAAAGTGAATGGGTTTGTTCAATCCAATCCTTATCATTCGTTGCTTTAATATGTGGTGGAATCCCTGTTTTTTCGTAAGGGAAATGGTCTAAAAAACGAGAAGTAGCACGATAAAGCGTAAAACCTGAAGGAGTTTGGGCAGGTGTTATATTTCCAAAAGCAATAAATCCACCCGAATTTTCACCAAAAAGTAAAACTTTATCACTTTGTAAACCTTCTAATATAAAACCCTCTGCCGCGCTAGCACTCTCACGGTTATACATCATGATTATTTTTTTTGGTGTAGGTTCAATCCGTTCGGCTTGATAGGATTCGTTCATATCAGAGGGCTGATCTGCGGGAACAAAAGTACCTAATTTAGCCTTTTTTAGGCGTTCTATAACACTCTTAATGGCATTGAGCATCTCAACTCCATAAGCCTCCTTATTTTTCTCGATCATTACCAGCATTTGTTCATACTCTTTGATAATTTCACTCGAACAATAATAGTCATATTTCTTTTTTGGAATAGGACGGGTATAAAGATATTTACGTAAAGGATACCAACCACTTACAGTTCCCCCGCCATTACTTCGTAGATCAATTATCAAATATGGTTTTCGTTCCAAAATAGGCGTAATTTGCTTATATATCGAATCAAATTTGCTTTGTAAAGAGGGATCGAAAGACTTAATATGTAGATAAGTGGTGCTATCATTAAGAACCTTAAATTGAAACCAATCTCCCTCGGGGGGCATATTGAAAGCAGAAGGTTTTGTTGAAGAACTTGTAGGGAAAATTTTATTGGCATCAAAATTAGTCGGTACAGGATTTTCGCTTTCTGAATAATTGACTATGGTTTGATAATTTTGCAAATGTTTGATAAATAGAAAATTTTTAGCGTCTATTTTCTTAAATTCTACTTTCACTTGCCCTTTTTCCCATAATGGAGATTTGGTCTGGGTAATAATTCCATAATAATCTCGCCAATGGGTAGGGCTACGCATCACTGCCACTTGATAATTAGCGTTGTCATAAATCCCTTCCAAAGGGTCTTTGCTTTTTGCCAAATATTGCCAAATTTTGGTGGAATCGTATGGTATTCGCTCCCATTCTCGAAAAAGGTTGCTCTCTTTAAAGGCTTTGACCGATTCTGGTGAACTTGCATCTACCTGTAGTGTTTGATGAAATTCAGCATGTAAATGATTATCCCGAAAAAAGTTGGTGTATTCTTTCAACAGAGCCAAACAAGTAATTGAGGTTTGTTTGTTTTTGTTGGCTTTTTCGATCAAACTTTTCTTTAAAGTTTGATAGGATTTTTTGTTTTTTGAAGTAACATTGTCCTGAAAACCAGCATAATGGTTTTCGAGATGGTTAATCACAAAATCCAAATCCTTTTTGCAATCACAAGTTTTACCCGATTGGCAAAAAGCATAAAAAGGAAGCATGACAACAAACGAAGTAATAAAAAACTTTTTCATAAAAATATAAAATTAGGTTTTGAAAAAAAATATAGGCTCTTAAAAAGTTATTTCAAAAAATACCAAGCTGTTACCTGCTAGCATTGTTCGTCAATTCCAAAATTAAAACTATTCTAATGGATATTTAAACTTTTCAGCATAGTCGTCTAATACCTTTCCAATTTTCAGCAATCTGAAATCGGAATAACGTTTGCCAATTACCTGAACACCGATAGGTAAGGAATCTTTACTGAGTGAAATTGGCATAGACAAAACTGGATTTTCAGTTAGTGTAAATGGAGTGGTATATGCTTGGGTTGCCATATAATAATGCATGAGTTCCTTGTTTACTTCTATTGGGTTGTTGTAAATATTAAAATTCCCTAACTTTTTAGTCGGCTTATGATGTGGAAACGCCTTTACTGAGCTTACAGGACAAATAAACACATCAAAATTGTCTAAGAAATTCTCCATCTGTGTAATTAAAGAATCCTGTATGTTTAATGCTTCCATATATTTTTCCACAGAAGTTGGTTTAACAACATTCTGATGCATTGGCACATCTTTCAGCACTCCTTTTATAAACGGATTCCCGATCCATTTTGCAAAGTTTGAAGTCTTGTAACCACCTTGCATACCGACAAAACTTCCCCAGGTTTTCCATGCCAAGTGAAAGTCAATTGCAGGCGTAATTTTTACAACCATAGCGCCCGATTTCTCTAACTTTGAAACGTAATCCTGAATCGCCTTTTTGATTTCATTGTCAACGGGAACATTACCAAACTCATCAGTCCATGCAATTTTCATTTGTTTTATGTCAATAGTATCCGTACATCTGTCTATGGGTATAAGTTTTTTATCGGTGTTGGTGGATTGTGCAATAATATCCATAGCAAGTTGCAAATCATCAATATTTCTGGCTAAAGGACCTGCAACTGCCAGTGATTTTAATCCGTTTGTTTTCTCTTTCGGGTCAGTTTGAATTCCCTGTAATGATACCACTCCAAAAGTGGGTTTGAATCCATATACGCCACAATAAGCAGCCGGCAGGCGGATCGAGCCTGCCAAATCGTTTCCAAATGATAGCGGTGTCATTCCTGTTGCAAGCGCAACAGCACAACCGCCACTACTACCTCCGCTGGTTCTGCTAATATCCCAGGCATTATTCGTTTTTCCGAAAACGGCATTATCAGTCTGCATGTCCATGGCTAAAACCGATAAATTGGTTTTGCCAATAATAATGGCACCTTCAGATTTCAGCAGTTTTACAAGTTCGGCATCTTTTGTTGGGATATGGTTTTGCAATGGTTCATATCCTGACGTGGTTGTCAGTCCTTGTGTCAAATAATTATCCTTAATCGTGATTGGGACACCATGTAGTCTCCCTAAATTATCACCATTCTTAATCGCTTCATCTGCTAATTTTGCCTGACGTAAAGCATTTTCCTTATCGACTAAAACTACTGCATTAAAGATGCCGTTTTGGGCATCTATTTGTTGTAAATAAGCCGATACTACTTCATAGGAAGTAACTTCCTTGTTCCTGATTTTAGCTGCTATTTCTTTAGCAGACATAAATAAAATATTGTGTTGTGCCATAAGTTGAATTGGTAAAAAAGTAAAAAGTAATGTTTTGATAAAAAGTCTCATGTTCGTAATTTGACAAATCGTAAAAAATTATTTTGCACCAAACACAGCGCCAATCAGTAAACTTATAAAGCCGGTTATGCTGGCAATTTGCCTGTATTGAAAAATAGTAAACCATTTCTCTCTGAAAGAAGTCCAGTTTGCAGGAACATTATCTGCCGACCATGTATTGATAACATCATTGATAGGTAAATTACCTTTTAATGTAAGCACTATTTCAGCTACCAATGCAAGCAACGCAATTGTTGCAGTAATAAATACAAGGCTTGAGGGAGTTTTGGCGGCTAAGATTACAAGTAACACATTTGCAAGTAATGCTGCGTAGATTACATATTTAAAACTGGCTCTCATACTGATGTCTATCAGCTTTCTTATTTCGGTATAAGAATTAGCACCCAAATTAAGCTGAACCTGTTTTAATGAAAGCATGTACATGAAAGCCTGGCTTGTAATCATTGCGTATGCCAGCAGCGTAATTGCAAAAATTATTTTGGTTGTCATAACTAAATTATTTTTTTGATTACAAATTTTGATTTCTTTTTTTAATAAACATAAGATCCACGAAAGCAAGTCAAACCATCTTCACTTTAATATTACGCTTAATTGTGAGAAGAAGATAAGCGATGTATAAAACGACCATGATAGCATCCACAACCACCGCGGTTCCTGCACCAAAGCCCATGTAACTTTCATTTGCTGAAAGCACAAGCAGAATGAAGAGAATCTTGCTGCTTCCGGCTATTACAAGAACGAAACGCCTTACTGATTCTGTAAAGGCTCCGTAGATTAGCATAATGCCAACAAGGCCAATCAAAGCACCCCAGTTCCGAACGATGATTTCGGCCAGAGGTACATTTATTGTTTGGCCAAAATTTGATAGAAGCGAAGCTTGGGGCGATATTAATGCTTGTAGCATGGTACAAGTTAAAAGACCCGAAGCAACCATAACCCATTTGAAATTTGATAAAAAGATACGCATAGTTTAATAGTTTAATTTTTTTTTAAATATTATTATCCAATTAAATTTTCTTTCTTTTTAAGAAAGAAAACTCCAATTACAATCAACCAAACCAGCCAGCCTGTACTTCCAATAAAGCCGGCCATATCCCATACAGGAAAACCTTTTATTACTGTTGCAAATAATTCAGCTTGTGCCAGCAGGTAGATTGCAGCACTTATAATACCCAGCCAGTTTACCCATTTTGGCATCAGTTTTAATTTGGCAAATGAAATGGTGACCATCACTGTCCATGCAATGGTAAAAAGCTGGCCTAAGTGTTCGCCAAGTATCACACCGCCAAACTGGTGAATGGTTTTAAAGGAAACGATGGCAGCCACTTTTGTCGCTTCGTCTGTTGCATGCACAAATGTATCAGCCAATACAGGCACAACAAATGTCCATCTTAATAAGCCAATCATCTGAACAATTAAACCAATCACTCCAAAGGTATTAGCCATGCGTACCAGTGGTGCCTTGTTTTCAAATTTTTGCCCAATCATGATATAAGCTGGTATTAAAGGAATACCGGTTATGGCGAAAGCAAACCATGTCCATATCAAAGAATTTCCACCTTGGTGAAACTTGGTAAGAACTGTTCCGGTGTCCTGCCTTAAAATATCAGGATAATCAAAAACGATGGTTAACATCGTGTAGGGAATGAGTAATGTAATTGCACTTGTAATTAGTAAGATCCCAATTGTTTTGTTGTTACTTTTCATTTTGTTATAGTTTTATTTATTTAATAATGTAAAGGTATATCGGGTCAAATTCATGTTGATGGACATTTGTCCATAAATGCGCCAACTGATTTTTTTTAATTATTTTTTTGGATTGACAAGTACCATTCAACTGTTTCTTTTACGATGTCCGATGGATAGGTAATATGGTTACCGAAGCGCTTTAGATATTTGTCATGGTTTACCAAGTATGGATATTCAAACTGGTATGCCATTTCATATAGTTCTTTGATAAATGAATTAAATAGTCCAGCGATTTTGATTATAAACTTTGGCGTAATAGATTTTTTTATTTTTTTGTTGGTAACCACTTCAAACAAGTGTACCCATTTATCCAAGCTTAATGCAGGTGCATTGGGTGCATGCCATATTTGTCCAAATGTGTCATTTGCTGTACCAACATTTATCATAGCTGCTGCAAAGTCATTGATATAAGTGAATGTGTGTGGTAAGTCTATATTTCCAAATATCCTTACTGTTTTTCCATGGTAAACACTATGCAGAAAGTCTGTACCGAATATACCTTTGTGAATGCGTGGACCAATAAAATCTGCTGCTTTTACAAAAGCAACCCTGTTGTTAGATGGTTCGCCAGAGTAGAGCAGGGTATTTATAACACCTGCTCTTATTTTGCCCTTTTTAGTCTTGGCTGAATGCGGCATTTGTTCATTCATTTCTTTTCCTGCAACATTGCCGTATGAGTACAGGTTATCTGCAAAAACCAGCTTAGTATTGGTTTCGCTTAATGCATACGCCAGTGCATTTGCCGTTGCCGGATAAAAATCTGCCCACTTATTATAAGGCATATCTGTACAACTAAAAATTAAATCAGAACTTCTGGCAATAGCTGCCATATCAGTTTTGGATGTTACATCTGCGGATGTTACCTGTACGTTTTGCGGAATTGGTATGTTCAATTTTCCTGTTCTGTTTACCAACAAAATATTTTCGGTCGGGTTTTTTTCCAGCAGCAATTGCATAATGGCAAGTCCCAATTGCCCGGTTCCTAATATTGTTTTCATACAATTTTATTAAAAGAAAAATGAATAACTGATGCCTGGTGTTGGATTGATTTTAAAATCATGTCCCTTGGCGGCAACACCAATTGCACCAATCCTTAAATTAAGCCCTTTCCAAACCATCCAACGAAAACCGGCTTCCATAGCCACAGCATTTTCATTTTTGTAGTCAAGGTTCAAGCCTCTTAAATAAGATACTCCCGCATAAAATGAAGACGGGTTTTGCTTTTTGCCAACGGGCAGAAACCAAAGTGTGGCACCTGTTTTAATAAACTTGGTGGTTACGCCACTTTCAAATGCGGTAATGTAATAACCTGCATGAAAAGAAACGTTTTGATGGCGATACTCTAAACCGATAGAAGGATTGCGGAATCCATTAATGCTGAATTCATTTTTTGAAAATTGCTTTTGAGAAAAAGCAGAAGTTGATACGAGTACAATAAGTACAATAATTAAATGTTTCATGTTGTTTTGCATTTTTAATTGTTAATTTATAGTGCAAAGATTGAAACATGTGAGTTCTTTATACTAGACAAATGTCTAAAAGAAAAAATCAGCGTATTTTACTTCTTATTCTACTCAGGTGGCGTGGTGTGACGGCAAGCATAGATGCTAAATGTTGTAGTGGTATTTGCTGTAAAAGATGTGGTTCGTTGTTTAGCATTTTTTCGTACCGCTGTTCTGCTGTTAATACAATCAGGTCATAGCGACTGGCATCAATTCCACAAAGAGTGCCTTCAAGTAAACTAATATAAAAGTCCTTAAAAGCAGGAATTTCATTCAACAGCATTTTTAGATTTGTTTTACTAATCATACTTATGCTGCCATCAACCAGTGCTTTTACATTCTCTAACGAAGGTGTTTCGCTAATAAAACTTAACACTGAAGCAAAGAAAGTATTTTCAATAGATACATAGTTTGTTCTTTCCTCACCATCTTTAATAACATAGTATTGAAACATACCAGTTTCTACAAATCCCATATATCTGCTAGTCTTACCCTCTTCTACAACAAAATCATTTTTTTTGAATTTCTGTAACTCAAAAGCATTTAATATTTTCTGCAAGTCATCACCTGAAAAACCAATATCTTCAAAATATTTTTTAACTTTTAACATACCGTTTATCTTAAATTATGTGAGGTCTTTTTTATGCTTGCACCTAACGGTCCTGTTTATTGGTGGCAGTTTTTATTTCTCAAGGATATTGTTGTCTTTTAGTAACAGTCTTACATGTGAATGCAAAATCATTAATCCAACAAGGAAAAAACTAAAATGAAATATCATAATAAAATAATCTATTAGGTTAGGATTCCGATTTCTAGTCAGTGATATATAATCATCCGAAATTTTGTAAAACAAGTAAGTAACTAAGAATATTCCAGCTACGCCTATTAAGATATTTAAAGTCATACCAATTAAGGATTCTATCGACTCAAAGTATGGCAAAGAAATGAGCATTCTCAATGCATAAATTGAAAAAAGCACTACGAATAGAATCTTGCTCTTTTTCCTATTACTTGAAAGTCCATTCTTTATATTGACCAAATCAAGGCTTAGACATATCGTATTAATCCACAATAAATAAAAGCCAATGAATCCGCCAAAAAATAACAAGACATTAAAATTCGCTCCTTCTGGTCCAATTACATTTGCTAATAACCAAACAATCAAAAACAAAATCGGAATTAATCCAATTGTCATAAATAAAAATGCTCTTGGTTTAAAATTAATAAACTTAATCATACAGTAATATTTCGGTTTCTATCATTTTAGATGATTTAAAAATCATTTCTATTCCCTTTAAAATAAATCCTCAATTTATTCAATCTAACCTCCAATGGTTAGTCATGTTAAATTGCCACCAACGTTCCGCAGCTACACGCAGGCAGGGATTTTCACCACTAAACCTCCCACGAAGAACTGCACTTCAAATATAATATTTATTGTCAACAAAGCACCGAAACCCTGCTTGCGGGTAGCTTGCTG
>Ga0123337_10000957_pt1 | contig 41301 bp, 35 predicted proteins | sample frozenSSSSmetaG_FD_89792 | JGI IMG/M metagenome (GOLD analysis project Ga0123337, IMG submission 89792) | Glacier valley bacterial and archeal communities from Borup Fiord, Nunavut, Canada, to study Microbial Dark Matter (Phase II) -... | ecosystem: Environmental > Aquatic > Freshwater > Ice >... | reverse complement strand
CGTGACTGGGCAGCAAAAGGCACAACCTTATTAGGAATCAAAGCTGTGATTGCAGAAAGCTATGAGCGTATTCACCGAAGCAATTTGGTGGGTATGGGTGTCTTGCCACTTCAGTTCTTGCCAGGAGAAACTGCCGAGAGCTTGGGCTTAACTGGTAAAGAAGAATTTACTATTACCGGAATTGAGGATGGTCTGAAGCCATCTCAGAAATTCGAAGTAATAGTCAAATCCGAGTCTCAGGAGAAGAAAATCCAAGTGCTTTCCAGGCTGGATTCTGAGGTAGAGATTGCTTACTACAAGCACGGAGGAATTCTGAATTATGTATTGAGGGATTTCTTGAAGGATTAAGGGAGTTGGGTGTTTGGTGTCGGATGACTGGTGCAGGCTGCGATTGAAGTTGAGCTGTGGTGACGTCATTGCGAATAAGAAAAATTTAGAATTCACAAAAGAGTGATGACTGTGTCAGGCTGAGCACTTGAGAGACGAGAGTCTCGAAATCGAAGCCCCTTTTATAACAGGTAAAATTAATGTCCTCGACTCCGCTCGGACTGACCGGCGTTTCGTGTCCGCAAATCAATCTGTCATTGGTAGGTACAGCCTACCCCAATGAATCGGGGAAGCAATCTCATTGCCTATCGTTTCGGTTTTTAATCTAGCCTTTAACTAAACAAAACCCGTCAGAAATGGCGGGTTTTGTTGGTTATGAATGATTTGTTTAATTAGAGAAGACTGTCCTGCTGCTGGATAATCTAAATACTGTAGGCATTACAAATACGCCTTCTTTAGGCTCTCCGTAGACATCATAATGAGGATAAAATTGTGGATCATAGAGCTCAGATAATCGAATTGCTTCTTCATGCAGAATTGATGATGTTTCCTCGGGATCTAAAATTTCGCGACTCTTTACTTTCCCGTTTACATCTATTTGGTGAAGCAATTTCACAACTCCTTGCTCTCCTCTTAGCCTTGCTTGTGAGGGGTATTTTAAATTTTGTATATAAAAGTCGTTACGATCTTTTACAGTGAATTTGGGAGTTAATGTAAGAGGGTCGTATTCCGTAATTAATGGTTCTTTCATATCTTTTCCTAAGAGTTTGTAGGTCTTTTCCCCATCAAATTCTAAGGATGACACCTGTTCTCCACTCTTAAAGTAGTAGCTGAAAAATTTGCCATTATCTAAATTCAAGTACTTGATACTCTTTCTGTTTTGGGTAGTGTCAAATCGCTCTTCTACAAGTTCATTATAGCCTAATTCTTCATTGAAGCTAACTTTGGAACTTTGGAGCATTCTGTTTTGAAGGTCATAGATCTTCTCGATTCTGGAACTATCCTTTCCCATAGTTGAGATTCTATTATAAGCATGCAATGAATCCTGCCCTTCTGTTAATATTCGATAAAATCTATCAAGCTTTGTTATCTCCCTGCCTTGAGCAAATAGGCTTAAGCTTATGCAGGAGCTGAGGACGATAAGAAGTAGAGTGGTTTTTAATCTCACTGGAAACTAATTAAGGTGGTTGAAATTATAAACTAATAATTTACCTGGAAAAATGATATTCTTGCTAGCTTAATTTAAACCTGATAAGAATTTTAAATGTACCTGCTACGGGCTCTCCAAATATTCCATAAGCTGGATTAAATTGGGGGTCGAATTTTTTAATCACTCTTATTGCTTCTTTGGATAAGGATGGATGAATTGAATCCTCATTTTCACAATGATAATTTATTACTTCACCATTTTTATTTACTTCGATCGCAACTATTGCAGTACCTGTTTCCCTTTCAGAACGCGCCTGACTGGGATATTGCAGGGTTTGGGAAAGAAACTTAAAAAACTCCTCTTGCTCAAAAGAAGGGGAAGGATCCATTGGATTGGTCGGGCCTATAGCAATTGGCGTTTCTGATTCTCCCATATAGAGTTTATAGTTTTCTCCATTACTTTCTCCTTTTGTAAACTCTAACCTTGAAACCACCTTTTCCTCATCCAAGAAAACCTTTACAAAGCTATCATTGTCCACATTTTTAATTTCACTGGAAATTAAATTTTGAAGCGAGTCATACTTGGAAATAATAGCCTCATTGTATCCCAACTCCTCGTTGTATTTCTCTTTGGTCTGACTAATTAGTCGGTTTTTGAGATCGTATATTTTGGAAATGGATGAGCTGTCTTTTCCTGTTGTTATAATCTGATTGTATTTATGTGTTCCAAAGTTTTCATTAAGAACAGGTGTCATACCTCCGTCTAATTTGATGATTACCCTTTCTTGAGCGATAAGGCATTGCGCCACTATGGACGTGAAAAAGAATAAGCTAATTAGCACTTTACACTTAAAAACCATGATTGGAGCCTAGATTGTATGTTTCTCGAAACTAACTAATCTTTTTATAATTTGAAATCATTTTCTGTATTCTAGCATTCAAGAATGCAGATAGGCAAGTAGTATAAAAGCCTTTTATCCCAGAAGATAAACCTTAATTTTGTGACTCATTCCTATTAAATAAGAACCAATGAACGCAATTAATCCAACCACCACACCTGCCTGGGCAAGATTACAGCAACTTGCTGAAGATACTAAAGACATGACCATACTTTCTCAATTCGATGAGCGGGAGCGCTTTGATAGATTGAGCATTACGATGGAAGATATTCTGGTGGATTTTTCTAAAAATAGGCTGAATCCTGATATTCTGGATGCACTTTTTGATCTGGCACGTGAGTGCAAACTGCATGTGGCGATAGAAGATATGTTTACAGGAAAGCCTATTAATGTCACCGAGGGAAGAGCTGTATTGCATACCGCGCTTAGAAATCCGGCTAATGAATCAGTCTATCTGGATGGACATAATATCATGGAAGATATCTCTGCTGTCTTGAAAAAGATGAAGACTTTCGCAGACAAAATTCAAAATAAAGAGTGGGTAGGCTATACTGGAAAACCAATTAAATCGCTGGTAAATATCGGTATCGGTGGATCTGATCTTGGTCCGGTGATGGTGACTGAGGCCTTGAAGCCATTTAAGAATCCAGATATCGAGTGCTATTTCGTATCGAATGTGGATGGAACGCATATAGCAGAGACCTTGAAGAAAGTAGATCCTGAGACGACTTTGTTCTTTATCGCCTCCAAGACTTTCACTACGCAAGAAACTATGACTAATGCGCATTCAGCGCGTGATTGGTTTTTGGAGCATGCTAAGATCGATTCAGCTGTAGCGAAGCATTTTGTGGCGCTTTCTACCAATGCCAAGTCCGTATCCGAATTCGGAATTGATACAGCCAATATGTTTGAGTTCTGGGATTGGGTAGGGGGAAGATATTCTCTTTGGTCTGCGATTGGTTTACCTATTGCCTGTACCATCGGCTTCGACAATTTCGAGAAATTGCTGAAAGGTGCTCATGCGATGGATAATCACTTCCGTCATACTCAGTTTGATAGAAATATCCCGGTTGTCCTGGCGATGATAGGTATCTGGAACACCAATTTCCTTGGAGCAAGTTCTGAGGCAATCCTTCCATACGATCAGTACATGCATAGATTTGCAGCCTATTTCCAGCAGGGAAATATGGAAAGCAATGGCAAGTATGTGAGTCGCTCAGGAGAAAAGGTGAATTATACTACTGGCCCGATTATCTGGGGTGAACCCGGTACCAACGGTCAGCATGCTTTTTATCAATTGATTCATCAGGGCACGCATTTGATCCCTTGTGATTTCATCGCTCCGGCGATTTCTCATAATCCTATCGGAGATCATCATCAGAAGTTGCTTTCCAACTTCTTTGCACAGACAGAAGCCCTAATGAAAGGTAAGTCTCTGAAAGATGTGAAAGTAGAAATGAAAGCTGCGGGTAAGTCAGATGAGCAGATAAAAGAAATTGCTCCGCATAGAGTTTTCGAAGGCAACCGACCTACAAATTCAATTTTGGTTAAAGAGATCACTCCTTATACGTTGGGTGCATTGATCGCGATGTATGAGCACAAAATCTTCGTGCAGGGTGTGGTTTGGGATATTTTCAGCTTTGATCAGTGGGGAGTAGAGCTAGGGAAAGTTTTGGCATCTGGCATTCTTCCTGAGCTTCATGGAGACGAAGAAATCACTGCTCACGATGGATCTACGAATGGCTTGATCAATGCCTATAAAAAAATGAGGAAATGATTTTTTTAACCGCGGAGCTTTCGCAGAGAACTCAGTAATTCCTGTTATCCTTCTTTTCCAGAAGCTGGACTAGATTAATCAGAGAGTGGGGCGATCGTAAATGTCGGCGAAGTAAGTGTCTCCACTAACCGAACAAAACAAAATCCCGATTCTGCAAAGAGTCGGGATTTCGTTTTTGGTACAGCTTTGGTGTACAGAGAACCACTAAATCGTTAGCGGCTTGCCTTATCAATTATTCTCGCAGCCGTGGTCTGTGTACCCACAGCCCGCTAATGTCGAAGTATTATGTGTCCCCACAGCCCACTAGTTTTCTTTGTAATAATTCCTGTCGGTGAAGACACAGACCGGGGGAGGGGATTGCCGGTTGATTACTTTATCAATCATTCTCCATTTCTAACTTCCAATTACATAACGTTTCAGTTTCCCCGATTTTAATAAACTTGTTTTTTGGAGTTTCAAACGAGCTAGAATCTTGTTCGCATTTTCCTGCTTTTATGTTAGAAGGCACGTATTTATTCAGCCTTTAAAACGTGATTTTCAGCTGTTATATGACACAAAAAAAAACCGCTCCGAAATTAATCGAAGCGGTTTTTAAACACCCGACATCTAGCATCGGGCATATAACAATTATTACGCATTCACGCCCAAGACTTTTGCCATGGTAGCTCCGATCTCCGCTGGAGAATCTACTACGTGAATTCCATTTTCTCTCATGATTCTCATTTTGGCAGCAGCAGTATCATCAGCTCCGCCGATGATAGCACCAGCGTGACCCATTCTACGTCCAGCAGGAGCAGTTTGACCAGCGATGAAACCTACTACAGGCTTTTTGTTGCCAGTTTCTTTGATCCACTTAGCTGCTTCAGCTTCATAGTTACCACCGATCTCACCGATCATCACGATCGCGTCAGTATCTGGGTCTTCCATTAGCAATTGTACAGCTTGCTTCGTAGATGTTCCGATGATAGGATCTCCACCGATTCCGATCGCAGTAGAAACTCCCAAGCCAGCTTTAGCTACTTGATCAGCTGCTTCGTAAGTCAAAGTTCCTGACTTCGATACGATACCTATTCTGCCTTTTTTGAAGACGAAACCTGGCATAATACCAACTTTTGCTTCTCCTGGAGTGATTACACCTGGACAGTTAGGGCCGATAAGGGTTGCGCCTCTTTCGATAATATATGGCTTAGCTTTCATCATATCAGCTACAGGAATACCTTCAGTGATAGCGATGATTACTTTGATGCCAGCATCAGCAGCTTCCATGATCGCGTCAGCAGCAAAAGCCGGTGGTACGAAAATGATAGATGTGTCTGCACCAGTTTTTTGAACTGCTTCTTCTACAGAATTGAAAACAGGCTTCTCCAAATGAGTCGAGCCTCCCTTGCCAGGAGTTACACCGCCGACTACGTTAGTACCGTATTCGATCATTTGCTGTGCGTGGAAAGAACCTTCAGACCCGGTGAAACCTTGTACGATCACCTTGGAATTTTTATTTACTAGTACACTCATGATGCGATTTCTATAGTTTGGCACAAAAATATAATAAACCCACCACCCACAAAAGAAAAGAAGAACAATATGCTGGGAATTCGACTATTCTTTGATAATGACTGCATTCTCATGAAGGGCGGTCGATGAAAATAGGAGGACAGGAAATATTCCTAAGGATCATCTTTCATCCCATTTGTAAAGCAAATGACCTATTTCTATTTACCAGATGCATATTTTTTATATTTTCGACTATAATTAGATTTATCACATTCATTTTGATCTATGTTTAGCCTTAAAATTCTCATCGTTGAAGATGACGCAGTGTCAGCACTTTTGCTTCAGCGAGCACTCGAGAAAAACAGACACGAAATTCTTGGAATAGCAGATTCTGGAGAAAAAGCTCTTGAGATTTTGTCTGAAAATTACGCCGATATGGTGATGATGGATATCAATTTGTCTGGTGAATTGGACGGGATAAAAACCACCGAAATCATCAATGAAAAATATGATATTCCCGTGGTTTACCTGAGTGCAAGTTCTGATGCTGAGACACTTAACAAAGTGGTTGGTACCAATCCTAGCGCTTACGTCATCAAACCATTCAATATCCGAGAGCTGAATATGGTGATCGAATTGGCGATCTATAAAGACCGTAAGGAAAAAGAACTACAAAAGCTCAATAATGAGCTCGAAGAAAAAGTAGAGCAGCGTACAATTGAGCTGTATAATGCCAATAGAGAACTTACCAAAGCGCTGGAAAAGGAGCGGGAAATCAATGAATTGAAGTCTAGAATTGTATTGAATGTCTCTCATGGATTCAAAACGCCTTTGACTTCTATCTTGAGCTCAGCACAATTGCTTCAGATCTATGCAGAAAAAGATCATCCTTTCAAGCCGAAGATTACAAAGCATGCTTTCAAGATCGAGAATTCTGTGAGAGCATTGAATAATCTTCTTACTAGCGTGTTGTTTTTTGGTAAAGCTGATGCCGACAAGATTGAGTATAAACCTAAAAAGATGTTTTTGGGAGCTTTTGTCAAAGAGGTGCTGGATACGGTAAAGGCAGGAATGGAAAATGATGTGTTAATCAAATCTGAATTGATCAATCTGCCAAAGGTAATTACTTCGGATAGCGAGCTTTTGTATCAGATTTTCGAAAACCTTCTATCTAACAGTGTGAAATATTCTAAGGACGGACAAGAAGTGAATTTCAAGCTGGAATTTAAGGATAGCAAGCTGTTTGGAGTAGTTCAGGATTCCGGCATAGGTATTCCAGTTTCAGAGCAGAGCCAGCTTTTTGATCGTTTTTTCCGGGCAAAAAATGTAGGAATAGTAGAGGGCTCTGGATTAGGCCTTTCTATAGCGAAGAAATGTATGGACGTATTGAAGGGAGAAATCACCTTTGAAAGTAGCTCTAAAAATGGCACCACATTTAGAGTAGAAATCCCTGTACGTTAATTATGCTTTTTGAATCAAAAAAATTAGAATACAGTCATCCTGGTCAAAAAACGCTGATTTTTCCTGATATTTCTTTAGCGTCAGGCGAAAGTTTGCTTGTGCTGGGGAAATCTGGATCAGGGAAAACTACGCTCTTGAATTTATTGGCTGGATTGCTCAAGCCTACGGCTGGAGAGGTTATTTTAGCTACTAAGGACTTTGCACGTATGAAGGGTCAGGAAATGGATTTGTTTCGTGGAAAAGAGATAGGAATAATTTTTCAAAAACCGCATCTTCTGGCAGCCTTGAATGTGAAAGAGAATCTTCAAATGGCTCATTTTTTCAGTAAGAAAAAAGGACAGGATATTGGGCAGTTGTTGGCGGAGTTGGGTTTAAGTGAAAAGGCTAAATCTTCGGTTTTGACCCTAAGTGAAGGAGAAGCGCAGCGTGTTTCCATTGCCCGTGCGTTGGCAAATAGTCCGAAGTTAATTCTGGCGGATGAGCCTACTTCTAGCTTGGACGATGAAAATGCAGAGAAAGTCATCAGTCTTCTGAAAACTCAAGCAGCTAAGATCGGTGCGGCATTGATCATCGTCACCCACGATCAGCGCGTGAAGGCCCATATCCCCAATTTTGTAGAAGTACAAGCCTCATGAATTTATTTAAACTAAGTTGGAAATATTTGACTTTTAGACCTCTTTCCACAGGTTTGAATGTGTTTTTGCTAGCTCTTGGATTGGCTATTATCACAGTGTTGCTACTAATTCAGGATCAGTTTGAGAAAAAAATGAGTCAGGATGCTGCTGGGATAGATTTGGTCGTGGGAGCGAAAGGAAGTCCACTTCAGTTGATTCTTGCGGGTGTATATCATATTGATTTTCCCACTGGAAATATTCCGATGGACGAAGCACAGAAGCTATCCAGAAATCGCTTAGTGAAGAATATCATTCCTATGGCATTGGGAGACAATTATCAAGGGTTTAGAATCGTAGGTACAAATCACGATTATCCTGCACTCTATGAAGCCAAAATGCAAAGTGGAGTACTATGGACAAAGCCATTTGAAGTGGTTTTAGGTGCTGAAGTCGCTGGTAAGTCTGGATATAAAGTTGGGGATGAGTTCTTGGGAAGTCATGGCATAAGTGTAGGAAGTCATGAGCATGATGCGAATAAATTTAAAGTCGTGGGTGTATTGGAACGTAAAGGGAATGTGCTCGACCGTTTGATTTTGACGAGTGTGGAATCTATCTGGTACACGCACGATGAAGGAGAGGCAGAACCTGCTGATTCTACAACTAACCAGGAAGAGCATCATATGATCAAACTTCAGGATTCAGTTGCTGTAAAAGGTTTTCCAAAAACTTCCGAATCCAGGGATTTGACTACGCTGCTGATCCAATACAGGAATCCGATGGCAGCCATTCAGCTTCCTCGATTGATCAATTCCGGCACTTCTATGCAGGCAGCTTCTCCGTCTTTTGAGATGTCTAGACTTTTTGAACTACTTGGTGTGGGAATCACTCTCCTGCAAGGACTTGCTGTGGTGATTATTGGGATTTCGGGACTTGGGATTTTCATCGCGCTTTATAATTCACTTAAGGAGAGAAAGTACGATCTGGCGATTCTGCGAGCTATAGGAGCATCCAGAGGGCAGCTTTTGTTGTTGATTTTTCTGGAAGGAATCATGCTGACATTCATGGGAGCAGTCTTAGGGATCTTACTCGGGCATACCTTCCTTTCGGTGATTATTTCGCAGAATGAACAAGGGGTAGTTGGTTCGCTTCAGCCTTGGATTTTCCTCAAGCAAGAACTTTGGATAGTAGTTTATGCGTTAACGGTGGGAGTTTTGGCTTCTATTATCCCAGCTTTTGCAGCTTATCAAACAAGTATTGCAAAGCAATTGACAAAGGCTTAACTAGCGCTGATTTAAAACCCGAATATATGAACAAGTTAAAAATAGCCGTTTTGGCAATTCTAGTGACGATTTTGGGACAAGTTACCCTTTTGGCACAAAGCACCAATGTGTGGAAAAACCTTACTGAGGTGACCTATAAAATCTCTGAAGATCAGTACGGAGAGCTTTATGTTCCTGTGTTTTCAGAAAATATCACCAAGATGGAGGGCAAAGTAGTGGAGGCCGACGGTTACATTATTCCTTTCGAGGGAATGTTCAAGCCTGAGCACATTATCCTTTCGAGTTTGCCTTTGGCGGAATGCTTCTTCTGTGGTTCTGGTGGACCAGAGACAGTGATGGAAGTGGATATGGCTTCGCCTATTAAATATACTTCTAATAGAGTTCGCGTTCGCGGCACCCTAACCTTGAATAGCAAGGATCCCGAGAAGCTGATGTACATCATGACGAATGCTACGCTGGTGAATTAAGAGGGGGTTCTAAGGTTTTTAACCACTGAGATTCGCAGAGTCTTTCGCAGAAATGATAAATTATGGTTTGGCCTTGTACTCAAGAGGGCTGAAAGCCCAGAATATTTTAGCCCAGCCTGGAGGGCTGGGTAATTGTGATAAATAGTGTGTCCATAAGCTCAACTTGGTTCAAGTCTCATGACTTGGACCTAAACAAATGCAGTCTTTAGACTGCCATCCAACTCGCACACATGAAAATCCTCTAAGTAGCCTAGAGTATAAATTGCGTATTGGTTAAACTTCCAACTTCCCGACTTCCAAGCAATTCTAGTAACAAAGCTCCTTCTCCAATTCTCTGAATTTCGCTAGAAGATCAAGTGAAACAGGCCCTGGTCTTCCAGTTCCGATTTCATGATCATCAATTTGAGTTACTGGTAGTAGCACTTTGGTGGTACTGGTAATAAAAGCCTCGTCAGCATTCAAAGCCTCCTGCATGCTAATCGGCCTGATCTGCACATCTCCAGCCAACTCGATGATGTGCTTGCGGGTAATCCCCATGAGTACATGAACATCTGGCGTGCTGATGACTCCATCCTTTACGATGAAAAAATTGCTTCGGGAGCTCTCGCTGATGATACCATTCATATGATATAGTACATCTTCAGCACCAGCATCTTTCCATCGCATACTATCCCAAACAGGAAAAGCATAATTGGTTGTTTTTATCTCAGCAATTGGCCTTACGTACTCTAGAGAGAGCAATTTGATTCCCTTTTCATATTTCTCTTGAGCTGGAAAAATCAGTGATTCCGCAAAGATGAATAGCTTTCCTTTTGCGGGGGAAAAGTGATTTGGAGAAACCCCGCCACTTAATACCATTCGAATTCCACCTTCTTTGAGATGGTTTTTTTCGATCAAATCCTGAATAACAGTTTTCAGTTCAGCACGGGAATAATCCAGTGGTAGAAAGGTTTTTTCAGCAGATGCGAAAAACCTGTCTAAGTAGCTATCTAGAAAAAGAGCCTTGAAATTGACCGTTCGGAAAAAATCGAAAATCCCATATCCACGGATTAATCCTAAGTCCATCGGGTGAATGCTGGCTTTTTCCGTAGAAATAATTTGCCCGTCGGCAAAGCAAAATGGTTTCATAGTGTTTGTATTAAAGAGCTTCTAAAATTAACAGCTCTGGCTGAATAAATCACCTACTAATATCATCGTACTTTATAATACTATCATTAGATATAATAGTAACTTTGCCGTGAATTAACAGTTTAATCATGAAGAGAACTATTCTATATTTAATTTTAGCCTCATTTACACTATTATACGCTTGTGGTCCGAGTGGTCCAAGCGAGAATGAAATACTCAGAGCTGAGGTTATTGCTGTGCATGATGAAGTAATGCCTAAAATGGGGCAGCTCAAGTCACTTGAACGGAAAGCTCTTGAGAAGGCGAAAGAATTGCAAAGTCAAGAAGTGGTGGATTCAGTCGCAGTAGAAAAGTATAAAGCACTTGCCTACGATCTCAACCATGCTCATGAAGCAATGTTTGAGTGGATGCACCAATATGAGCAGCTGGACGAAGGGAAATCTGAAGAAGAGCTTGAAGAATACCTTGATACTCAGATGATACTAGTATCTGAGGTCAATGTCGAAATGAAAACAGCCTTAACAAAAGCTGATGACCTTCTAAAATAATTAGAGCTCAGGTTTTTCCTGTAAATATTTTTCAATCTGCTTAGAAGTGATTTTTCCCTCGCTCATACCCCAGATATTGTATAAATACGTGCTGATTTGGGAGATTTCTAAAGGAGTGAGTTGAGGACTCGGAGGCATGGGTTGATTATATACCTGTCCATTTACTTCGATTTCACCTTCCTGACCGTGCTTCATAATCCAAACGGTACGATGGACACTTTCTTGAAAATAATCTGCGTCTCGAAGCGGCGGGATTAACTTACCAAGTCCCAAGCCGTCATTTTGATGGCAATTTCCACAGTGATTTTCGTAGATAGTTTTGCCATCTACTGCATATTTCATCACCTCAGGGTCTTCTATTTGGGAAAGGGTGTTATCCTCGTTGGAGTTTTTTGGACTGCATGCTGTCGCAAAAAGTAAGAGGATCAGATACTTTTTCATTCTCCTAAAATCTTTGGAATATCCTTTATCAATTGATCTACTTGATCCGTTTTCGTGCCATCATAAACACCACGGATATGACCATTTTGATCTACCAATACAAAAGCTCCACTATGTAGAAATCCACCCGCGGCAGTTTGATCGGCTTGGGCAGTTGTGATATAGCTGGTTTGTCCTAATTCATAAATCTTCTCAGCATCTCCTGTTAAGAAGCTCCAGGTTTTAGAGTTCTCTATTCCTAACTTCTGAGCATAATCTTTCAATACCACTTCCGTATCATGATTAGGATCAATGGTATGACTCAGAATTTTAAAATTCGGATTGTCTCCAAATGCCTCATATACGCGAAGCATTTCTTTTTTCATGATAGGGCAGATAGTAGGGCAAGTAGTGAAAAAGAAATCAGCTACGTAAACCTTACCATTTACTGATGCATTTGTGATGGTTTCTCCATCTTGATTTGTAAGGGAAAAGTCTGCGATTTTGTGATAAACTGTATCCTGAACCACTTTCCCGTCCACTGTTTTTTCGTCCACATGCCAATTTCCAAGTTTTGGAAGCGGCGTGCTATTTTCTCCCGCAGGTTTACACTGAGAAAATAATAATGAAATCAGAAGAAGAGAGAGAATCGAAAACCTCGTATGCATACTAATTAAGAGTTAATTTCTAAATTTTTTGTAAAGTCTGATAGCGAGCATCAGGGTCACTCCAAGTGTAATCAGCCCTGCCAATCCCCAAACCATACTCAAGGTGCTTTTCAGGACAATCAAAAACACGATCGCAAAGAGCAGGAGTGTGGATGCTTCATTCCATATCCTCAACTGTGTGGAGGTCCATCTAGTTCGCCCAGCTAGCAGTTCTTTGAAGAGTTTGTGACACCAGAGATGATAGCAATAGAGCAGGAATACAAAGCCGAGTTTGGCATGCATAAAGCCCATTTCTAAATAGCCCATGCGCTGGCTCAAAACCCAAGTGCCAAAGATCAATGTAAGTACTGCAGATGGCCAGGTGATTATATACCAAAGGCGTGAAGCCATTAAGTCTAGCTGAGGTTTGAGGATTTTTCGCTCCGCCTCAGGGCGTTCCATTGCTTCAGTCTGATAGATGAATAATCGAACGATATAAAATAGCCCTGCAAACCAGGTGACTACAAAAATGATGTGAAGTGCTTTGAGATACTCGAAGGTCATTCTCGGGATTTTCGGCTAAATTAAGGCCTAAACTTCATAACCGCACCTAAATTTTGAAAAGCTCTAAAATCATTTTCTGGATTATCGCCATAATAGTGGCTGGACTTGTAGTATATATATCCTTGGATTCTCTTTCACAGCCTGGAATCGAGCGGTTTGAAGGGAAGTACAAGGAGTTGTCAAGCTATAGAAATGAGAATAATACTGGGCCAGTCGTACGGGTTTATGCTGTATCTGCATTGGACACTTCTATGGATTGGATGCAGGAATACGGAGATGCTATGCCGCATACTAAATATGGCAGGACGGTGGTTTTCTTTTTCACCAAAGAAGTGAATCAGGAGATCAGTTTATCGCCGACTGACCCCTATTTCATACAAAGTTTGCAGACTTCTGTAATAGCTACCTATCAAAAGAGCCCTATGGGAGATGTGAGTTTTACTGATGGCTACGCAAAATGAGAAAACGCTTTACCCTACAGGAATACAAAGAAGGAGTTCTTTCTGGCGATAGAACGAAACTCAGCCAAGCAATAACACTAGCAGAAAGCTCGCTGGAAAGTGACTTGGCTTTGGCATCTGACTTAGTACAGGGAGTCTTGCCATTTACTGGGAATTCAATCAGGATTGGAATCACCGGAGTTCCTGGAGTTGGGAAAAGCACATTTATAGAAGCTTTCGGTCAGCTACTTGTAGAGCAAGGGAAGTCGGTTGCGGTTTTAGCTGTAGATCCTTCCAGTCAAAAAAGCAAAGGCAGTATTCTAGGTGACAAAACCCGCATGGAAAAGTTGGCGGGAGATAAACGGGCTTTTATCCGTCCTAGCCCAACAGGTACAACTCTGGGTGGTGTGACCTCTAAGACCAGAGAAGCAATGTTGCTTTGTGAAGCGGCAGGTTTTGATGTGATTTTGATTGAGACAGTGGGGGTGGGGCAATCTGAAACTGCTGTGAAAAGCATGGTGGATTTCTTTCTTTTGCTGATGCTGGCTGGAGCTGGAGACGAACTGCAGGGAATCAAAAAAGGCATCATGGAAATGGCCGATGGTGTAGTGATACACAAGGCCGACGGAGAAAATCAAGTCAATGCTAAGAAGGCAAAGTCAACTTATCAAAATGCCTTGCACCTTTTTCCGCTAGGACAAAATAATTGGTCAACTCCCGTAATAACGGCTTCTTCCTTGACAAAGGAAGGGTTGAGTGATATTTGGGAGATGATTCAGAAATACAATCTCCAGATGCAAGCGTCGGGGTTTTGGGCTTCAAATCGTGCCGCTCAACGGTTGAAATGGCTTGATGAAAACCTTCAGTTCTTACTTGGTAAATTCTTCATGGAACATCAGCAAGTGCAAGAAATACTCAGCCAAAATCGCAAACTTGTTGAAAATGGGGAACTCAGTCCTTTGTCTTTGGCGAGGGATTTAATTGATACTTTTTTCAATCCAAAGTAAAGCTTAATGAAATACCTGCTTCTCCTCACCACCGTCCTTTTCTTTGCCTGCAACAATTCTGAGCAAAGGGAAACGCAACTTACTTTTAGCAAAAAGACTTTCTCCTCGGAAAGATGCATCGATGATAATTGTGCAAAAGTTGAAGTGAGTTGGCCAGTAGCTGAAAATGTACCTGCAGCTTCCTTAATTAATGAGGAAATAGAGCTTCAATTGTTAGCATACTTTCAGCAGGATAAGACCTATATCAATCTAGATTCTGCCGCCAATGATTATTTGAATTCTTACGAGGAATTTAAATCTGATTTCCCAGATGCTCCTGGTGGTTGGTCCATTGAGGTGAACGTAGAGAAGACTTATGAATCTGATAGTACACTGAGTTTTAAGTTTACAGAATTCAATTTTTCAGGAGGAGCACATCCTAATTCCAGTGTTTACTACATGAACTTTGATAAGCAATCAGGCGAGTATTTGAGTATTGATCGAGTGGTATTGGATGAGGAAAAGATTCTGGAAATTGCCGAAAAGGCATTCCGAAAACATCATGAGGTAGAAGAAGGAAAGTCATTGGAGGAAGCTGGGTTCTTTTTGCCAGAAACAGGTTTTTTTCTCCCAAATGCCATGGGATATGAAGACGAGAAATTTCATCTGACCTATATACCCTACGAGATTGGGCCTTATGTGATGGGATACACTGAGCTGGAATTTGAGCTACAGGATTTGGGGGGGATCGTGAGGTGGAAATAAGTGATACTTGGGTAACTTTTATGGATCTTAATCCACAAAAGGACGATTTTGAAGAATGATGATCGTCAATCATGAGATTGACAAAGCAAAAAAAGCGGATGAAAAATCAATCCCAACGGCTTGTATAATTATAGGAAATAGTCCACTCTACCTTACTCGGGGACCGGTTACATTTTTAAGTAAAGCAGGGATGAAAAGGAATGCGACATAATAGCATTCCTTTTCATCCCTGCTAATTCTAGCAGCTTTGGTGGCCGAGTTAAGCCGCGGCCAAACAGATCTTAATTACTTAATTGAAGATTCTATAAGAGTCACTGACTGAATTCACCAGAGCCTAATTTTTCAATTTTGGAATCTTTCAATTTTTCAATTTCCGTAAACCAAGAACCCAGAAGGTCCTCTTCCAACTTCGAAGCTTCGGATAACCGAACCAGTTTCAGAAAGAACAGTTACTGTTCCGTTACCTTGAAAACCATTTGAATTAGCTACATACACTTGATTTAAGTTGTCGTCAAATCCAATTCCGTAGAATCCAGAGCCAGTCATCATTTCAGTAGCGGTGGAAGTGCCTCCGTTGATGTCAATGCTTAACACAGTGTCATTGTAATCAGGCCATCCTGAGCTAGTCAAAACATACATTTCGTCATCACCATTAAAAGCGATATTGCCTGTAGCATTGGTAACAGGGACAGTATAGGTGTTGCCAAGAGTCAAGCTACTTAGGTTTACAGTATAGAATATCACCTCATCTGCTGCCACTGCATATACCCAAAGAATTCCGTCTTCAGCATAGAACTGCCGAGGAGAAGCCTCCAGGTTAATTGTGGTGATCACAGCTTCCTGAGTTGCGTCAATGATTTCAATTTTGTTTTCTTCTGAGCCAGCAACAATGATGTAGTTTCCAAAGGAGAAAAGATCTTGAGGTTTGTTTGAAACCGGGATTTTCTTCGAAACTACTCCACCATCAAGGCCATTTACTACAGCTACATAGGAATCTGGTGTAGCATAACTGGCGTCATAAGGACCGTAATCACTGATGAAAAGCTTGCTTCCATTCACTGCCAAAGATCTTGGTTGATCCAATTCTGAGGAAACAGCACCTAAACTTTTGAAATCTGCTGGATTAACGATTTCTACTTTTCCTGTGTTTGCTACCAAATACAACCTGTCTGACTCAAGCACCAGGTCTTGCAATAAACCAGCAAAAGGTCTAAGGTTTTCAGCTTCAAAAATATTTGGAAGAAGTACTTCAGTATTTGGATTCAGATGATAGACTTCGCCATCATTAGTACCAAAGTTACCTTCGTTCATGATCAAAATACCGTTGTTGTATTTGCCTAAAGGTTTTTCCTCACCACTGTCAGAGCAGGCAAAGGATGCAGAGATAAGGGCTAATGCCCCGAGTAGTTGGTTTAATTTCATATGATTATAATTTGTTTTTTAAAGGCCATATGCCCGCCAGGCTGATGCCAGTCGGACAGGGAATCTCGCATGGTTGATAATCATCAGTGTTTGCTGACTGTGTCATGCCTGTCTGCCTCCTTTAGGCAGGCTCGATTTCATAGAAATATTGATAAGTTAAATTGATAGGATCTTCCAGGCATGGCTCTCAGATAGAGCACTTGATAGTCTGTATTGAGAATATTGTTGATTTGAAAACTTAGAGGAAATTGGAGTTTGCCAAGAGTAAGTTGATCGTAGCTCAGCCCGAAATTGAATAGCTGAAATGAGGGCATCATGCGAGGATTGTCAGCCGTGACAGATCTTTCTCCCACGAAGAAAGTCCCGATCGAGCTGGTGAATCCTGATTTTTTTACTTGCACTTTTGCATTGGCCTGGTGCTGCGGAGTATATGGTAGCTGCTTGCCTATGGACTGGTCATTCTCATCCGTGCCTTTGGTTGTCACAGCTTTGGAGTAGGTGTAAGATGTGGCCAATTCCCATTTCCACAAACCGAGATGACCGTTCAAACTCCCTTGGTATTCTAACCCTTGATTACTGACTTTTTTGATGTTTTCAGGAGTCCAGACACTTCCTTTTGGTAGCCAAATGATCCAATTATCCACCGACATTTTGTAATAAGTCAAGCCTTGAGTCCAATTGAGGTCTCCCTTTTTACTCCAATTCAAGCCAACTTCTCCGCTCAGACTTTCCTCTGGTAGTAGATTGGGATTGCCTCCGGGATTCCAAAATCGATCATTAAGCGTGGGAACCTTAAAGCCTTTTCCTATGGAAGTTTTCAGTAGCAAGGACTGAGTATTTGTATTCCAAAAGCTCCAATCCATTCCCAGATTTGGAGTGAATGGAGCGAAGGTGCCTGAATAAACTAATTGGCGAAGGTTTATGGCAAACGATAGATTTTCTGTGGCTGAAAATTTCGTACTCTGGTACAATTCGATTCGTTCATCATCAGCTTTGTAAGTGCTTAGATCTCCTTTCGTCAGCGTGTATCTAGCACCTAGTTTAGAAGTCCATTTGCCAGAAATCTCCTGATCCCAATCTCCTGCTACGAAGTATTGCGTACTGTTGTTTTCACTGGCATTGAAAAGTTGCTCGTTTCTCACAAAACCAGTTTTCAGATTCCAAACAGACTTTTCCTCAAAATGAAAGAAGTCAATCACTGCTCGAAAAGCCTGATCTTCCTGCACATCTTTCGTTTTTGAACCCATTACCGGCTGAACTTCCCGATTGGTTTTATTCCACCAAAAAGCAGTTTTAAACTGATTGTTGGAGTTCAGGTTCCAGGCCAAATCCTGAACAACTCCGATCTGCTCAAACTGTGCATGATCTTCTTTTACTTCTGGCGTCCCTATTCGTCCGAGGTCTTTGTAGGGGAAATTGTTCTTCGAAAACTCACGGTAGACTTTGGTTTTGCTACTGAAATTTTTCGAGGAAAACCCTGCAAATAGGTTCGTGTTGAATAAGCCAAAGCTTCCGGTCTGATGAGTAATACCTGCTTGAAGACCTTTTCCGAATTCGGAATTTGTGCCCAAATGGATAGATCCCCCAATGGCTTCATTACCGAAAAGTGCACCTGCATTTCCAAACTGCAAACTCACTTGATCGATAGAGGAAATAGGCAAAATGGACAAATCACTTTGGCCAAGCGAAGGACTATTGATCGGAAGTCCATTCCAAAAAACTGCTGTATGTCCAGCAGATGTACCACGAAAAGATGGGGAAGCGATCATTCCAGCCCCATATTGCCTGACGAAAACTGGAGATTGCTCCTGCAGGATGTCTCCAAGTGAGCGGCCTTGGAAATCTTCCAATTCTGCTTTTTCCCAGCTGATCACTTTTTGCCCTTGGGCAAATCGATCCAAAGCTGGCGCATACACTTCCACTTCCGCTAAGGGAATTGTATCCTGGCTGACCGGATAAAAGCCGACAAAAGTGTAAACCCACAAAAGCAAAAACATCCCTGATCGAATTAGTTATAAATTCGATTCGGGCTTGAAGAGAAATAGGAAGAAGGGATCGAAGCCGATTTATCGGCTCTGGTACATTCTTCGTAGCCTTTCCTCCGAAAGCACAGAATCAACAGAAATGGGCAGGTCTCCTGGCTCACCTTAATTTGCCGCCTTCTCACTCCGAATTCGTTTCGGAACAATGGCATTTTTGACAAATTATTTGCGGAAAAATCCGCTCGGCTTACAGTTGCGGGGACAGCTTTGGTTTTACACCAAATTCCCTTTTAATCCCAAGAGCTCTGGTACGAGATTGGGAACCTATTTCGGCTGCAAAAGTAGATCGGGAAAGTTTAGAAAAAAAATCTGTTTACAGACAAATTTTGGAAGTGGCGAAAACCCGCGCTTATTTTGGTATTCCATATCAGCAAGAAATTTTGTGAAAAACCTACGATTCAATCTCTTAATTACTTCCTTTTTTTTGATAGTAAGCTGTTCATTTTCAAGATGTAGTGAAAGAAAAATTGATGACACGCAGGAACTGGAAAAAATAGGCTTAAGCTATGCTTCGGGATATACTATTTCTCGGGGAAATGATTTTTGGGAGTTGGAAGTTACTCAGGCTTGGTCAGGAGCGGATAGAGTTTTTAAGTATTTGGTTTTGGAAGAAAATGCTAAAAAACCGGCAGGAAATTTCGATGCTATTATTCAGCTTCCTGTGGAGAAAATCATCATGACTTCGACCACTCATATCCCACATTTGGATATGCTAAATGCCAATGAAAAGTTAATTGGTTTCCCAAATCTTAATTTGATTTCTTCGGACAAAACCTGGATTCAAATTGATGCTGGAAAGGTGGAGGATTTGGGAGCTGGGCCTTCGGCAAATACAGAAATGGTCATTGATTTGGCGCCTGATTGGATCATGATTTCTACGCTGGGAGATGATCTGAAGTACTTGGATTTGCTGGCGCAAGCTGAAATTCCTGCAGTAATCAACGGGGAATATGTGGAGCAGCATCCGCTCGGAAGAGCTGAATGGATCAAGTTTACGGGCGTGCTTTTAGGGAAATACGAGGAAGCTAACCTTGCTTTTGAGCAGGTGGAAAAAGACTATTTGGAAGCGGAGAAATTGAGTGATGCAATCATTGACTCTCTTCGGCCAACGGTGCTAAGCGGAGTGCTTTATCAGGATATTTGGTATGCGCCAGGAAGTGAAAGCTGGGGTGCGAAAATCCTTCAAAATGCTGGAGGAAACTATATTTTCTCAGATCAGAAAGGAACTGGAAGCACGCAGTTGAATTATGAATTCGTACTTGAAAATGCACTACAAGCCGATTTTTGGATAGGTTCGGCTGATTTTCCAGACTTACAAACCATGGGTAATGCTGAGCCTAGATATAAGACTTTCAAAGCTTTCAAGTCAGGGAATGTATTCTCTTATACCCAGAAGCGAGGTAGAGCAGGAGGATTGGAATACTTTGAGTTGGGCTATATGCGGCCGGATTTGATCCTAAAAGATCTGATCAAAATCCTCCATCCGAACTTACTTCCAGGATATGAGTTGTATTTTTATCAACAACTCGATGAAAACAACTAAGCCAATCCTTCTCCTTTTAGCTGCGCTGATTCTACTGGTTTTGAGCTTTCTGGTCAACGTCAGCTTAGGATCCGTGTCTATTTCCCCAAGCGAGATCCTGTCTGGGATCTTCACCGGTGATTGGACAAAAGCTTCACGAGAGCAGATTATTTTGAATTATAGATTTCCAAAAGCTCTTGTTGCGATTTTGGCAGGAATTGGACTTAGCATTAGCGGACTTCAGATGCAAACTTTTTTCAGAAATCCCCTCGCTGGGCCTTTCGTGCTAGGAATTAGTTCGGGTGCTGGGTTAGGAGTTGCAATCTTGATGTTAGCTGGTTCAGCGTTTGGTTTGGCTACTTTTGGAGGAGCTATCAATCCCTGGGCGATTGCTATCGCCGGAACGTTGGGCGCAAGTTTAGTCTTACTCACGGTGAGTTTGGCGGCTTGGAAAGTCAAGGATAGCATGACACTTTTGATCGTAGGATTGATGTTTGGCTCGGCCGTGTCGGCGATTATTTCTGTTCTTTCTTATTTCTCTGGAGCGGAAGCATTGAAACTTTTTACCATTTGGTCAATGGGCAGTTTGGGAGGCTTGGTCTGGGATCAGGTGTGGGTGCTGGGGCTAGTGATTTCTATTGGGATCATTCCCGTGATTGCCTCCGTAAAATCTTATAATGGAATGCTTTTGGGAGAAAGCTATGCGAAAAGTATGGGGATCAATCCTGATCGCTTGCGTTGGTTGATGATTCTCAGTACAGGATTATTGGCAGGGAGTATCACTGCTTTTTGTGGGCCGATTGCATTTATTGGGATTGCCGTACCACATTTGGCTAGGATGGTCTGGAAAACTTCGGATCATCGAATCCTCTTTCCCGCAACGGCTCTGATAGGAGCGAGTTTGTTACTCTTGTGCGATGCAGTTGGTCAGCTTCCTGGTTCCGCTCAGACATTGCCGATCAATGCAGTGACTTCACTCGTTGGAGCTCCTATCGTGATCAGTTTGGTGCTGCGCAAAAACTTCAGCAAAGAATTCTAGGCTATGAAAGAAGCATCAATAGTCGGTACAAATTTGACCTTGGGCTACGCCAAAGGCAAAGTTCAGAAGGAGATTCTGAGCGGATTGAACTTTGAGCTTTTTGAAGGTGAAATGTGCTGTTTGCTTGGGCCAAATGGTGTTGGTAAATCAACATTAGTAAAGGCTATTTTGGGACAGTTGAAACCCTTTGAAGGAGATGTTTTGCTGAGAGGAAAGCCTATTTCAACTTACTCTAATGAAATGCTGGCCAAAGAACTTTCAGTTGTGTTGACTGAGCCATTTTTACCAGGAAATATGACTGTTGGACAACTGGTAGCGATGGGGAGAATACCACACACAAGTTGGACAGGAAAGTTGGAAGGCAGTGACCAAGAAATAGTTAATAATGCGCTAGAGGCTACGAAAACAGCATATTTGCGTGATGAGAGACTTTCCGAAATTAGTGATGGACAGCGACAAAAAGCATTGATCGCCAGAGCGCTGGCTCAGGATGGGAAGGTGATGGTATTAGATGAACCGACTGCACATTTGGACCTCGTGAATCGCTATGAAATAATGCATTTGCTTCGGGAAATCTCAAAAAGTCATGGGAAGTCAATTCTTGTGGTGACTCATGATTTAGAGATTGCTTTGGAAACTGCCGACAGATTTTGGTTGCTGAATTGTGGAACGCCACTGATTTCAGGTTTGCCTGAAGATTTGGTGATTTCTGGTCGAATCAATCAATTATTGCCGGGTGAGAGTTTTCGATTTAGTATAGAAAAGGGGAGGATTGAATCTAAAATTGAAAGTTTAAAATTTGACATTTCAGGGCCAAGTGAATATATTTCTTGGGTCTCAAAAGCTCTTGAAAAAGCTGGGATAAAGGAATTACCAGAACCGATTGAAGTTAGCAAAGATCCATTTGCTTTGAGATATAAAGGGTTGATATATAAAAGTGTTGAAGAATTTGTAAAGCAATGTGTAACTGAATAGAGGTTTTTTACCACATAGAAAAAATAGCACACATAGTTTTTACATTAGATTAGCTTGGTCGCATTGTATGTTCCTAAAGGGGACTGTAGCATTTTAGTAGAGTATTTAATCTTGCCTCCGTTAAATATGAGGAGCTCTGTTTCTTCATGTTTCTCAAGCCCAATTTCAATAAATACTCTAAGATTCCCTATATTTTGAGTTGAAATTAGACCCTACTTACTTTTGAGATTGTATGTTATTTGAATTGATCCGATTGGAATTTCTGAAAAGTTTCCGATCCACGGCCTTTGCAAAAAGCGTGATGGTTGCCATTTTCCTTGGTTTTTTGGCCATTATGCTTTTGGGGTATTTGTTGATTGCGGGCTTATTTCTGACCAGAATTATAGAGCAACTTGCTGAAGGACAAGACCCTATTCAAGTACTGAATTCAGGTTTGATTTTCTTCTTTCTAGTAGAATTTATGTATCGGTATTTTCTACAGAAACTGCCTGTTATAGAGCTAGAAAGTCTATTGCATCTGCCTATTTCAAAGAGGAAGATTATGCATATGCTACTGGGAAGGTCCTTTTTCTCTCCTTTAAGCATCATCGCTTTAATTCTTTTCACTCCGTTTGCATTCTCTGAGATCTCCACTCAATATGGAGTGTCTGGTGCAATTTTCTGGTTAGGAACTATCCTGTTTATCAGCTGGACTTTGCATTGGTTTATGCTGTGGTTCAAGCAGCGCTTTGAGGATAGCCTGATCGGAGTAGTTATTGTGCTCATTGTTCTCCTTTTGGGTTTGGGATCTGCCTATATGGGTTGGTTTAATTTGGGTGAACTAGTCGCTCCATTCTTCAATTTTGCTATGACAAGCTTTATTCCACTGGCAATCATGTTTGTCCTGTGTAGTGCCGGCTATTATATGGCATTTTCCTACTACCTAAATAACGCCTATCTGGAAGATTTGGCTGAGGAAGAAGAGGTTCGATTTGTTAATCAATCGGTAGGATTCTTTTCCAGGTTTGGAATGGCAGGGGAGTTGGCAAATTTGGAGTGGAAGCTGATTATTCGTCACAAAAAAAGTAGAACCTTCCTTATGCTTAGTGCTTTTCTCTTATTGTATGGGACGATATTCTATGACAACCCAGCTTATCAATCTGGGCCAATGCAGCATATGTTTATTTTCGTTGGGATATTCATTACAGGCATATTCATGATTCAGTATGGGCAACTTTTCTTAAGCTGGAACTCTGGGTATTTTGATTTCTTTCTTAGTCGAAAAGATGGGGTAAGGAATTTAGTGAGAGGGAAGTACTTATTGTTGTTGTCTATCTCTTTGTTATGCTTTTTGCTGTCAATTCCCTACGTCTATTTTGGCTGGAAATTCTTGCTGATTCACCTTGCTACCTTCCTGTTTAATGCTGGAATAATGATCCATTTGATCATTTACTTGGCACTTTGGAAGCCAAAGCCAATGGATTTGAATAAGGGGGCAATGTTCAACTACGAAGGTGTAGGAGCTGCGCAGTTTCTCATGATTATCCCGATGATGGTGGCTCCCTACGTGGTATACTTGCCATTTGCTATGTTCTTCAATTTCTACGCTGGACTAGCTGCTTTAGGAACTGTGGGCGTTGTAGGGATTATATTCTTCAATAAACTATCAACGATTAATATTAATCGGGTTTTAAAAAACCGATACGAAATTTCATCTTCATTCCGTCAAGAATTATGATTCAAGTTACTAACCTGAAAAAACAATATAAAGAAGCCGTTGTCCTAGATGTGGACAAACTGGATATTCCAAAATCTGAGTGCTTTGGGTTGGTGGGGAATAATGGTGCTGGAAAAACGACCTTGTTTCGAATTATGCTCGACCTTGTTCGTGCTACTCATGGAAAGGTGGAAATCGATTCTAGGGATGTAAGTAAATCGGAAGATTGGAAGAGAACCACAGGCGCTTACTTGGATGAGCACATGCTATTGTCGTACCTGACTGCTGATGAGTATTTCCAGACGCTGCGCAAAATCTATGGTCTATCGGAAGCTGATTTGCATCTGCATCTTGGAAAGTTTACTGAGTTTTTTAACGATGAGATTGTTGGCAAAAAGAAATACATCCGCGATCTGTCAAAAGGTAATTTGAAGAAGGTGGGTATCGCAGCAGCGCTTATGGGAGATCCTGAGGTAGTGTTTTTGGATGAGCCGTTTGAGAATTTGGATCCCAGTTCTCAGATAAGGTTAAAGAAATTGATCCTTCAAGTAAAAGAAGCGTCTCAAGTTACTTTTTTGATTTCCAGTCATGACCTTACACACGTGACAGAGATTTGTGATCGTATAGTACTTCTTGAGAAAGGCAAGATTATCAATGATCTGAGAGATAAGTCTGCAATGCTTGCTAAGTTGGATGCTTATTTTACAGGATAAACGGATTTGGAATAGTCACCGTAGGAAAAAAGTCACATCGTCACAGACCCTTATTGTCTTGGATAAGATGCAACCTTTAAAAATGTATTCTCCTGGCTGACTCCCTTTGAATTTCTGAAGAGATGAGATCCTTCCTGCCTTTCCGGTTACCTCCTCTGTAAACACCACTTGACCATTGACTTCCCAAATCATATCCCATTTGTTGGTGGGAGGGAGGCCTCTGACCACAAGCAAAAGTCCAACACTGTCTTGGAAACTTTGATTAGGCCCTCCAATCACGCTTACCTCTTCCACAGTATAATCAGACGGTTCTGGCGGAATAATATTGCAACCTAATAGAACTAAAAAAAGAAGAGGTAGCATTTTCACCATGATATGACTCGAATTAAGCTTGTTTGCACGTAAAATGATGAACATGGAGGAAGGTGAATTTGTTAACCAAAGAAATAAGAATTATGGTAAAAACAAAAAAAACTCTCCGTTGATTTAGAGAGGTCTTTTTGTGGAGCAGCTCAGTTTCTTATGATTATACCTATGATGGTCGCACCATATCTGATTTATTTACCATGTGCGATGCTGTTTAATTTCTATGCTGGATTGGCAGCGATAGGCACAGTAGGTGTTATAGGAATTATTTTCTTTAATAAGCTTTCAACTATTAATATTAATCGCGTTTTAAAAAACCGATATGAAATTTCATCTTAATTCCGTCAAGAATTATGATTCAAGTAACTGATTTAAAAAAGCAATATAAAGAAGCTGTCGTCCTAGATGTGGCGAGACTAGACATACCGAAATCAGAGTGCTTTGGATTGGTGGGGAATAATGGTGCTGGAAAAACAACCTTGTTTAGGATTATGCTTGACCTTGTTCGGGCTACCGAAGGAAAGGTGGAAATCGATTCTAGGGATGTAAGTAAATCGGAAGATTGGAAGAGAACCACAGGAGCTTATCTGGATGAGCACATGCTATTGTCGTACCTGACTGCTGATGAGTATTTCCAGACGCTGCGCAAAATCTATGGGCTATCGGAAGCTGATTTGCATCTGCATCTTGGAAAGTTTACTGAGTTTTTTAACGATGAGATTGTTGGTAAAAAGAAATACATCCGTGATCTGTCCAAAGGTAATCTCAAGAAAGTGGGAATTGCCGCTGCATTGATGGGCAATCCGGAAGTTGTTTTCTTGGATGAGCCGTTTGAGAATTTGGATCCTAGTTCTCAGATCCGTTTGAAGAAATTGATCCTTCAAGAAAAAGAAACCTCTCAGGTTACCTTTTTGATTTCCAGTCATGACCTGAATCATGTCACGGAGATTTGTGATCGCATCGTACTACTTGAGAAAGGTAAGATCATCAATGACCTGAGAGATAGATCGGCGATGCTCGCTGAGCTGGATGCTTATTTCACGGGTTGAGTTATCGAGCTGAAAATCTTTTTATTTGTTGGAATAAGGTTAAACTATAAAGGGCCTCGACATTTCTCGGCCACCGGGTTTGTGTGGTTTAGAAGGACGGGGATAGTTTTTATAGCCAGTCTGATTTTGGCAGACTTCTGTCGGATGGTCTATCGAGCGCAGTCGAGATGCCATCTTAATTAAATTGTGCCCTCAATGTAATCCTTGGCTAGTGAGCCTGTCTAACGCCAAGTGGTCCTGCTGATCTACTGTGCTCCTCAGTTTAAAAAACCTGTTCATTTTTAGCTCGTCAAGTGAACATATACTAAGAAAAGCTACTATTTCTGGACAGGGTTTGAGTACATGTCCATTTTTATTAAAAAATTGGACATGTACTAGTTGTGCACCTATTTTCTGGACATATAATAGCAACATGTCCATTTTAATAAATAATATGAACATGTTATTTGTGTCTTGTTCGTTAATGAAGAGCTTGTCAGGATTTTGGGAGATTAAAAAAGTCCCTCCAAACGCTTGGAGGGACTTTCGACAATGCTATCCATGCCATTACATGGATAGACGTTCAACCTTTAATCAACCAAATTATTTCCAACCGCCACCAAGGGCTTGGTAAATATTGACCTTGGCATTCATTTGTTTCATCCTAGTTTCGATCAAGTCGAATCTAGATTCCAGTGCATCTCTTTGAGTCAATAGAACTTCCATGTAATCTGCTCTTGCAGAATTGAAAAGCTCATTAGAAATGTCAACTGATTGAGTAAGAGCTTGTACTTCCTGAGACTTCAAGTCATAGGTTTTTTCCAAGTTGCTGATATTTGAAAGCTGATTTGCAACCTCTATATAAGCATTCAAGATGGTTTGCTCATAGTTGTAAATTGCCTGAATCTGCTTCGCGTTAGCCATCAAGTACCTCGCTTTTATCGCATTTCTATTGATTAGAGGAGCAATTAGCTCACCTGTCAGTGAATAGATGAGCGACTCAGGAGAAGTGAAGATGTAGCTTGGGTTAAAAGCATTGAAACCAAGACCTGCTTTGATCTCCAAAGAAGGGTAGAAGTCAGCTTTGGCTACATTGATGTCAATCTTAGAAGCCGCTAACTCTAGTTCAGCTTGTCTGATATCAGGTCTGTTTGCCAATAGTTGAGAAGGGATACCTGCTTGGATTGTTTCTGGAATTAGATCTCCAAATGCATTTGCGTCCCTCTCCACCTTCTGTGGGAATCTACCTACTAGGAAGTTGATTCTGTTCTCGATTTCTATGATATTCTGCTGTATGCCAAATTGAAGGCTCTTAGTATTGAGTACCTGTGCTTCAAATCTGCGTACTGCCAATTCGGTCACCCGTGCAGCTTGCTTTTGATATTTCACTATCTCGTAAGCATTGTTTTGAATCTCAATGTTTTGCTTAACGATAGCAAGTTGATTATCGAGGGCCAGCAACTCATAATAGGAGTTGGCAATCTCTGAAATCAGATTGGTCACCATGAAGTTTTTGCCTTCCACACTGGCCAAATATCTGGTCATCGCAGACTTTTTAGCATTTCGCAGTTTGTGCCAAATATCCACTTCCCAAGTAGCGTAGGCTCCCAGCATGTAATCTTGCAGTGGGTCAGGCATTTCTTTGCCTGGTTTGATGTCAGTATTTGCATCATTCGCACCCTGACTTGTATATCTACCCACTTTGTCTACGCCGGCTGCAGCACCCAGACCAACAGAAGGTAGAATCTCGCCTTTGCGGACTCTTATTTCATTTTGGGCAATCTGAATTTCCTGCAATGTAATATTCAACTCCTGATTATTGCTCAAGGCAGTGTCAATCAGAGCTTTCAGGTATGGGTCGGAAAAATAATCCTTCCATACTACGTCTGCCGCTGTATTTGTAGAATCCTGAGAGCTATCAGAATAGCTCTCAGGTACTGCGTCATTTACGTTTTTTTGTATTAGCTCGGGAGTTTTGCAACCAGACACTGCTAGTGTGATAGCCGTTGCTCCTAAGCATATATATATGATTCTCTTAAGCATGGGAGTGGTGTTTTTGTTCGGATAATGGAGTTTCATCTTCATTTTTAATCAAGTGACGGCCATCAGCCATACTACCGAATATGTAGTACAAGCCTGGGACAATAATCACCCCGAAAATGGTTCCGAATAGCATGCCTCCAAGTGCTGATGCACCAATGGTGTGATTACCAATAGCTCCAGCGCCTGATGCTACAATCAAAGGAATCAAACCTGCAATAAATGCAAAAGATGTCATTAGGATTGGGCGGAAACGTACTCTTGCACCTTCGATAGCTGCCTCTAGAATACTTAACCCTTCCTGACGTTTCTGCACTGCAAATTCTACAATCAGCACGGCGTTTTTACCCAACAGACCGACGAGCATGATGAGACCAATCTGAGCATAAATATCATTGTCCAGTCCCATCAACTTCAGTAAGAAGAAAGATCCGAATACCCCTGCTGGAAGCGAGAATACTACGGCGAGCGGAATGATAAAGCTTTCATATTGCGCAGCGAGTACAAAGTACACGAACACCAATACTATGAGGAATACATAAAGAGCTTCATTACCTCTATTTGATTCATCGTATGATAAGCCTTCCCACGCAATGTCATAGCCCTTAGGTAATGTTTGCGCGGATACCTCTCTAATCGCCTGAATCGCATCAGCTGTAGTGAATCCAGGGCCAGGAAGACCACGGATAGATGCTGAATTGTACATGTTGAAACGAGTAACCTCATTTGGTCCCTGAGTTTTCTTCATAGTCATGAAAGCTGAGTAAGGAACCATTTCTCCTGCCTCGTTTTTCACAAATAGATTCAAGACATCTGAAGGGAGTCTTCTGAATGCAGGATCTGACTGCACATATACTTTGAAGAATCGACCAAATCGAATGAAACCTTGCTCATAAGTACTTCCGATTAGAATGTTAAGGCTCTCCATTGCTGTTCCTATAGAAACACCTTTCTGCATCGCCTTGTCGTTGTCAATCTCCAGCTCGTACTGAGGATAATTGGCGGCGAAGAAGGTGAAAAGGCCTGATAATTCTTTACGTGCACCAAGATCATCCATGAATTTCTTGTTGATCTTATCAAACTCCTGGTAATCAGTAGTTGTAGTCTTGTCCAGTAGTCTCAAGGAGAAACCCCCTGAAGAACCGAATCCTGGAATTGCTGGCGGTTCGAAGAATTCCACAACGGCTCCAAGTCCTTTAGATTCTTCTTCCAGTTCTTCCATGATCTCTTTTACGGTATGCTTACGATCGCCCCAAGGCTTAAGGTTGATCAAACAAGTACCGGCATTAGAACCACGACCTTCGGTCATAATCTCATAACCTGCTAGAGAGGAAACAGACTCTACTCCGTCGATCTCTTCACATATTTTCTGAAGCTTCTGAGAAACCTGGTTAGTTCGCTCTAGCGTAGAACCCGGAGGTGTTTGGATAATGGCGTAGATTGTTCCCTGATCTTCACTTGGGATAAATCCAGCTGGTAGAATTTGATTTTCAAATACAATACCTGCTCCGAAAAGCAATAGAATAGCCCATGTGAGCCATTTTCTGCTAACCATTGATCGAAGTAAGCCTACATATTTTCCTGTAAGCTTGTCAAACCCTCTATTGAAGCCATCTAGCGCCTTCGTCAGGATGTTTTTCTTCTTCTCTTTTCCATGGTTATTTTTCAATAACATGGCACAAAGTACCGGAGTCAGAGTCAGGGCAATAATTGCTGAAATCACAATCGAACTTGCCATAGTAATAGAGAACTGACGGTAGAATGTACCTACCGGTCCACTCATAAATGAGATCGGTAAGAATACTGATACCATTACTGCAGTGATCGCGATGATCGCACCGGAGATTTCACCAAGTACTCTTTTTACTGCTTGGTACGGTGTCAAGTGAGGCATTTCCTCCATCTTGGCGTGTACAGCTTCCACTACCACAATCGCATCATCGACCACAATACCAATAGCTAGTACCAGTGCAAATAGCGTAATGATGTTTATGGAGAGTCCAAACATCTGAAGGACGAAGAATGCTCCTATCAGAGATACCGGAACTGCTATAATTGGGATCAAAGTCGATCGCCAATCTCCCAAGAAGATAAACACAACTAAGGCTACCAGGATAAATGCATCCCGTAGCGTATGGATCACCTGCTCGGTAGACGCATCCAAGAATCGGGAAACATCATAACTGATATTGTAATCCATTCCCGGAGGGAAAGAAGCTTTCATTATTTCCAGCTCCGCTTTTACTTCGGCAATTACGTCACTTGCATTACTGCCATAGTTTTGCTTCAATACAATTGCAGCAGATGGCTTACCGTCCAGATTGGAGTAAATATCAAAGAATTCACTACCCAATTCAGTCTTAGCAATATCCTTTAAGTGAACACTTTCACCTTCAGAATTTGCACGGATAATTATGTTGTCGTATTCCTCAGCCTTACTGAATCGTCCTTTATAGGTCAATACATATTCTAGAGATTGAGCTTCAATACCAGAGCTTTGGCCTATTCTACCTGGTCGGCCTACAATACTCTGTTCTTTCATGGCTTCCATCACCTCATCTACAGAGATGTTGTATGCACGCATACGATCAGGATTTAACCAAACACGCATTGCGTAAGTACGGCTACCTAATATTTGAGATCTTGCCACCCCTTTGATCCGGTTGATTTCAGGGATCATATTCACGTTAGCGTAGTTATACAGGAATTTTTCATCCATGTTTTCGCTCGTTGAATACAGGTTGACATACATCAACATACTAGGCTGTATAGGTGTAATAACTACACCTTCACGCTGTACAAGCTCTGGGAGGAGTGGCATCACCTGATCCACCCTGGTCTTGACACGAATTACTGCCTGATTGGGATCCGTGCCGGGTTCGAAGATGATGTTAATCGTGGCTTCACCCGCACTGGTAGCATCCGTTGCCATGTATCTCATATCCTGCACACCATTGATGGCGTTTTCCAACGTAATCAAAGTGGATTTCACAAGTACATCTGCACTTGATCCAGGATAGGCTATGAAAATACTTACTGTAGTAGGGGCAATCGGAGGGAACTGAGATATAGGCAGCTGGTTAATAGATAACGAGCCTATAAATACTATAATGATCGAAATGACAATCGCTAGGACTGGTCTTTTTATGAATGTGCTAAACATTATTGCTTCTGGTTTTTATGAGAGAATGGACTACTCTGCATATAAGTCTAACTGAGACAATGCTGTGTGAGGCTGGACGAATTCATAATGAATCTCCTCATTCTCTCTTACCAGACGTAGACCTTCAAGAAGGATTTTGTCGGTCTCCTTTATACCTTCTGAAATCACAAAAATGTGTGGAATCTCTGCTACGATGGTGACTTCTCTTGAGCGAATTTTATTTTCTTCATCCACTACGTAGACGTACTTTTTATCAAGCACTTCAAACGTTGCTTTTTGAGGGATCAATAAGGCATTCTTAAGCGGGATTCTCATTTCAATGTTACCCGTTTCACCATGTCTTAATAGACCATCTGGGTTTGGGAAAGTAGCTCTAAAGGCGATGTTACCAGTTTCATTATTGAAATCAGCTACGATGGTTTCTACAACTCCCTGGTAAGCGAAATACTTATTGTTTGCCATTAGAAGATGGACAATGACATCGTCATTGCTCGCCACTTTAGCTTTGTATTCTAGATATTCTGCTTCAGGAACATTGTAGTAAACCCACATTTTGCTGTTATCTGAAAATTCAGACAGTAAATCCCCTTCATCCAGTAAACTTCCTTCTCTTACGTGGAACCGACCGATAATCCCGTCAAATGGAGCTCGGATCTCAGTAAACTGTAAGTGAACTTCGGCTAATGCCAGTTCAGCAGTTGCTTTAGCCAATTTGGCTTTAGCCATTGCTAGCTCGTTAGGAGCCACAATATTTCTATCTGCAAGTGTTTTTGTGTTTTGATATTCGATCGTAGCAAAATCTACTTCTGCTTTGGCACTTTGTTGTTCTGCTTCGTAAAGCTTAGGCATGATTTTGAACATTAGCTGGCCTTTTTTCACAAGTTGGCCTTCATCTACATAGATCTTTTGCAGATAACCTCTTTCCTGTGCACGCAGCTCAATATGCTGGATGGAATGTATTTGAGAGACATAATCTTTGGTGATTAATGTGTCCATTGTCAAAGGGCTAGTGACCAGAAATGTGGTTTCACTTTCCTTATGCTCTTCTCCGTGTGAGTTACAACTTGCGATCCACAAAGTGCCGCACAGGCTCAAGAGCATGAAAATTCGATTTTTCATAGGTTGATTTTTAAAAACAAGAATTTTTCCAGGTGATTTTGGGTGTTTGTGTATAGCAAATACACGGAGCCCTAATAGCTTGACGCTAATGGTTTTAGGGCTATAAAATAAATAAGCGGAGGTTAGACAAAAGAAAGATTTGCCTCAAAAAAGGGTATTATATTCTAAACACTTGTATTACTACGTGCAATCGAAGTGTTCTAGTATTAGGTACAAACTTGCTGAAATGCAAGTCTTCTGGTAAGTCTTGAAATAAAAATCCAAAAATGCGAGTGAAATACAGCGCACTTAAGTAATGATAATCTAAAAAATGACTGCTTGTAACAAAGTCATCGTCTTCCTCTTCAATCTTGGAGTTATTGACGGTAAAGATATCACTGCCATGTTCCTTGGCTGCAGAATAAGATAAGGGATGCTGGCGCGTATTGTTGACTCCAACAGTAGTCTCAAATGAAGCCCCATAGCTATCAATAGCATTGTCACTATCAATGCTGGCATAGATTGCGCTATACCCACTTGATATGAGAATACTTAGAGATAAAAGGAACCTGACTAAATACGTTGCCATTTGGGCACAAATTTATATAAGACTTCTATGATAGTCAAGCGCTTTTGGTTAAATATTCTCAATGATAGGGCTGTTTTATTGAAAATAATTCAATATGACCATTCAGAGCTGAAATTTGAAGGGTAGTGAAGTAGTAAAAATAAAGCCCTATGAAATATTATTCTATAGGGCTTTATTAACTAAAGTTGTGGAGCTGGCGAGATTCGAACTCGCGTCCAGATAAGGAAACAACGTACCGTCTACATGCTTAGTCACCTGTTAGGTTTTCGATCGAAATATGCTGGGTGACACACCTAGTTCCGACTTAGCTATTTGTCTTAGACCTGCTTAATAGCATCACAAGCCGCATTCCAATCAAGTCGACATCCCGGAATCCACCCCGAAAGGACGGGGGGCGGAGGGATGTGGCTGGGGAATTGCTCTCGCAACTCAACCCTTTAAGCTTTCTTTCCTGTTAAGGTAAGATTAGGCAGCCATAGCGTAAGATTCTTCGCCATTTATAGTGCGTATGAATTTTTTAAGGCCATACATACTCCAGCCTGCATGCGAGCCCGATCTTTACACTTACTGTCAAAACCGGTCAGCCCCATTTGAATTAGGAAGACAAAAGTAATAGAATTTTGGTTCCGTTGAAGAATAGTTTTCTGCTTTGGAGGAAACGGGTAAAAATTTGAATTCTCATAGGTTTGTAAATCAAAGAATTAGAGAAAATTGTCTGAAATAGCCATTTTTAGGGCTTCCTGAGTATAGAGTTTTTTATATCTTGCGGTGATGGAAAATTTCGTCGTTTCGGCAAGAAAATACAGACCGGCAGATTTCAAAAGCGTAGTAGGGCAGCAGCATATTACCACCACGCTTCAGAATGCCATAAAAAACAACCATTTAGCTCAGGCTTTTTTGTTTTGCGGTCCACGTGGGGTGGGTAAGACTACCTGTGCCCGTATTCTTGCGAAGACAATCAACTGTGAGGATCTTCAGGCTGATTTCGAGGCTTGCGGTAAATGTGAATCCTGCGTCTCTTTCCAAAATAACAGTTCTTTCAATATCTATGAACTCGATGCTGCTTCGAACAACTCCGTAGATGATATCCGTAATCTAGTCGATCAAGTACGCTATGCTCCGCAAAAAGGGCAGTACAAAGTTTATATTATTGATGAGGTTCACATGCTTTCCAATCAGGCCTTCAATGCTTTTTTGAAGACTTTGGAAGAACCTCCCAAGTATGCCATTTTTATTTTGGCGACTACAGAAAAGCATAAAATCATTCCTACTATTCTTTCTCGCTGTCAGATTTTTGATTTCAATAGAATTCAGATCAAAGATATTTCGACACATCTACAGTACATCGCGGAGAAAGAAACAGTGGATTATGAAGAGGAAGCGCTACGATTGATCGCTACCAAAGCAGATGGTGCGCTGCGGGATGCCTTATCGATGTTTGATTTGATTGTGACCTATTCTGCAGGAAAAAAAGTCACCTATCATGAGACCATTGGGAATCTTCATATCCTTGATTACGATTATTATTTCAAAGTAGTAGATGCCTTAGTTTCTGAGAACCTTTCACAAGTCTTATTGATTTTTGATGAGATCCTGAAGAAAGGATTCGATGGACACAATTTCATCGTAGGTCTTTGCGAGCATTTTAGAGATTTATTAGTTGCTAAAGATCCTGCAACTGTAGAGTTGATAGAAGTGTCCGAAACAGCGAAGGAGCGCTATTTACAACAGACGGAAGCTGCTTCTGCCTCATTTTTGCTTTCTGCTTTGAACATCGCAAATCAATGCGATATCCACTACAAAACGTCTAAGAATCAGCGTTTGCATGTGGAATTGGCATTGATGAAAATGGCTAAGCTTCCACAGGCATTTCGTCTATCTATGATGGCTGCTGAGGATTCAAAAAAAAAAGCCTGACACAGTCAGTTCCTGAACCCACTAAAGAACCAATTCCTCTTCCTACTCCTTCCGGTGCTGCCAAGCCTAGTTCTTTGCAGAAGACTATTTCTATTCCCAAAAATCTAGGGCATACCAAGCAACTAGCTGATCAAAAGGCTAAAGATGAATTGCAGAATGCCAAAAGTAAGGTAAGTGAGGAAGTAGTCGAAGTGAAAGTAGAGGGGAGAGATCTCACTCAACAGATAGTAGATGAGGTTTTTACTCAAGTGATAGAGCACTTTCAAAAGCTTGGTAAAAGCATGGAAGTGGCAATTATTGGGCAGTCCATTAAAATGAAAAATGGCATTGTCATGCTAGAAGTAATGGGCCATGTGCAGGAAGAACTTGCGCTAAAGATGAAGCCTGAATTAATCAGAATTATCCGGGAAATCGGCAATGTGAATCACTTTAAGATTGAATTGGAGCTTAAAGAGGAATTAGAGTCAGAACGCAATAAGCTCTATACTAGCACTGATAAATTCAATTTTTTAAAGGAGAAGCATGCTGCGCTGGGGGAATTTCAGCGGAGATTTGGCTTGGAGACAGATTTCTAAAAATCCAAGGATATCCCAAAGTTAACGAGATTCTGTAGCTGTACGGCTTGCCTGGATGTGCCGTCATCTTGTTTGATAAATACATTCTCATCATAGATCATAACAGTCTCAATCCGTGTGGAAATGAACTTGTTTACTTTCATTCTGATCACGGAATTGAAGTTGACTACCATGTTTCCAAATACCTCATAATTTGAGAACAAGTTGATATCAGACTTCCACGTGATATTGTTCATCAGTTGAATGTCTGTCACCGAGGCAGCGAGCGAGACTCCAGCCTCGGCACGTACATTTTCTCCAGGTGTTACACCGAATGCACCAACTCTGCTTAGAGAATCGTCCAGCACTATAGTGAATCTACCCGTGAAAGGGGATAGGATTACCGAAATCTTACTTTTGTCTTTATAGGTTTTTCGATAGTTCAGACCCGTCGAAGACTGTACATAACCCGGAGAGAGCAAGTTTGAAATCCGCGTTCGTACTTCCACGTCACTTCCTGATGGTCTTGAATATTTGTAACCAGCCAAGAGCTGAGCTCTGGCGTCCAATTGAGTAGATAAGTAGAAGAATTCCGAGAGTTCTCGACCGTAATTACTTACAAAGTGGAAATTATCGTTAGTCTTTCGAGTTTTGTAGTCCCTGTTATCTTGACGGTTGAATCCCATACTGAAAGTCAACTGGGTATCCCAAACTTTTTTCTCTTTCTTGTAATTGGCAAAAAGCGTCAGACCTGAAGTCAATGCAAATGTACTGGACCCACCAGCAGCCCAATTGGACAAAGTGACTTGTTGAATGTTAAGATTGTAGTTTCCACCTGTTTTCCAAAAGATCTCTTTGACAGGCTCATTAATAATAAGTGAGTCTCCAAGCATCAATAGCGTGTCGCCATTAATTAGTACAGTGTCGGGAATATACTGCCTATCCTGAGCCTGAATAGTGTGGCTAAAGCATAGTAGGAATAATCCGTAAATCAGGAGATACTTTGACATTTAAAAAGCTTAGGGGATTACAGATCAGGGACGAAAGATAACCAATTTCTGCCCAATGGATATGATGTTTTGAGTTCCGATATTGTTCCAATCCTTCAATTGATTGACAGTGACACCGTATCTTTTACTAATATTGAAGAGCGTATCTCCCGTAGATACTGTGTGCGTAAGCCTAGTAGGAGATGATACAGAAGTATTGTTTTGGGTAGCAGTAGATGTAGGCTGCTGACTAACCGTTGGGCTAGGAGTCGGAGTGACCACTGCCTGTCTAGCTGGTGCTGGCGCAGTAAGAGCAACTCTTGGAATTTCCTCACCACGCTTTCTATGCTCTTGAAGGTTCAGTACCATTCCAGCTTTCAGTTCGTTGTCTTTTCTGATTCTGTTTTTGGACTTCAAGGAGGATAGCTTCATGCCGTATTTTTGAGATATACTCCAAAGCGTCTCACCCGGTCTTACGATGTGTGTTGCGACTTCAGCACTGGCATTCTTTTTCTCTGTATAGTAATATTCGCCTGCTTCTATTCGCTCTCCTTTATCCAAATCATTTAGCCTTCTGAGTTTATTTTCTTTCACGCCAACTCGGTCAGAGAAGGTGCTTTGAGTGGTTGTTTGAGCCGCTTGAACTCCATCTAGGTTGTTCACAGTGATTTGATCTGCCTGTGAAGCTTTTGTAGTATTTCCGCCAATTCTTGGAAATGAATTCGCTTGCTTGTAGACAGGAGAGTTACTTGCTGTTGTTGTGGTAGTGTTGGTTGTTTTTGGTTGCGATTCTGTGATAATGGCTGGCTGAATTGGAAGCGAACCGTCTTTTACATACACCACGGTATAGGCTCTATCCCCAGGAATTTTACCGTTTTTTGTCCAAAGGTTGTATTCTTCTAAATGCTTCTCTGTTACACCGTATTTTTTTGCCAATGCAGCAAGTGTAGTTGGTCCCTGTACACGATCTTCCATCATATACTGCCCATTGCTAGTCAGCATAGTTGTCTGGCTTCCAAATGCTACTTTATGCGCTAAAAATTTCTTGAAATACCAATGCGTATTTCTATCTACATCTACGACTTGTTTTCCATTGTATTGGGTGCCGAAATAGGCTTTAGCTCCGCCTAAACCCATCTGGTAAGACACTAAGGCGCACATCCAATTGTCAAAAGTGTTATTGTGCTTTTTCAAATAGAGTGCAGCACCTTTAGTAGAAGAGACGATGTTTTTTCGCTCATCGATTTGGTTGTCTACACGTAGAAAAACTTCATCCGCTGTACCCTGCTTGAACTGCCAAAACCCCACGGCATTGGAAGTGGAAACAGCATCTCCTATCAAACCACTTTCTTGGATTACCAGATATTTGAGATCTGTAGGAACTCCAGAGTTCTTCAGTTCTCTCTCAATAATCGGCATGTATAGATTGACGCGATCTTGCTTTACTTTGAAATAGCTAGGATTACGATATTGGGCATCCACATCAAGTTGGATTTCCCGGCGAGCTTGAGGATTGATTCTTACTACTATATCTGCAAACTCCAATTCTGCAGGAACCTGCGGGATTTGCGCCAATAAATTTTGGCTTAAAAAAAGTGTTAAGATGAAAAGGAGGTAAGTGATACTGTTGGTTTTCATTCGAAAAAGGCTTTCATCGTTCGTTGCAGCCTCATTTTAGCAAAAATGATTCCCCTTTTCTTTTCTCTTAGATTTTTCTTGCCATCATCACGCCATCACGTATGGGAAGAAGGGCATTTTCTACCCTTGGATCGTTTTGAATCATGGAGTTAAAGTCCAAAATAGCTTGCGTGTCCTTGTCGATTTTTTTTCCTTCTTCTACCAGAATTTTACCCGACCAAAGCACATTATCTGCTAGAATAATCCCTCCAGGATTCATTTTGTCTATCACCAGTTCGTAATACTTCGCATAGTTGCTTTTGTCTGCATCTATAAAGACCATATCGAATGGACCAGATAGCGTAGGGATGATTTCCAATGCATTGCCAAGTCTGTAATCTATTTGATCTGCGAGTCCACTTTCTTCGAAAAACCCTCTTACCATCGTTTCCAGCTCGTCATTGATGTCCAGCGTGATTAATTTTCCGCCTTTGTCCAAGCCTCTTGCCATGCAAATCCCAGAGTATCCAGTATAGGTACCGATTTCCAAAATTGTTTTTGGGTTTTGCATTTTGGTAAAAAGCTCCAGCATTTTTCCCTGCAAATGTCCAGAGATCATGCGTGGCATCATGACTTTTGCCTGAGTTTCACGGGTGATTTTTTTCAGTAAATAATCCTCTTCGCTGCTGTGTTCTTCGCAATAAGTTAAAAGTGCAGGGTCTATGAATTCCATGGTTATTGGGGCTTATATGTCAAGAACGTAAGCATGTCTGGATTGAACATTTCCTGTGCTATTTCCTGAAGTTCTTCTGCAGTAGTATTTCTAATCTGATTAAATATATTTTCCAAGGGATCTACTTTTCCGTGGTCAAGGAGGCTTTTTCCATATACCAGCATGAGGGCAGAGTAATTCTCCTCAGCCATCGCCATCTGACCTATTGCCTGCTCTTTTGCCATGTGTAGCTGCACAGTTCCAAGTTTTTTACTAACCATTTTACTCATTTCTTTGAGCACGAGTGATTGAGCCTTTTGCAGGGTTTTTCCTTCCGTACCAAAGTAAATCCCAAAGAATCCAATATCCGAAAAAGGATGGTAGTTTGACTCAATACTGTATACATAGCCATGTTTTTCGCGAAGCATGAGGTTCAGTCTGCTGTTCATGCTAGGGCCTCCTAAGATGTTGTTTAGAAGGAAAAGTTTGAAGCGGTTTGGGTCGTAAAGTGAGAAAGCTGGTCGGCCAATCGCGCAAAGTGACTGGCTTACATCCCGTTCCTGGATTTTTACCTTTGGAGTGTAATTACTGAAATCACTCCTCACATACAGACTTCTTTTGCTCTGAATTTGAGATAAAGGACCTTCTATTCCTCGGAGTACTTTCTGGAAGGAAATGTTTCCAACCACAGAAAATATCAATCTGGAGGTGTCTAAGCGGGTAGAGATAAAGTCGAAGAAATCCTGTTGAGTAAAGCTTCCAACTGTCTGTTCGGTTCCTAGGATATTCCTGCCCAAAGCATGATTTTCAAAGACCAACTCATCCAGCTCATCCTGAATAGCATCATCAGGAGAATCACGGTACATGGCCATCTCTTCCAGGATGACTTGGCGCTCTTTTTCTATCTGTTTTTCCGGGAAAGTACTGTTGAATGTAATGTCAAAGAGTAGTTCTGAGGCTTTGTTATAATGTTCCTTTAAAGTAGACGCGTAGAAGCATACTTTCTCTTTGGTAGTGTAGGCATTTAGTTCTCCGCCCAGCGATTCCAAGCGATTAAGTATATGAAAGGTTTTGCGCTTTTTGGTGCCTTTGAAGGCCATATGTTCCCAAAAATGAGCTAAACCTTCTTGCTCTTTGGTCTCATCTCTACTTCCTATGTCTAATATAAATCCGCAGTGAACTAGTCTGGTATGGGTAACTTCCTGATGGACTATCCGAATGCCGTTACTAAGTTCTTTGATGTTTAATTCCATGCTTTAATTTACCCTTTCGGTAATATACAAAGTAAAGCAGGAAATTAGTTCCAGATGAATTTCTAACCATATTTTCGCAGTAGAATTAGTAACTTTCCATTTCAGAAGCGGAAAAAACTCATGAAATCGAGCCTGACTTACGACGTCCTTCCCGTGGTGAGTAAAGTAATAGCGAGATTCCATATGACCATTGAAAAACAATTATAAACAGATGAAATATCAACCTCTTTCTAGTTCACTTTACATCAAGAATCGTGAGAAATTTTGCTACAAGCTCACAGAAAGTAGCGTAGCGATTTTCAATTCTAATGACATCATGCCAACCAATGCTGACGGGACTATGCGCTTTCGGCAGAATAATGATTTATTCTATCTCACCGGAATAGATCAGGAAGAGACCATTTTATTGCTGGCTCCGGATTGTCCTAATCCTCACATGCGTGAAGTGCTTTTCCTTCGAGAAACCAATGAGCACATTGCGATTTGGGAAGGGCATAAGTATACGAAGGAAGAAGCTGAAGCTACTTCTGGGATCAAGAACATACAGTGGCTAGCCAATTTTGATCAGGTCTTCAATACCGTAATGGCACTTTGCTGCAATGTCTACCTTAATACCAATGAGCATTTGCGTGCTGGAGTAGTGGTAGAGACTCAGGATGCCCGATTCATCAAGGAGTGTAAAGGGAAATTCCCTCTTCATACTTATCATCGCGCTGCTCCTATCATGCATGAGTTGAGAGGAGTGAAAGAAAAGGAAGAGATCGAACAGCTTCAGATTGCTTGTGATATTACTGAGAAAGGTTTTAGAAGAATCTTGTCCTTCGTCAAGCCTGGAGTGACGGAATATGAAATCGAGGCAGAATACCTACATGAGTTTGTTAGGAATCGAAGCAAAGGTTTCGCCTACGAGCCTATTATTGCTTCTGGAGCGTCTGCTTGTGTGCTTCATTACATTGAAAATCACAAAGAGTGTCTAGCTGGCGAAATGCTACTCATGGATGTGGGAGCTGAATATGGTAATTACAATGCGGATATGACACGTACTATTCCAGTGAGCGGAAGATTTACGGAGAGACAGCGTGCGGTGTATGATGCTGTGTTACGCGTACAGAAGGAAGCTTCGCAAATATTGAGAATTGGCACTAACATTCAGGATTACCACAAAGAAGTTGGGCTGATTATGCAAAGTGAATTAGTGGGCTTAGGCTTTATTGATCAGACCGATATAAAAAACCAAGACCCTGCTTGGCCAGCGTACAAAAAGTATTTCATGCATGGCACTTCTCATCATTTGGGACTGGATGTGCATGACGTAGGAACTATGCACGGGCCGATCATGCCAGGTATGGTATTTACAGTAGAACCGGGAATCTATATTCAGGAAGAAGGTCTTGGAGTTAGACTTGAGAATAACATAGTGATTCAAGAAGGCAAGGGTTATTTTGATCTGATGCGCAAGATCCCAGTAGAAGCTGAGGAGATTGAGGACTTAATGAATAGCTAATTGGATAAATGATTATTCAAGTTTTTCTACTGAGATGGTTGAGGTTCATATTTGGCGATTCCCCCTTTTTTTAAAGGGGGCTAGGGGGATTTTCCAGTT
>Ga0123337_10000956_pt1 | contig 41329 bp, 23 predicted proteins | sample frozenSSSSmetaG_FD_89792 | JGI IMG/M metagenome (GOLD analysis project Ga0123337, IMG submission 89792) | Glacier valley bacterial and archeal communities from Borup Fiord, Nunavut, Canada, to study Microbial Dark Matter (Phase II) -... | ecosystem: Environmental > Aquatic > Freshwater > Ice >... | reverse complement strand
GGATGGGTCCTTCTCCTTTTTGGCGGGTGCCTCGGGATCGGCGTCGGGTTTCTCCTGCGCGGCGTATTTCTCGCCGCCGATCATTTCGAAGAGCAGGGCATCGTAGCTTGCGAAACGGGTGGTGAGCGTTTCGTAATACGCTTTGTCGGCGATGTGGACGGCTCCGATGAGTTCGACGGAAGTGCCCTTTTTCTCATAACGCGTGACGGCGGTCTGGAGGCGGGCGGCTGAGTCGTCCTCATCGACGCGGATGAAGTCCCCGGCCTGCGCCGCAACGGCCAGGATCAGGAAGGCGACGGCGCTTGCGAGACGACGGTGGGGGGCCATGCGGGATGTGTCGCACGGAAACGACCGGCGGGCGAGGGGATTTCTCTCCAATCACAACAACGATCACAGACCCAGCTTCCCGGCGAGATCCGGAGCGGGGCTGTAAACAAACGCCTTTCCGATCTTGCCGCGATGGAGCAGGCCGTTCGATTCGAGTGCCGTGGGAAAAACCTTGAAAGGCCGCCCGTGCCCGGTGCCGGAGGTCATTTCATGATTCACTCCTAATTTCTAAAGAACCAAAAGAAAATCATGAGGGCTTCACCAGTGATCAAGTTTCAACTCCTACCGAAGAGTCAAGGCGGCTAGTCCTGCGGCCGTCGTGTGAGGAAGCTCCTGTCCTGCGCGAACTCGCCACCTTCATGGCCGATCCCGCCGCCCGCGAGCATCCCCTCCGGCGACGCCAGGATGAACGCACCGTGGCGGAGGATTTCATCAAACGGCATTTTCTCGACCTCGATTGCCAAACGATCCGCAAAGGCACGCCCCACACGCTGCTCTGCACCAAGAACGACCGCTTCTATCAGCACGAGCTGGGATGGCGGAAGAAGGACGAAGAAATGCTGCGCAAACTGGAGGCGCTGTGGAGTCCGGCAGGATCGTCAAACAAGCGGATTGGCATCCGGCAGGATCATGGGCGGCGCGCCATGGGTTTGCAGGTGGTTTCTGGAAACGCCCCCGCTTCGAGATCATCGGCAAAATTGTCAGGTTCGCCGGGATCACGCCCGGCCAGCGGTCCATCGGGCCGGCTCTCACGACAACCGGCTCCAATGGGTAAGTTATTCAGCAAATTAAAGAAATGTTTCCACAACGGGATGAGGGCGGCAGAAATGATGGTGGGAAGCAGAAGGTCAGGTTTCAGGGAAAAGGCCCGGGACCTGTCGGAACGCCCGCCACTGCCATGGTCTGAAACCTTCCCGGCCGCTTGCCCAAAAGTTGTCCCAATCCGGAAATCCGCCCACAAAAAACCCCACAACCTTTTGGTTTGCAGGGTTTTGAGAGTGGTACACCCGAAGGGATTCGAACCCCTGGCCTTCTGATTCGTAGTCAAAAAGTATTATTGTAACTTATTGAATACCAATTCTTCAATTTCGCAAATTTCTTCAGAATCGGTCATTTCTCGATAAATTCCGGCAATTCCGGCAGTGATTTAAGCATCACTAATGGCCCGCAAACCGTCTTTCAAATTCATCAAATCGGACTCCGGCTGGAAGGTGGAAATTCCGGAGCGGCTCTCGCCTACAGGCAAGCGGCAACGTGTGTTTTTTGCAACCCGGGATGAGGCGAAAGACTACGCGGCGGAACTGCGAAGCGATTACGAGGATCACGGCACCAAGGCCAGCGTGATCAGCCCCTCTTTGGCCGACGAGGCCACCCGAGCGGCGGCTCTCCTCGCGCCTTTTGGCATTTCACTGCTTGATGCAGCGCGCATGGCGGTTGCAACGAAGAATACCGAACTCGCCAGCTCCTCGATCGAAGACGCTCTCTCAATATTTCTCAAGTCCAAGTCTGGTCGGAGCGAGGCACATGCGAACGCCTATGGATACATGAAGCGGGACCTGTTGAAGTCATTCGCTGGGCGCATGCTGTCCTCGATCACCGCCGCCGAGCTTCTGGCGCATACCGAAAAATCTGCTCCAACGCCGGCTGGTTTCAATGCGCTAACCCGGCTTATCCGTGCATTTTGGAGATGGTGCGCGAAGCATCCGCGGGATTGGTGTGATGCCAAACGCGTCGAAGCCCTTGAGCGCAAAGAAACCACAAAGGATGAAATCGGAGTTTTGGACGCCGCGCAATGTCTCAAGCTTTTGGAAACTGCTAAAAAGCACTATCCGGAATGTGTGCCAGGTTTCGCAATTTCACTTTTTACAGGCATGCGGAAAGCGGAGCTTACACGATTGCAGGCCAGCGATGTTACGTCGTCCGGCATCAACCTGCCGGCGACTTCCACCAAAACCGGTCGGCGCAGGTTTATTCAAATGCCGCCACCGCTCAAAGCCTGGCTGAAGGCATACCCGTTGGAAGAAACGGTGCTTCCCGCCAACTGGCAGAAAAAAGAAAAAGCGGTTCGCCGACTTGCCGGTTGGAAGGTTTGGTCCAGTCTGGCCGAACCCCATGTCCCGCCAGAGGCTCTGCCGGAGTGGCCTCACAACGCACTTCGTCACACACATGCCTCCGTTTTGATCGCCCTTGGCAAGCCCTTGGAATCACTGACGTTTGAATTCGGTCACTCCGGAGGAGCCCAGGTCCTGAAATCCCATTACGTCGGCGTGATGCCCAAAGCAGAGGCCGCTAAAATCATGAAGATCCGGCCGAAGTGAAGGCGATGACATTCCTGCGGCGTCACCCTCTTCACGCCCCAAAACGGCACCCCAAAGCAGAGACTTGATCCGCGATCCCCTCCCCATCCACAAGACGCTCACCCGCATTGTGAACGTGTTGGAAGTGAACGAACTCCCGCAGATCCGAAGCGCCTGCCAGCGTCTGAACAAGTGGCGGAAAAAACTGGAATTATTGGCACCATGACCGACGAGGAAGTCCAGACCCTGATCGCCGGGGGCGAGACGCTCACCGTGGAGTTCAAAGGCAAGGAGCGCAGTGCGTTCAACGATCGAGATCTCGTGGAAGCCATTGTCTGCCTCGCCAATACTCAGGGCGGAACGCTGCTTATTGGTGTGGAGGATGACCGACGAATCACGGGTGCCCGTCTGCGTCACCGGGACCGCACGGATGAAGCGACCTTGGCGGCCATGGTCCGTTCGCGGACGGTACCCCCTTTGGAAGTCCGGGTTTCCGAGCACGCGTTGACGGGTGGAACTGTCCTGGTACTGGAAATTCCGCGTTCCATGAACCCGGTCGCTACTTCAGAGGGTACTTGCGTGCGCCGGGTAGTCGCTGCACACGGCCCGGAGTGCTTGCCGTGGTTTCCCCATCAACAGCCTGGCGGTGCCGGAGGACTGGGAACGGAAGATCTGAGCGCTCACGCCCTAACTAATACGGCATGGGCGGATCTGGATCCACTGCATTTCGAACGAGCCCGGCGATTGATTGCCGCTCTTCAAGGAGATCGGGCGCTGCTGGAACTCAGCGACGAGGACATGGCAAAGGCCTTACCTGGAGGGCAGCCAGCGAGACCATGCTGCGCTTTCTACCCGGAATGAAATACCTCATGTTCACTTATGTGGAGCCTGCATCGGGTAAGCCACGGATCACGATGATCGAAGACTTTTTCAAAGGAAGCCAGCCGGTGGTTTCCAGTCCGGACAAGCCGGAAATGTCACCATAAAGTTTCGGCTCGGTCAGTCTCAGAGGGGAATTGAGACGTTGCTGCTTCGTCCGGGAAACGGAGGCACTGGTCGCCGAGATGGGCTTTCTGTCGGGGGGGCGGATTTCAGGACAAGTGGAGGGGAGAAATCTGGAAGGCGCTTTTCCCGACTTCAAGGACCTCAGAATGCGTGGGTTAAATCAGGGGATTCCGCACGGGGTTCGATTTTTTCTGTCCGGTTTCATCTGGCGCGGCGATAAGCTGTTGACCATGGATTCCCGAGTGAACAATCCCACCATACTCATCAACCGCATCCTTGATGGTGATCTTGAAGCATTTCGCGAGATCATCCGCGAATACGAGCGTGACGCGCAGAGCGTGGTGGTGGCGTTGCTTGAGAATCGCGAGGGCACCCGCGATCTCGTTCATCAGACGTTCATCCGGGTGTACCAGCATCTCTCGCGTTTTGATCCCGCGCGGGGCGAGTTCAGGCATTGGGTGAAGGGGATTGCCCGCCATGTGGTCCAAGGCGAGATCCGCCGTCGCGCCCGCGAGAACAAACGGTTGGGAATTTACTGGGAGCATTTGAGAATCCGGTCTGAGGAAAATGATCCGGAGGGTGAAACCGAGCGATTGGAGATCCTCCGCCGACACGTCGAGGTTTGTGTCGGAAAGCTGAAGGGGGACTATGCTCGCATCATCGAGATGCGCTATAAAAATGGCGAACCCATGGAGGAAATCGCACGATCGATGGATCGCACGATCGATACCGCGCGCAGGTTGCTCTCCCGCGCCCGCCAGCTTGTCCGGAGTTGTGCTCAACGCCAAATGGCTTCAAACCCATGAATCGTCTTGAAATTCTTTTGTACGCGGTCCTCGATCACGTGGACCTTTCTCCGGCGGAAGAGCTTGAGTTGGAGGAATTGCTCTCTTTTCCGGAGCACCGCCGTCAGGCGATCTTCTTGATCGAAACGGAAGTGCAACTCCGGGCTGGCGAGCCCATGGATGGTGTTGAGGAATCCGTGATCGAACTTTTGAGGACAGCGCGCGATGCGGAGGCGGATGCGCTGGTGGACCCCGTGATCCATGAAATTTCCACGGCACCCGTGATGCGTTGGCGGCCTAGACCGGCCCGAGATCGTGGTCCGTTTTTGTTGGGATTTGGTCTAGCGGCCGCAGTCGCAGTGAGTGTTTTCCTGGCGATTTCCAAGACCACCTCACCCGCCAAGCGTCCGGCACCCTTGCTGGAAACCGCCGAACTCGGCGGGCATTATCGTTCGGTGGTCGTTCACCGAGAAGGACGGGAGACTCCTCTGGTCAGCGGCGTTGCCCTGCAATCCGGAGATCGGATCGAAGTCAACGGCGACGGGAATGCATCTTTCCTGGCGGACGGCGGGAAAACGCGAATGGCGCTGGAGCCCAATACCGGTTTGGTCATCGCGGGTACGAGCAAGGCGCCGAAGTATGAGCTCCATCGTGGGGCGGTATCAATGGAACTAGCACCCAGGACTGGCGCACCTCTTCAGATTGTCACTTCGTCAGCCTTTGCGACTGTCAGGGGCACCCGGTTTCGGCTGGCAGCGACATCCGTCGGGGAGTGGTTGAGCGTCACCGAGGGCAAGGTGGAATTTTCACGCCCTGGCGAACCGAACCATCAAATCTTGGTTTTGGCTGGCCAGTTCGCGCTCATAGCTCCGGGTGTCGAGTTGCGGTCCTATCCATTGCCTGCGGATGGGGTGCCGAGCATCCCTCTCCCGATCAACCACCAATATGCGGAGGTTTTCGGGGATGCGGATTGGGCCATCAACCCGCCGATCATACGACAGCGCAAGGTTTCGCGGCTTCCGCCGTTTGCCAGTGAAAAAGGGTTCAACAGCTCGGCGCTCTCCGCTTACACGGTATCGATTCCTCCGACGCCCGGCGTGCTGGTGGAAGCGCGAGTGCGGATCGACGCTGCTCTTGATCAGGCGGATCCGGCGGCCCAGGGCGGCTATGCATTGGGTCTTCGCCTGATCTCGCCGAAAGACGAGTTTCGTTTGAAAAGCAGCCAGGGCTCCGATGTCCACGTTCTCGCCATCGGCTTGTCGAACAAGAAGCATGCACATCTCGTTGCGGAGCCTCGCGTCATCGAGTTCACGCATCCTCCGTTAGGTGAGTGGCGCATGAAATTCATCGCGACCCGTCTGGATGGGGAGAAAACCCGGTTGCGCGGAAAATTCTGGCCCGTGGATGGACCCGAACCGGTCGCCTGGCAACTCGACACGACTGGACCCGCCACCGAGAATTTCCACAAGATCTCACTGGAATCGACGCGCCTGGCCGTCACTTGGAGCGAGTTGGGTGCATTCCGTGTGGAGTGAGTCCCGGTGGCGTTTCCAACGCGTGGCACGGTGTGAGGTTTATCGTCCGGTTTTTGCCCATCGGGCGAACTGCCTTGGAAGGCAACGTGCGAAGCGCGGCTGAGTCCATTCCTATTTCCAATTCCATGAGTCCATTCAGCACGAAGATCCTTCATCTCACTTATGCCTCGTTAGTCGTTTGCTTGCCAGCGCATGCCGGCTTGACGGTCAGCGAAGTCGCCGGACAACCTTCCGGCCCGAAGGTGCTGATCCAATCCGACGGCCAGGATGGCAGCGGTAATACGCGCTTCCGGTATTTCCCTAACCGTGTCGGAGCGCCGGATAAGACGGATGTGATCGAGAGCGCACCTGCGCTTTCCTATTATTATCAAAGGGATCGCGACATCGGGCAAACCTTCACGGTAGGTTCCCAGGGGTTCGCTCTGGATGCGGTGACCGTGAGAGTGGGGGCGTCTCCGGATGCAAACCAAGGCGCGGCAGGAGGTGCCAAGGTTTCTTTGCAGATCCTTGAAGTGACCGGCAGTTCCACAGTGTTCAACAACGGGTCGCCGCCGAAGCCACAGACCCAGTGGCAGACCTACGATCCGAACTACGTCGTCACGGACGACTATCTCGCAGGTGAGGTTTACACCTCGTTGCGTGTGGTCTCCGGTGGCTTATTGCCTTTGAACGTCGGCACCAACATGTTTCTGAAATGGGATTTGACCGGCGCGGACGAGATCATGCTGGATGCGGGAAAACGTTACGCCATCGTTTTCATGTTCGATGAACCGGCGGAAAACCGCGGCCTTGCGTTCGCCAATAATTTCAACGGCTCCTACTCGGGCGGGCATGGTATCCGCCGTTGTGGCTCGTCTCTGGACCGCACCTCGGTCTTCATCCGTAATCTCAACGACGCGGCGGACGTCGAGGCCTCGCGTCAGTCGGCCATGCATTCACCGATCATGGCCGTTCGCTCCGCGAATCCACCGGGCACGCTGGGCTATCCGGACGTCGATACCTACCGCGATTTCCGGTTCTACATCGAAGGGAATATCGTGTTGCCGCCCCAGCCGCCCGCACCTCCACTCACGACCGCGAACGGGAGTGGCGCTGATACTTTCATCGACTCCGTGGCGGCCGGGACTTCGCAAGGCGCTGCTACAGCAGCCCGGATCCGGAGCTCGGGGACCATCCGGAAATCCTATTTTCGATTCGATCTTTCAAATGTCAGCCCGAGCGGAACGATGATCGATGGTGCCGAGCTGAAATTCACGGTCGCGACATCCGACAATACCTTGCTCAATCCTTTCACCGTGAATGTGTATGGCCTCAATAACGGTGACAGCGGTGAAGGTTGGAATGAAAGTCTCACTTGGAATGACGGTGCTCCAGCCCATGCGGGAGGCGCAGAGGTGACGGCCGCCGCCACCCTGCTCGGAAATTTTTCCATCACCGGCGGTAGCGTCACTGCGGGTCAGACGATCACGCTCAACGGTAGCCAACTTCCAGGACTGTTGCCCTTTCTCCAGGCGGATAATGACGAGCGGGTGACCTTTATTCTGAACTACGAGACGAGTACCTCCAAATCCGTTGATTTCTCTTCCAAGGAAAACACAACCTACCGCGGCGCCGCGCTCACACTCGCTCCCGTGGTAAACGCGGGTTCATCCCTCGAAACCGTGCTGCCCGCGACGGCCAACCTGACTGGCTCGGTCGATTCCACCGCCACTCTGGACACGGTCACCACCGTCGTTTGGAGCAAGTTGAGCGGCCCCGGCAACGTGACATTCGACACTCCATTTGCTTTGAAATCCACGGCGGCATTTTCGGAGCCGGGCGTTCATGTCCTTGCCCTCACCGCCACCCGCGGCAGTTTCGTCCGTTCTTCGCAGATCACGGTCGCCGTCGCAGACAGTTTTGCTGCCTGGGCCGGCCGGGCATTTCCCCCGGAGACCGCCGCTGCAGACAAGCTGAAAGGTGCCGATCCGGACCATGACGGCACGCACAATTTGCTGGAGTACGCGCTGCTTTCCGATCCCCAGGCTTTCATCCTGGCACATGTTCCCGCCCTCGGAATGGAGGGCGATTTTGTGACACTTACTTACCGCCGCAATCTTCAGGCCGCAGGACTGAGTTACAATGTGCTTGAGTCCGAAACACTCTCCTCTTGGTTCCCTGCCCTCCCCGTTCACGAAATGGTTTCAGAGGCAGGCAATGTCAGGGTTGTGAAGGCAAAGGTGGCGAAAGATTCGAAACTGGAGAAGTTTCTTCGCCTGGAGGTAACGGGAGATTGACGGCCCGAAAAGTTATTTTCAGAAAGTGAAAATAAGTCGTCCGATCGGGAAGCGGGGAGCGAACAGATATCAACCAGGGCTGCTTTAAAAGTCGCTGAAATTATTCAACCCTATCAATCCAGTTATGAAAAACCTTACAGCAACGCTATTTGCCACCGCTGCATGCCTCACGAATTCTGCATTTGCCGCCACCATCCTCGGCAATAACGCTGACAATGCGATCAACAATACTCCGGCATTGAGGACCGTGACAGATGTCGACGAACTGGTGAAAAGGGGCAGCAACAACGCGAATGCGCGGAACGCCGTGTTCGTTTTCCAACTTCCTACCTTGAGTCTGGGAGAAGTGTTTTCAGGCGTCTCGCTGTCCTTCACGTTGATGCAAAATGGTGCGAACTTGATTTCCGGCTTTTCCTCGGCGGGAGGAGTCGCTCCCACCTACAACCTCGATCTTTACGGGCTGGGCAGCCGGGCTACTTCTACGGTCGGCACCGGAGATATTTATTTCGGTGCGGCGGCCGATGGAACCGATGCCACCCTTCTCCAGGCGGATCTCATCACCAGCGCAACCACGGTGGGTACTGTGATGTTCAGCGGAGCCTCACTCACCACCTATCTCAACGCCCAATATGCCGCCGGTGCAGGTGCGGGTCAGTTCATCTTCCTGCGGCTGAACCCGGATGACACTGCTGGCGGAGAGGCCACCAATAACCAAAACTACCGGGTGTCCATGGCCAACAACGGTACCGGATCATCGCCCTATTCCCGGATCACACCCATCATCAATTTCACCGCAGTGCCTGAGCCAGCATCCGCTTCTGTGCTTGGTCTAGCTGCATGCTGCGTTCTTCTGCGCCGCTATCGGAAGTGATTCCGGCAGGATCCGACCGTGCCAACTCCGCTGCTGTTCGTTCCTGCATCATCTGTGCCGGGCGGTTTCTTTCTGAACCGATGAAGTCTTTCTTGATTTTTTCGCTCACCCTCCTGGGCAACCTTGAAGGAGCGACACTCACGCTGCTGACGAAAACCCATGCCGATCCAGACTCGTTTGCAGGGAACTCTGCGGGGAATGTGGATTCGCCCAAAGGGTCTGCCACGGGCGCCACTTTTTCCGCCGACGGGCTTCGTGTGGTGGTGGGTGATTTCAAAGCCACCGCGCACTATTTCGAGGCCGATGCGAATTTCGCCCTGACCCGGCGCTTCCGGGCGCGCCATGAAAACGGACCGTTTACCGGTGTGAATGGGGAAGTCGGCCCGGCGATGTTTTCGCCGGAGGGTGATTTTTTCGCGACCGGCATCAACGCAAAGGGTGCAAAGGTCTGGAGCGTGGCAGCCGGCCTGGCGGATGCGGACGGGATTCTTGAAACCAACCAATTTTCGCAACATCTAACGCCCACCCAGACCTGTGATGGTGCCAATTGGTCGCCAGACGGCCAATGGTTTGCCGCGGGTGCCTATCTGGTGCTGAAAGTTTACTCACGCCCGACGTTCACCGAGGTGGCCTCCTTCACCCACCCGGGCACGAGCACCTGGGAGGTGAATTCGGTGGATTTTGCCAACGATCCCGTCACGGGTGAGCTGCTGATGCTTTCCGGCTCCGGTTCTGGGACCAGCGGCACGGTGCTCCTTCACCGGCTGCGCGGGGGAGTGTGGAGCGAGGTCTATCGCTGGAGCGATTTCACCAACACCCCACCTGCCGGATCGACACGTCTCGGCGGCATCGGCGGATCCGTGAAGAGCGTGCGCTTTTCGCCGGATGGAAAACTGTGGGGGATTGGTTGCCGCAGCTCCGTTTCCCGCATTTACCGGACCGACACCGGTGCACAAATTGCCAATTTGCCCTCCACCGGCAATACCGCTTGGCTGGCCGGAGATGACGAGGATGCAAATGCCGCGGTGGAAGCCATCGAATGGTCGAGCTGCGGACGCTACTTTTTCCATGGCGGTCTGATCGACGGTGCGCTGCGCGTTTGGCGGCGTGGTGATTGGTCGTTGGCCGGATGGGTGCAAACCCAGTCCACGCTCGGGCCGCTCGGCGGGCGCAGTGACGAGGGTCTGCGGGCGATCGAATTTCTCGATGTGCGGGAAGACAAGGTGCTCATCGCCGGTGATGAAGGCACCGCACAGATCGCCCGCTTCGACGCGCCGGTGCTGGATCTCCCCTACCAACAATCCAGCAGCCCCCCTTATCTTGCAGTGATGGAGGCGGAAGCCGCGCACGGTCGCGTGGCTCAGGGGCTTCACGGCCCCACCACCACTTTCACGAATAACAGCGTCACACGCAATGTGCGCTCGGTGATCGATGGAATCAGAAATTGGGGAAATGTGGCCGAACCTGCGGCCTCCGGCAGCATGGCGGTGCAAGCGCTACCCGATAACGGTGATCAGTCCGGAACGAATCCACAAACCAACGACCCGCGGGTGGACAGCCCCAAGCTCGATTTTCGCATTCAGTTTACGCGGACTGGCACCCACTATGTCTGGGTGCGCGGGTTCGCAACAACCACCGGAAACAATTCCTGTCACGTCGGTCTCGATCACGGAGCAAACAACATCGCCGGCACGCCGGGACTCGACCTGAACTTCGCCACCCTCAACCAATGGACCTGGAGCAGCGTCAACGCGACAAGTGTCCGGCGAACCGTGAACATCACCTCAACCGGGCTGCACACGTTGCATCTCTGGATGCGCGAGGCAGGTCTCAAAGTCGATCAAGTCTTGGTCACCACGGATGCTTCCTACATCCCGGCCAATTCCGGACTGGCCACCAGCCCGCGAGCCGATCTCGGCGTTCTGCAGCCGCGTCTTGTGGCGGAATGGAGCCTGCCCACGGGCAGCGGTCACGCGGATTTCACCTATCAACGTGGCACCGCGAATGCCGGTTCATTTTTCCTTCTGGAGTACTCGGCGGATCTTAAAACCTGGTCACTCGCTCATGGCTCACGCCCGGTTTCCATCGTATCGGCCGGACCAGGCACGGAGTCGGTGACCCTGCGTTGGGACATTCCCGCTTCGCTTGCGGGAACGCCCAAGATGTTTGTCAGAGTTCGCGAAGAGTGGTTGGGCGGTCCTTGATTTCACTCGACGATCTCCACCCGGAGGAAACGCGGCGAAGTCGAATTGATCAGGACGGCATCCTCCACGGTCACGGTTTTCATGATTCCATCTCCCGTCTCCGTCGCTGATTGCGCGCCGCTGGCCACGATCGGTGCGCCGGCCGTGCTGCTGGCGATCGTTGTCCAGTTGACCAGATTGCCTGAGGCGCGGACGTTGTAGGTGATATCTGTCCGGTCGGTGTAACGTGGGAAGGAAATCTTGAAATAGCCACCCGTGGGAGACTGCATGAGGACCGGGGATACGCTGGTCTGGTTGGGATTCAGATCGAAAGCATATTCCACGAGATTGGTCAAACCGTCGAAGTCGGCGTCAAAGGTATTGGCGGCGTTTCCTGTGTTGGCGGTGGTGCCGAAATTCATTTGCCTCCATCCGGCGATCGGGCTGGAGGGCGGCGGCCCGTCCATCGCGCGGAAGCTTTCGATCTGTGCGGCGGTTAGTGCCCCGGAGGCGTCGGTTTTGGAACCGAAAATCCGGATGTTGTCAAAAAACGCATCGAGAGGCCGATTCAGCGCGGCTCGGTTGCCGATGATCAGCGGACCGGTTTCCGCATCCACGGTGCCCTGATTCAGGGTCCTCGTTGAAAATGTCGCGGTGACCGGGGTGTCGGTGTCGCCCCCGTAAAACATAACGTTGTTGGCGGTTTGCGTTCCGTCATAAGTGACAGCGATGAAAACCCAGGTGTTGGCGACGTCAAATGCCACGCCAGACGGGGCTGTAGTTGACGAGAGCACATTGGCTCCGTCAACTTCCAGCGTGAAATCCCCTCCATTCGAACGGAGAGAGAATCCCGCGCCGCCTGCGGCTCCGACCGAGGTGTTCGAGTTTGCCATGATTCGCGGGGCACCACTGAATGCGACCGGCTGTTGGACATTGTACCAACCCATGAGCGTGAACGATTGGAATTCGTCCAAGGCGTCGTTGTCGATGGCCAGTCCACTGCTGTCAATCTGACGACCGCTGATGGCGGGATTGACGGTGGAGAATGTGCCATGAGCGTTCGTTGCCCGGGTGCTCAGTGAGGAGTCGCCAACCAGTCCGGAGGGACCTGTCGTGGCGATCACCGCGTTTTCGAACAGTCCCACCGCAGTCGTGTCCGAACCGCTGCTCGGAGTGGAAGTGACCGTGCCTGCGACTCCGGTGGAGTTGAAATTGTAACTGACGACAGGGGTTTGTGCGATCAGCGAAGAGGAAGTGAGGGCGAGAATTGGAATTAGGGTTTTCATGGGAATAGAATTGGATTTTTGGATTGGATCAGGTGGCACCTTACAGCGGCGTCCGAATGCTCTTCGCTGTGAAACTTCGAATCGGACAAAGATTTCGATTTGATGTCCGGATTCAGGCTCTGGCGCGAACCTGATGAGGAGGTGCGGGAACTTCCTTCTCTCTTGCTTCACTCCGCCCATCATTATCTCCGCGTCATGATCAGTTCGCTTCGTTTTTTCAACCGTTTCCGGCTTGGTAGCGTGAGGCCGGAAGGTCTTCATTCCGCCCGTTCCAGACGAGCCTGCCGTTCTCTCGTGCATTTGATCAGTCCCCTGGTCATGCTCGCCGGGGCACTCGCTGCCGAGCAACCTGCAGGCGAAACCCTCCGGCTGCACCCGGACAATCCGCGTTACTTCCTCTGGCGGGGCAAAGCGACCGCGCTGATCACTTCCGCCGAGCACTACGGCGCGGTCATCAATCCCGACTTCGATTATCGAAAATACCTCGCAGCTCTCGCCGCGGACGGGATGAACTACACCCGGATCTTTGTGGGCAGCTATGTGGAAAAACCAGGTGCGTTCGGCATCCTGCGGAACACGCTCGCTCCAGAATCCGGCAGATTTCTCGCCCCCTGGGCACGCAGCAGCGCCCCCGGCTATGCGGGCGGGGGGAACAAGTTCGATCTCGACCAATGGAACACGGATTTCTTCCAGCGACTCAGGGATTTCGTGGCGGAGGCGGACCGGCGCGGAATCGCGGTGGAAATCACGCTTTTCTGCTCGATTTACAATGATCTCGGCTGGTCGATAAGTCCCTTCAATCCGGCAAACCACGTCAACGACGAGCCACTCGCAGATTGGAAGAAGCTCCACACCCTCGATAACGGCGGCATCCTTGCCCGGCAGGAGGCGCTCACCCGCAAAATCGTGCGGGAACTCAATGGTGCGGAAAATATCTTCTACGAGATCCAAAATGAGCCGTGGGCGGACCAACATACGATCGGCGACCCCATCAATCCTTACCTCATGAAAGAGCGGAAGTTTCCGAATGTGGTGGAGATCACCGCGCCCGCATCGGTCGCATGGCAGACCCTCGTGGCCGCTTGGATCGCCGATGCGGAGGCGGAACTCCCACGGAAGCATTTGATCGCGCAGAATATTTCGAACTTTCGACTCCCGGTGCGGGAAAGCGACGTCGCACCGGGCGTCTCGATCCTGAATTTCCACTACGCCTATCCGGAGGCTGTCAGTTGGAACAGCGGACTTCGCAAACTGATCGGCTACGACGAAACGGGCTTTGCCGGCCGCGCGGATGAAACCTATCGCCGCGATGCATGGGCCTTCGTTCTCGCCGGTGGCGGGCTGTATAACAATCTCGATTACTCGTTCCACGTGGGTGCGGAACAAGGCATCGGGCCGGAACCGGAGGCCCCCGGTGGTGGCAGTGCCGCCCTGCGCCGACAGCTCCGGGTTTTGGCGGATTTCATTCATTCCTTCGATCTGGGCGAGTTGACGCCAGACCTCAACGTGGTGAGGAACTCACCGGGCGTGGTCACCCGTGCGCTCAGCCGGCCCGGAAAAGAATATGGAATTCCCGCAACCGGACGGGGACCGTGCCGGCTGAGTCTCGGTCTGCCGGACGGCACCTACTCTGCGGAATGGCTGGACACCGCCAATGGCAGGATTCTGAAGCCGGAAGATTTCACTTCCAAAGGAGGTGCGCACGATCTGCAAAGCCCGGAATTCACGAATGAAATCGCACTCCGTGTGAAGCTGAAATGAACGCGTATCTCCCAAATGGGAGGCGACGATCAGATTGCCGATCAAATCGGCTGACGGCAAGATTGAGAAACACAATGGTTTTGGGAATCCAGCTTAGTCGGATTGCGGCACAAAGAGTGCCCGACCGAAATGGTGCCCGGCTTTCGCGCCACGGGCGACGATGGCTTTTGCTCGTGATGTCCCGACGAAAATCGGCTTTTCCTCCAGCCGTTCCCATACCTCGCGCAGTGGTGGCACCAAAGATGCGAAATGGATCGCATAGTCCCACCTCGACGATGGCGGGAGTTTGGGCATGGGGGCGCTCGGTCGCAAAAGCTTTCGCGTGAGCAGGTCATGAAAAGCCAGTCCGTCATCATTTGGTTCTATCTAATCGTCACGTTGCCGTGGTCGGTGGCGGTCGCTGATCAAACGGAAAGTCCGCCAGTTCCAGCCAGGACATCCGCCTCGCTCGTCATTGCCTATGAAACCGCCAACCAAATGATCGGGTTTGGCGCAAGCGCATTGGTGGACGCAATTCGAAAAACAGGCCAAACGGCTCGTGAACAATCATTGGACAGTCCGGAAGCTCCCGCTGAGATCACCATTCGGAAAGTTTCCGGTCAGGAGCAGCCACATCTCAAAGAAGGGGGCTATCAGATTTCCGCCCGGTCCGGGAAAATCCTGATAACGGGCACCGATCATGCCGGGGCCATGTATGGAGCGATGGATGTGGCCGAGCAGATCAACATGGGCGCAACGCTTGATACGATTGTCGGCAAGACAGTGAATCCGCACCTCGATGTTCGGGCGTTGAAGATCAATCTGCCGTGGTTGCCCTACCGCACCGGGCCGGCGATGGATACCCATCTGGCCGTCTGCAAGGATCTCGCATTTTGGCAGCGGTTGTTGGACATGATGGCCCGTAACCGGCTCAACGTGCTATCACTTTGGAGTGTTCATCCATTTTCTTTTATGGTCAAACCGACCAACTTTCCCAAAGCGAACGATTTCTCGGAAGCGGAAATGGCGGAGTGGAAACAGTTTTGGACAGCGTTGTTCCGAATGGCCAGGGAGCGAGGAGTGTCACCATACATCGTCAATTGGAACATCGCCGTATCTCCGGAATTTTCCAAGGCATACGGCGTCATGGAGCGCAACGACACCTCGGAGATCGTGAAACGCTACACGAAAGAGGTGGTGACTCAGGTCATCGACGAATACCCCGACCTATCGGGCATCGGCATCACGCTGGCCGATTGGATGAGCAATTTCAGCCCGGTTCCCGCCGGTCTCCCCATCATGTCGGCGAAGGACCGCGAAGACTGGATCGAGGAAACAGTCGTGGCGGGTATCAAAGCCGCCAAGCGTCCGGTAAAGTTTCTGCACCGATCGGTTCTGTCAGCGGAACCCCGCGAATTGCGTCGGGTCATCGACAATGCAAACCTGCCCGACACCTCGCTAGTGGAGATCAAATTCAACTGGTCGCACGGGCACTCGACGCCGACCTTCGCCTTGACCCACGATTCGCATTCCGGCGAAAGGAACGATGGCTATTGGAACCCCTTGCCCGCCAACTACCGGATTCAGTGGATGGTGCGCAACGAGGACTTCTTCATCCTCCGTTGGGGGCAACCCGACTTCATCCGTGAGCATATCGCGCGCAACAAGCAACCTTGGATCAATGGCTACTTCATCGGCTCGGAAGGGTATATTCCGGCGAAGGATTACTCACACACGCCTGGTTCGCATGTCACCTGGGACTATGCTTTTGAAAAGCAATGGCTGTTTTATGAACTCTGGGGGCGATTGATGTACGATCCCAAAACGTCAGACGCGGTTTTTGAGGCGAGTTTCGCCAATCGATACGCCCTCGAATCCGGAAAATCGATGCTGGAAGCCACGGCTGCCGCCAGCAAAATGCCCCTGAAATTGGCGTCCTTTTTTCGGGCCACCTGGGACTACACATTGTACAGCGAAGGGTTCCTCTCGCCCATGCCCACCGGCGGGTTGGCTGACGATATATCATCATTTATTTCAATCGATGAATTGATCGACCACGCCACGCTCGATCCGGCTTTTCTATCCATCAAGGAGTATGTGTTGCTATTGAAGGCAGGGAAGGAGGTTCCGGTCGGGAAGCAAAGCCCTTTGTCGCTCGCCGATTCGCTCGAAGCGGATGCGCGTATCGCGCGGAGTCGAATTTCAACGATTCGGCCGGGCGCATCCCCGACACTTGAATGTGAGCTGGCTGATTTGCAAACATGGGCTTGGCTGAGTTTCTATTTTGCGGACAAATTGCGCGCGGGAGTTGCGCTGCAAACATTCCGCTTATCAGGCGGAGACGAAAACCGGCAACGGGCGATTTCGCACCTGACAAAGTGTCTCGCTCATTGGCAGAAGGTGAGTGAATCAACCCTGAGCCATTACCATGTAGTGCCCTATATCGAGGGTAACACCTTCGCGAGCGAAGCCTATAAAGACGCGCTCCGTTTCTCATGGGTGAAATACACTCCTCAAGTGGAGCGCGACATCGAACTGGCCCGCGAAAGTGAAGCTGGGTCTCACTGAGACAGGATGTCCGATCCACACAAACCATGAAGCAACCATTAGGTTTTTATAAAAAGAGCAACCTCCCTGCCGGACGAAATGGCAAGGACACTCATCGTGGTAGAGTGCAAAACCCAGAGAGATTTCGTATAAAAGTGGTTTGGGCGATCCATCAAGGCGAATAGCCGCACAACATGCCTCCGGAAAAAAGATGTCCGATTTTCAAGCCACCAGAGATATACCTTCGCGCCTTCCGGGCATCGGACGAGAGAATATGTCGGTCGAAATTTTGGCCCGGCCATGGGCGAGCGGCTGCATCGGTGTGACCTACGGTGTCAACGCCATGCGCCGCGCCGACGGGGAATGTGTGGTTTTGGCCGCGGAAGATAGGTATGCCCGGCAGATGCTCTACAGTTGGAAGTCGTCGTCCTGCGCCGATCCTGTTCATACCGTTTACGGCCCCTGTCGGCAGGCGGATGGAGACATGCCCATGTGTTTGCTGAAAATACGGGAGAAATAAAACGCGTCCTCGTATCCCACGGCGAGCGCGGCTTCGGCGACATTATGGTTGCCCTGCTGGAGCAGATCCATCGCCCGCTGGAGACGCAGGCGGATCAGCAGACTGACAGGTGGCATTCCGGTTTGTTTGCGGCAGAGTTCGGTGAAATGCGGGACACTGATATGAGTTTCTCGCGCCAGTTCTTCGAGCGTCCACGGATGGGCCAGATCTTCACGCATTCTGGCGAGCACCTTGAGCAGGCGCGTTTCCACCCGGCGGGAACGGTTGCCAGGGGCACGCTGGTGAACCTTCGCTAATCCTAACAATCTCGCAAATGCGGTGGACAACCCAATCATCGCAGCATCGCTGAAACCGTGTGTGGCGTGGCGGAAAGTGTCTTCAAACGCTTCGAAAAAAACGCCGATCTCATCTACGGAAATCACCGGTCGGTCACTGCAAACATGAAGACTGTAAAGGTAGTCATCCACCCGCAGACCGCGGAAATGAATCCAGAAGATCGTCCATGGTGAAAGTGGGTTGGCGCTGTAAACATGGCGCTCCCTCGGTGGAAGAAATAGCAGATCTCCGGGTTCCATTTTCCACTTCCGTTCTCGGAGCAGGCAGGAACCACTGCCTGAAATGCAGCCGATCATCACATTCTGCGATGTGCCGTGTGGGCGCTCGACATAATGACCTTTAGCCGCAGAAAAATGCCCGATGTGAGTGATGCAAAGATCCCGCGTAACTGGCTGGCGAGCCGCATGAATGGCGATCGCCGATGGGATGATCACCAGGCGTTGGCCGGGAAATCCCTCGGGACGCTTTTCAGGAGGTGTCGCCTGCATGTATTGCAGAGTCCGTGGAAATCCTACGAATGTCCATGCATTTCCGCTGATATTCTATGGAAACAAGGTCGGTGATAACTCTAATATTCAATTTCAAATCCACCCTAAGACTCCATGGCAATTTTCATTTCCCATCCCGACGGCGCACGTTCGCAGAGTGTGGAGTCTCATCTCAATCACCGTTACCTTTGGATGATTTCTTCGGTGGCCGCACTCGGCGGTCTGCTGTTCGGTTACGACTGGGTTGTGATCGGCGGCGCGGCGAAGTTCTATGAAGCGTATTTTCATCTCAGCGACACCGCCACCTCAGTTTCCGCCGATGCATCCTTCTGGCAGAAACTCGTGGCCAACGCGATATCGCCCGTGGGCTGGGCACAAAGCTGCGCCTTGCTCGGATGCCTGGGAGGAGCTATGGTTTCGGGTGGGTTGAGCGACCGATTCGGCCGGAAGCCATTGCTCATCGCAGCAGCGGCGAACTTTCTGATATCTTCAGTAGGCATCGCTCTCTCCGGATCATTCTCCGCTTTCGTCGCGTGGCGCATTCTCGGCGGAGTCAGCATCGGCCTCGCTTCCAACATTTCGCCAATGTATATCTCGGAAGTCGCGCCAGCCAGTCGACGTGGCCTGATGGTGGCGATCAATCAACTCACTATCGTCATTGGTATTCTCCTTGCCCAATTGGTCAACTGGATGATCGCGCGACCGGTGCCGGATGGCATCAGCGCCGAGGCGTTCTCTACCACTTGGAATGTCGTCAGCGGTTGGCGGTGGATGTTCGCAGCCTGCGCGGTTCCGTCGCTCTTTTTTTTCGTCACCTCACTGCTGGTTCCGGAAAGTCCGCGCTGGTTGTGCAAGGCCGGTGCTCATGATCGTGCGCGGCTGATCCTTGAACGCATCGGTGGCAAAGAATACGCAGCTTCTGAAATGGAGGGCATCCAAAGCACGCTGATCCATGAAAACAAACACGTGCGTTTCAGTGAGCTGGTCGAGAAGCGCGTGTTAGCTGTGCTCGGACTGGGCATTTTTCTGGCGGTTTTCCAGCAATGGTGCGGCATCAATGTCATCTTCAACTACGCTGGTGAGATTTTCACGCAGGCCGGCTTCAACATGAATGATGCTCTCACCAGCATCGTTGCCACCGGTGTGGTCAATCTGGTTTTTGTTTTCGTCGCGCTCTTCACAGTGGATCGGCTCGGTCGCAAGCCGCTCATGTTGTTTGGTGCTGCTGGCCTGGCAGTGATTTATCTAGCAATCGGCTACTGTTATCATCTCAAGGGCAGCGGCACAGCAGTTTCCCCTTATCTGTTCCTGTCTCTGGTTCTTGCGGCCATCGGTATCTACTCGATGTCTCTCGCCCCGGTGGTGTGGGTGCTGATCTCGGAAATATTTCCGAACCGAATCCGCGGCACTGCGATGTCGATCGCCGTGAGTTTTCTCTGGATTGCCTGTTTCATCCTCACCTATACCTTTCCGATTTTTAAGTCACTGCTGGGCGTGTCTGTCACATTCTGGATTTATGCTGTCGTCTGCATGATCGGCTTCGTGTTCCTGCTGCTGCGCCTTCCGGAAACAAAAGGCAAATCGCTCGAACAAATCGAACGTGAACTCGCAGATTGACACCGCCCAACATTTCAAAACCGTCCCACCATGTCCGTAATCGCCTGTATCGAGCCCCGCGTGATCCCAACCTATCCAGTGGGAACGCCGGAAAAGAATCCGGTTTTTTTCGAAAAACGCGTCTATCAGGGTTCGTGTGGCAAGGTCTATCCAGTTCCTTTCATCGATAAAGTGTTCGATAACGCTCAGCCGGTTTCCTATCAATCCGCGCGGCTGGAAAACGAGTTTGTGCGGCTGGTGATGCTGCCCGAAATCGGCGGAAGGATTTTTATCGGCCAGGACAAGACGAACAAAGACTATGATTTTTTCTATCGACAGGATGTGATCAAACCCGCACTTGTCGGACTCGCCGGGCCGTGGATTTCAGGCGGTGTCGAGTTCAACTGGCCGCAGCATCATCGCCCGGGCACTTTCATGCCGACGGATGTCTTCATCGAAAAAGAGGACGACGGAGCACGCACCGTATGGTTGAGCGAACACGATCCGCTGAACCGGATGAAAGGCATGCACGGCATTCGTTTGAGGCCGGGTTCATCGCTCATCGAATTACGGGCGCGGCTATATAACAGGACGCCCTTCACCCAGACCTTCCTGTGGTGGGCGAACGTGGCGGCCATGGTGCATGATCAATACCAATCGTTCTTCCCGCCGGACGTTCGCTATGTGGCGGATCATGCTGTGCGAGCCATGTCATCATTTCCGCAAGCGATGAGTCCCTATTACGGTGTGGACTATCAGAATCGACCGGGCGAAAATGATTTGAGTTGGTACAAAAACATCCCGGTGCCGACGAGTTATATGGTCTGCCAGACGCAATCCAACTTTTTTGGCGGCTATGATTTCAAGGCAGGCGGTGGTTTTGTCCATGTCGCAGACCGTCACATTTCGCCAGGTAAAAAACAATGGACCTGGGGCGATCACGCGTTCGGTCATGCGTGGGACCGTGAGCTGACAGATTCTAACGTCCCCTATATCGAATTGATGGCAGGAGTTTATACCGACAACCAGCCGGATTTTTCCTATCTCGCACCTTACGAGACCAAGACCTTTTCGCAATTCTGGTGGCCGATTCAAGGGATCGGCCCGGTTCAGCAAGCGACGGAAAAAGTGGCGCTGCGAATGGTGGTGGGAGAGGATCGCACGATTGATCTCGGAGTTTGTGTTTCGGAATCCGTGCCAAATGCACGATTGGTCGTGACGAGGGGTGTGGAGTTGCTGGTTGAAAAAACATTTTCACTGAAACCCGGGAAATGCTGGAAGCACAGCGGACTGAAATTCGCCGGTGAAAATCCTACAGAATTGTTGGTCGCAATTTTCGATGAGGATGGCGAATGCCTTCTCACCTATCGTCCGGTCGATGAAAGTCAGATCACCCAGAACCGCGAAGTCGCCACGGAACCTCCTGCGCCAGAAAATATAACTTCATCCGACGAGTTGTATTTCACCGGCGAGCATCTCGAGCAGTATCGCCATTCCACGAGATCGCCGGAATTGTATTGGAACGAGGCACTGCGCCGCGATCCGAGCGATGCCCGCTGCAACATCGCCATGGGCCGCCGGGCGCTGAAACAAGGTCGCATTGACGCTGCCAAAGTGTTTTTTCAAAAAGCAATCGCACGACTGACCCGGCGTCATCCGAATCCAGAAACCGGTGAGGCGCATTATTTCCTCGGCTTGACGCTCGTGTTCAAGGGTGAACTCCAAGCGGCTTATCCGTTGTTTTACAAAGCGACATGGAACCAGGCATGGCGGTCGGCTGCATTCTATCAACTCGCTTGCCTCGATTGCCGGTTGTTTGATTTTGACACGGCACTACGTCATCTCGACGAGTCTCTGGCAACAAATGGCGACCATACCAAGGCAATGGTTTTGCAGGCCGTGATTGCGCGTCACTCGAATGATCCGGCTGCGGCGGCAAAACTGTTGGCTGATGTGTTGGAGTTGGATCCGCTCGACCACTGGGCGCGATACGAGGCCACGGCGTGCGGTTTGGTGACCGAAGAGGACTACCTGGAAATCTGCAGGAACGATGCGCAGACGGTCCTTGATCTGGTGTTCGACTATGCAGATGCCGGTTTCAACGAGGATGCGGCAAAGCTGTTGGAGAGGCATCTCACCCAGCCGGCGGCGACCTGTGCGGTGCCAAATCCCTTATCGCGAAGTGCCATGTGCCTTTACGTGTTGGCTTGGTTGAAGAATGACAAGAAGCTGCTAGCAAAGGCCCGCACCCAATCACCGGACTACTTTTTCCCCTCGCGCCTGCATGAGCAACTCGTCCTAGAATGGGCGCTGCAACAACCGGGCAAAGATTCGGTGGCTGCATATGGCTTGGGAAACTATCTCTACGATCAGAAACGCCACCAAGACGCCATCAACGTTTGGCTGCGTGCGGTCGAAGGCGGCGCATTGTTTGCCACGGTGTTCCGCAATCTCGGCATTGCGACTTGGAATCTGCATCGCGATGGCAATGCCGCGCGGAATTTCTATCATCGTGCGCTGGAGTTGGATGCCCGCGATCCACGGCTTGTTTCGGAGTATGACCAATTGTGCGCGAAGCTGAATGATCCGCTAGCAAATAGGCTGGCTTTTCTCGAAGAGCGCATGGAACAAGTGCTGCAACGTGACGATTGTACCGTGGCTCTAGCGACTTTGTGCAATCTGAGTGGTAACCCGGAAAAAGCGTTGAAAATACTCACTTCACGCCGTTTTCATCCATGGGAAGGTGGGGAAGGCAGCGTGCTCCGTCAGTTCACCACCGCGCACATGCTCATCGGTCGCAAGGCCTTGGGGGCAAGCGATGCCGCGCAAGCGCTGGCACATTTCACTGGGGCCATGGACACGCCGGAAAGTCTCGGCGAGGCCTATCACTTCCTTCAGGCGAAGGCCGATGTGAATTATTGGATCGGTCGGGCGATGAAAGCCCTCGGGCGGGATCAGGATGCGAACGAACACTTTGATCGATCCGCAGCAGAGACCGGTGATTTTTCGGAAATGGCGGTTACCGCGCACAGCCCGCTCAGCTATTATCGCGGGCTGTCGTTGCAGGAGTTAGGTCGCCACCGAGAGGCGGAGGAGTTGTTTTCGTCGCTCATGGCATTTGCAGAAACCAAACTCACGGAACCTGCCTGCATCGACTACTTCGCCACGTCGTTACCAAATCTGCTAGTTTTCGAAGAGAACTTGCAAGCGCGGCGTGATGCTGAAATGCACCTGCTGATAGCGATGGCGCATCAAGGACGTGGCGATACGGAAGCGGCCCGTGTCGCGCTCGATGGAGTTTTCTCGTTTACCAATGCCGATCAGCATGCGCTGAATCTATTAGATATAACCTAAATGAATCCCATGAAATCAGCAAAAAAAATTGCACTTCTATTCCTGCTTGGCGGAATGGCTATGGCCGAATCCGCAGATTTATCCGGCGAGTGGGCCTTTGCTCTTGATCCACAGGACCTGAGAATCCACTTAAAGCCGGATGAGTGGAAGTTTCCAGATAGGATCCATTTGCCGGGAACCGTCGCCTCGCAGGGATTTGGAGACAATCCGTCGATTAGAACCGCATGGACGGGTGAAGGTTGGCGCTATCCTGAGATGTTCAAGGAGTGGCAAACGGATGAGAACTTCAAGTTTCCATTCTTTCTCCAACCGCCGAAGCATTATGTCGGTCCGGCATGGTTCCAGCGCGATTTCGAGTGGGATGGCGGCCATGCGCAGCTGCATTTCGAACGCGTGCATTGGCAAAGCACCGTTTGGCTGGACGGCAGGGAAATCGGTGGATGCGATTCGCTCGGCACCCCGCATGAATTTGATCTTGGCGCACCCACAAAAGGCAAACATGTGGTCACGCTTCGAATCGACAATCGCCTCGGCAAAGTAAACGTCGGTCCACTAAGTCACAGTGTGACGGATCACACTCAGGGGAACTGGAATGGACTGGTGGGCAAAATCGAATTGCGCAGCGTGCAACCGAGCCAGATCCGCGATGTGCAGATCTATCCATTGCAGGATGGCACGGTGAAAATCATCGTCACTGGAACGGTGGATGCGACGGTTCGAGAGGGAGGCATCCAGGTGGAGGTGGCATCAACGAAGAACTCTAGCAAAAATACTTCGGCGAAATATGAAGTCGTGAAGAGGGATACTACAGGTGCATTCCGTATGGAACGCACCCTCAAGGTTGAAAATGCGAACTTATGGAATGAGTTCGAGCCGCACCTTTATACTGCCAAGGTTCTGCTGAGTTGCGGAGATGATCAAGCTGCTGATCAAAAATCGATCACCTTCGGTTTCCGCCAGCTCGGGACGAAGGATGGGCGCATTTCGATCAATGGCGTTCCGGTTTTCCTGCGCGGCACCTTGGAATGCAGCATATTCCCGCTAACCGGATATCCTCCGACGGATGTGGACTCGTGGAAACGAATCATAAAGATCTGCAAGGCGCATGGCCTGAACCACATTCGTTTTCATTCGTGGTGTCCTCCGGAGGCCGCATTTGTTGCGGCGGACGAGCTTGGATTTTACTATCAAGTGGAGGTTTCTTCGTGGGCCAATAACGGCGCGGAGATCGGCAGCGGATGGCCGCTTGATGCGTGGTTGGAAGCGGAATCGAAACGCATGCTCACCGCCTACGGCAACCATCCATCGTTTCTTTTAATGGCTTATGGCAATGAACCTGCTGGGAGAAACCACACGGTATGGCTACAGGACTGGGTCACGCGCCGCAGGACGGAGGATCCACGGCGATATTACACCACCGGAGCGGGTTGGCCGCTGATGCCGGGCAGTGATTTTCATACCTCGCCGGATCCGCGCATTCAGGTATGGGGAGGTGGATTGAAATCCATCATCAATGGTGAAGCTCCGAGAACAAACTTTGATTGGTTGGGTTTTGTTAAACAACACGCTGATGCACCGGTGATTTCCCATGAGATCGGCCAGTGGTGTGTCTATCCGGATTTCACGGAGATCGGGAAATACACAGGTTTTTTCAAGGCGCGTAACCTTGAGATCTTTCAGGAAACTGCACGGCGCAATGGATTGATAGAGCAGGCGGGAGATTTTCTCAAAGCGTCTGGCAAGCTTCAGGCGCTGGCTTATAAACATGATATCGAGGCAGCATTGCGGACTCCTGGTTTCGGTGGATTTCAATTGCTGGATCTTCACGATTTCCCTGGTCAAGGAACCGCGTTGGTCGGAGTGCTCAATGCCTTTTGGGATGAAAAAGGCTACATCAGTCCGGCAGAGTTTCATCGTTTTTGCGGACCGATGGTTCCGCTGGCGCGTTTGAAAAAAATGGTTTTCACCACGACAGAGAGTTTGGAAGCGGATCTTGAACTTGCGCATTTCGGCCCAAGGGATTTGGAGAATGCAAATCCTGAGTGGAAACTGAGCGATGGGGCTGGAGCCGTGATCGCAAGTGGAAAGTTTCCGTCGCGTGGTCTATCCACAGGCAAAGTCCACCCGCTTGGTGAGATCAGCGTGCCGCTCACAAAGGTTTCCGCTCCGGCGAAGTTGATCCTAACGGTGGGTTTGATCGGCACAGGCATCGAGAACTCCTGGGATTTGTTCGTCTATCCCGAAAAGGTGATCGATGAAGTGCAGCGTGGAGTGAGTGTGACAACGGAGTGGACCGAGGCGAAGCAGATTCTAGCAGGCGGTGGACGCGTGTTGTGGATGCCTCCGACGGATCGGATTCGCGATGATCCTGCGCGCCCGTTGGTTGCGGGGTTTTCCCCAATTTTCTGGAACACCGCGTGGACTGAATGGCAAGCACCGCACACGCTCGGGATTCTCTGCGACCCCAAGCATCCCGCGCTGGCTTTGTTTCCTACGGATTTCCACAGCAACTGGCAGTGGTGGGAGATCCAACAGAACGCACGGCCCTTCATTCTGACAGAGATGCGCGAGATCAAACCCGTGGTCCAAGTGATTGATGACTGGTTCACCAACCGCAAGCTCGGATATGTTTTTGAAGCGAAAGTCGGCGCTGGCAGACTGCTCGCCTGTGGCGCAGATCTCGTGAATAATCTGGAACAGCGCCCATCAGCACGGCAATTGCGGGCGTCCTTGCTGCATTACATGAGTGGCGATTCATTTAACCTGAGGGTGACGCTCACTCTGGATGAAATCGAGTCATTGAACCGACCCACGCGGAAGGCCGAGAAGTGAGGCGCGGTCACCGTCGCCAGTTGCGCCTCACCGCCAGCGGTCATTTTTAACTGTGGTATTAAACCGTAAGCCCCCGAGCGTCCGCCGTTTGAAGAATCTCGATCGTTGCGCGCAGCCCCGCCAGGATCGCGGCATGTCATGCACACGCCACACCGTTAAGGAAAAGGCCCGCTTCCTCCGGGATCCTGAACACTCCGGCTAAAGCGCCGCTGCTTACTACCGCCAACGCGGATTCTCCTATCAGACAGTGGTGAACTGGTGCCGCTTTGCGAAATGGCAAGGATGCCCACCTCGGTAGAGTTCTGGAACCGGAAAAATTCTCCTCCAAAGACCATGCGCACGAACTGCAAAGCCCGCAGTTCGCGTATGAATTCCCCCCGCGCGATTGAACCTCAAATGAATACTCATCTCCCAAATGGGGGGTGATGATCGGATTGCGGACCCATTGATTGCCGGCAGTATCAAGCAACGAAGTGGTTTTGGCGATCCGTCGAAGCGAATAACCGCGCAGCGTGCGTCCGACACAAATGCTGTCCGGTTCTCAACTCGCGGGCGAAGAAGCGTGGACATATCGTAAAGCCGCATCCCTTCCGCAGACACAAATTCGTGAACCCATCGAGTGACCAACTTTCCATCCCTTGTGTGGTCATCCACGACCTGCCCGCCATGACGAAGGATTTTTCCGATATCAAGGCGGATTCCGAGGCTGAAACTGTGCTTCAATCCGCGACAGTCACCCGCTTCGGAGCATCCGTGCGCGGTATTGAAGTCATTTCCAACTCCACACCATGAAATTTTCAAAACATCGTTTCTTCACATTCGCCAGTGGCGTCACCTGCCTGCTCGCCTGCTCCCCGGTGACTCGCGCCCAGAATGCCGCGCCTTTGCCCCTCGTCGGCCATTGGACGCTGGACGATATCGATGGAGTGCTCAGGGATAGCGGGCCGAACAAACTCAACGGCAAGTTCAACGGCGCAATCCCGGTGGATGGGAAGATCGCCAAAGCGCTGCAGTTCAAGGACGGAACGAGCACGCGGATCGACAACAACGCGATCCTCAACGGCTCCGATAAATTCACACTTTCGCTGTGGATGAGAATCGATAAGGCCACCGACCAAAGTGCAGGGGTCGTCTCAAAAAGGGATCAAAACTCAGCAGCTCCATTCGTACTCTCGGTGGGCACGTCCAATCGTCTGGGATGGGAAGGCTTCGATGGATCAAACTGGTATGGCCTTTGGCCGGAAACCTCGATGCCGATCGCCCGCTGGTTCCACGTCGCGCTCACCTATCAGCAGGGCGACAAGGCGCGGATGTATCTGGATGGGAAGGAAATCGCATCGGTTGCCGCCCCCAGAGCCATGGCATCCAACGATCAAGGACTCAATTTCGGTAAGGATCCGTTTCGTGGAAACTTTAACGGCCAGCTCGACGACGTGCGGATCTTCGCAGCCGCGCTTTCAGCCGTACAGGTCAATCAGCTCGTCAAAGGAGAGGCCCTGCCGACCCGCGCGGCCACCAAGGACGACATGGCCAAGCCCACCCATCAGGTCGAGGTCAGTCTTGGCCGGTATGATCTGCCGATCCCATTCAGTGATGGACTGGGCCAAACCCGGTTGAAAGCGGAGCGTGTTGCTGGACCGAATGCCGTTGATTGGCCGAAAATCATCTGGCGCAACCAAGAGTTGATGAAGGACGGCTCTTCCGAAAAAATCAATCCAGTTCTGCGGGAGGGTGACGCGGCACGCGGACTTTTCATGAGGCCGGACGACGAGATTATCTACCCCGGCAAGCACTCCTTCCGCCCCTTGCAGTGGCTGTGGGGCAGGCGTTATGTCTATCACGCGGATCGCACTGCCCGCTCGCAACATGACAATTTCGAACTTTGGGTGTTCCCTGTGAAAATTAGCGGAAAGCTCGAAACCGTCGTTCTCAAAAACGAGGGTCGTGAGATCTACAAGCGGCAGGAAAAGCTCGATTCGCTGACCCTTCTTCTGCCTCAGAATGAAGCGGGAAAGCCCTATGAAATTTCTGTCAACGGCAGAGCTTTCCAAAGTTTCGACGCGGGACTGAAGCCCGTGATCGTGGGCGCGCCAAAGGATGAGATCATCGAAATCGCCTTCAAGATCCCCGATACCGATATATCCGTCGCGAACCTCGAAAAACCCCACAAATGGATGTACGAAAAGGAGTGGGCGGAAGACGCCGCCGCCCAGGCGGCGGGACGAACTGGTGAGGTCGGCCAGGTAAGCTCGCGGACCGGCTTTGCCCGTTACCTGGGAATTCAAGTTCCACGTTCGCCGTTGGAAATCTACACGGTTTCCCTAATCCACGGCATGAGCGGAGGCCACTTCATGCGCAGCGAGCACAAGTCAGCAGGTGAGAACGCTCTCCCCCAACCGAAAGCACGTTTTGAGGGAACCGATGTTGACTATGCTGCATTTCTAGCAGACACCGGTTATGATCTGGTCTATGAAATGGCAGGGGATGGCGCTTTCGATAAGGGGGGCGAGAGATCCTACAGCAGCTTGGCGTTGGCACTGGCGGACCGGGGATTGAAATTAGGCATCGTCCCCGGCGCGGATTGGAAAAGACCGTTTCTGGGTCATCCCAATCTCGGCTTTTTCTCTCTGAATCTCCCTGACTACCGCGCCCCACTATACCGGGACGTGCAACTGTTCTCACAGCGCATGAATCGGAACAGCAACTTCGCCGGCATCTCGATCGGCGCGGACAATGCCGCTTATGAATCATTCTGGTCATGGGCACCTCCCGAACCGGGCCGGCACTGGGGCGAGGCCTTCGTTAACTTTGCCAGCGAGGGAAAATCCACCCTGCAACGCCCGTTGTCATGGCCTGAACCCAAAGGTGTGGGCGGTAAGTCGAGCGTCGCGGAGTTCCAGGATTACATCGCTCGTTATAACAAAAGCTTCGAGCAATACGGCTACTACCATCGCGCGCTGACCGAAATCAATCCCGCTCTATCCGCCACCACCGGCAGTTACGGTTCCAGCCCTGGAGTCGGTGCCCGGGGCGGATACCCCTGGGCCACCATTCCCGCGAAAAGCATCTTCGCCGATCTTGAGGTGATGCAGGCATACGACTGGAATGAGTCGCCTTCATCCAAGCCGCTACACAATGTCGCGTTGCTTGATCGTGCCCGCTCGTATTATCCCGAGAAGAAATTGCGATCGCTGGTGGATGACTTCGGCCTGTTCTTCGGACGCGAGGCACGCCAGCGCGCCTACCTCCTCGCGGCGACCCGCGGTATCGACACCATCGGTACCTCCTTCCTCGCATCCCCTTCCAATGCGAAACCCCACGTCTATGGCGATCAGAAGGAACTCTACGGCTTTCTGAAATCCCGCGGTGGAGCGTTCAATAGAACCCGGCCCGACGCGCAGATCGGCGTAATGTATGTCAATGAACAGGCATTGCTTCGCAAACCCAATCAGGAAGGCAGTCCGAGCGATCAGGCGCTTTTCGATGGCTCCCACGAAGGCAAGACGACCGAGGCCTTGATCCTGTGTCATGCGGCGGGTTTCCCGGCCAAGATCATTACACCGGAAGAACTCAAACGCGGACTTACACCGTCCATGAAATCGATTCTTCTGGTTGGCCTGAACCGGGAAGATGACACCTGGCTTTGGAGCAACGGCATCGAAGCCAACTTATCTAACTTCATCGCGGGTGGTGGAAAGATCCTCAGGGACGCTCAATCCGTTTCGCCCGTTGAGAGTATCGAGACAGACATCAAGGTTCGTGCTTACATCGCCCAGGGCGCGGGAACCGAGGGTGGAGAGGACCGCATGCCGCTCATTCTGGAAAGGAACCAAGCGAACATCGGCAAATTGAGAAAAGCGATGGCCGGAACCGAAAAGCCCGTCGCCAAATCCGAAAACCCCACAATCTGGGCCGTGCCCCACACCACCGGTGACGTGCAATACGTGACAGTTGTCAACTGGGGCCTTGAAAAGGGCAAGAATGCCAGTCGCATCGTCAAGCCACAAACCGGAACCCTTGAGTGGACTACGACCAGGGCGATTTATGACCTGGATGAAGGCAAGGCAACCACACTGGAAGCCGCCAAAACCGTCGATCTCACCCTCGATGGATTTCAAGTTTACGCCCTGCCCTCGAAAGCTGTCTCTCAGCCCGTCCTTACGCCGAGTGTGGGAGTTGACGGATTCTATCAAGCCAAAGTGGACGTGAGCGAAATGAGGGGAGTGCCGGTGGAAATCAAACTAACTAAAGGAGCCGAATCCGTGATGGTCTATGGGGCGAGCGGGGAGAACGTCAAGCTCCCGTTCAGAAACGATGAAGCCACCACCATCCAGCTCACCGCCACCGAGATGCTGAGTGGTCTAGCAACCAACTTGGCCGTCACCACCACCCGGTCCGACACGGTCAACCTTGCCGAAAGTGACCGGACTTCTGGAATCCAGCGCTTCTTGGAACGACGTGGGCGTCTGGTTCTGAGCCTCACACCGGATCAGGAAAAAGAGCCTGATTTCAAGGATCTTGTCGGCAAATTGGCAACCTTGCTCGAATTGAAAGGCCGCAAGTTGGAATTCGGAACCATCGAACCTAACGGAGTAATCCGTTCTCCCCAGCCACTCAAAACATCCCAGAGTTTCCCGCGCTGGCGTACCGTTGAATCCGATCTGGTATTGATCGGACGACCGCAGGACAATATCCTGATCTTTGATCAGGTAAGAGCTGGCATTCTCGATCCGGGCGGCGTCATGAAAGTGACCTATTCTCCTTTCGTTGGCGAGCATGAGGTTCTGAACATCCTGGGCGATTCCGAAGGGATTCGGGCGGCAATTGCCGAGCTGGAAAGCATGAAATGAACCACTTCCCCATGTGTTCACCTCAAGCCATGAACGGCTGTGACCTACCATCCCGCGTGCCGCTGCTTTGGCGTCATCTTCCAAATGGGGGATGGGGGAATCGTTGCAAGGTTCGTCGCAGGACGCAGGATTCGAACTCGGCAGGAAATGCGGATCGCCACTTCGAAAATACGAAAACCATGAAGAAGAATTTGCTCATCGCAATCATCATAGCCGCTTTCCCATTCTGCTTCTCTGATGCTCTCGGAGGAACAGGAGGAGATACTCTGGATCTTTCAGGAAAATGGTCCTGCACTCTTGATAAGGATAGTAATGGAATCTCCGAGGAGTGGTTTCTTAAAGACCTCGACGGGTTGGATGTCAATCTTCCAGGCGCATTGAATGAGAATAAGATTGGTACTCGCGCAGGTTTGGACACGCCAAACATTTCATCAGGTAAATTCGCGCCGGAGGAACTTTCGAAAGATGGCGAAAGCAAGATCATGGCTGGTTTGAAGCGGACATATACCTACATCGGAAAAGCCTGGTATCAGAAAGAAATAGAGATTGGAGAAGAATGGGAAGGCAAGCATCTGACGCTTTTTCTTGAAAGGTGCGGTTGGGAGACAAGTTTGTGGATTGATGGAAAAAAGGCCGGCTCCGAAACGAGTCTGGTCACCCCGCATATTTACGATATAAGCCACCTCCTCAAGCCTGGAAAACATCGTATTACAATCTTGTGCGATAATCAGCCAAAAATCAATTATGGTGGCATGATGATCGCTGAGGATGGCTATACCAATTGGAACGGGATCATTGGCAAGATGGAGATCACCGCCAAGGAAAGAATTCACATAAACAGCGTGAAGATCTTCCCGACTGTTGCATACTCGCAGGCAGACTCTGGTGACCAGCGCGGCAATAGCATCATCTGCCGGATCAAGCTTGGAAACAAAACCGGGAAGGCATTCTCCGGAAGAATAAGCCTTAGCACCTTTCGGATTGGAAGCAAGGAAACCACGGAAGTGCATCATGAAGTAAACGGATCCGCAGATCCATCGACTGATCTTGAATTGAAGGTGGATGCCGTCGGCGCGAATGCGCTTTGGAATGAGTTCAATCCGATCTTGTATCATCTGGATGCAAAACTGAGCGTGAAAACAGAGAATGCCGACTATAACGACCAGCGAACGGAGGTTTTTGGGATGCGGGACCTTTTTCGTGATGGCACGCAGTTTACAATCAATCACAAGCCGATATTCTTGAGAGGAATACTTGATAACGGGATTTCCCCGCTACTGGGGCGGCCTGATACTGATGTGGAGACATGGGAAAAGAGATTCAAGATTCTGAAATCCTACGGATTCAATTACTTCAGATGCCATTCCAGCGTGCCTCCTAAAGCTGCTTTCGAAGCCGCCGACCGAATGGGAGTTTATCTGCAGATTGAATTATCCAGATGGTCATGTCCCATTGTCGATGAACCAGAAAACGTGAGTCAATTCGCCCAAAGAGAATTAGAAAGGATCTTGGACACATATGGGAATCATCCATCTTTCTGTTTCTTGAGCATGGGCAATGAATTGCTTATTTATCGAGATGAAATTTTTCTGGAAAAACAACAGGCCATGTTGATGAGAAGCGTGAATTTCGCGCAAAGAACGGACAAACGTCACCAGTACACCTGCACCACGCATCCCATCACGCCAAACCGCAATGATGATTTTTACGTTACAGCATCTTATGCTGGAATCAATCCGTTGGGAATAAGGTGGGGGGGGCATAATCCGATTGATAAATCCAGATTCTGCTTGGAGCCTCCGTCAACGGATGTTGACCATCGCGATATTGTTCACCAGGTGAATCGTCCGGTGATCACCCACGAAGTAGGGCAATGGCAGGTATTTCCAAACCTGGCCGAGATTCCCAAGTACACAGGGGTGTTGGCTCCGGATAATTTCAGGCTGATCGAGAAAAAACTGCAGCAGAGGAATATGCTCGATCAAGCTGCCTATTTCACCAAGGCATCCGGCCGGTTGGCATTCATGCTTTACAAGGAAGAAATCGAGTCGGCTATGCGGACTCCGGGATTGGCGGGATTTCAACTCCTGAATCTATATGATTATCCCGGACAGGGCACTTCGACTGTCGGAATGCTGGATGCGTTCTGGGATTCAAAAGGGATCACGAGTCCGCAGGAATACAGCCGTTTCAACGGTCCTGTTGTGCCTCTGTTGCGGATGCCGAAGCGAGTATGGACAAACGACGAGATCTTCGAAGCTGATGCGGAATTGGCCTTTTTCGCAGACAAGCCCATGCATTCGGTAGTCCCAATTTATAGAGTGGTTGATGAACAGGGACATGTGATCTCGGAAAGGGAAATGCCATTCATCGGTTACATTCCTGTTGGGGAGAAAGTCAAGTATCCGGTTGCACTTGGAAATATCAGGTTTCGATTGAAGGACGTTGTGCGCGCTGCGAAATACACAATCGAGGTGTCCTTGAAAGGCACCTCGATTGCAAACAAGTGGGAGTTTTGGGTGTATCCCTCTGAATTGAATGTTGCTCCGCCTGACGATATTCTGATCAGCAAAGTCTGTGATAACAAGGTAGTGGCTGCGCTCAAAGAGGGTAAGACAGTATTATTGCTGTCAGGAGAAAGAAGATACAAGAATGTCATTCCCGGCGTGTTCACCACTGTATTCTGGAACACCCAGATGAAGAACCAGCAGGTCGGAACGATGGGTTTGTTGATGAATCCCAAACATCCGGTATTTGACGATTTTCCAACTGATGAACACACCAACTGGCAGTGGTGGGATTTGTTGATGCATTCGCAATCAGTGGAAATCAATGACACCAAGGCCGACTTCAGGCCGATCGTTCAAGTGATCGACAATCCTTATAGAAACAATAAGCTGGGCGCGATTTTTGAAGCCAGGGTCGGTAAGGGGAAATTGTTTTTCTGTGGTTTTGATATCGATGCGACGCTCGAAAGCAGACCGGTAGCCAGACAACTTAGGCATAGTATATTCAATTATTTAATTTCCCCGGATTTCGACCCGGCAGATGAACTGACTGTGAGTCAAATGAACGAGCTGTTCAATTAGTGGGGTTGGTTAATAGATCCAAGTAACTCACTGAAGGTTTTTATTCGAATCAGATTATCTTAACCCGCCTGGAATATGAGAATTATGACTGAATAGTTTGTGCTTCCGCTCAACATCGCGGCCAGCCCGCAAGGCTCAGAGTACTTGGAGACCTACTCCCTTCCGCCTCCGTTGATCTGGAGACCGGCAGTCCCCCTCCCTGTTTCTGGGGATTTTGCGTCCGGTTCAGCTGTAGGCGGCGAATAACCAGTAACCACGTAGCTACCATTTTAATGCAATTATCCCGCGTTTATCCCGCCATCGCCCTTTGCGGCCTCGCCTGTCTTTTCACGTTTCCATCGCGCGCGCAGGCGCAGGACCAATCGCCGGTCGCTCCCGTTTACAGCCGTTCGTGGGTGGGCAATAGCTTCGCCACGGGCGGCTCGCCTGGCGGCAAGTGGGTCCAGAACAACGTGGCCGCGATGTGGGTAGCGGCCGACGGTCGTTGCTACACTGCTTCCGGCTGGGACGAGGCGAAACGCGAAGGAGGAATTTACCAGAATGGCCAGGTTATCGGCACGCTGGCCAATCTTCATCCCAGTGAAGGCGGGAGCTGGGGCATGGGTGTTTCCTCAATCACCGGCGATGGCACATGGATCTATGTCGGCATCAACGGCGCGCTGCGGCGCTACAAGATGGACGGCGGCCATGCTCCATTTGACGGGGGAATCGGGAATCGGAAGAGCGAAGTGCAGGTTGTCGGCGGGTCTGGCTATCTCTGGGGCCTGAGCGCCGATCCTGCGAACGGAAGGATTTTCGCAACTTTCCGCGGAGAGGCAATCAAGGCGAAAGACAAAACCCCCGCGAGTCCCGCTCCGCCGGACGAGGTCGTAATGATCGACATCAAGACGATGAAACCGCTGGCCCGCTGGATGCTGCCGCGGGCCGGCCGCTGTGCCGTCGCGGCGGACGGTACGCTCTGGGTCATTCAGGAAGCCGAATCCGTGGGCAGCACGCCGTCGAGGATCCTTCATTTCACAGCCGATGGGGAGAAACTGCCTCAGGAGATCGCTGGTGAACCGGGATTCAGTCCCACCGCACTGCATTTCGGTGGTGAGAATATTCTGGCGGTGGCCGACAACGGGCCCGACCAGCAGATCAAGATTTACGACCTTGCCGGCGAACCGAAGCTAACTAGCACCTTCGGCGCGAAGGGTGGCATTTACTCGGGCGTCGCCGGCGAATCGAAGCCACTCAAGTTTTGCGGACTGACTGGTCTGGGAACCGACGCGGAGGGCAATATCTATATCTCGCAGAATCGCTTCGGGCCCCACGTCAACGGTGCCGAAGGGGCCGGCACGAACATCGAAAGCTATCGACTTGTCGATGGACGGCGAAACTGGCAGGTCCTTGGATTGGAGTTCGTAGATGGCGGCGATTTCGTCCCTGGGACCGATGGAAGCGAGATGTATTCCAAATACTCCCGCTACCAACTGGATCTCGACAAGACCACGCCCGGCACCGAGTGGAGTTATGGAGCGCATATCATCAATCCATTCAAGTATCCCAACGACCCGCGGGTGCTGCACCTCAGGGACAGTTGGGACTGGTCCACCACTTCGTTCGTCCGCGTTCTGGAGGGCAGGCGCTTCATGTTCAACACCTCGATGTGGGGCGAACGTCTTGAAATCTATCGATTCAACTCCGCCACCGACGGCGAAATCGCCATCCCGAGCGGGTTTCTGAAGAGCGGCGGCGGCGGACTGACCAATGCCCCCGAAAAGGGCGAATGGCTGTGGCGCGACCTCAACGGCAACGGTAATCCGGAAACCGACGAATTCTCCCAACCCGCTTCAAAATCCAACTTCAACATCAAGGGTTGGTGGGTGGACGAGCGCGGCGACCTGTGGCAAACCGTTTTCGGACCTCCCAACCAGATCCGGCGGTTTCCCTATGCTGGTCTGGATGCCAAAGGCAATCCCATGTGGGACTTTGGGACCATGCAGGTCTGTGAGGCACCTGCTCCTTTCGCGGGCAAGGGTGGAGCGCCGTATCGAGCCGAGTATTTTCCCGATACCGACACGCTTTTCATCAGCGGCTACACGACGGACGTTCCCGTGCATGGCGGTCATAATATCAAACTCATCGGCACTTCCATCGCGGCTTACCCGAACTGGAGCAAAGGGGGCCGCATCGCCAAATGGGTGAATCCGCTGTTCGACGGGTCCGGCAAGACCAATCGGGGTCCTACTTCAATGCGCGTCGCGGGAGATTTTATCTTCGTCGGCTACGACGGCGGTTCGTATGCTCCGGACAGTGGCTTTGTGCGGATCTTCCGCACCTCGGATGGAGGCCACGTCGGACGCATGTGGGCCGGCAGCAATGCCAATGGCCGCATCGACATCACCTACGGCGTCAGCGCCATAAAGCGCAAGAGCGGCGAGTATCTGGTGCTTGTCGAGGACGATTGGTACGCCCGCCTGGCATTCTACCGGTGGCAGCCGATGGCGACGCCGCAAGCACCCGTTTTAACCGCTAAAGCGGGCAACACCCTCGCCGGCCTGTCGTGGCAGGTTTACCCCGGCACCACTCACGTTGCCATTGCCCGCTCGGAGAAAAGTGGGGGACCTTTCGCCGTCCTGAATCCCGCCAGCGAGGGGACTTCCTTGCTCGATGACAAGCTCGTCAATGGCGCCACCTATTTCTACCGCGTCACGGCGGGCGGTGCCGCCGGGGATGTCGTTTCCAATACGGTCGCGATCAAACCGTCATCCACGATACCCCTGCGCATCAACGCGGGCGGTCCGCAGACTGGTGCTTGGCTCGGCGACCTCTACAACAACGGCAAGCACGCCTTCTCGACGGCGGAAACCGTGGACACCGCCGCTCCCAACGCGGCGCCCGCGGCGATCTATCAGGACGGACGCGTCGGTGCTTTCACCTATACGATCAGCGGACAGGAGCCGGGCCGCGATCATCTCGTGCGCCTGCATTTCAGCGAAAACAACGGGGGATTGGTTCACCATCGAAAGATGAATGTGGAGATCAACGGAGTTCCCGTCCTCACCGATTTCATCATCGGCATCGAGGCGGGGAACAAAACCCATGTCGCGGTGGTGAAGGACCTTCCTGGCATCAAGGCGGACGGCAACGGCGAGATCATCATCCGGTTCGCTGACGCCGCACGATTCGGGGCGCTCGTCAATGGCATCGAAATTGTGCCGGAATCGAGATGAAACCCTGATGTACGGCCACGCATTGTCGCATTCTCTATCAAACCCAAACCTAACCAAACCCAACCCCATGAAAAAAATCCATCCGCCCCGCATGCGGGCTTCCACCGCAGGACCGTGCTCGACCCCTCCGCCTCCGACGCCGTGTCCAGCCAGGAGATCGGGCTTCAGAGCCGGAATGGCCGCCGCCGGCATCATCGCCCTGGCACTGCCATTGAAAGCTCAGGAACTTCCCTACACCTACTCATGGGTAGGTAACACTTTCGGAACCGGCTCAGGAGCTGAATCGGGAAAGTGGGTCCAGAACAATACCGTGGACATTTATGTCAAACCCTCCGACGGAACGGTTTACACCGCGTCCCAGTGGGACGAGGCGAAACGGGAGGCGGGAATCTACCGCAATGGCGATGTCGTCGGGAGGCTCCAGGGCCTTCATCCCAACGAAGGCGGAAAAACCGCGCGTGCGGTGACCGGGAACGCCAGTTATATTTATGTAGCCAATGGTGCCTATATCCGCCGCTATAATTTCAGCGGCAGCTTCGCCCCGTTCGCCGGGGGACTGAGCGTGAACAATGACGGTGGCTCGTCCTATCAGATGACCGTGGCGGGCATCGACGGTGCTTACGGACTCGCCTGCGACCCGGCTTCGACGAAGCTCTACTGCGCGATGCGGACCACGGATGAAATCGTGGTGATGAACACCTCGAACATGACCGAACTCCAACGGTTCGGCGCGGCCGATCCGTTCCGGATCGCGGTGGCCCCGAATGGAGAGATATGGGTCTCCACAAGGAACGACGGGACGACCGGCGGCGTGATTCGTTGCTATAGCAGCAGCGGGGTTCTGCAATCCCGCCAGATCACCCGCGGGACGGCCTTCGACCCTACGGACATCGACTTCGACCACCTTGGACGCCTGCTCATCGCGGACAACGGAACCGCGCAGCGCGTTTTCATTTACAACAACCTGACGACCTCGCCCACCCCTGCGGGCACCCTCGGGACCGACGGCGGATACCTGGCAGCACCGGTTCCGGGCCTCTACGGACCGCTGCGTTTCAACGGCCTCGTGGGAGTCGGCGGGGATGCCGCCGGAAACACCTACGTCGGCCAGAACATGTCGGACCCGGATCACAACAGTAACTCCGCACCGTTCGGATGCCTGATCGAAAGTTACAGCAGCACCCAGGCGTTGAATTGGGAGGTCAAATCGTTGGCATTCGTGGATGGACTCGCCATCGACCGACAGAACGGTGGCCAGGCCGGCTACCTTAAAATGGGAAGATTCCAGCTGAACTTCGATGCTTCGGGAGAAGCTCGGGAAAGTTCGTTCAGAGCCTTCTCCATGGACCGTTTCTCGTATCCTCTCGATCCGCGGTGGACTTACCGTTTCAGCAACACGGTATTCTGGCCTGCTTCCGAAATGCGCACTGTCAGCGGCCATAAACTCGTCTTCCTTAATGAAATGTGGGGAAGGATGACCGCGATCTATCGTTTCGATGGAGAGATCATGGTGCCGTCCGCCTTCATCTACGCTAACGTCGGAGAAAACGCCAGCAGCAGCAATCACCCGGGCAGGCCGGACGGAACTTGGTTCTGGAGAGATCTCGACGGAGATGGGGCCTTCGAAGCCGGTGAATATACAAGCATTCCCGCCAATCTCATCTCCGCTTCACGCACCGCCTATTTCGATGAAGGGGGCGCCTACTGGCTGGCTAAATTCGCGGGATCCGAACTTCCTTACGTTTACCGCGTGAACATCACGAGTTTCGACACCCACGGGAACCCGATCTATAACTTTGCCGGTGCCAACCAATACGGCCCGTTTTCGGATTTTCAAAGAATGCCCCGCGTTGATTACGACACGGCGACCGACCGGATGATCATCGCGGGCTACACGCCTGCCCAGCCTTCAGGCTCGCTCGGCACATTCAGCGAAAAAACGATCGGTAAAGTAATCGCCCGCATCGACGGGGCGACCGGCCCGTCGCCGACAGTCGTCTGGCAGGTGACCTTGCAGAACATCAATCGAGCCCCCGCTTCCATGCGGGCGGAAGGTGCCTATGTCTTCGTCACGCACGACGGAAACGAAGGTGCGACGGATTCCGGATTCGTCGATATCTATCGGATGAGCGACGGGGGCTACGTCGGAAAGATCAAGCCGCCTAGCAACACCAACGGCCGGGTGGACATCACCCACGGTCTCGAGGTGCTTCACCGCCCGGGACCGGATATCTACGAGATCTTCGTCGAGGATGACTGGCACGCGAAGATCGCGCTTTTCCGCTGGAATCCCGGTGGAAATCCACCCCCGCATCAGGAGCTCCAAAAGGTCGTGCTCACTCCCACGGCGGATAGCTTCGTCCGCGGAGGTTCCTCGGCGAACATTAACTATGGATCCGACGTCGGGCTGACGATCAAAAGCGTTTCCGATCCTTCCTTCCGGCGCGAGTCTTACCTCAAGTTCGACCTATCTTCGCTGAGTCAGATTTCAGCCGCCAAGCTGGTTCTCGTTCAGACGGCGCTCGGTACTGAAAATACCCAGCAGCCCATCGCCCGGCTCTATCAGAGCACAAGCGATTCATGGACTGAATCGGGAATCACCTGGAACAACCGGCCTGCTTCCGGGCCCGAAATCACGAGCTTCCTCGCGAATGCCACTGGAGTGGAATACGAACTCGATGTCACCTCACGGGTCGCCTCCGAACTCGGCGGCGATCACATGGCGACTTTCATCTTGAAGCAAAACTCCGATGTGAATCGCACCGTCACCTTCGGCTCAAAGGAAAACCTCAGCAGCCAACCTCTGCTTGAGGTGACAGTGGGTCAGGCATCCATTCCGCCGGAAGCGGACGCCTATGTGCGCAGCGGCAGTTCGGCAAACAACAACTACGGCTCCCAACCGGAGCTGGTGGTAAGGGACAGCGCCAGTGTGGACAACGACCGCGTCTCTTATCTGCGCTTCAATCTGGCGAGCCTGACCGCGAGTGTGAGTTCCGCGAAATTGAAGCTGGTCAAGGCATCCGGTGGAGGAGGGAACACCTTCCTTCATTCGGTCAGCAATGACAGTTGGACCGAGAGCGGCGTGACATGGAACAACCGGCCTGTGCTCGGCGCGCAAGTTCTCCAGTTCGCAACCGGCACCGCGATGGAAACCTTCCAGCTCGACATCACCGCGGCGGTGAATGCCCAGATCGCCGCCAACGGGGGCGATGGTAGGATCACCATTGGAATACAACAAACCGGCATGATCGATACCACGAATTCGTACGCGAGCAAAGAGGCCCTGATCAATCGCCCCACGATTCTTATCGAGCCCTAGCGTGACTGGGAAGATGATCCAGTAGAAGTCTATAAAAGTTGCCATGGCCGACACCCGACATTTTTCATGAGGGAGGGTTCAGAGCCGAAGAAAGGATTTCGAATGGATCCCACATAAACCCCTATGAACCGTCCAACGGCCTGTCCGGCAAAGGCTTCCTCCGTCCCTCCATCTAACAAACCCTTATGAAACCGTTGCTCTTTAAAGCCCCTCCCTTTACCAGCGTCATCACCATTGTCGTCGGCTCCATCGCCACGCTGTTCGGCTCCTTTTCCGCCCGCGCGGCCAGCGCGACGTGGAATGCGGTCCCTACCAGCGGCAACTGGGAAGCCGCCGGCGGGGAAATCAACTGGAGCACTGGCGCGGATACGTTTCCCGGACTTCCCGACGATTTGCTGAATGCCGACGTCGCCACCTTCCTGACGAGCACGGCCACCGTCATCGCCATCGATTCGACGGCAGGGAACACCTCGCCGCTGGGCATCCGCGGGATCAACTTCGGCGTCAGCGGGAGCACTCCGTCGGCGTTCACCATCGGCGGTTCGGGAGCGAACGGCGGCAACCCGCTGTGGCTTGCCAGCGGGGGCACGATCCAGATCGTCAGCGGAACTACGGGAAGCACGACCCAAACTGTCAACGCCCCGCTGGTGCTCCAGCCCGCGACGGCGAGCACGGCGGGCGCTTACTCGTTCCTGAACAGCGGCGGGACCAACGTCTTGAAAATCGCCGGCAGCGTCAGCGGCGGCAGCACCAGCGCCGGCATCACCCTGACTTTGGGTGGCACCAGCGCGGGAAATGAAGTGTCCGGCGCGCTGAGCAACGGATCTTCCGCTGGCCTGGCCGTCACCAAAATAAACGGCGGCAGGTGGACGCTCGGC
>Ga0123337_10000950_pt1 | contig 41551 bp, 35 predicted proteins | sample frozenSSSSmetaG_FD_89792 | JGI IMG/M metagenome (GOLD analysis project Ga0123337, IMG submission 89792) | Glacier valley bacterial and archeal communities from Borup Fiord, Nunavut, Canada, to study Microbial Dark Matter (Phase II) -... | ecosystem: Environmental > Aquatic > Freshwater > Ice >... | reverse complement strand
GCTTGGTAACCTTAAGATAAACAAAAACCCCGAAATATCCCAGCAATGGGCATTTTCGGGGTTAATTTTTGTCACAAAAAACTAAAAGCCAAATAGTTAGGGATTGTTTTGTTACCCTATTTTTTGATTCATACAATATCAAAAAACTTCTAACACTAAATTTTATCGATTCAATTTCTCAAGTCAAGAATTTACTTCTAAAGAATAACCAGTCTGCTCCACTCGCCAAATCCTGACGTAAACCGTCTTTTAGAAAAATTGGAATCGTAAAAAACTTGACCAAGGAGGTTTGGGACTCTAGTACAGACGGCTTTTCGGGTGATCAGGCACCTAGTCACCCGGCGTTGATTCTTTCACTGGCTCTGGAAAGCTATCGGCCGGACCTTCTGTTCTTTTATTTATATGCCTTTGCCTCATTAATGGTTAAGACGTATTCCGATTTATCAAGGCACTTCTTGTAGTATTCACGTGCTTTTGATTTGTTCCCTGCCCTATCCGCAATTCTCGCCAGTCCGGCGTAAGACATGGCGTAATATTCCTTGGTATATTGATCATCGAATGGTGTACGCAATGCCAAAAGATATTCTTTTTGGGCCGCAGCATCATTTTTCTCATCTTTTTCCAGAATCAATCCCTGGAAAGTCCGCCAGGCCAACGGATAAAAGCTTGTTGTATTCTTTTTCAAAATATTGATACTAGGGATCGCCTGATCATAGCGGCCCGTAAGAATCAACGACTCAATTTGTGTCATTCTGTAAATAACATTTTGGGGATATAGGTCAACCAATTTTTGAGAATACAAAATAGCCTTATCAGGCTTACCCTCGTGCTTTAAATAAATTCTGGCTAAATAGTAGCAAGACTCGGCCCTGGTTATTGTTCCCAACTTTGTTGCAATATCAATCTGTTTCAAACCCAAAGCCCTGTCACCTTTCTTGAAAAACCACATGACCGGTTTGATGATAGGATGTTCCTCAGGATAAATTTCAACATAGTAATTGTACATCCCGGCGGTGAAGTAGAATTCTGAGTTTTTACTGATGAGATTGAGCCCTTCTGTCAGAGCGTTATATGCCTTTTTGCCTTCTCCGGCAGCATTCATCAGCTCGCCACGGTAATTATAAAGCAACGCCATGTAGCCGCGTGCAACCATCGTATAAAAAACAGCCTCGGGATTTTTGCTGTCTTTTCCGAACTTCTTATTGATCGCAGCAAGACATTGGTTCAGAAGCTGAATATATTCTTTTGACTTCACCGTATTGTCCTTGATCGGAAGGTATTTCCAATACAACACAAAGGAGTCCAGAATATAATTTACGGGGTGATTGGGATATTTCGCTTCTACTTGCGCGATGACTTTTTCAGCCTCGTCAAATTCATAATTATATATATTGTCCAGGCTGTTCTGGATCATCTTGATAGACGCAGGATCGTTTAATAGCTGGGCATCTGAATCGAAAGAAATAGACAAATACAGAAAAACAATGCAAACAAATCGGAAACAATACTTCATGGCTGGTGTGATATAATCTAAATGGTTTGGTGGAATCCCACCTGAACATTAGCTTTGCTTATAACCCCAAAAACACGGACGGGGTTTCTATAATCAGTTATATTTTGACTGGTTTATTATTGGAGTATTTACTAATCGATATTTATGATTCGCTACGAGCAGTTTAAGTTGGATAACGGCCTGAAAGTATTTGTCCATGAAGATTTTTCAACACCCATGGCAGCCGTTAATATCTTGTATAACGTCGGCTCACGTGACGAAGACCAGGAGCGTACGGGGTTTGCCCACCTGTTCGAACACCTGATGTTTGGCGGTTCAAAAAACATTCCAAGCTACGACATTCCGGTTCAAAATGTGGGCGGCGAAAATAATGCGTTCACCTCGCCCGACATTACGAATTATTACATTACACTTCCTGCTGACAATGTAGAGACTGCCTTTTGGCTGGAATCGGATAGAATGCTCAGTCTATCCTTTGACCCAAATGTGCTGGAAGTACAGCGCAAAGTGGTCATTGAAGAATTCAAGCAACGTTATCTCAATCAACCTTATGGCGACATGTGGTTGAAATTGAGACCACTTGCATATAAAGAGCATCCGTATCGATGGGCAACCATTGGCAAAGATATTGAACACATTGAGCGGGCTACCATGGAGGACGTTCAGGATTTCTTCTTCCGTTTCTACAGGCCAAATAATGCTGTGATGGTTGTAGCAGGTGCTGTGAAATTTAAGCAGATTCGGGAACTTGCAAAAAAATGGTTCGGTGACATTCCTGCTGGCACCCCTTACATGCGCAATATTCCACGGGAACCTGTTCAGACGGAAGCGCGCCACCTGGAAACCTCCGCAGCGGTGCCACTGAACTCCCTGGTCAAGGTCTTTCACATGCCAGGCCGATATGACGAAGGTTTTTATGCAGCGGATTTATTGAGCGATATATTGGGCCGTGGAAAATCTTCCCGACTGTACCAGGCTCTTCTTAAGGAACGGCCAATTTTCAACAGCATCAGCGCCAGTATTACATCCTCTCTTGACCCTGGTTTACTTTTAATTAAAGGAAATCTTAATCCCGGCGTCACCCTGGAAGAAGCCGATGAATCAGTAAAAGGCCTTTTGTCTAAAATGGTAATCGACGGAGCCTATGAGGAAGAAGTAAGTAAAGTTAAAAATCAAACGGAGGCTACACTGGCGTTTTCGGAAGTAGAATTGCTGAACCGCGCCATGAACCTGGCTTTTGCTGCAAACGCAGGTAATGTAGATTGGGCTAACGATGATGCCGAAATTATTAGAAATTTAACATCAGGAGATATCAATCAAGCGGCAGGGGATATTCTGAAACCTGAGAACTCGTCGACTTTGTATTATCGGGCAGAAGAAGCGTAATCTTATCAAAAAAAGGATCTGGTAAAAGAAATGTTTTCTATTACCAGATCCGTCATTTTAACCCAGCCTTTACTTCTGCAGATAAACCCTTACTTCAGGGTGCATCGTATACAGCCGAAATTGCTTCCCATCATTCACCACAATTCCACTTGAAGTATTATCCCCGATAATAGGGTTTTTAGCATACTTCTTCCAGTGAATCAAATCTTTCGACACAGCAATATTTGTTGACCATTCGTGCCAGTCCTTAAAAGCTGATGCATGATAATATGCGTAGTACAGATCTTTGTAGTTGACAATTTGATTTATGGCAACGGCAAACTGATCATATTTTTCGGGGCCACAACTTAACACGGGTTCATCCTGCACGTTCGTCCATACCTTCATATCCTTTGAAGTAGCCAGCCAAACCGCAGCGTCATTACGTTCATAAAACAAATACCACGTATCTCCCTCCTTCCACACGGCCGGCGTCCCGAAAGGTCCGGGTCCAATAGCATTTCCGTTCATCATGCGAATATCAAGCGCACCCTGATCCTTCCAGTCGGTTCTGTCGATTGATGTAAGCAAACGAGCTGTATCGCCCCGGCTTTCAGCAAACATGTAATACACACTGTCCGATTTCGTCACAAATACGTCTTCCACCCATATTGACTTATGGATCGGATTACCTGCATTACGCGTCCATTTGAAGCCATCTTGAGACGTTGCCAGACCAAGGTACTTCATTTGTTTACCTGTGCTTTTTGTATAGCCCGTGTACCACATATAGTAGGTACTATCCTCCTTTAGGATAAATCCTCTCTCCCTGATTTTTTCGTCCCAGGTGGTGGAATCTCCGGTCCCTTTGAAAAGCGGATTGGACTCAAAAGCCTTGAACTCTACCAGTTCCGAAGGGAATTCCTTTACATCACTGTCCTTCTTGCCGGCACCGCCACAGCCGAATAACATAGCGCCAGCCAGCAGCAAAAAATAGTATCCTTTTATCATGAGCTTATTTTTATATTTTTGGAATTACCGCCTCTCAGCGACATTTTGCGGAATTTTATCGACTATCTTATTAATCTTCCCTTTTTGTTTGATCAGCTCAAACGCATCGTAGAGTTCGCCGGTAGCCGTATAAGTTTTGAAATCAAGCACATCCTTATCAACAGTCACAATATGATAAAGCTGTGTATACAAAGCGGTGCGATCCATCCACGGCTTTTTCTCAGAATCAGAGTCGGTCATTTTGGGGCCACTTACCGATACGACGTACATGGTCCCGGACACACCTTTTCCCTCCATCGGAATTTTCGCCATCCCGCGCGCATACGTGTGGTCGTGTCCCTGTAATACCAGATCGACTTTGTATTTATCAAAAAGAGGCTTGAATGTTTCTCTCATCCTCTTGTTGTCACGCGTTGATTTCGGCGAAAAAATAGGATGGTGGAAGGTTACACAAGTCCATTTATTCGGGTTGTCTTTTAAAACCTTTTCCATCCAGATCCTTTGCTTTTCCAGAAATTCGTCTGATTCTTCAGCCTGGTCGGAATTCAGCGAAATGAAGCGCATCCCTTGAATATCGGAATAATAACAGGTTTCTTCTAGTCCGGCGGGACCGTTTTCTGGAAGTGTAAACTGCGGACGCCAGAATGCGGACATCAAGCGCTTGCCATTTTTATCAGTAATGTGATCGTGATTGCCTGGTGAAGGAAAACCGGGTATCATACTGTGGATAAACCCACCCGCCTGAAACCAATCGCCCCATTCCACATCTTTGTTTGCCCTGTTTACCAAATCCCCGGCATACATCATAAGGACGGACTCCGGCGCTTTGGCATAAGCATCACGAGCAACGCGCGACCACAGCGAACGAATGTTAGTCTGAACATCGCCGTAATAAATGAAGGACAATTTTTCACCTGCCCTGCCTGCCGTATTGAAATGAATCCACTCACTCCAATATTCCCCCTGCCCTACGCGGTAAGCATATTTCGTATTGGCCGCGAGGCTGTCAAAAATTACAGAATGATAATAAGCAGTCGGAGTATCTTCAAATTCCAGCTTTTCGGATTTAGCCTTAATACGTCTCACTCTATCGACAAATCTGGGATCAGCGCTCGCCAACCCGATTTCTGCAAAACTTTCGGCGACATTCTCATTGGTACGCCAGTTTACAGCCATCGACTTAGAAGGATCGGCCGTCACATTGAGGATAATACGATCGGGTTGCAGTAAAGGCACATAAAGTGCGGCAGGTGACTGGGCATTGGAATTGACTTTGAAAAATAAAATTAACAGAAAAGCACAGATCAGAACTTTTTTAAGAGAAAGCCAATAGGAAACCAACATAAAGCAAAAGATAATTAAAAAAAGACACCCTAGGATGATACCTAATTTACTGTTACCTCCGGGATTTAGGCTACCGTTTTACCGAAACCTTTAAAAAACAAAGAACCGGCTATCTGATTTTAACGATAACCGGTTCTTAAAAACATATCCTGACAATAAATTACTCCGGAAGAAAAGTCAGATAACTGAAATTTTGCTCATTGAACATTTCCTGGGCAATATCCCGTAACTGCTTCGACGTGATTTCTTCGATCTCGGCAAAGATCTCAGCGAGTGTATCTACTTTCCCAGTATCCAGGAGGCTTTTAGCCATCATCAGCATGAAGCTCATATTACTTTCTTCCGACATTGCCAGCTGCCCCATAAGCTGAACCTTGGTCTGACGTAATTGAATGGTAGAAAGCGGCACCTCCCTTATTTTTTTTAGCTCCCGATTGATCAATGAGATACTCTTGGCCAACTGTTTATGTTCGGTACCGAAGAATATTCCCATAAAGCCGGTGTCCAGATAAGGGGTGTAATTTCCTTCAATAGAATATACAAAACCGTATTTCTCCCGTAACGAAAGGTTAAAGCGCGAGTTCATTCCCGGTCCGCCCAATAAATTTACCAACATAAAAAAGGGTAATCGTTTGTCATCCGCAAGCGCGTATGCGGGTTGCCCCATTGCGCACTGCGCCTGAGAAATGGACCGTTCTTTTTCCTGGCTGACAGGCGCATAAACACCAGGAGCGATTCTGATTCTTGTTGTTGTCCTGTGCGGTATACCTCCCAAATACTTCTCCGCCACCCTGACCACCTTTGAGAACGGAAGCCGGCTTACCGAAGCGACTACAATTCTTTCCGTGTCAATATTCTCATTGATGAATTCCAAAAGCTCCTTTTTCCCAAAAGAGTTAACCGTTTCCGGTGTGCCCAAAATATTATTACCCAAGGCATGATCCGGAAATACCAACTGATCAAAGTCATCCTGAATGGCGTCTTCGGGTGAATCCACATACATAGACATTTCTTCGAGAATTACATTTCTTTCGCGTTCTATCTGTTTATCAGGAAAAACCGAGTGAAAAGTGATGTCGGCCAAAAGATCCATTGCTTTGTCGAAATGGTCGTCCAGCACGGATGCATGGAAACATATCTTTTCTTTTGTCGTGTAGGCATTCAGTTCTCCGCCGACATTTTCAAGACGGTTGATAATATGAAATGAACTTCGCCTTTCGGTGCCTTTGAAAGCCATGTGCTCCCAGAAATGTGCTAATCCTTGCTGATGTGGCAATTCATCACGACTTCCGATATCCAGCATGATCCCGCAATGGGCGATCTGGGTGTAAGGCACCTGCTTGTGAGCAATTCTGATTCCGTTGGACAGCGTATGTAGTTGATATTCTTCTTTTGTGACCAGAGGGGGTGTTTCAGTATTGACAAGCTTCCGCATATAATTTCTCTTCATTCCTTAATAACACAAAATACCTGCCAATAAATTTCGGTGATATGTGCAAAATTACAGACTTTTGCCTGAAACCCCTATACTGTACCTATATGCGTGTTGGATTTGACGCCAAAAGAGCTTTTAATAACAAAACAGGGCTTGGCAATTATAGTCGGTTTGTATTGGATGCTTTATTGACAAATGAAGGGGACAATGAATATTTCGCCTATACACCCGCAAACGCAAAAAACCTTTTTCCGGATTTTCCGAAAGATTCAACCATTCTACCGAAATCCTGGTTTGATAAAAAGTTCAGTTCCTACTGGCGGTACTCAACCATTACCCGGCAACTTCGGAATGATAAAATTGACATCTTTCATGGTCTGAGCCATGAGTTACCGCAAGGGCTTCACAAGGCAAATATACGGTCCGTGGTGACTATTCATGATCTTATTTTCGAGCGTCTGCCGCAGCTTTTCAATCCGATTGACCGAATCATTTATCGGAACAAATTTAAATCTGCCTGTGACAGAGCAGATGCAATTATTGCAATAAGTGAGCAGACAAAACGTGACCTTATAGACATTTACAACGTCGATTCGAATCGCATTCAGGTTATTTATCAGGACTGCAATCTGCTTTTTAAGAAAAAAATCCAGCCCGATTTACGCCAAACGATTGTCAATAAGTATGGCATCAAAGCTCCCTACGTACTTTGTGTGGGCACATTGGAAGAAAGAAAAAATCAACTTCGGCTGGTTGAAGCTTTCTCCAATCTGCAAGAAAACGATTTCCAGCTTGTGCTGGTCGGGAGAGCAACAGCCTATGCAGCAAAAATCCAGGATTTCGTCAAAACCCATCATCTTCGAAATAGAGTCCTTATTCTAGAAAACGTGCCTACTGATCACTTGCCCTCACTTTATCAGCAAGCAGCCGTTTTTGCTTATATCTCGATTTATGAAGGGTTTGGCATCCCAATTCTGGAAGCACTGCACAGTGGCACTCCTGTATTGGCTGCAAAAGGATCCTGTCTGGAGGAAGCAGGTGGCCCTGGTGGAATTTATACTAATCCATTGGATCTGAACGACATCAGTTCGCAACTACAAAAACTCATTTCTGATAACGGGCTTAGAGAGTCACTTGTAGTTGGCGGCCAAAGATACGTTCAACGATTCGGAGGAGAAATCATTTCGGCCCAATTAACGTCGCTCTACGCAACTGTGAAGGCAAAAGATTTATGACTGATTCAAAAGTAAAATGACAGCCCAACTTAAAATCGAACTGTCATTTTTTATTTTTCTCTGTACTGCTCAATTATTTTGAAGAGTGCCTTTTGCTTTTCCAGGTCTGGAAAAAAATCAAAAAGCTGAACATGCGCGTCGTAATCGAGCGTAAGTGCCGTCTCAAGATTTAAAAGGGCTTCACGATAATCACCGGAATGGATCTGATATACCGCCATACGGTAATAAAGATCCGCTTCCTCGGGCATTTCATCTATTGCGGCCTGTAACAAATCACAAGCCCTGCCGTAATTTCCCTGATCAAAAAGAACGTGGGACCATTTGAGCCAGATATCCGGATTGGATGGTTCAATTTCTGCGGCCTTTTCAAATGCTTCAAACGCAGATATTACGTTTCCGACGCGGAATTCGGTTTCGGCAAGTGCAAGCCAATAATCAGGGTTCAGCTCAGTTATCTGTATCGCTTTACGAATAAAGCCTACCGCTTCATACCATCTGCCCAGTTCGCTGAAACAGATTCCCAAACCATACCAGCCATCATCCCATTGCGGATCAAGCTTAACCGTTTGACGGTAATATTTAATGGCTATCTCAAATTCACCCGTTTTTTCGTAGCAGGTTCCCAGACAGCAGCAGGTTTCGGGTTGTTCTCCTTCCAGCTCGATCGCCCTTAGGTATTGTACCTTCGCATCTTCGAACTTTTCCAAGTTCATGTAGGAATTACCAAGCTGAAAGAATGCGGACGCAAAATCGTCTTTGATCAAGGTCGCGTACTCGTATGCATTGACTGCATCTTCATGCCGTTCCAACTTACTGTATGCAATACCCAGATTGTACCACGCATGCTCAGAAAACGGATCCCGGTCTACCAACTCATTATAATATCCCAAATGACTCTCAAGCTGACCTACCATATCCAGGCAATGAGCCAACTCATAAAGAGCATTTTCATTGTTGAGATTTGTTTTTAACGATCGCTTGTAGCTTCTGATCGCATCGTCATATTTGCCCCAGTTCTGGTAAGTTTGCCCGATCTGGAAGTGTATCTCATCCTTGTCTTCAACGCGCTGAAGCAGATTTTCCAGTATTTCGATCGCTTCCTCATATTCACCCATCATATTGGAAATACCCACCTGCATAAATGAAATTTCAATATCGCCGGGGTGAAAAAGAGACGCCCTTTCAAGTACTTCCATGGCGAGATCATGCTCGCCTCTATTTGCATGCAGCTGAACCTTATTTAACAGGAGCTCAAGGGAATACGGATAGTCCACCAACCCTCTTTCACATGCCTGAAATGCCTTCTCCCAATCACCTTTCTCTATGTAATGAATCGTGACCTTTTCATACGTCTCCAAATCAAAAAACTCAGGCTCACTGGTTTTCATCATTCGTTCAAACCTGAGCAACGTTTCCTTCATGTAATCCTTTCTTTCCCCGAAGTTTTTCTCCATCATTTGGATCAGTAGGTTAGATTGAGGCAAATGCACCACTTCATTTAATGATAGCCAGATTATCTTTGTGATCTTCCGGATGTTGCTCTTTTTTAAGAATCAGCCAGGCAAAAAACGTTGACAAACCTGAACTTCCCTGATTAAATAATGAAAGAAAGTTAAAAATAATTCCGCGATAATCAAATCTTGGACATCAAACTTTCACTTACGCGCGCCACCGTTTTCTCAAGAGGCTGAAAGTTAAAACGTAACACATTTTTTATTTTTGAGTTGTCGTACCTAATTCTTCGGGCTCCTGATTGGGCTGTCTCTTTTGTAATGAGCGGTTTGGTCCCCAAAAGCCAGGTCCTCACTTTTTCAATACGCCAGATAACTGAGGAAAGCCCGCTACCTACACGAAAGGACGGACGTCTTTTGTGCATAGCATCAGCGATGGCATTAAATAAATTCCGATATGAGATGCTTCCTCCGTTTAAAAGAAACCGTTCACCTGAAATATCTGAGAGGAGCAATTGATATACAACTTCCGCGACATCGATCACATCAACATAATTGGCCATACCTGTGGTATAGAAAGGCTTTTCCTTGTACACATATTTAAAAATCTGCGTGCTGCTTTTGCCCCAGTCCCCCTCGCCCAATATCAATGTAGGATTTACAATAACTGCATTTAATCCTTCTGCAATGCCACGCCAGACTTCTAATTCGGCAAGGTATTTCGATTTTGCATATTGTGAATTTTCTGGAGAGTCCTCCCAACGTTGCGATTCGTCTAAAATAGTATCTTGTCCTGGGATTATTTTTCGGGAATCTGGTCTGCCCAAAGCGGCAATACTACTGATGTAACAAAGCTTTTGGATATCGGATTTCAGGCAAACATTTACCACGTTTGCGGTTCCTTCTCTATTCACTTTGTACATAATATCCCTGTCACGAGGAACAAATGAGACAATTGCCGCAGCATGAATCACAAAGTCGATCCCTTCGACCGCCGCCTCCAGTGAGCTGATATCAAGTATATCCCCCTCAACCCAAGTTATTTTAGATGCGATATCTTCCAACAAGCTTCTGTCCGAACCTGCACGGTACAGCGCTGAAACAGAATGGTTATCAGCAAGGCATCGCCTTGCAACTGCACTTCCCACCAAACCTGTGGCACCGGTAATGAGAATATTCATGAAAATGACTAATGTTATTGGCCAAAGTACGGCCATATAATCGGAGGAGACAATAACTACACCTAATAATTTCTGCAGGCAAGCGAAGGATGATAGCCTACCTCTTCACCAACTTCAAAGGATCAAATCCTGCATAACCCTCATCCCTGATCCTGATCCCGCTGGGAATATAACTTTCGGGATTACTGGAAGCCCACGTTCCCAATCCATCAACATAACGGTTAAACATACAAAAAGCAGCTGCAATCAGCACCGTATCATGAATTTCTTTATCGGTAGCACCGGCTTGTTTTGTTTTTTGAATTTGTTCGACTGTCACAAACCTGCCCCCCTTCTGCACACTCGCGGCAATTGACAACAGGCTCTTCATTTTTTCAGAAATAGGTGCTTGCTGATAATTTTCTTTAATCTGTTTCATGAATCCGTATTCTTCCAGATAACATTCTGTAGCAGCTCCATGGACACTCTGGCAAAAAAGACAGTCATTCAAATACGAGACATAAGCTCCGATCATCTCACGTTCGCCTCGCGTCAAAGAATTATCATCTCTCAACAAGACCTCCGCGAGTGCATTCATTGGCTTCGACGTTGCCGGGCTGAAAGCCATCAATCCACGGATCCCAGGCAGTTGGTCCTCATCGGGAAGTTGTATATAGGCCATTAAAAAAAGAAGTTACAGAAGTTAGGAACTTGAAAAAAGATGATAGCCGAGAGATGAAAGAGGAGAAGGAAAAATTGAAACTACATTTTCATCTCTCCTCTTTCTACTTTCATCTGAGAGACCATTTTTCAACTAATATTTCTCAGTGTCCGGATGAAAAGTTCGCCAGCTATGCCAGAATTCCTGGTAGGCGTTTATGCTTTTCAAATCTTTTCCTGATTCAGAAAGTCCCTGCCCCAGCAGGTTGTAAGCAATATCACCCCGAAAAAGTGTATCGTTTCTGATCAAAAATGAATACCCAGTTGGACGCTGAAATGCGAAAAAACTTTTATTGTCTGACGCAAGCGCCAGGACGACCGGTGTGTTGCCCACCAGCCCATTGACAACCCTCTCCTTTTCCAGTCGCTTCCAATCGAACGCTTTGCTTTCTTTACCAACCTGAATGCCTACAACCCACGATTTTTCCAGCCAGGAGACCGAATCCGTTTTTGTCAATGACGACTTGCCTTTTCCACTTTCATATTTTGTCATGCCATCATATTCAGCTTGAAATTCGGGATCCGGCTGCATGATTTTGCTATCAGGATGCAGTTGAAGCCATTCGGCAAGTGTAGTCTGGGAGCTCGCCAATTCAGGAAGTGTTTTGCCTTTCAGGGGTCCTGCGATCGCTTCGCCATTCACCTGCCTCCACCAACTATGCGTGTTTTCATCTTCAAACATCGCATTGAAATGATCCATCCCTACCAATCGGAAAAGTTCATGTTTGTTATTGACAAGCGGCTCAAATACCCTTCCCGTCCGGCACACTGTACAATAAGTGACGATAATTGGTTTACCGCCGAGCACATCTTGAACCTGATGATGATAGCCAATATACTGAATCGGATATGCCTTGGCTTCTCCGTTTACATTCACGCCAATAACAAGCCTGTCTTCTGCCACTTTATTGCCTGCCGCATTTTCAAGTTTTAATGTTTTGGGCTGATAAAACATGGTATCAGCAGCCATTTCATAATTGGTAACGTATGTCAGCCCAACGGCCAGCAGAAGAGAAAAGGCAGGTATCCATTTTCCTTTTGCCTGAAAAACGGCTAGCATACCGACAAATATACTTGCCCAAAACACAATCCTGAATGCCCACCGCCATGAATGCAAAAAATACGCAAAATCAATACTATTGATCCGCTGACTGCCAGGGATAGGCATGATAAAATACACCTTTGCTATTTCATACAGAATGATCCCCAGAATTCCGAAGTAGAAGAACTTTTTCATTGGTCAAATATTGAAATAATATTGGCCTGAATCAAAATTTAAAAAACCCTTTAACATTAAAGAACATTTCAACTAAAGGAAATAGTAAAATGTAGAAACGGACTCGTCATTGACAAGTCCGTTTACTGAATTATATATTAACCTATGATATGTTTTCGACGCTATCCCGTTTGCTGGACCAGGTAACCATCAGTGCGATGATGAATGGAAAAGAAAACACAAGCAGCGCATTTCCGAATCCCCCAAGCAAAGTGACCAATGATCCTATAAAAAAGACAGCAGTTGCCGTAAAAAATCTTCCAATATTGAAACAAAACCCCGTCGCCGTTGCCCTGATAGCAACCGGAAACAATTCAGGAATATAACTTGACAATGATCCCTGACTAATTCCAAAACACAGCGAAAGCAGCGCCATTTCAAAATATACAATTGGAGTAAACTGTTTGTTGGTGAGAAACAAGACAAGGCACATAACAATACAGCCCGAAAAAGTCCCCATCAGTGTTCGCCTGCTGCCAAAAGTTTTGATCAGAAAACCTGAAAAAACGCCGCCCGTAATACCTCCCATTCCTAAGAGGATCATCGTAAGCCCTCGTTCCTGCTGACCGTTTTGCTCCGGATCAAGTAATGTTTGAACCCAGGTTGGCAACCAGGAAAAAATGCCCCATAAACCGATGAGAACAGCACCAAAAATGAGTGAACCTCGAATCAGGTTGATTCTGTTTTCACCTTCCAAAAGTTTTTGAGGTGTTTTTGTTTCAAAAAATTTAGACCGTTTCCACTGTTCAGATTCAGGGGCAAAAAACAGGAGCAGAACTCCCAGAACCAAAGGAATCGCGCCTAGTTGAAACGCTTGCCGCCATTGTGAAAACAGTATATTAAGGCTTCCTGTGGCGACGATCCCTATTGGAAATGACACTGCTAAAATACCCAGCATTACCGGTCTTGTCCGTTCATCCCAAATTTCCGAAATATAAACTGTGGACACCAAAAGCACGCCTCCCACGCCCATTCCGGTGATGAAACGAAGAAGTATCAAGGAGAAATAATCGGGAACAAAGAACACAAGTAATGTCCCGATTCCATACAAAAGGGTTACCAGAGAAAGTGTCTTCACGCGACCAATCCGGTCACTCACAATACCAAAAATCAGTCCTCCCAGCATCCAGCCATAGAGGAAAGTTGCGCTGATATAGGCTCCTATCTCTCCCAATTGCGCATCGGAAATTTGCTCACCGGCGCGTGTTTCATGCAACAATTCCGGAATGGCGACAGGCAGGTAAACAGACATCAACGTAGAAGCCGTCCCGCAAAAAATATAACTGCCCATACAGAGCGCAAAAGCAAGCCATTTTCGGGTTGTCGGGATTTTAATAGAAAAAGTCGTGTTTAGGGTTTCCATGTCTGATTCGTTGTTACGATCAAAAAGTCATTTCTAATTTTTATTCCTATCTAAATAGTTGATCGAAATTTAAACTCAGATAATACAACCCACCCACAGCCGGCGAGCCATAAGCCTGCACGATGTATTTGTTTGTCAGGTTGGATGCGCCGAGTTTAATGACCGTTTTTAATGCAGGAACACGGTAGCTTACCTGTGCATCTAGTAAACTGTACGATGCGATTCTTCCAGGCCGATTCTCGTTGAACGTACCGTACCAATCAAAGCTTTGTTGCCAGTGCCACGCGACACTGAAACCAATTTTATCTGTTACTTTTGAATTGCTTAACACCAGATTACTCTTCCATTTCGGCGTATTGAAAGCAGGAATATTGTTTGGATTGGCGTCACGGATATTGAAGGCTGCCCACGTCGTATTCGCATTTACCCTGTAATTTTTGGGAAGAGAATAGGTAATTCCCGCCGTTGCGCCCTGGATGGACACTTTATCAGCAGCATTGGTGTAAAGCTGAAAAGCCTGAATCTTGCCGCTTAAAATCTCTCCGGCAGCAGCGGTATTTATTGCTCCGTCGGGTAAAAGCACGTTGGAAGTAGGCCGGATCACTACCGCATTGATCAAAAAGTCGGTATACTCACTGAAATAATAGTTTACGTCCAAAAGAAGCTTGCTACCAAGTATTCCCTTATATCCAATTTCATAGCTTTTTACTTTTTCCGATTTGATGTATGGCACATTGGACTTCACCAATTTGTCTTTGTTATTGGCGAGTGCCTGAGGAAACGCTACACCCGAAGCAACATCCTTGCCAAAAGCGGCACCAAATGCGCCCACCGAGGCAGATGTGAAGGAGTTTTCGTAAGCGTTAAGTCCCTGTGAATTAACCGGCGCACCGCCCAAAATGATGATTGGGCCAACATTCAGCTTGATAAACTGATCACTGATGGAAGGGTTACGGAAACCTGTTTGGTAAGATGCCCTGAAATGGTGATTGGCCGTAGGAGAAAAAACGGCGGAAGCCCGCGGTGTAAAGCGCCCGGCAAAGTTTTCATTCTTATCATACCTACCCGAAAGGGTCAATTTCAGCATATTGTGCAGCATTGTTTTTGACGCCTGCGCAAACATGCCGAACTCATCATTGGTGATCTTTTTATCCTTATCGTCAAACAATGTACCTTCTGAATTGAGAAAATATTTCCGGTAATTACCCCCAACCTGCAGGTTGAAAATCTTTAACGCCGAGCTCAGATCATACAATCCCTCAATATGCTGTAAACTTGACTTGCTTAGAATCCCAGCACCTGCCAGGCCCCTGACCTGGATTAACCTATCCTTCGCATCATCAAAACCAGAAGTTCCAGGCAAAAGCCTGCCCTGATCGGCAAAAGAACGTGCCTGATCATTGTCTTTACCTGTCACACCTGCAATTGTTCCGTTATAGGCAGCCGCATATCTCTGGAACCAGGTGGCGTCCGCTGCGGATGGCGCAACCACATTTCCAGTCAGATCTTTCACCCAGGTGCGGTTTATCTGTTGACCCAGCGCCCTCGTATTATAGGAGTTGGTCGAATATTCGTGGTTAGTATAGGCGCGGATGTAAAAATTACTCCCTCTTAGTTCAAGCCGATGCTGAATCAGCTTAAAATCGTTGATCACGAAACGGTTACTTCCCGTATACTGCGCCGTTCCCTGGTTGAAATTCCCCTGATAAATGGCTTCCAGCTTGTCGGATATACGATAATGGAAGGCACCATTTAATTTGAGGCTATACACACCGTAGGTTGCGAGATTCTTTTCTTCATAACCTGTTCGGGAAACCCGTCCGATTCCCTCAATGGTCTGTGCTACTTCGTCGCCGTAGATATTCAAGGCATTTCTTCCGGGATTTTTTGGACCTCTGTTTGCTGCCGGGGTATTGGGATCGATGTCAGTGTAATCATTCGCGTACCAGTCTGTACCTTTCAGATACGATGCATTGAGCTTTACTGCAAACCGGTTGTTAATGGCTTTTGCGTACCGGATCGCCATATCGTACATTGGTTTTGCCCCAAGATCGGTGCCATCATTGACGTGATTAACACCAAATTTTGTCTGAACACTCAGGCCCTGGTAATCAAATGGATTTTTTGTGCGTGTGTATAGCATGCCGTTAAAAGCAACGGGACCATATAATGCCGAAGCAGCTCCGGGAATCAATTCAACACTCTCGACATCCAGGTCATGAGGCCCAAATAAATTTCCCATCGCAAAACCCAGACCAGCGGGCTGATTGTCAACGCCATCAACCAGTTGCAGAAAACGTCCGTTGCCTGTCGTATTAAATCCTCTGGTATTAATCTGCTTGTAAGTGAGGCTGCTGGTCACCATATCCAGCGACTTCATGTTGATCAATCCATCATAAAAGTTGGCTGACGGGGTTTGCTGTATGGCTCTCAAATCCATCTTTTCAATACTCACCGGCGAACGCAAAATGTTTTCTTCTATTCGAGAGGCAGATATAACCACCTGGTCCAGTTGTTCAACAGAAGATTTCAGTGAAACAGTGATAAAAGATCGATTATCGAGCCTAATCTCTTGTTTCTCAAACCCAACAAAAGATACAATCAGTGTGGAAGAAGCTGCCGCGTTGATCTCAAATTTGCCCTCAGAATTGGTGTTAGTTCCTGAATTATTGCCTTTAACAACGATTGATACGCCAGGCAAAGGGCGGTTCGTCTCTGATTCCTGCACCGTACCGGATATTTTACCCGATTGCCCATATGATATATGAGTTGCAAAAGACAAGAAACCAGCAATAAGTATGTAAAGTTTTATTTTCATATTCTGATTGTTAGAAGGTGGTGTACTACTCTGATTTTTTCAAATGATCGTATCCTTGCGGAAGCCTGTTATAACCGTGATTAACAATGCGCTCGCCCAGATAAACATAAAACTCCGGATTGGTCGGCGTTACGCTGGCGAGCCCATCTACATATCGGTTGTAAAGGCAAAATAGAGCTGCGATCAGCACTGTATCATGGATTTCAAGATCCGTGGCTCCAAACTTCTTTGCCGTGGCGATCGCATCCGAAGTCACAGCTTTGCCACTTATTTGAACGAGTTTGGCAATTTTCAACAGCGCTTTCATTTTATCGCTCACAGGCGCCGCGTCGATATTCTGTTTCACCAATTCGCAGGTTTCGGACTCTCCCAAAAGCAGATCAGCCGCAGCAGTATGGGCAGTTGTACAAAATGTGCAATCGTTATTGTAGGAAACGACCGATGCAATTAACTCGCGCTCACCGGGGGTTAATGTCGACTCCCCTCTTAACAAAACCTGAGTGAGTACTCGGATTGGCGCAGCCGTATCCTGGCTATATTCCAGCAGACCTGTAATTCCTGGTAGGTGGTCGGGTAATGGTATATGTGGCATTGTGTAAAAATTGAAGCGATTTTAAAATGTTGATTGATCCTATCAGGGAGTTGGCCTTACATACCCTTCAAAGGCCATCCGTTCGCCCATGGCCTTGTAAGCCGCGTTGGGCTCAGGCGCCCATGTTCCCAGGCCATCGACGTAGCGATTGAACATGCAAAATGAAGCAGCGATCAACACCGCATCGTGAATCTCTTTATCTGTTGCCCCTTCGTTTCTTGCCGCATCGATATCTTCTTCCAAAACGTGCTTCCCGCCCTTTTGCACTTTGCCGGCGATGTTGAGTAGCGTACGCAGCCTGTCGGATACCTCGATAACCCTGAAATTCTGTTTGATATCATCTATCAATGCTATGTCGCAATGCAAATGGGCGATTGCCGCCGCTCCGTGTGAAGTATGGCAGAAATGACAATTGTTCAGGTGCGACACATAAGAAGCAATGAGTTCACGTTCCCCGCTGGTCAAAGACGAAGAATTACCCCTCAAAAGGGTTTCAGCCAATTGTCTTAGCGGTACCGCGGTCTCCGGACGAAAGTCAAAAAGGCCCACGATTCCCGGAAGCTCTTCATTGGGCAGTTGGATATGCGCCATATAAAAGATACATTTTCGATCATTGAAACCGATAGGATAGCGACTTGCCATACAATCCATTCGCAACGAACAGTCCGTAAATATTTGTGAGAAAAACTTAGATGGGAATTTACAGTTGCAGCATACAATCAGAGCACTCCAAAATTGTAGTAGTGATGGTGCGATAAATACATCCGGTTAACCAGAAATCAGCCAACGATCAAACTCAGAACTCCAGAAGCTAAAAGCTGAAATTACCCGAGGTAAATCCGTCTTCTTTCCAGCGACTAAGTGTTTGACACTGTTCGAATCCGTATATCACCGATCACGACAATTTATGGAAGATCATCCTACATGATTGTGGTACGCTAGATTTCGCCAAAATCAAAAATGACGGTCTCAGGCACATGCAAACTGTAAAATTCAGAGATTATGCCAAGTTTGGCGGGGGCGATGGAATACTGAGATGAGATTCCAGTAAAATACGCTTCGGCGCTGTGTACGCCACTTCGTTACACGACCATTCCAAAACATAAAAAACATGCCTTTTCTGAGTCGTCATATACTCTTTAAGAAAACTTTTCAACACCGTTGACGGTGCATCCTTCTGAGAATCAGCCGTGTTTCCTGTAACCTGATCATTGATATTGGAAACCAGATCCATAAACCGCTCCCTCGAGTTTTGGTCGTACTCACAATGAACATACATCGTGTCGTTGATCAATTGTCTGGAAACCATTTGGTAAAACTCGCCTTCATGCTCAATCTTTCCTTCAGCAGCTTCTGGCGCATCCCAACTGATTTGATAGGGGACGTCCATTGGAAGTTTAAGTACAATGTCTTTTGAATAAGGATGCCTTTCAATGTACTGAGCATCACCGATCGAATTCTTTTCCTCCAACAAGTAGGCTATCGAATAGCCAACCATGTTGTAGAGCAAAAGCCCAAGCAGAAGAAAGGAAAGAATGCGCTTCAAGATTACAATAGTGAAAGTAATACTTACAATTATGCAAATGTATTCAAAAGAATAGATTTTGCAACTTTTGACTTTTCTAATTTAACAAAACCAAGGTGTTAAGCAAAAGAAGTCAACTTTTAGAAAGTTGACTTCACTCCCGGCACGTTTTCATTATCTTTGCCCCATTATTTAAATACCGAGTAAAATTTAATGGCAATCACAGACCCTGAAAGATATACCGTTACCGCAGCGCTTATTTATGCCAATGGCCCGATTCACATTGGACACCTTGCCGGTTGTTACATACCTGCTGACATTTACGTTCGTTATCTGCGTTCCAACAAGAAAGACGTGGCCTTTATCAGTGGGACTGACGAGCATGGCGTTCCGATAACGATCCGTGCTAAAAAAGAGGGAATGACACCGCAAGAGGTTGTAGATAAATACTACCAGCAAATTGATGCGTCCTTTAAAGAACTGGGCATTTCATTTGACATTTATTCAAGGACAAGCAAGAAGATTCATCACGAAACTTCCCAGGAAATCTTCAAGGATCTTTATGACAAAGGGGTTTTCGTTGAAGAAACCACAGAGCAATATTATGATGAAACCGCTCAGCAGTTCCTGGCCGACAGATATATTGTGGGCACATGCCCTGTGTGCGCAAATCCGAATGCTTACGGCGACCAGTGCGAGCGATGTGGTTCGGCGCTGAGCCCAACGGAATTAATTGAACCTCATTCCATGCTCTCCGGCGCTAAACCGGTAATGCGTCCTACAACCAACTGGTTTTTACCTCTTGATAAATTACAGCCCCAGGTTGAAGAGTTCGTAAACAGCCACCCAGAATGGAAAACCAATGTTCTTGGACAATGCCAATCCTGGTTGAAAGAAGGATTGAAACCGCGTGCGATGACTCGAGATCTTGATTGGGGAATACCCGTTCCATTGCCTGAAACAGACGGTAAAGTACTTTACGTTTGGTTTGAAGCACCAATAGGCTATATTTCTGCAACGAAGGACTGGCTGATACAAAAGAATGGAACCGATGAAGGATGGGGAAACTGGTGGAAGGAAAGCGATACTAAGCTGGTGCATTTTATCGGAAAAGACAATATTGTTTTTCACTGTATTATTTTCCCAGCCACGTTGATCGCAGAAGGGAATATGATCCTTCCTGATAATGTGCCGGCCAATGAGTTCATGAATCTAGAGGGAGACAAAATCTCCACTTCGCGTAACTGGGCCGTGTGGCTCCATGAATATCTGGAAGAGTTACCCGGGAAACAAGATGTATTGCGGTACGTACTAACGGCAAGCGCCCCAGAAACCAAAGACAGTGAGTTTACCTGGAAAGATTATCAGACACGTAACAACAGTGAACTTGTAGGTATATACGGAAATTTCATAAACCGGGCCGTCGTACTCACTCACAAGTTTTGCGAAGGCAAAATCCCTGCGCAGGGCGAGCTTACGGAGATTGATCAGTACACGCTGGCCGAGTTGGCAGCATTTCCTTCTAAAATTGCGGAATCCCTGGAAAATTACCGTTTCCGCGAAGCTTTGACATACATTATAGATCTTGCCAGACTGGGAAATAAATATCTGGCCGATACGCAGCCCTGGCACGTGATCAAAACGGATCCTGAGCGCGTAAACACCATCCTTAATATTGCCTTACAAATTTCAGGTTCTTTGTCTATCGTCTCAGAACCAGTGCTTCCCTTCACAGCGAAAAAAATACAGCAGCAATTCGAGGATGCGATGTCAGGAACCGAATGGGCCGATGCGGGTAAGCCCGATCTGCTCAAAGCAGGGCAAAAAATCGGTGAAGCAAGTCTTTTATTTGAAAAAATCGAGGACCATGTGATCGAAAAACAAATTCAAAAATTACATGAAGCCAGACGCATGAACGAACTTGAAGGAAAAACAGTATCCGAAGTGAAAGCAGAAATCCAATACGACGACTTCGCCAAAATGGATATCCGCATAGCGACCATCACCGAAGCGGAGAATGTCCCGAAAAGCAAAAAGCTTTTGAAGTTAAAAGTGGACATTGGCAGCGAGCAAAGAACCGTGCTTAGCGGCATCTCGGAACACTTTAAACCTGAGGACATTATCGGAAAAAAGGTTTTATACCTTGCTAATCTTGCACCACGAAAAATGATGGGAATGGAAAGCCATGGAATGATCCTGATGGCGGAAGATAAGGACGGAAGCCTTGCGTTTGTTCAGCCTGGAAAGGACGTGTGGAATGGAGGCACTGTCAATTAATCAATCGGCAAGTCTTTGGTAAAATTTACAACCTGTGCGCATTTACACACAGGTTGTAAAGAAATTTTTATAAAATCTCCTTTTTGAGTTTTTCGTAAAGATTGTTGACCTGCTCTACCAGCTTTTGGCATTCCATAATCGTAAGACTTTCAATCGTATTGGGTATTGCATTTGAAACTACCCTACCATCTTCATCAAACTTGGCTCCTTTCTGTTTGGTAAAATCTAAAATCCCCTCCCATTCGTGAATCAGGGATTCGGAAAAATATCTGGGTTCAAGGATATTGAAATAGGCAGATTGTGCTTTCAACTTCTCTTTTAATTTTTCCGAAGTCCCGGCACGGCTAAGCTCGTCCACAAGTTTCGAGAGCTCGATGTAAGCAAAAATATTCGATGTTTTCATAACGTTGATATGGAGGTAATTGTAAAGGGATATATTACCACGAAAATACGAAGACGAATCCCCATTTCCAGCCCAAAATCAAAGGTTTACAATATTTTAATATAATCTCTTGGCATGAGATAATTTTCAATCGGCAGAATTAGCCTGAGGGTCATTCAGATGGATATCCAAATTGTTCTACAGCGGATTTAGCAAAAAAAATCTGAAACCCGCCGGTCTCAGATTCATCCTCCTACTTATTTCGTGAATTCCCCTCTTCCCTACCAGCGTTCTATTTCTACCTTGCGGCGAGAGTCATCCTGCTGGTGGTTGAATGGAAGATTCATAACCAAACGACGCTTTTCTTCGTCATAGCGGGCAGATATATTGTCTTGGTCAACGTCAGTTGGAATCACAATAGTGCTGATAAATCGAATCGTTTTCCATTGCTCTTCTTTTTCTTCGTCGTGTGAAAAGATCGGCAACAAGTGATACAGCGACATTTTTCCATTCGCTATCTCCAACTGCAGATCGTCAACCTCGATGCCAGGAACCTTCACAACTACCTCATAACCATTCTCTTCCTTCTTTTGATGCACACTCGGCTCGCTAAAACCCCCGTGAATGGTATTGTTAAAATCTATATGCATCAACATTTCTTTCGGTATCTTAATTTTATGTCCCATGGCCTCCGTTTATTTTAGGTTCACAATCAAGTAATAAACGAAAAACTATGTACCAAAGATTTAATCTACATAAATATCGACTAAGGCTAAAAGACTAATAAAATATTCAACATTTTGTAGATGAACGAGTTAAAGCTAAAAATGTCAAAAAATATCTTTTACGATAAGTTGATTTTTTAGTCCGACATGTCAAAATTGCAGTTCAATTTTCTATCGAGTGCCATTTTGTCTTACCCCGTTCCGAGTAGCGTTACTTTCTCTATACACGTTTGGCGTAATTCGCCCGCTGGTCGCCGGAGCGAATTTGAAATACGAAGGATCTATTCCTTTCTCTGACAAAAAATGGTGCTCGTGATAACGGTGTGGCTACCCACAACGCTAAGCTTAACGGTCATTATGTCCCAAGCCTCGACCGGGGTCAATAATATCCCGAACGAGTTTCTTAATTTCCTTTGGCTCAGGAAAATGCCCCTCACGCTTTCTGTCCCAGATCAGTTGTTCGCCGAGATGGATTGTATACCTTCCGGCAACCTCTGACGGAACAAGTGTGAGACTGAAAAGGTCGTCCGTAAAAGTGGTGAGCAACTCTTGAGCCATCCAGGCTGCACGCAGTAACCAGCCACATTTCGGGCAATATTCAATGGTAATCGTTGACTTCATCATAATTCCCTGCCCATTCCAAGGTCGAAAGTTAACCTTCTGCTGGCGCAAAATACAAAAAACCGCGACGGACACCCATCGCGACTTTCAATTATTAACCTAACCCCTTTTTGAAGCTTTCCAAAAACATTAACAAAACTAGAACCTGCAGCTGACCTATTTCAGCGTTAAAGTACGTGATTAACAGATCAGGTAATCATTGACGCCAAGACGTAGTTTTACCTGGCAATGAGTTTGTTACTTATATTGATATGGATCATCGGAGATGAAATATTCGGTCTGCGTGCCGTTTAATCAATAAGTTTGCCTCTATTTGATAATTGGGCGACTGCACCATACTTTTACAATCAACAGTTTTGAATAAATCATTACCTTAAACCTTATTGTTATGCCACAGTACCGCGGAACCGAAGGAAAGTTGATCCCCGTAAAAGAGGTAAAAAAATACACCTGTGAACACGTTGATTGCAAAGACCCTAATCATGATCATAATTTTATTGAAGCCGAATTTTTCGGCCTTAAAACTTTTAAGAAGCTACTGAAAGAATGCGGCGGCGACCCGGTCGGCTTCCGTGTATATTATGGCATCAGACATGAAGACCACAGTACGGGAGATCCTTGCGAATGCAGCAAAGAGGATGGAGGAAAGCCTACCTCACGACTGTTTATTGTGCCTGTGGATGCAAATGGCACCGAACTTACTGGTATAAATAGTGTGAGAGGAAGAAGATCTGTTGACCCCGGTTCAGGCCTGAAAGATATGCCTGAAGATGATGGAAACGCTATGGGGGGGGGACCTCTCTGCCCAACTCTCTGCTAATCAAGAAAAGAACAACTCAATGGTTGAAAGTTATATTTCATATTATTTGCGTCAACCTCTTGTATGTAGTGCTGTTTTTGTAACACCAATACCTATTATTCTTATTTTATATCGAAGGGCTTACCTAGATCCTTCGTTTAAGTTGTTGCTAATTTTTCTGGTGCTAAAATTTATTATTGACTTGGTGATGTTGCACTATGCTGCTATTAGGGGTAATACGGTGTTATTATATAACATTAGTCTTCCATTGCGATACATTCCACTGAGCGGAATGTATTATTTTAAATTTCAAAATAGGCTATTTAAAAAGGCAATACTCTACCTAATCGCTTTCTTCCTGCTTTTCACTATCTGGGATGTGATAAATATAAACCCAAATTTGTTGACTTTTCATGACCATCGAATGGTTGCCTACTCGACCACCATAGAAAGCTTTTTGATGATCTTTTGGATCTTATATTACTTTTTCGAGACGATCCGTTCACTTAAAATACCCAATCTTTTGACATTCCCATTCTTTTGGGTATGTTCAGGTTTACTATTATTTTACGCCAGCTTTGCCTTTATAGCACCAATATTAACATATGCAATTGTCTGGAAGAACCCGCTGGACCTTGGCATTTTAATTTATCTGCCATATATTTTCGAGATAATTGCCTCGGTATTATTTTGTGTTGGAATTAGTTTCTTTTCATCAGGCCATCATGCAAAACAGTGAACAACTAAAATGGGCGTTACTAATTGCAATACCTGTGATGGTAATGATGGCATTTTTTGTGATCTCATTCGTGCTGTACTACCAAAAAAAGAAATTTGAGGAAGAGAAGAAATTAAATGAAATAGAAAAGAATTATAACAGACTCCTGCTCGATACTGCCCTTAACTCCGAAGAAACTGAACGCAGACGAATTGCACAAGATTTGCATGATGATATAGGCACCATGCTCTCTTTGACGAAGTTAAGCCTGAATCAACTTAGCAAAATTGTTGCCGAAGACGGAAGTAAAGAAGACCAGATCATGCGAAAGTCTCAGTCACTGGTGGAAGAAACCATTCTGCATGTAAGGCGTATCACCAGGGATCTGGTGCCCACAACGTTAGAAAGATTTGGACTCGCAGAAGCGATCGAAGAGTTTATCCATAAGCTTGAAGAAAACAACCAGCTTACCTTATCCTTTCGCTGCAACGTGGAAGAATTCCCGCGACTGGGTCAAAAAACAGAACTTACTATTTACCGCATCATGCAGGAATTGGTCAACAATTCGATAAAACATGCCAACGGATCCAAAATTGATATTGACCTGCAGATTAATAATAAAATGATCGGGCTCGCGGTTACAGATAATGGTGTTGGTTTCGATCCTGATATGATCAAAGAAAATAACCTTGCCGGACTCGGCTTACTGGGCATTGAAAGTCGTTTAGCTATTGTAGACGGACATGTTACATACGAACGGCCCGAAGGTGGCGGCTCAAGTGCTTTTGCCCAGATACCAGTCGTTGCCCTGTCTGATACAAAACCCGAACCGCTGCATCCATTTCGCCGTGAACGTGTAAACCTTTAATAAAATGAGTGTGTTAAAACTTGGTATCGCAGACGATCACGAATTATTCCGGAAGGGATTTATTTCCATGCTTAGTGGAATACCGGATTTCGAATTTGTTCTCGAAGCGGCAAATGGTCAGGAACTGCTCGACAAGCTGCCCCTCAACACGCCCGACATTGTTTTTATGGATTTGCAGATGCCTGTCATGGATGGCATCCAGGCCACCGAAGCCGCGTTTGAGAGATTTCCCGAAATTAAGGTCATCGTAGTGACCATGTATAATGAGGACCGTTTTGTAATCCACATGCTCGAAAAAGGCGTACAGGGCTATCTTTTAAAAGACACAAGTCCAGACGAAGTAGAAAAAGCGATCCGAAGGGTCGCCGACGAAGGGTTTTATTACAATGACTTTGTGTCAAAAGCCATGCACAGAAAGATGGTAAACCGCGCTCCCAACAAGCATCCCTTTTTCCCACACTCAAGCAATGTGGCTCTCTCGGCCCGCGAAAAAGAAGTATTGCAGCTCATATGCGACGGATTGTCAACCTCCGAAATCAGTAATAAACTGTTTATTAGTGTAAGAACTGTTGAAGGACACCGTCTGCGTGTGTTGGAAAAAACCGGCACCAAAACCACCGCAGCCGCCGTCGCATTTGCTTACAAAAATCAGCTTTTGTCTTGATTTTGACTGGAATGAAGATTTGAGCAATACGATAAATGATGAAATACGGTGTCGGAACATCCGATAAATAATTTCTCCACAGTACTTTTGACCATCCTCCGAAAGGTTTTTTCAGCACCAAAGACAATCAACTGGTTTTTATAGTATCTTTCCCACGCATTAAATTCTGTTGCGACGACGTTTATCTCGTAAAGCATTTAATCAATTCACAGGCTGTGCCTCTCATCCTGAAACGATGAGCAGAGCCAATCAATAAGAATTTATGAAAGCGCTGATCGTTTGCACCAACCATGACATATATCCGACAAAATCGGGAAAAACCGGATTGTGGATGAGCGAACTCACGCATTTTTACGATGTCATGGTACGACGAAAAGTACTGGTTGACATTATAAGTCCATTGGGTGGTAAAATCCCCATCGATGAACGGAGCAATGACCTCAAGGACGATATTAATAATAAATACTTCACAGATCCGGAGTTCGTAAGTAAAATTGACAATTCACTTAATCCCTCGGAAGTTCATGCTCGTGACTATCGGTTGATTTATTTCGCTGGTGGCCATGGTGCCATGTGGGATCTGGCCGACAATTCGGAACTTCAGGCGATTACCAGAACGATTTACGAAAATAACGGAACGGTTTCCGCCGTATGCCACGGCGTTTGCGGCCTGTTGAATGTGACTCTTTCTGACGGCAGTTATCTGATTCAGGAAAAATATGTGACTGGATTTTCGAATGTGGAAGAAGCCTTGATGAGCTTCGTCAGCGAAGTTCCTTTTTACCTGGAAGATAAATTAAAAGAGAGAGGCGCGCACTACACCAAATCAATGATCCCCTTTATAGAGTTTATAGAAATGGATGAACGCCTCATTACCGGGCAAAATCCAAATTCAGCGCGTAAAGTTGCATCGAAGGCCCTGGAAGAATTGTTTGAAAAATAACGCTTCCAGGGCGTTACCAAATTATAAATTCTGCTTTTCAAACAGCGCCCTTAGCGTTGGCAAGATCAAATCCTTTTCCGAAACAATTGGATTTTCTACTCCCCAATCAATTCCCAAATCCGGATCGCTCCATAATATCCCCGATTCAGACACCTTGCTGTACAGATTTGTACATTTGTAGGTAAAAATACTATCCTCGAGTGCTGCAAACCCATGGGCGAAACCCTCAGGAATATAAGCCATATTATTGGTATCACTTCTAAGAATAAAGATTTCGTGCTTCCCGAATGTTGGCGACTCAGGACGGATATCTACAGCCACATCTAAAACACTCCCGGAAATCACGCGAACAAGCTTGCCTTGAGCAAATGGTGCATTTTGAAAATGTAGTCCCCTTACAACTCCCTTCTTAGAAAATGATTGATTGTCCTGCACAAAATTGGTTGGCAGTCCCAAACTCTTGAATAGCTCTACATTGAAAGATTCAAAAAACATCCCCCTTTCGTCCTCGAAAACACGTGGGAAAATTTCAACTAAACCGGCAATGGACGTTTCGCGAATCTGCATGGGCGCTTTAAAATTTGTTTTGTAATTAAGAGTAAATTCAGTCTTTATCTGCACGCAAATTTATGAATCTATTTGTAGACGTTGTAATTTCGGCGCAATATTTCAATAATCATGACGTACGAAGCGCTTTTTGACCAAATTTCCAACAAAAAATCTTACCTCTGTGTAGGTCTTGATACAGATATACGTAAAATCCCTTCCCATTTATTAAAAGAAAAGGATCCGGTATTCGAATTCAACAGACAAATTATTGATTCAACTGCTGCGTTTTGTGTGTCATACAAGCCTAATATAGCCTTTTATGAAGCGACGGGTGCCCGAGGCTGGGAAAGTTTGCAGAAAACACTTGAATATATTCCAGACAATCATTTTACAATAGCCGACGCAAAACGAGGTGATATCGGAAACACTTCGGGGTTATACGCACGTACTTTCTTTGACCCAGCGTCATCAGGACTTGACTTTGATTCAGTGACCGTTGCCCCATATATGGGCAGCGACTCTGTGACCCCCTTCCTTGAATTTGAAAACAAATGGGTTATCCTTCTTGCACTCACTTCTAACGCCGGCAGTTCCGATTTTCAAAGGCTTGAAATTGATAAAACACCCCTTTTCGAAAAGGTATTAAAAACATCGCAAACCTGGGCCGGAGCAGACAGGATGATGTATGTGGTTGGGGCAACGCATCCGCATGATTTCCAAAAGATACGGACCATTGCACCCGATCACTTTCTGCTTGTGCCCGGTGTTGGCGCTCAGGGCGGGGATCTCGAAGAAGTGTCACGTCATGGTATGAACAAACACTGCGGCCTGTTGGTCAATTCGTCAAGGGCAATTATTTATGCTTCTAACGGAACCGATTTTGCAACTCAGGCAGGCTTTGAAGCCAAACGTGTGCAACAGGAAATGGCCATGTATCTCGATAAATACTGTAACTAATCGTCGGCTGTTCATACAAAAAAAGCATAGGAGCGTTTGAGGCTTCTTTTACCATCTACCAATCTAGTTTCAATGCAACTTACTTCACAAAATAACTATACGATCCAGGGAATTGAACCTGCTGAGCTCATTGCGAAATACGGCAGTCCACTTTACGTTTACGATGGCGGAACCATCCGGCGGAAAGTGCAAGAGCTTCAAAAGGCCTTTTCCGGAATTGACATGAAGATCAAATATGCCTGCAAAGCAAATACCAACATTGCGGTTCTTCGTTTGATGCGTGAAATCGGTGTTGAGCTCGATGTCGTTTCTCCGGGAGAATTCGAGATCGGTCAAATTGCAGGCTACGAGGGCAAGCAGATCACTTTCACCCCAAGCGGAGTGCCATTTGAAGAAGTAAAAAATGCAGTAGAAGCAGGAGCGCTGGTCAATGTTGACAGCATTCCCTTGCTGGAGTGGTTCGGGCAAACATACGGAAATACAAAACCTTGCCTGATACGCATTAAACCCAATGTAGCCGCAGGTGGAAACGCCAAAATCATGACGGCTCATGCTGATTCAAAGTTTGGTATTTCTGTATTACTTCTGGAAGAGATTCTGGAAGTTGTCAACAAATACAATATCAGAGTCATTGGCCTTCACCAGCATACAGGCTCTGATATTAAGGATGCTGAACCATTTTTAAAAGTTGCCGATATTCTTTTTGAAACAGCCAAAAGATTCCCTGACCTCGAAATTGTGGACTTGGGTGGCGGCTTTAAGGTTTCATACCTTCCTGGTGACGCGATTACCGATATGGAATTACTAGGCAATAAGATCTCGGAACGTTTCACGAAATTCTGTCAGGAATATGGCCGGCCTTTACAGCTCTGGTTTGAACCGGGCAAATTTCTGGTAAGCGAATCGGGCTATTTACTTGTAACAACCACTGTGGTAAAAGAAGATCCGGCGCGTAATTTCGTTCATGTTGATTCCGGGCTAAATCATTTGATCCGTCCGATGATGTACGGTTCCTACCACCATATTTTGAACACCTCAAATCCTGCTGGAGAAGAACAACCATATAATGTCGTTGGCTACATCTGTGAGACCGACACCTTTGCAACGGATCGCCTGCTTCCCAAAGTTAGTCCAGGAGATATCCTTGCGTTCTTAAATGCGGGGGCTTACGGATACACAATGAGTTCTAACTACAATGCCCGGATGCGCCCTGCGGAAGTTTTGGTGGATCACGGTCTGGATAAGCTAGTCAGAAGAAGGGAGACCCTTGCTGATCTGTTAAAAACTCAGGAGGGACTGTAACCTCTCTTCCCGATAAAGCCGCTTCATAGTCTATGAAGCGGCTTTTATGTTTTTAGAAGTGACAAAAAATTCGCAGCCGATCTGATCTTTATTCCGTAATAATAAACCGATTGAAACCTGTCGGCGTTATATATATTACATACATTTAGAAAAAAATCAGCCCCAAAAGTATCGACAAGGTCATAAAAAGAAATTTACTTTTGATCCGGACTATCGTTTTCCTTCTCTTTATTCCAAGCCTCGTGAAAGCCCAGGCTGCCAAATCAATTTACGATTCAACTTTGGCAAAAAAACTAAATGCGGATGACTATGGAATGAAAAAATATGTGATGGTTTTTCTTAAAACCGGAAGTGAAACAGGACTCTCAAAAGCTAAATCAGATAGTCTTTTTGGAGGACACATGGCGAACATCAACCGTCTTGCGGATTCAGGGAAGCTCGTTCTTGCGGGGCCATTTTTTAAAAACGACAAATACAGGGGCATATTTATTCTCAATGCAGCTTCAATTGATGAAGGCAAACAACTGGTTGGAACGGATCCTGCTATTGCTGCCAGGCTCCTTGATGCGGAATACTTGCTATGGTATGGGTCAGCCGCTTTGGGTGAAACGCTTGAAATCCATAAGCAAATCGAGAAAAAAAGTCATTAAAGTCCCTCGCTCAGTTCCCCTATCTCCAAATTCGTGTAAGCATTCCTTAAAGCTAAATGCACGACTGCTTATTTGCGGCGCAGCCTCTCCAATAATTCTGCCGAAACGGCATGAAAATCGAAAATTTTGCCATAATTCAGACATAATTTCCGCTTTTCTAGTTGGTACATAAATTTTAGCGTTCTGTTTGTAATCAATAAATCAACGGACACTTAAACGCCATGAACTTTAACCAATACACCATCAAGGCGCAGGAAATTATTCAACACGCTGCGCAAATGGCCCAGGGCAATCAGCAACAGGCTATTGAAACAGGACACGTATTAAAATCAATTCTGGAAGAAGATCCCGATACTTCGCTTTTTCTTCTAAAGCAATTGAATGTGACGCCCGAACTGCTGAATACTAAACTTCAGAAAATTCTGGACAGTTATCCTCGGGTAAGCGGCGGTCAGCCCTATTTAGGGAATGACATGGCTGCTGCGAGCGGGAAAGCCCAGAACTATTTAAAAGAATTCAGTGATGAATTCATCAGTATCGAACTGCTGCTTTTAGGGATATTGAGTGGAAAGGATTCCACCGCATCGCTACTAAAAGAAATTGGATTTACAGAGAAAGCCCTTATTAATGCCATAAAAGAACTTAGAGGAAAAAACAACCCCGTGAAAGATCAAAATGCAGAAGCCAAGTATCGCTCGCTGGAACGGTACAGTAAGAATTTGAATGACCTCGCCAAAGCGGGTAAAATCGACCCGGTGATTGGGAGGGACGAAGAGATACGAAGGGTTTTACAAATATTAAGCAGGCGTACGAAGAACAACCCGATTCTTTTGGGAGAACCTGGGGTTGGGAAAACAGCCATTGTTGAAGGACTAGCTCAAAGGATCGTACAGGGAGATGTGCCGGAGAATCTTAAATCAAAGATCATTGTATCGCTTGATATGGGGCTACTCATCGCCGGCGCAAAGTACAAAGGTGAATTTGAGGAACGTTTGAAAGCGGTAATTAAAGAAGTAACAGATTCCGACGGTGAGATCGTACTCTTTATTGATGAGATCCACACCCTGATCGGTGCAGGTGGTGGCGGAGAAAGTGCCATGGACGCAGCAAACCTGCTTAAACCTGCCTTGGCCCGGGGAGAACTTCACGCGATCGGCGCGACGACTTTGAAAGAATATCAGAAATACATGGAGAAGGACAAGGCATTGGAACGTCGTTTCCAGGCTGTAATGGTAGATGAGCCTAACATTGCCGATGCCATCAGTATTCTTCGTGGTATTAAGGAAAAGTATGAGCTGCACCATGGTGTAAGGATCCAGGATGATGCTGTGATTGCAGCTGTGGAGCTTTCCAATCGTTACATCAGCGAAAGATTTCTTCCGGATAAAGCGATTGATTTGATGGATGAAGCTGCATCAAAGCTTAGGCTTGAAATGGATAGCGTTCCCGAAGAACTTGACGAGCTGAATCGCCGGATCATGCAGCTGGAAATTGAACGGGAAGCGATCCGCCGCGAAAACAACAAAGACAAAGAAACCGTCTTGAATAAAGAAATAGCCGACCTGAGTGAAGACAGAAACTCATTGAAAGCGCAATGGGAAAATGAAAAGGGCAAGGTAAACGAGATTCGTTCTCTCAAAGAGCAAACCGAACAGCTGCGTCTTGAAGCTGAGCAGGCAGAACGAGCCGGTGATTTTGGCAAGGTGGCTGAAATACGTTACGGCCGAATCCCGGAAGTAAGCATCAAATTGGAAGAGTTGCAGAAAGCAGGCAATACTGAAAGTTTGATGCAGGAAGAAATTGGTCCAGAAGAAATTGCCGAAGTTGTAGCCAAATGGACCGGAATCCCGGTAAGCAAAATGCTGCAAAGTGATCGGGAAAAGTTACTTCAGCTTGAAGATCATCTGCATCAGCGCGTGGCCGGACAAAATGAAGCAATAGAAATGGTTTCTGATGCGGTGCGACGGAGTAGGGCCGGATTGCAGGACGCAAAACGACCGATAGGAAGTTTTCTTTTTCTTGGGCCCACCGGCGTAGGTAAAACAGAGCTTGCTAAAACGCTTGCTGAGTATTTGTTTAATGATGAAAATGCAATGGTGCGTATTGATATGAGCGAATATCAGGAACGCCACGCAGTAAGCCGTCTGGTGGGAGCGCCTCCGGGATATGTAGGTTATGATGAAGGTGGCCAATTAACCGAGGCTGTACGCAGGAAACCATACAGTGTCATCTTACTTGATGAGATCGAAAAAGCCCATCCTGATGTTTGGAATATCCTGCTGCAAGTGTTGGATGAAGGTCGTCTGACCGACAATAAAGGTCGGGTTGCGAACTTTAAAAATACGATCATTATCATGACGTCAAATATTGGCAGTCATATCATTCAGGAGAAGTATGCCGAAGATGAAGGATGGAACCACACATTAATCGTGGAAGAAGCCAAGCAAGCCGTTCTGGATCTTTTGAAAGCATCCGTGAGACCTGAATTTTTGAACCGTATCGATGAAATCGTTCTTTTTGAGCCGTTGTCCATGAAGAACATTCGCAAGATTGTTGATATCCAGTTCAAGGGGATTCAAAAACTGTTGCTTGAACAGGGCATCACTCTTGACGCAACCGACGAAGCTTTGACAAAACTGGGAGAGGATGGATTTGACCCAGCCTTTGGCGCTCGTCCTTTGAAGAGAGTCATGCAACGCAGAATTCTTAATGAGCTTTCAAAAGGGATTCTTAGTGGACAAGTTGCCAAGGACTCTGTCATCATGATGGAGCTTAATACGAAAGGCGATCTGATATTTGAAAATGTCGGAGGTGTTGAGATTTAAACAGTAGCAAAATTTTCGCAGAAACGAGCGGGTCAGCAATGATCCGCTTTTTTGTTTATAGTACATATATACATTTGCAGCGTAATCATATTGCCGTTACCTTAGAAGTTCCAAAATAAATTTCGATTGAGCATCTGTGTGCTCTATCCCATTTCTTTAACACATGAGATTACTAAGAAAATCAATTTTACCTTTCGCAGCAGCTGCATTTTTATCTGTTCAGATTGTAACAGGTCAGCTTGCAAAAACGGCAGTTAAACCTACCAGCGTGGCCCGGCCAAAACTTGTCGTCGGGATTGTGGTGGACCAGATGCGCTACGACTATCTGTATCGCTATTACGATAAATACAAAGAAGGAGGCCTGAAACGATTAATGAACGAAGGATTCAACGCCCGCAACAATCATTACCATTATGCGCTTACAGTAACAGCGGCGGGACATTCTGCTGTCTACACCGGTGCGCTACCGGCAATAAACGGCATCGTTGGTAACGACTGGTTCGATAAGTACACCGGCCAGAACGTTTACTGTACGGATGACAAGTCTGTGGCCACCGTGGGAAGTTCCAATGTCTCCGTTGGCAAAATGTCACCCAAGAATCTTTTAGTAAGCACGGTTACTGACCAACTTCGCATTGCTACTAATTTCCGTTCTAAAACCATTGGCGTAGCCATTAAGGACAGAGCATCCATTTTGCCAGCGGGTCACGCAGCTAATGGTGCTTATTGGTTTGATTCAAAAACCGGAAATTTTGTTACCAGTACCTACTACATGAACGAATTGCCGAAATGGGTACAGGATTACAATGACAAAAAAATGCCTGCCGAATTTGCAAAAAGAGGATGGAATACGATGTTGCCCATTGACCAGTATACCCAGAGCACGCCCGATGATGTGACCTGGGAAGGAAAGCTTTCCGGAGCACCAAAACCGATTTTTCCGCATGAACTGATTGGTACCTCCGGCGATGCTTTTGGAGTCATTACCACGTCGCCCTGGGGAAATACAATGACCAAAGACATGGCCATCGCCGCCATCAAAGGTGAGAATTTAGGTAAAGGTAAAGATACCGACTTCCTTGCTGTGAGCTTCTCAACGCCAGACAGGATTGGCCACGCATTCGGGCCGAATTCAGTTGAGCAGGAGGATAATTATTTAAAACTGGACATGGAATTCGCCGAGCTCTTCAACTTCCTCGATTCCTGGACAGGTAAGGGCAATTACACCGTTTTTCTCACCGCAGATCACGGTGCAATGGATGTGCCGGGGTTTTGGCAACAGCATAAACTGCCTGCCGGCTTGATAAATCCTACAACGCTCACAAGAAACATTGTAGACGGGTTGAATACCGCTTTCGGGAGTGGCAAATATGTGTTGTCGTTCGAAAATTATCAGATCTATTTCAACGACTCCCTTTTGACTGCTAAAAAAGTGTCCGTTGAAGATGCATTTAAAGTCGTACGTTCATCCATCCTTGCCATGGATGGTATAGCTGATGTGATCAACCTGAGGGATATCAACCGCGCTCCGCTCAACACCTATCAATTGGAATTATACAAAAATAATATCAATGCCAAGCGAAGCGGCGACCTTCAGATTATTACGCAACCAGGCTGGTTTGCGCAAAGTGGCGGCACCGGAACTGATCATGGAACACCTTATAATTATGACACACATGTTCCCTTCCTGCTGTATGGCTGGGGAATAAATAAGGGTGAAACATTGCGTCGCACTACGATTGCGGATATTGCTCCGACAATTTCTGCCTTGCTTCACATCTTGCCACCGAGCGGAAATGTGGGAAACCCCGTTGAAGAAGCGTTAAAAAAGTAAAAATTCAAACTTTGTAAATTGAAACCGTGAAGAGTGTTTCCTTCCGGTTTTGCCTTTTATCAATTCAATTCCTAAACCATGAGAAAATTATCTTTTTGGATTTTGGGCTGTATCATTTCACTCAGCGTAAATGCCCAGAACCCTAAAAAAACTACTGCAAAATCTTCTGCCATTCCCCGCCCAAAACTTGTAGTGGGTATCGTCGTGGATCAAATGCGTTACGACTACTTGTATCGCTACTATGATCAGTATGTGGAAGGTGGCTTCAAAAGAATGATGAACGAAGGTTTCAATTGCAGGAACAATCACTATGGCTATGCACTGACCGTTACTGCCGCGGGGCATTCGTCCATTTACACGGGATCCGTTCCTGCAATCAACGGCATTGTCGGTAACGAATGGTACGACCGATTTTCCGAAAAAGGTGTTTACTGTACCGAAGACAGCACCGTGAAGACTGTCGGTAGTACCAATGTAAGTGTTGGCAAAATGTCTCCAAAAAATTTACTGACGAGCACAGTCACTGACCAACTCCGCATCGCGACAAATTTTCGTAGCAAAACAATTGGGGTTGCTATAAAAGACAGGGGTTCAATCTTACCAGCCGGACATACAGCAAATGCGGCTTACTGGTTCGATTCTTCCACGGGAAACTGGGTTACAAGTACTTTCTACATGAACGACCTGCCACAGTGGGCCAAGGATTACAATGCAAAAAAAATGCCTTCTGAATACTTGAGAAAAGGATGGAAATTACTTTTGCCCGCTGACCAATACACCCAAAGCACTCCCGACGATGTTGCCTGGGAAGGGAAATTACCCGGAAATGCCAAACCAGTTTTCCCATATGAGCTGGCGGGTCTTGCCGGCGATGCATTTGGAGTCGTGACGAACACGCCCTGGGGGAATACCATTACCAAGGAAATGGCAATAGAGGCTGTAAAAGGCGAGAACCTTGGCAAAGGAAAGGAAACGGATTTCCTCGCAATCAGCTTTTCGACACCCGATAAAATCGGCCACAGTGTGGGACCAAATTCTGTGGAGCAACAGGACGACTACCTGCGCCTGGATCGTGAGTTTGCCGAACTGTTTACATTTCTCGATGGATGGGTAGGCAAGGGAGAATACACCGTTTTTCTTACCGCCGATCATGGAGTTGTCGACGTTCCGGGTTTTGCCAAAGAACATAAATTACCATCCGGGCTAGTAAGCAGAACAAACGTTCTCAAAGCGCTGAACAAAGCTTTGGAAGAGAATTATGGCAAAAACGACTTTGTAAAAGCCACTGATAACAATCAGCTCTACCTGAATCATGCTCTGCTCAAAGAAAAGAAAATCACAATAGCTGAAATGACGGAAGTCGTTCGCGAGGCTCTTTTACCACTTCCTGGTATTGCAGATGTCATCGACTTGACTGATATGGGGAAAGCTCCATTGAACACTTACCAGCTTGAACTTTACAAAAACAATGTTAATGCAAAACGTAGCGGCGACATCCAAATCGTGACGCAGCCAGGGTGGTTTTATGGAGGTTCAACAGGCACCTCTCATGGAACACCATACAATTACGACACGCAGGTTCCTTTTGTGATTTTTGGCTGGGGGATTAATAAAGGAGAAACGGTTCGCCGCACTTCTGTCTCTGATATTGCACCGACTGTTTCCGCGATGTTACACATACTTCCTCCAAGTGGAAACATCGGAACGGCGGTTGAAGAAGCATTGAAAAAATAGACACGGAGTTAATAAAAACAGAGCGCCTTGCAGAGATATATTTCCCAGCAAGGCGCTCTTTTATTCCAAATTCTAGGATTCTTCCACAATCAGCACAATTCCATCTGTGCGTATAATGACCACTTTACTTCCCGCCAATATGGGCGAGTGATGGATGGAAACAGCTTTCCATTCCGCTCCACGATAATAAATTTTCCCCTCTCCGGAAACTGGAATATCACGGATCACCATGGCAGTCTCCCCAATAAACTCATTGTACTCGAAAGCCTTCCCGCGGCTATCCAAAAGGCGTCGCGCATTTTTCCGAAAGGCAAAGAGAGAGATAAGTGAGATCACGGAGAATGTCAGAACCTGCATTTCAGTGCCGGACAAAATTCCCAGATAAGCCAGCAATGCAGTTACAAAAGCACCAATTGCAAAAAATACAAAAACCAACAACACGCTTAACAACTCAGCGACGAGCATAATCAGTCCGATGATCAGCCATATTTGAGGAAGAGACAAATCCATACTATTTTTTCGGTTCTGATTTAATAATAGTTAGAGCAGAAGCTATCATGGAACCCATATCCGAAAGATTGGCGGGTAGTATCAAAGTGTTTCCAACTTTCGCTAGTTTGCCAAATTGCTCCACATATTTGTCTGCTACTTTAAGCTGGACTGCTTCGAGGCCGCCCTCTTCCCGTATTGCCTGGGCCACAACACGAATACTTTCCGCAGTGGCCTGGGCAACAGATCGTAAGGCAGCAGCTTCACCCTCGGCCTCATTGATTTGTCTTAACCTCAAACCCTCAGACTCCAAAACAGCCTTTTGTTTCTGACCTTCGGCTACGTTCACGGCAGCTTGTTTCTCTCCATCCGATTGCAAAATAACCGCTCTCCTCTCTCGCTCAGCCTGCATCTGTTTTTCCATGGCAATCAACACGCTTTGCGGGGGGGTGATATTTTTGATTTCATAACGGAGCACTTTCACACCCCAGCCAATTGCAGCTTCATCAATGGATTCTACAACCGCCCGGTTTATCGTCATGCGTTCTTCAAAGGTCTTGTCCAGATCAAGTTTACCAATCTCACTCCTCATTGTAGTCTGCGCCAGCTGAATCACGGCAAAAGTGTAGTCAGCAATACCATATGCAGCTTTTTTAGGGTCTATAACCTGGATGAATATCACACCATCCATTCTCACCTGAACATTATCCCGGGTGATGCAGATCTGCTCAGGAATATCTATCGCCGATTCCTTAAGGCTATATTTATATGCTATGCGGTCAAAAAACGGAATAACAAAGTTCACACCCGGCTGTAAAACGGAGTAAAACTTGCCGAGTCTTTCAAGAATGTATGCCCTTTGCTGCGGGACAACCTTTACGGTCATCAAAACCGTTAATACGACAAGGATAAGTAATACCAATAAAGGAGTCATAGGATAGTCAGGATATAGGTTTATTGTGAAGATAACCACACCCAAACAAGATTCCTATCTATCTTTTACCAACGAACCGAAGTATGGCTCGCCGGTACATTTGTGGGATGGGTGGTGATCAATCCCTGAGTATTTCTTTTGAAATCACCATTTTCTGTATTTCGCTGGTCCCTTCGCCAATCGTGCAAAGTTTGCTGTCGCGGTAGAATTTTTCAACGGGATAGTCCTTTGTGAATCCATAACCTCCAAAAACCTGAACAGCTTCATTAGCTACCCGAACGGCCGTTTCTGAAGAATGATATTTAGCCACAGAACTTGCTAACGAGACTTTTTCACCTTTGTCTTTCAATTCCGCTGCGTAAAATGTGAGTAAAGTTGAAGCCTGAACATCGGTATACATATCGGCAAGCTTGAAAGCGATTCCCTGAAACTCACAAATTGGTTTCCCAAATTGCTGTCTCTGTTTAGAATAATCCAATGCAGCCTCGTATGCTCCTAACGCCGTTCCAACACCAAGTGCTGCGATGGATATCCTTCCCCCATCCAATACTTTCAGAGACTGCACAAATCCGTCGCCAACTTCACCAAGCCGCTGATCGTCGGAAATGATGCAATCTTGAAAAAGCAGCTCCACTGTTTCCGAGGCACGCATGCCGAGCTTATCTTCCTTCCTTCCTGCGGTAAAACCAATTGTTCCCTGCTCTATGATAAATGCAGTTGCTCCGTGCTTATCTCCCGGCTCACCTGTTCTCGTAATTAATACCGTTACGTCGCCACTCTTTCCGTTCGTGATAAAATTTTTAGAACCGTTAATAATCCAATGGTCCCCCTTTCGGGTGGCAACGGTTTGCATGTTCCCCGCATCAGATCCGGTATTCGCTTCGGTAAGTCCCCACGCGCCCAGCCATTCCCCAGACGCTAGTCTGGGCAAATATTTGCGCTTTTGCGCTTCGGTCCCAAACATAACAATGTGGTTGGTGCAAAGAGAATTATGCGCTGCCATTGAAAGCCCAATCGAAGGGTCTACTTTGGAAAGTTCAATTATTGCAGTAACGTATTCTCTGTATCCGAGACCAGCCCCGCCGTAATCCTCGGGAACAAGAAGTCCCATAACTCCCAGATCACCAAGCTCCTTAAATAAATTTCTCGGACAATGTTGCGCTTCGTCCCACTCGCGGATGTTGGGCTGGATTCTGAGCCTGGCAAAGTCACCGACAGACTGCTTTATTAAATTACAGTTTTCTTTTCGCTGTATCTCTGGTATCTCCGATTGGTTCATAACTGCACCTGTTGATGAATAAATTTGTATAATTCAATAATAAGAAGAAATCTACATATTCCACGAGCCGCTTGCTAACAATTTCCTTCAAGAACCAAGATGATTCACATAAAAAAATTACTTTTGCGTCGGTTTAAAAAGGATCTACTTGGTTTAGTACAATTCCGAATTTTTTCAAAACCGAATCATCGCAGCTATAATTTTAATTTGATTTATGAAAATTGCAGTAGTAGGAACGGGATACGTTGGCTTAGTTACCGGCACCTGTTTTGCCGAAACAGGTAATCAGGTAACCTGTGTAGATATTGATGTAAAAAAAATTGAACGTCTCCAGAATGGAGATATTCCTATTTATGAGCCGGGGCTTGATGTGCTGTTTAATCGTAATGTGGAAGAAGGCAGACTTCAGTTCACGACCAATTTGACTGAAGGCATAAAAGACGCGCAGGTAATATTCCTCGCGCTACCGACCCCTCCGGGAGAAGATGGTTCTGCTGATTTGAAATACATTCTGAAAGTTGCGGACGACCTGGGCCATATCATGGAACAATATGCTGTGATTATTGATAAAAGCACGGTTCCGGTGGGAACTGCCGAAAAAGTTCGTGCAACCATTGCTAAAAATGCCAAAGTTGAATTTGACGTAGTATCCAACCCTGAATTTTTACGGGAAGGCGTTGCAGTCGAAGATTTCATGAAACCGGACAGAGTCGTAGTGGGAACCACTTCTGCAAAGGCGAAAAAGGTAATGGAAAAGCTTTATGCTCCTTTGGTGAGACAAGGCAATCCAGTTATTTTTATGGACGAAAGGTCTGCGGAAATGACTAAGTATGCGGCTAATTCATTTCTTGCCATGAAAATCACATTCATGAATGAGATTGCAAATCTTTGTGAAAAAGTTGGTGCAAACGTAGACGATATCCGTCGTGGAATCGGTACCGACAGCAGAATTGGCAAGCGGTTTCTTTTTGCCGGAATAGGATATGGAGGAAGCTGTTTTCCCAAAGATGTACAGGCGTTGGCAAAAACTTCTAAAGATTACGATTATGATTTCCGCATCCTGAAATCGGTTATGGAAGTAAATGATGATCAGAAGAAAAAACTTCTTCCCATGGTTGAAACTTACTTTAGCAACGATTTAAAAGGAAAGACCATCGCCGTATGGGGTTTGGCATTCAAACCTTACACAGATGACATAAGGGAAGCTCCGGCGTTGGAAAACATTCAGGCACTTCTTGATGCCGGTGCCAACATTACGGTTTACGATCCGGAGGCGATGAATAATGTCAAAGGGATACTCGGCGATAAGGTCACTTACTGCCATACTCCTTATGCGGCATTGGATGACGCTGACGCTTTGATGATTTTCACGGAGTGGCCTCAGTTCCGAACCCCTGAATTTGAAAAAATGGGTAAATTGCTTAAAAATAAAGTAATTTTTGACGGCCGCAATCTCTATGAGTTAGACTTGATGCGGGAAATGGGATACACCTATTTTAGCATTGGAAGAGAAAGGGTTTAACGGCTGTTTTGCATACGCTTAAAGTCTGAATCAAAAGTCCCAAACTCAATGTTTTTCCAAATAAACTAACAATCGAATAAATGAAACGTGTACTAATTACAGGCGCAGCAGGTTTTTTAGGATCGCACCTTTGCGAGCGGTTCCTAAAGGAGGGCATGTATGTGATTGCGATGGACAACCTGATTACGGGTGATCTTCGTAACATTGAACATTTGATGCCCAACCCAAATTTCGAATTCAATCATCATGATGTTACGAAATTTGTCCATATTCCCGGTGACCTGGACTATATTCTTCACTTTGCTTCTCCTGCAAGTCCGATAGACTACTTAAAAATCCCGATCCAGACATTAAAAGTTGGAGCAATGGGAACACATAACCTGCTGGGTCTTGCGAGAGTAAAAAATGCCAGATTTATCATCGCTTCTACTTCGGAAGTTTACGGAGATCCGCTCGTGCATCCTCAAACTGAAGAATATTGGGGACACGTAAATCCGATCGGGCCAAGAGGTTGCTATGATGAAGCAAAGCGTTATCAGGAAGCGATAACGATGGCCTATCACCGTTATCATGGTCTTGAAACCCGTATTGTACGTATTTTTAATACATATGGACCTAGAATGCGACTCAATGACGGACGGGTGTTGCCGGCATTCATTGGACAAGCATTG
>Ga0123337_10000948_pt1 | contig 41579 bp, 26 predicted proteins | sample frozenSSSSmetaG_FD_89792 | JGI IMG/M metagenome (GOLD analysis project Ga0123337, IMG submission 89792) | Glacier valley bacterial and archeal communities from Borup Fiord, Nunavut, Canada, to study Microbial Dark Matter (Phase II) -... | ecosystem: Environmental > Aquatic > Freshwater > Ice >... | reverse complement strand
GACAATTTCTTTTTCTGTGATGGATCTGTTCAGATCTTTCCAATTTTCACCAAATGAGAAAGTGATTTTATTAGGAGCCATATATTACGTTTATGTAAAGCTATTGATTGATTATTTATTATTTTTTTTTTGCCAGAACAATATTATTGAAATACAGTGTACTGTCTTTAGGGAAAAATGGAGAAAATATAGAGCCTAATATGTTTATTGGGATTATAAATATCATTTTAATAATAAATGATAAACCTTTTTGTTTTAATGAGATTATGCTGTGGAAATAAAGCGCCCATAATTGAAAATTAACTTTAATAAAATTTCCACTTTTTTTGTTATGAATTATTTCGAAGCCATTTTTTTCTAATATTGATTTTATTCCAAAAGAAGTATATCTGCCAAAGTCGTATGGCACTTCATGTTCATGCCAGCAAAATGGGACGGTTATCAATATTTTTCCTTCTTTTTTCAATACTCTTTTTATTTCAATAAGTATTTCATTCAAATTAAAAATATGTTCGAAGACCTCACTGCAGAAAATGCTGTCAAAGTGTTCATCAGGAAAAGGAATTGTTTGCCCATCATAATAAACATCTACTTTTGAAAGGGTATGTTCGTGACCCGTTTCTTCAAGATCTATTCCAATATATTGATCAACAGTGAATAATTGTTCATAAGGTTTTCTACCGCAACCGAAGTCAAGTAATTTTCCTGAAAGTTCCGGAGCCATTGATTTTATATTAAGAAAGAGTGCCCGTCTGATAAAAAAGAATGGATTTACAAATAATCCCGTAATACCCGGAGCAAAGCTTTGTTTCCTTATATAGTTCGTTATCTTATCCTTAAGGTTCATCGGTTATTGTTTTGTGCGTTGGTAAGAATATCTATTTGCGCGAGCTTTATTCCCAGCACTACCAAAAGCATGATCTCGGGATATTCAAAGTAATTGTCTATCAGCAGCAACAACGGAGTAAGGATGATTAAGAACTTACCAAAGCGAAAGTTTATTGCTGCCTGACCGGTTCTGGAAGATGAATAATGGAGTCGGCTGATCTTTCTGTACAACCTGAAATATAAAAATATAAAAGCTAGCGTAAATAATAAGCCGTATTCTCCTAAAAAAGCGAGAGCTGATGAGAACGGTTGATTTCTAAATCCATCCAAGTATAAAGCCTGACTAGTATTCGATTCATTCCATAAACTATAGGCAAAATTCCTGAAGTAATAAGGCTGCTGTGGATCCTTAATCAGGGATATACTGCTGAAATAAGATGGGCTTCCAACCATAAATGCGCTGCGGCTATTAAATGTGCCCGGTCCGGACCCAAAAAGGAAGTCTTTAAAATGATGGGGGTAGGAGTGTGCGTAATTATAAAAGGACAACACTTTTCGGGGCGGCTCAACTACATGAATACCTAAAATATTTTTTATGTTTTCAATATTATAGGCAAGTGTTACTGGTTTAATGATCAGCATAAGATAATAGATACTCAACATTGAAATTATTGATATGAAAATGGTTTTAAAAAGAGATCTGATATTTATCCGAAAAAATGACAGAACGAATGCGGTCATACAAATGATAAGACCTGCACCATAAAAGCATAAAAGAGCTGAGATCATAAAAAGCAGGCTGATCATCAGATTGACAAATCGTTTCTGGTAGATATAGCTTGTGAAGTAGTAAAAGAAAAGAATGGCGTTCAAAAGCATTAGTCCGTTAAGAGAAACGGAAAATTGGCTATATATTCCAGTAAAGCTGTCATCGGAACCTGGATCTTTCAATAACTGGATAAATCCGACAAGGTCGTTTGCCAGAACCACTATTGCGAGGCATCTGATGAAAATTTTCAGATAATTGATATCCGGGTATTTTTCCATTGATGGAGCGGAAAATAGCAATACAAGAAACGGCAACATGTAGAAAAGTGAGAGAAGTTTGTATTTCAAATACAAATGTGGGAAAAAAGATAGCAGAAGGGTTAAAGAAATTAGTAGAAGAAGAATAATTAACGATCGGCTGAGCCTCATTTTAAAAAATGACACAATAAATATAGTAAGAATGGGATATATTAAAAGCAGTGAAATCCGTAAAAATGTTCCTGCGATCAGAGAAACGAATAGCAGCACTAAAAACAATTCTTTTCTGTATTTATTTAATATTTTAATTTTTTCTGTCAATAGAAAGGACGTTGTTGTAAATTTCCATTACTGCACAATAGCATTTTTCAGGATGATAATATTCAAGATACGTTTCCCTGGCTGCATTATAAATTGAATATTGCTTTTCATAAATCAGCATATTGAAAGCGACTACCGCTGCAGCGAGTTGTGTCGGATCTCCGGCCCCGAATAATAAGCCGTTGTACTTATTGGTAACCATTTCTTCCATGACTCCCAACCTGGAAGCTATTACCGCTGTGCCCGTTGCCATTGCTTCTACGATGGTTAAAGGAAGGCCTTCATACCATATGGAAGGAAAAATCAGTGCCCTGCATTTTTTCATTAGTTCAAGAATTTCTTCGTGGGATTTTTTCCCTATGAATTCCACGTTAGGGAGATTTCCATAAGCATTTACAAGTCTTTCTTTCTCCGGTCCGTCACCTGCGATAACCAGGTTGTTGTTTGTCATACCCTTCCAGGCCTCTAAGAGTATCTCTACTCCTTTTTCTTCTGACAACCGGCCTACAAATAGATAGAACGATTGTCTGGATTCTCCCCCTGCGAAACCGGGATCCTTTGTAAAATTATGCTTTACCACTATTCTATCAGGAGACACTTTGAGCGAAGAATGTATAAGCCTGGACCTGATAAAAGCTGCCGGAGTTAAAAATATGTTCACTTTATTATTCCAGGTACCTATCCATTTATGAACGGATGAAATGCTTCCCACTATAGCGCTTTGGATAGCTGATTTATGGTAGCATTTATATTTCACGCCATACCAGGGAAAACTGTGATTCACGCACAATTCACATACCTTATTGTCTCTCAGCAAGAGACAATTTGCACAAATCAGCCTGAAATTGTGAATTGTAGCAACAATAGGGATATGTCTCCTTTTAGCCTCATAAAATATCGAAGGTGATGCAGTAAAGAAAAAATTATGCACATGAATGATATCGGGCTTGAACTTTTTTATCGTGTCACCAAGTTTTTTCGCGGATTGTCTATTATAGATGGCATTGAGGCCGGCTTTAATCTTGCCACCAAAGCCCTTTCCCATGGTGGCATTGTCGAATAATAAGATCTCCACCACATGACCTTTTGCGTCAAGAAGCGCCGCTTCAGCATCCAGGGTTGTGTCCTCACCCCCAGCGCTTTGCAAATACCTGGTATGGACAAATAAAATTCTCAATTGTTATTTTCAATTATACCGATCCACTGTTGCATGATTGTTTTCTTTTCATAGTGTGCGGCTCTTAGCAGAGATTGCCGGATATAAAAATCTTTCTTTTCACTATTGGTCAATATTTCCGTTAAGGCCTCGGCGGCGGATACGATATAATTTTTACTATTTTCCAGTTCGTTATTATAAGTGGGCGTAAGTATTCCGAATTCTGCATATTCAAGTGTGCGCGCTGACTCGTTAACGTTTGTTTCGGGACTGATTATTTCCCTTGGTCCTGATGCACAATCTGATGAAATGACTGGCAGCCCGCATGCCATTGCCTCGATTATAACATTTGGAAAACCTTCGTAGAGTGAAGACATAATGAATGCTGACGACTTGTATAGAAACGGGTAAGGATTTTCTTTAAACCCCGGCATATAAATATCATAATCCTGATCGTACTGCATGCCATTTGCGCAGACTGAAAGATTGTTAAGCCTCGCCTCATCAATCAGTTTATTGCTAAGCGGTCCTTCACCAAGGATCAAAAGCCTTGTCTCTGGAATTTTCTCCCTTACTTTTTTCAACACATGGGGTAGTAACCATTGTGCTTTTGGCGGGGTTATTCTGCCAACATTGATAATTACCGGATAATTTTTTAAGATGCTTTCTAACTCCGGTTCAATGAGCTCCTGTTTCCTTTTATCAATTAATTCTTTATCTATAAAATTATAGATGACGCTGATCTTTTCTTCCTGAAGGCCAAAATTTTTAACCAGATCAATTTTAACCAGATCTGCAGGCACAATGATGTGTGCAGATCTGTTGTAGAGCAGTCTGATAAATATTTTAAATATCTTTAATCGTTGATGATCTTTGAACTCATTACTTAGAAAGCTTCTTACGCTTAAAATAATTCTTTCGTTCCTTGATGAAAGTATATTTACAATATTAGAGGCTTCCATAAAACTGATTGCCACGTCAGGTTTTCTTTTTTTCTTTATTTTCTTTAATTTTCTGATTAACGTCAATGATCGGTAAACTCTTTTGAATATATTATTATGATGTGTGTCCGCAGAGTAGGGAAGGTCTATTTTTATCAATTCGCCTCCGAAAGGAAAGACAACTTTTTCCAGATCATTATATATTACCAATACTACATTATATTTTTTGCCCAGGTTAATACTCAGGTTAGCGATTACCTTCTGCGCACCGCCACCATGTAGCTGATTGATCAGTAATAATATATTTTTCTTCATCAATACTTTTGCAATATTTTGTTATACAATTCTGCGTATTGCTTAACCACATTATTTATGTCGCACTTTTCCTTTACACTTTCATACCCTTTTCTACCCATAAATATCGCCTGTTCTGGATTTTCCAACATATAAATTAGCGCTTCAGCCAGTTGCGCCACGTCTGCCGGAGGTATCAGTAGTCCGGATATTTTATGTTCCACAAGGTCCCGGCTCCCTGATACATCCGTTGCCACAACCGGCATTCCACACATCATAGCCTCCATCAGTGCGTTCGACATTCCTTCCCGCCTGGAGGGCAATACAAATATATCTGCTTCCAGCATAAACTTTTTTATTTCCTTCTGCTTTCCCATAAATTCCACAGAACTTTCTATTCCATTCTCTTTGGCGAAAGAGCGGTAGGCTACCAGATTTCCTTCACCAACGATTCTCAGTGTAGCCAAGGGAAATTTTATTATAATTCTTTTCCATGCCAGGAGCAGGATATCCACACCCTTAGCCGGCTGCTGTGTAAGGTTACCAACAAAAATAATTTTCTGTTGCCAGGATTTGTTTTTTTGTGTCAGTGAGGTGGTTTCTATACCATTAGGTATAACCGTTATATTTTTAGGCGGAATGCCTGCTTGCAGATAATTTCTTTTGATTTCCTGTGTCATGGCTATGCAGTGTGCATAGGCGGTAATTTCCTGTTGTTTTCCTTTTCCGTTAGGATAACGCAGGATATTAAATATCCCGTTCATAGTAGAATCTTTGATCACTACAGGTTTATTAAGCCGCTTACCCAGCCAGACGCCCACAATTGCCGGCCACTCCATCATATGTACGTGAATTATGTCAAATTCTTTTCTTCTAAACCATAAATATACCAGGCAATTAAAATAAAAAAGCCGGTATCTTATTATCATTGCCAGACCTACCTTTCCTGTCACCCGGTTGTTTATTTCTTTTGTATCATCGAATAATATTTTTACTGGCCCGTCTGATAGTGCTTTAGTGCTTTTATATAAAGATGGGAGATCAGTTATCACATTCAGTATGGATCTGATCCTGGTAAAGGGTATTCCTTTATAAATGCCATTTCTGCTGTGCCACAATTTCCCCCAGGTGATTACTTTTGTAATAACATCGATCTTATTTAAATAAGTGATCAATTTGATTCCCTGCATTTCAGCGCCACCCATTGGCATGGGAGGCATGCTGTATAGCAGCATCAAAATTCTTGGTGAGTTTTCACTGGAAGATTTCATATAGACCCGATAGCGCTATGCTATCGATATTATTTGTAGTGATGTATATAAAAAAACTTTCGAGCAGATCCATATAGGCCTTACAATCTTCTTCTGTCAGGGAATAAGGGCTACATCCTGGCATTACTTCAACGTTATGAAACATCATATTGTATACCAGGACATTTTTATCCTTATTATTATTTTTACTTATACTAATGATCATTTTAAAATCATCCATACCAGAAAAGACTGGTCGTAACCATACCGCTTTAGTTCGTTTTAAAGGTAGCCGCTTTTTAATCAGCGCCTGTTTAAAGTAGCTGATCAAAGATATTTTTTTAGATACAATGCTCACGGGTACTTCCAGGATCCCACCTTTCGACATTGATGGCGCATCAATGTCGATACTCAGCCAGTAGGGTTGTTCGGGCGCTTTTCTGAAATCTACGGGTCTTTCCCTGGTTTTGTCGTTCCAATTGATATTTGGCGTTACACTGGTATCTATTTTATAATTTAATTTTTGAAGGCTCGAAATAGTATTGTTTCCTGCACTGAATCTTCCTGCCCGGAAGGAAGTGGGGGAAAATCCAAATTTGCTTTCGAATAGACGTGTAATATTTCTGATCTTTAAAAATTCAGTTTCAGCATCATAATAGCAGCAATTCGCAATCCCTTTTTTCCCAGCATAGTCTGAATATTCTTTATGGGGTTCTATGAATTCAGGATGAAGATGCGTTCCCAATTCAAATTTTCCATCTAATGATCGGAAGATATCTATACTTTCTTCATCTTCCAGCACAACGTTGTTGATAAGATAAGTCGGTACGATGTCATATTTATTAAAAAGAGGTTGCAATTTCTTTTTAATTCCATCACTGATGCCAGTAAATGTTAACGGGCTGGAATATTTCCAGTTTTTCGAACAGTCAGGTTCAACATCTATAGTTATGACGAGATATTTTTTCATGATCAAAGCAGCGCTGTCATTTTATCAAAATTCTGTTTCCAGAGTGCCAAATTAAACAAATACCATACTTCGACTTCCTGTTTGCCACCTTTATTGTAAAAATCATTTATAACGGAAAGAAAAGGTTTTGGATCGAGTCCGAGATCTGAAAGCGTTCCTGCAGTCACTGTTTGGAGTACCATGTCCTTCCAATTTTCCCTGAGCCATTTTTTTAATGGAAAACTGAATCCTTTTTTTGGCTGATGGACATTGTAATGGGGTGCCAATTTAACAAGCAGGTCTTTTAAAATGGCTTTGTTTTTATAATTAGCGGTTGATTTTTTATCAAATGGCAGATTCAGGGCATATTCCAATATTTTATTGTCAAGGTAAGGAACGCGGACCTCCAGGCTCGAGGCCATGCTTGCTTTGTCGACCTTGTATAACATTGCATCAGCCAGGTACGTTTTGATGTCTAATATTGCAGGAAGGTCCTTCCTGTTAATCAGGCTATTAATTCCTTCGGTTGCCCAAAGGGGAAAATGGGTAATGGGTTGCTTCAATAAAGAGCGAAATGCCGGCATTAGGAAAAGATCGAAGTGTCTTTCAACAGGGCCGTTACCAAATAATCGCTGCAACTTATTGCGTACCGGAAATGAAGGAACCAATTCTGAAAAATTGTTTAATAATTGGGAAATAACTGGAAACCTGTTAAAGTTTCCTATTGCTTCCCATTTATTATATCTTGGGTAACCCCAGAACAGTTCGTCTGCTCCATCTCCGGAAAGTGCGACAGTAACATATTTACGTGCTTTAGCAGATATGGCCCAGTTTAGTAAGGAAGCCGGATCACCAAAGGGTTCATCAAAATAATTGTAGAGATTAACGATATGGCTTTCCATGAATTCCGGATCTATTTCGAGTAAATGTGTTTTAAGGTGTGGATTATTAAAACCTTTTATGAATTCCTCTGCGTCATGACTTTCGTTAGAAAGCGTTTGTTCGGTAAATGAAACAGTGAAAAAATTTACATCCTGATCTTGTGCAAAATATTTGTTTACCAAGGCAGCCAGCAAGGAAGAATCAATGCCAGAACTCAAAAACAGACCGAGAGGAACATCTGCATGCAGCTGTCTTTGCAATGTTTCCTTTAACAGGGTTTCAAGATCCTGGGAAATTTTAGTTTGAGTGGAAGATAAAAAAGAATAAGCATCCCAATAAGCTTGTGGCTTCAGCCCTTCTGAAACTTTTTCCATATCTCCTTTAATATAATGACCTGGCGGAAGTTTGAGTATTCCCTCGACGATTGTATATGGTGTAGGAACAAATTGCATCCATAGATACATTTGGACCGCTGAAGGAGATATTTTATGGGATCGTTTTGTGAGCCTCAAAATGGAATGAAGCTCTGATCCGAAACTGAAGGTTTTGCCGGTAACAGAATAATACAGTGGTTTTATGCCGAGACGGTCTCTCGCCACGATAAATTCTCTTTTTGTTTTATCCAGCCAGAAAAATGAAAACATCCCATTTAATTCTGGTAACGCAGCTATTCCTTTTTCATTTAGCAAGTGAAACAGCACTTCGGTATCTGAGGTAGTATAAAAAACAATGCCTCTTTGCTGGAGGCCCTGTCTCAGTTCCTGGTAATTATAAATTTCACCATTAAAGATCAACAAGAAACGTTCATCTTCGAACGGCTGATCAGATCTGGAATCAAGATCAACAATAGCAAGACGGTTAAAGAACAAGGCATGATTCCCTGAATCACTATTTTTTAGCTCATTATTGAGTATACGAATGCCACAGCTATCAGGGCCTCTGAAAGACACGGCCCGGGCATAGCTTCTTATCTCCTCCTTTTTTATTTCTTGTTTACTGTTTAATACTCCTGCGAATCCGCACATGTAAAAGTTTTATTGAAGTTAAGATTTTAAAAATCTTCTGTAGATATGCCGCACGCCGTGATATATTTTATACTGAAGGGGTTTCATCATAAAATACATTTTTTTGGGATAAAAAATGAAAGATCCGCCAAATCCCTTTTTAAACCGATTTATAAAAAATAGCTGGTCAGGTTCTTTTGCATAGTGATTGTACCCCCAAAGATCAAATTGTTCAAATCCCTGCAATGACGCGTGCTTAATACCTTCCCATATGGCTAAGTGCAAAACTGGAAGGCTTCGAACTGCCGGATCTGAGGCGCCTTTAAAGTACCTTACCGTTTTCCCCTGGTAAACCAGTGCTACACCCCCTATTATTTTTTGTTCAGCACTTACAACAAGGATAAATTTCCCTGAAGATGTTTTTTCCAGGATATTTTTTATTTTATTTAAGAAAACATCACATCCTCCAGGGGGTTCGGGCAGGTTTCTTTCCTTGTGCATTTTAGTGAAGATGATTATAAACTCCTCAAATTGATCTTCTGTAAAATCTTCAGTAACTGTAAGCCCTAGTTTGGCAGCTTTTTTAACATCACTCTTATGTCCTTTGGACATGTTTTTCATTAACTCATCTTCTGTATGGCAAAGGTCTATAACTAAAGAAGACCAGTTGTTTTTATCATAATAATAATTTACTGGTAAATTTACATTTATTAAAAATTCGAGATAATCGGCATCCGGACCTGAAGGAAATCCGGGTTGTATTGTTAATAGAGCGAATTTCTTTTTCTTATAGTATATGTAGATTTCCTGGATGGATGATGCCGCTATTGAAAGATCTGAAAATAATGGTCCGAAAGAAATGCTTGCTGTGTTAATTATATATCCAGGTAATTCTTCAATTACTGCCGTAGCAACTGTATTATTGTTTACTGAGGCAATAAAATAACAAAGTTTCCTGGCTGGATCAAGAGAGGAGGTCCAATCTTGTCGCTGTTCTATTGAAACCCATTTTTGTGATATATAAAACTGATCTATCCTTATTTTATCTTCCTCAGCAAGCTGGTATATAAATTCAACATTCATTATATACCATTTTTTATTTTTTGACTTTTTAAAATGAGATCCTTTGCCTGATTAGTAAAATTAAGGATATGTGCAGATACCATATGGTTCATTCCCAGCAAATGATTGGCGACGAGTAATATCAGAACCTGCAGGGAGCCGGCAACTATGATCGTAGACCAATCTGCTGTGATGCCAACAAATCTTATTGCCAAAAATACACCGATGGAAATGATTGTGTTTACCAGTATGAAGTATATAAAATTTTTAAGTATTAGGTTATACATAATAATATTAAAATAGCGTTTTTCAACAAAAAAATATAGCAATGTACTTAAGAGAGAAACTCCAAGGAGGGTAATCGGATAACCAATTGCGCCAAATCTATGAACCGTAATATAGATACAGCTTATTTGAAGGATGTTGGTTAATAGTTGAAACCAAAATGCTTCTTTGATTTTGTGGCTTGCCATGAAAAGCCTTGCAAAAAGTGTATTAATCACGATCATTGGTGGTAACAATCCCAGGTATTTAAGAAACATGGAGGCATAGATAACCCCGGTCTCGCTGAACCTTCCCCTTTTCAGTAGTACAGATATAATCTGATCTGAATACAGGAAACACATAGCGCTCACGGGAAATACAACGAACATCAGGAAATCTGCTGTTGATTTAAAAATTGTATTGATTTCCGAATATTTCTTTTGATTATAGAGCTCATTAAATTTTATGCCAACAACCGACGAAAACTGGTAAATAATCAATGCAACGGGCAGGGAAGAAATTTGCTGGGCGAATGAGAGTGATGTAATTATTCCGGCGTTAAAACCACTAAGTATGTATATGGGGGCATATGCAGACAATGTGCTTGTAAGGTTGCTGAGCTGTGCGAGACCCAGGTTATTCCATATTCTTTTTGCGATTGAAGGTTTTTTGATTGAAAAATGCCAGTGCAAGTATTTTTTCATCAAAAATATAAGCAATACCAGGTTTATAAAGTACGCAATAATAAGACCGAAGAAAACACTTTGAATTCCCCAGCCGGTGTGAAATAAATAAATAAATGCAATGGATATGCTACCATTTATAATCCCTACGATCATTGAAATAGTAAAGAATTTATGTGATGCCAGAATATCGACCAATAAATTTATGAGACAGATCAATCCAAAAAGAGGTAACGATAGATATATCAGTATTTTATTGTTAAATAACTGTTCAATTTTGAAATTTGATGTAAGCTGGAAAAAATAAACCGGGTTTAAAAGCACGAGCAGTAGTATAACCGCCATTGTAATGCCGTAAACAAAAATGAAAAAATTAAGGAAATTCATTGATTTTTCAGTTCCTTCATCGATTCTAATCCTCATCGATTCTGGAATTATTACGGCACTGTTCATGCTGGTAAAAAAAGCTCCAAGTATGGCAACTGAACTATAAATAAAAAAGAAAAAATCTGTAGAGTAGGTAATTCCAAAGAAATATGCAACAAGCAATCCATTAAGGAAAACAAGCCCCTTATTAAATATATTGAAACCGGTCGAAAGTACTATTCCTTTTTTGTATGATTCAACCTTTAGCAATTTGTTTCGTTTTTTCCAGTTTAATCAATATCCTGTATAAAGCAATAATGAGTAAAGTAACAATTGAAAGCGTAAACCCGTACATACCATACTTTACTACACTTTGTCTTATAATAGAAACTTTCTGCCCAACTGAATTAAACGGTGAATATATTTCAATTACATTTTTTTCTAATACAGCACGGTTGCGTGTTTTGGTCAGCTGATCCTGAAAAGTGAATAATTTGTCATACAGATCAAGTTCGGGTGTTTTTGCCTGAGGCATGCTCTGCGCTATGGTAAATTGATTATTATCAGAACCAGAAAGGCGATTGTTCGCAAGTCGAATGTTATAGACTTGTCTTAACGTATCAATGCCAAGCATTGCTTCTTTAAATAGTTTTTCTTCATCAATATTTATAGAAATTTGATTGTTCTTCGCTTCTTTTAAAAGTGGAATTTCAGATACTTGTTTAATAATTCCATCCTTTAGACCAGCGAATATAGTTGGATTTGTTGCTGTTACAGAAATTTCATAATAAGGATAATCATATTTGGTTATTGATCTTTTAAACTCATTATAGCTAATTGTTCTGAGCCATGCAGTATCGATTTTTGATATTTCACGGTCATTGCTCAAGAATAGGTTCTTATACATTTCCGCTGTGATTATTTCGGATTCCACAGGCTCAATGGAAAAATTTTCTATCGTAGCCACTTCAGAAGCAGGTATGTTGAAAATAGCACTCAACCTTTCCAGTCCTCCATTGCTTCTCACTGCATTTAAGTAGTCGATTGTGTTATAAAGAGACCGTGAGCTGTTAAAATTTGCTTTTACGATCATCTGTGATTGGTATTTAGATCCATTTTTACTTAAAAGATAAATGCCATATCCAAGGCCCAGCACTGTTCCAAGAAGTATCCAGATAGAGTTTCGAAGGAGAAAGAGAAGGGTTAATAAAATACCCTGAAAAAGGTTTTTGACATCGAGATAAATTGCTTTTATACCTTGTTTGAGAGCCCGGCCAGACTTGTACAAAATTTTAGTAATATCGGCCTCTGAATCCGACTGATCAATGCGACCTGGAGGCTGTATTATAGGATCCATAGAATAATAGATTTGGGCTTTAGCAATAAGTTGTAGGGTTCACTTTTCCTGTGTAAATGTATGTATAAAGTTTAGGTTTACCCCCTTCAACCATAATTAAAAGCATAATGAACAGTACTACAAACTCTTACCATCTATCTTTTCTTATCGTTTTAAATTTTATTTATTGTGATCATTCATTCAGGATGTCATCATCGAGCTTAAATGAGCGGGAAAATATAATTGAAGTAACCACGGGATAGTCACCAATTTAAGGATTGCTTAAAAGATAATTAGTATAATAACAAATTATAAATTATATTAATGGATTAAATCGGAAATCATTCTGATTTGGTCAATCTTCTCGAAGTAATTTTAAAATTCAAATCGTCTATGAGCTTGTACTGGGCAGCCAGCTCGGTGATGGACGCATTTGCCAGGAACATAGACACCAACGCCTCTTTCTCTCCTTCAATCTGGGAAAGAAGTTGATCAATGTTGACAACATCATTGGCAGCATTATTTTGCATACTGGATTTCACCTCTTTAAATTACGTTAAAATATTTAGTTAGCCAAAATTTCATAGCTACCTGTCAAAGGACTGATCGCAATCGGTCTTTTCCGTCCTATATTCATCTATGTTGTGGTCTGTGATAACAAAATCTCCCATCTTATATCCCTGGTACATTTATAACCATACATTCGCTTCAACATCTTAAACTATGATTAGAGCACTCTCCATAATTATTCCGGCCTATAATGAAGAAAACACTATTCGCGCCATTCTTAACAAGCTTAAAGATTCACGTTCTGCTTTCCAGATAGCAAAAGAATTAATAATTGTTAATGATTGTTCCACAGATAATACCCACGTGGAAGCTCAACGCTTTATCATGGAAAATCCCGGTACTGATGTTAAAGTGATCGATCATGAAGTGAACCTGGGCAAGGGAGCAGCTATACGAACCGGCATCCGGCATGCTACCGGCGATCTTGTTATTATCCAGGATGCTGACCTGGAGTATGATCCCAATGAATTTGATTTACTCTTAAAACCTTTTGTCGACGGAGTGGCCGATGTTGTATACGGTTCCCGGTTTTTAGGGGGCAACGCCCACAGGATATTGTTCTTCTGGCATTCAATCGGTAATAAGATGCTTACTGTAATATCAAACGTATTAACCAATATGAACCTTACCGATATGGAGACCTGTTATAAGATGTTCAGACGCGATCTCCTCCAATCTATTATCATAGAAGAAAACCGTTTTGGCTTTGAACCGGAGGTCACAGCTAAAATCGCGAAAATAAAGAATCTCCGGATATATGAGGTTGGAATTTCTTATTACGGGCGTACTTATGAAGAAGGAAAAAAAATTAACTGGAAGGATGGTTTCAGAGCGATCTATTGCATCGTTAAGTATAATGTGTTCAGAAAGAAATAAGATATTTCTTTTACCAACGTTTATCACTGAAAGTCCTAACCGGCTTCTGGTTCAGTAATCCCGGATAGGTGGATTCAAAGTCTTTATCGGCTGGATTTATCTTAACTATTTCCGATTTGGTCATTGCCTGTGAACCGGGTTCTCAAAAAATCAAAGTACTGATCGGAATAATCACTCAGATTGGTTCGAAAATTATTCTTGATCCGCAGTTTTGAAACATTTCCTATCCCGCAGCCAACTTCCAGTACCTGTCCCTTGCAGTAGCTCTTAATCGTATTGACCATCCAATCATTAAAATGGTGAGCGGAGGAAATGCATTCAAAGGTTTTTTGTCCGGAAAAATCAATTGGTTAGGGTTGTTTCATGGTACCTTTCATTATGCTTCTGCCATCCGTTCTACAGGCTGGTTAACCGGCAGGGAAATAATGAACACCGAACCTTCGTTGATCCTGCTCCTGGCAGTGATAAAACCATTGTGTTCTTCCACTATTTTTTTACAAAGCGCCAGCCCTATTCCTGTACCTTCATACTGAGTGTGCAGGTGAAGCCGTTTGAACATACCGAATATTTGCTCAGAATACTTCTGATCAAAACCTATACCATTGTCTTCAACGAAGATACGGCAATATTTATTTTTGACCTCCCTGCCCGTGTTGCCGTTCCTGCCTGCGCTGTATTCCGAATAAATTTTTACTTTAGTCTGAACATCTTTTCTTGAATATTTAATTGCGTTGCCTATAAGGTTAAAGAATAACGGACGAATCAGTACAGGGTTCACAAGAAGAAAGGGTAGGGAGGATGATTCGACTATGACCTGATTATCGAAAATTTCTGTTTCCAGGTCTGTAAGCACATCGCTCAAGATTGAATTAAGATCGCTTTCTATAAAAACTTGTTTTTCAAACGAAGTCTTGGAAAATAAAAGAATATCTTTTATTAATGCCTGCATTCTTTCACCCGATTGTTGAATGCGGCTGATAAACATTTTTACTTCATCATCAATAGTATCTATGTATTTATACCTGAGTCTGTCGTTGAACATTAATATTTTTCTCAGTGGCTCCTGCAAATCATGAGAGGCCATAAAGGCAAACCGGTCGAGGTCCTTATTGGCTGATTCGAGCCTTTCTATATTTTCAAGCAGTTTATGGTTAAGCTCCCTTACTGTTTCTTCGCTGGCCTTACGTTCATGCACTTCCAGTTCCAGGTTTTTGTTGATGGCCACCAGCTTTTGTTCCTGCACCAGCAGGCGGTGGTTCTTTTTATAAAGATCAATGAATACTCCCACCTTGGCACGCAAGAGGTCAGGGTTGATGGGTTTATAAATATAATCAACCGCACCGGTCATATACCCCTGGAACATGTGCTCATCGCCATAACTGTTTGCAGTAATAAAAATAATTGGAATATGTTTAAGCTTTTCCCGCTGATATATAAGCGAGGCTGTTTCGAATCCGTTCAGATTAGGCATTTTAACATCCATCAGGATTAGTGCGAAATCGAATTCATTGAGCAGTATCTTCAGCGCTTCGCGCCCTGAATTGGCCTTTACAAAAGTATATCCCGAAGGCTCCAGGATGGATTCGATAGACAACAGATTATCTTCCCGGTCGTCTACTAATAGGATTTTTTGTTGCATAATTTCCAGGTTTAATACTGATCGTATGCGCTAATTATTTATAAAACCACATTCTCATGAGTGATAGCAACTGATCGATTTTAAGCGGCTTGGTGATGTAATCTGAAGCCCCTGCTTCTATGCACTTCTGCCTATCGCCCTTCATGGCCTTCGCCGTTACGGTTATGATGGGAAGGCTGTTGTTTTTATGTTCTCTTCTTATTTTCTTGGTGGTCTCATACCCATCCATTTCCGGCATCATGATATCCATCAGTACCATGTCAATGCGCTGGGTGTCGGACATCAACTGGTTGATCGCTTCTTTCCCGCTCTCGGCGGTGATGACGTTTATATTAAATCTTTCAAATACTGTTGTCAGCGCAAAAAGGTTTCGCACATCATCATCTACGACCAGAATGTTCTTGCCTACAAGAATATCTTCCTTTTTCCTGATGTTCTCCACAATTCTTTTCTTTTCCGGAGCAAGATCATTGTGATTGATATGCAGGTGCAATACAATTTCTTCGAGTAGGTGTTCAAGTGAATTAACACCCTTTAATAATATCGTGTTCGAATTGCTGTTCAGGATATCCTGCTCATTTTTATTGAACTCTTTTGCTGAATAAACAATTACCGGTGTTAGTTTTTTCTTATGCTGATCAATTTTCTTTACAAGGTCTGTGCCGGAAATGTCCGGTAAGGTATAATCAAGGGTAATACAATCAAACTCCCTGGAATTTAACAGATGAAATGCTTTTTCGCCAGTATCCGCGATTACCACTTCTATTTTGTCTCCTTCCACCATTTTAACGATCTGCGAAGACTCTATCTCATTGTCCTCGACTACCAGCACACTCTTTTTTGTTTTACTGTTAAAATTAATAATGTCAGTGAACAGGTCGTTTAACGCATCATTACCGAGGGGCTTAAGATGAAAACTTCTGGCTCCGCGCCTGAGCGCCAGCGAATGATTTTCTTCTCCGGAGATTAAATGTATAGGTATGTGCCGGTAATTTAAATCATTGCGCAACAGGTCGAGCACCTTCCATCCGCTGGTGTCTGGAAGTTTTACGTCCAGGGTAATGGCAATAGGGGAGTACCGGTTTATAAAATCAAATACTTCGAGGTAATTGGTGGCCACTACAGCTTTCAGTCCATCAGCATGTGCCTTGTCTATAATTATTCTTCCGAAGCGCGGATCATCCTCCACAACCAGCACTACTTTATCATCGGGCGCGACCTGGCTCCTGTCATCACCGGTGTCATTGACGATATCCATGTTCCTTGAATCGATACTTTCATTCGAGAGGCGGATAGAATTAAGTAATGTGTCAATATCACCGGTTTCAACGCCTACCTGCAGTTGTTGGTAGGTGTTGATCGTTTCAACAGTTTCCCTTGAAGTTATAATTATTATGTTTTCAACGGGTACATATAAGGTGAACGTACTTCCGTTGCCTGGTACACTTTCCAGTTCTATACTGCCTCCCAGTAATTCTGCAAGGCCACGGCTGATGGACAATCCAAGTCCGGTGCCGCCGTACTTACGGCTGGTTGATCCTTCAGCCTGCTGGAAGGCTTCGAATATAATATTCTGTTTTTCAATCGGAATACCAATGCCCGTATCACTTATGGCGAAGGCCGCCACTTTTAATGCATTATCGAGGTTTGGATTGCCATGTTTCCAGCTTTTCTTCGCCTCGTATATTTTTAATATGACCTCCCCTTTTTCAGTAAATTTAAAGGCGTTCGACAATAGATTTTTAAGGATCTGGTTGAGCCGTTGCTGATCCGTTTCCAGTGCATCCGGTAAGTTTTTATCAGTTTGAATAGTGAAGCGCAGATGTCTTGCTTCTGAAATCGGCTTGAAGGTTGTTTCTACAAAAGAAGCGATCTCCGAGAAATGCACTTTCGAAAAGTTGGCGGATATAAATCCCGATTCGATTTTTGAAAGATCGAGGATATCATTTATCAGGTTTATCAGGTCATCTCCGCAGGAGTGAATTGTTTTGGCATACCGGATCTGTTTGTCATTCAGATTGCCTTCTGCATTTTCGTATAATTGCTGCGCGAGAATTAACAGGCTATTGAGTGGTGTCCGCAACTCGTGCGACATGTTGGCCAGGAATTCTGATTTATATTTTGATGTCAGTGTTAGCTGTTCAGCTTTTTCTTCCAGTGACCTTCTGGCTTCCTCCACTTCTTTATTTTTCGCCTCCACTTCATTTTTTTGTTTCACCAGCAGCAGCGCTTTGTCCTGCAATTCATCGTTTGTTCTTCTCAATTCTTCCTGCTGAATTTTCAGTTCGCCTGCAAGCGATTGCGATTGTGCAAGCAGTTCTTCCGTTCTCGTGTTCGTTTCGATAGTATTCAATACGATGCCAATACTTTCTGTCAGCTGGCTCAGGAAGTCGAGATGCGTTTCATTGAATGAATCGATTGAGGCGAGTTCTATAACGGCTTTAACATCATTTTCAAACAACACCGGCAGCACGATCAGGTTGGTTGGTTTTACATATCCTAAAGAGGAACTGATCTTAATATAATTATCCGGTACATTGGAAAGAATAATTCTTTCTTTTTCAAATGCGCATTGTCCTACCAGTCCTTCTCCTATGGAAAATTCTTTTGGAATACTCTTATCTGATTTATAGGCATATGCTGCGTACAGCTTAAGTTTCAGGTCTTGTGTATGTTCATCCTGCTGAAGAATATAAAATGCGCCATAGTGCGCCGTAACTACCTGTGCCAGTTCCGAGAGGATACGTTTTGTTACGGTATTCAGGTCTTTTTGTCCCTGCAGCATCTGCGTGAACTGGGCAAGATTGGACTTCAGCCAATCCTGTTCCTGGTTACGCAGCGTCGTTTCGCGGAGGTTGGCGATCATTTGATTGATAGTATCTTTCAGTGCCTCTACTTCTCCTTTTGCTTCTACGCCGATGTTTCGCGTAAGATCTCCCTTGGTTACCGCGGAGGCCACTTCAGATATCGATCGCACCTGGGTGGTAAGGTTTTGTGCGAGCTGGTTCACATTTTCCGTAAGTGTTTTCCATATCCCCGATGCTCCCGGCACACTGGCCTGGCCTCCAAGCTTTCCGTCAACACCTACTTCCCGCGCCACGGTTGTTACCTGGTCTGCGAACAGGGCCAGGGTTTCTATCATTTCATTGATGGTTTCTGTAAGCTGGGCCACTTCTCCTTTTGCGTTGATCGATAATTTCTGCCGGAGATTGCCTGTTGCAACCGCAGTCACCACTTTTGCAATTCCTCTTACCTGGCTGGTAAGATTGGATCCCATCATGTTTACGGAATCTGTCAGATCTTTCCACGTTCCCGCCACTCCTTTTACTTCGGCCTGTCCACCGAGTTTTCCTTCTGTGCCTACTTCGCGCGCCACACGTGTTACTTCAAACGCAAAGGAATTTAATTGTTCCACCATTGTATTGATGGTATTCTTAAGATCGAGGATTTCACCTTTAACGTCGATGGCGACTGTTTTAGAAAGGTCGCCACTGGCTACCGCTTTAGTCACTTCAGCGATATTGCGCACCTGGGCGGTCAGGTTACTGGTCATCTGGTTCACGGAATCTGTCAGATCTTTCCAGGTTCCCGCAACACCCGGCACGAATGCATATCCACCAAGTTTTCCATCTGTGCCCACTTCCCGGGCCACACGGGTAACTTCAGATGCAAACGCACGCAGCTGATCCACCATAGTGTTCAGCGTTTCTTTCAGCTGGAGGATTTCCCCGCGGACGTCTACCGTAATCTTTTTCGACATATCTCCATTTGCCACTGCGATGGCCACTTCAGCGATATTACGCACCTGGGCGGTAAGGTTACCTGCCATCCGGTTTACGGAATCTGTCAGATCTTTCCAGGTTCCCGCAACACCCGGCACATTGGCCTGTCCACCGAGTTTTCCTTCCGTGCCCACTTCTCTCGCCACACGGGTTACTTCAGAGGCAAAGCCACGGAGCTGGTCAACCATGGTATTTATGGTGTTTTTTAATTCAAGGATCTCCCCTTTAACGTCTACGCCGATTTTTCTGGAAAGATCACCATTTGCTACTGCTGTGGTCACCTCGGCGATATTGCGCACCTGGCTGGTCAGGTTAGAGGCCATTTTATTTACGGAGTCTGTCAGATCCTTCCAGGTACCGCCCACGCCTGGCACGTCTGCCTGGCCGCCAAGCTTTCCTTCTGATCCCACTTCCCGCGCCACGCGGGTTACTTCCGAACCGAATGAGTTCAGCTGATCCACCATCGTGTTGATCGTGTTTTTCAGTTCCAGGATTTCCCCCCTTACATCCACGGTTATTTTCCTTGATAGATCTCCTTTTGCCACCGCTGTGGTCACCTCGGCGATGTTACGCACCTGGCCGGTAAGATTTGAAGCCATCTGGTTTACCGAATCTGTAAGGTCTTTCCAGACACCCCCAACGCCTTTCACTGTCGCCTGTCCACCTAGTTTTCCTTCAGATCCTACTTCCCTGGCTACTCTGGTCACTTCAGAACCGAAGGAGTTCAGCTGATCCACCATCGTGTTGATTGTATTCTTCAGCTCCAGGATCTCCCCTTTAACGTCTACGGTGATTTTTCTTGATAAATCTCCATTTGCCACCGCCGTTGTTACCTCGGCGATATTGCGCACCTGGCTGGTCAGGTTAGAACCCATCTGATTTACGGAATCGGTAAGATCTTTCCAGGTTCCACCGACGCCGGTCACTTTAGCCTGGCCGCCAAGCTTACCTTCGGTACCTACTTCCAGTGCCACACGGGTAACTTCCGATGCGAACGAATTAAGCTGGTCAACCATGGTATTAATGGTCTTTTTCAGTTCCAGTATCTCTCCTTTAACATCAACAGTAATTTTCCTTGACAGATCACCTTTTGCCACGGCAGTGGTCACTTCCGCAATGTTGCGGACCTGGCCGGTAAGGTTTGAGGCCATCTGGTTCACCGAGTCAGTAAGGTCTTTCCAGACACCTCCCACTCCTTTTACTGTCGCCTGCCCACCTAGCTTTCCTTCCGAACCTACTTCCCTGGCCACACGGGTTACTTCTGAACCGAAAGAATTCAGCTGATCTACCATTGTGTTCATGGTATTTTTCAGTTCCAGGATTTCTCCTTTCACGTCTACTGTTATCTTCCTTGACAAATCACCTTTGGCCACGGCCGTTGTTACTTCAGCAATGTTTCGGACCTGGGCGGTCAGATTGGAGCCCATCTGGTTCACCGAGTCTGTAAGATCTTTCCATACACCGCCTATGCCTTTTACTTTCGCCTGTCCGCCGAGCTTTCCTTCCGAGCCCACTTCCCTGGCCACACGGGTCACTTCCACGGAAAATGAATTGAGCTGATCCACCATTGTATTGATGGTGTTCTTTAATTCCAGTATCTCTCCTTTAACATCTACAGTGATCTGCCTGGACAGATCCCCTTTTGCTACTGCCGTAGTCACTTCGGCGATATTTCGTACCTGGCCGGTAAGGTTTGAGGCCATCTGATTAACGGAATCCGTCAGATCCTTCCAGGTGCCGGCAACACCGCGCACCTGCGCCTGTCCACCGAGTTTTCCTTCAGTTCCAACTTCCAGGGCCACCCGGGTCACTTCAGATGAGAATGAATTAAGCTGATCCACCATTGTATTAATGGTGTTCTTCAGTTCGAGTATTTCTCCTTTAACATCTACAGTTATTTTTTTTGACAGATCACCTTTGGCCACAGCCGTTGTTACTTCGGCGATGTTACGTACCTGGGCGGTCAGGTTGGAGCCCATCTGGTTCACAGAATCCGTAAGATCTTTCCACACACCGGCCACGCCTTTTACTTTTGCCTGCCCGCCAAGTTTTCCTTCCGAGCCTACTTCGCGGGCCACGCGCGTCACTTCCATCGAGAAAAGGTTGAGCTGTTTCACCATGTCGTTCACTTCTTTGGCTATTCTTCCAAATTCTCCCTGGAGGGTGTGGCCGCCGATCTCTTCAGGCATTTTTTCCAGTAGGTTGCCTTTTGCAACCGAACTGATCACGTGGGCAATTTCAATAGTAGGATGTACCAGATCGGAGATGAGAGCGTTGAGTGATTCCACACCGGTACTCCAGGATCCTTTTGCGAGCGGCACTTCTATACGTTGGGTAAGTTTGCCCTGTTTGCCTATGATATTTCCGGCACGGGTAAACTCCGCCATCATTTTTTCATTGAGGGAGACGATATCATTAAGTGTATCACAAATCTTTCCACTGAGGCCAACCTGGTTGATAGGCATTCGAACTGTAAAGTTTCCGTTTTTAACGTCGGTGAGCACTCTGAGGAGTTCCTGGTCGTCAAAGAACTGCGTGCTATTGTTTTCCGGCAAAAGGTTGCCCTTGTTTTCAGAGGATTTATTTTTGAGATCATTTTCGGATAAAATATCGAATTCTGCTATACCGGCATCGCCATTATTAATAAAGCCGTTCTTAGGTCTTTGTTTTTTAACAGGCATGAATAATTTTTTGGTGATTAAATGTAATGATTTTGACAACGCGGAACAAGGTAAAATAAGTGTTTATTATTAGTGTATGTAAGGGATAAATAATAAAAACATTTTTTTAAAGGTCATCAGTTGATTTTAACGTTTTGAAAAAATGCACCTTTGATGTACCAAAACTACCTGCTAACCCCTATCCCTTTACTTTTTATCGGCCAACCACTAACAGGTTTATATACTGCAACAACTGTGTCCCCGTCTTTTGCCGGGGACTTTTTTTGTTAAACAGACAAAAACCGAACCGGAATGGCAATTGGCAGCTTGTATAAACGAAGAAGGGCCGTGTAGAAACACGGCCCGGACCTAACGATTGCTTGCATGAAAATATTTATGTCATGATTATTTATTCAATAATCCATCAATTGTTACGGCAACATAATATAAGGCTCCGATGGTAGGACCACCGGCATACTGCAGATATCTGTGATTGAAAATATCAGCACCACCTGCTTTTATAGTTGTTTTCGCTTTTGGAATACGGAAAGTTACCTGTGCATCGATGGTACTGTAAGCGGAAATATCTCCGGTCACCAGCGGACTTTCCCATAAAAATCCATCCTGCCATCTCCAGGCTACATTAAAGCCGATGTTTTTGACAATTTCCCTGTTACCGAATGATAAATTGCTGGAAAATTTCGGAGTGTTAAAACCGGTTACAAAAATGTCATTGGAAGCGTTCACTTTCATTTTATTAAAACTAATATTTCCCGCTACTGTATATTTTTTAAAGAAATTATAAGTGATACCTAATGCTGATCCATAATTATGGTACTGGTTCTTAGCATTGGTATATACGCGGTACCTGTCCTGTCCCTGGCTCGCCGCGGTGGTGTCAGTTGCGGTCGTTGCATCCCTGTTCCTGTCGAGCATTGCAAGGGCACCATCATCTGTTCTCACCGTTGTTCCCTTTGGAACATACACCTGAACCTGTCCCAGAAATCCATTGTAAGTATTGATGTAAGCATCGAAATCTATGACTAATTTATTATCCAGCAACACACTTTTGTATCCTATTTCAAATGAATTTATTTTTTCAGGTCTTGCATCCGGGAGGTTGGCGACCACCAGTAAGTTTTTATTTGCAACGGCTGCCACGTCAGTGTTGCCCTGTGCGCTTACAGCGGAGTTAAAATTAATAACAGACGCCTGCGTATAGCTATTATTCAGATATCCAAGTCCTTCATTTATGTAAGGCAGACTGCCTACACGTTTTACACGTCCGTTGTTTACATAGGATAGCGCTTCGAACAATGCGGGGAAGCGATATCCCTGCTGGTAAGTAAATCTGAAGTTGTGATTCTTTTTTACAGTATAGACAGCTGCAAGCCTCGGTGTAAGTTTGGGCTTGAATTCCGGGTTGTAATCATATCTCAGTGATCCGAATACTTTCAGCCTGTCATCAAAAAAAGTTTTTGTGACCTGGCCAAACGCCCCGAATTTTTTATAATGAATATTGCTGCCAAAACTTCCGCTGATCTCTTTATTTCTGTTTGCGATTGGTCTTGAAAAGTCCACGAAATTATTTCCATCAGGAATGATTTCGTAAATGCGTGCATCACCACCCACAAGCAGGTTAAATATTTTTATTTTATCAGACAGGTCCCATTGGGCTTCTGTATGATACAGGCGGCTCTTTTGAATTAATGCGGCACCTCCGGTTTCCGGTGCATCAGGAATAGATTTGGATTTTATATCCCAGTTGTTGAGTTTAATTATTGTATTCTTTAGCTGGTCAAATTCCGGTGTACCGGGTTTTACGCGGCTGGCATCTGCCTGCTGCCGGGCATACTGCGTGGCAGCAGCGAGGTTGGAAGTTAATAGTCCGCCGTTTTCCGCAGCGAAGGCATTAAGCGCTGTTTTATATTTGGTGCCCCAGCTGGCAGGTGTTTTGGTATCTGTTGCGCCACCACTGTACAGGTCAAGGTTGTCTGCCAGGGGTTTTACGTTGTAGGAGTCTCCTGTATTTTCAATTGATACATAGCTGCGGATGACGTAATTATTTCCTTTCAGCTCCAGATGATGATTCTGAACAATCACATTGTCCAGGCGAATCTTGTTTCCGCGTTGAAATACTCCATCCATTTCACCGATACGGAACGAGTAAGATAATTCAGCATTGTTGTTGATACGGTAATGGATGGCAGCATCTGCTTTCATGTTGGCAACTTTAGGGCTCACCAGGTCAATTTCATTGTAACCTGTCCGGGCAACACGCAGTGTCTGGCCCGACTTTCCATCAATTTTTAATCCCCCAATAGAAACTACATTGCTACCTGCAAGAGCATCATCCCCGTATCTATTCCAGCCGTCGTAAGCGACATTATTTGCGCCATTGAGCGCAGGGAAACCAGGATTAGCGCTTTTTAAATTGTTTGTATTCTGATCAAGCTGGGTGTTAGAGCGCCAGTCAATGCCCTGCATATAACTCAGGTTTATTTTAAATGCGAACCTGTTGTTGAACGCTTTTGCATAACGTACCGCCGATTCGGTTAAAATAGCGGGTGAATGATCGGTGCCATCAACATGGTTGATGCCTGTTTTTTGGTAAAGGCTTAATCCCTGGTAAAGGAAAGGGCTCTTGGTGATCAGGTTGGCCATGCCATTTATAGCGTTCATGCCATACAATGCGGAAGCGGCGCCGGGGGTGATCTCCACGCTGGCTATGTCCAGCTCTGTTGGTCCGATCGCGTTGCCCAATGGAACACCGAGCGTGGCGGCCTGCATGTCCACTCCGTCTACCAGCTGCATAAAGCGGAAATTATTAGGAATATTAAAACCACGCGTGTTGGGTACTTTAAACGTAAGGCTGGATGTGGTCATCTGAACGCCTTTCACATTTTCCAATGCATCGTAAAAACCTGGCGCGGGTGATTCTTTAATGGCGCGTATGTCCAGTTTTTCAATAGCTACGGGAGACTTGAGAATGCTTTCGGCGACACGGGAAGCAGTAACTACTACTTCCTTACCCAAAACAGTTTGTGTGGATAATTCAATATTCAATTTTGAATCGGTGCCGGAAATAGTATATTCCTGTTGTTCAAAACCTACTGAAGAAAAAATCAGTTTAAAAGGGAACTTCAATTTTGTGCGCAATGCAAATCTTCCCGTGCTGTTGGTGATGGTACCGGCGATGGTGCCTTTGATATTGACACTTACGTTGGGAAGAGGCTCCTTCGTTTCCTGGCTTGCCACAGTGCCTGTTACTTCAATCAGGTTGCTTTCCTGTGCCTCCGCGAAAGAAGTGAAGACTAGAAGGATTAAAAGAAGTTTAGTGTGTTTAAGCGATCTGAACATGGGAAGAATTAAGCGTTATTTAAATGTGGTGATGGTGTTTTTTTGGGATGAGTCAGTGTAAGCGCAAGTGCGTTCTCAACAACAGCAGTAATTGAATACTGTGTTCGCCAGGGGAAAAGAAAGTATAAATCTGCGCATAGTCTACCTGATTGGTAGACAAAAGTAGTTGCGAAGCTTTAAACGGACAAATTTATTTTTAATCAGGGAATTTCCCAAGCATGAATGTGTACCCTGCCTTGCAATGCCCGTTTATCGTACCTGAGCGCGCTGGCAAATTACCTGGGACGTGATCACTGCTCGGGGAAATGTATTGCAGGCACAGGTGGACCTGGTGGCTGTTGAGCAGGAACAGCTTAATGCGGTTATTGAATTATACCGGTCACCCGGCGCCGGCTGGAAATAGATGAAGCATGAGCCAGTTTTTGTATATTAGCAAAAACGACTGACTGCCATGCTTCAAACACCAGGTTCTTCCAGCATTATTATTAAGGACAACAGCGCTAATCCTGCCCCTCTGGGTCTATTAGGTTTTGGTATGACCACTGTTTTATTAAACATTCATAATGCAGGTTTCTTCGGAATGAACTCGATGATACTGGCTATGGGAATTTTTTATGGCGGTATCGCACAGGTGATAGCGGGCATACTGGAATCTAAAAAGAACAATACGTTCGGCATGACCGCCTTTATTTCCTATGGCTTTTTCTGGCTCACGCTGGTAGCGTTGATCCTGATGCCCAAATTAGGATGGGCCGATGCCACATCACAGGATGCACTGGCCACCTACCTGTTGTTGTGGGGAATATTCACAGGACTTCTATTCATCGGAACTTTAAAAATAAACAGGGCGCTTCAATTTGTCTTTGCAACGCTTACCGTACTGTTTTTTTTACTTGCCATTGGTGATTATACCGGTAATGCCGCTATAAAGACTTTTGCGGGTTATGAGGGCATTGTATGCGGTCTGTCCGCTATATACACCGGTATTGCCAACCTGTTGAATGAAGTATATGGCAGAAAAGTATTGCCGATTGGAGAGATAGCTAAATAACGATTGTATGCACATAACAGATCAGGCCGGAAGTCTTAACGATACTGGCGCTTCAGGCAAAGGTTCATTGTACGCTGTGGGCATATCACTGATCGCGGCACTTGGCGGATTTTTATTTGGTTTTGAGACGGCGGTAATATCCGGTGCGGAAAAAACCATTCAGCAGTTGTGGTCGCTAAGTTCTTTCTGGCAGGGATTCACGGTAGCGGCCAGCCTTATAGGAACGGTAGTGGGCTCCTTAATATCCGGATTGCCAACACAAAAATATGGCAGGAAAAAAGTACTTTCTGTTATTTCCATCCTGTACATATTATCAGCTGTGGGATGCGCCAGTACTTATACATGGTCGCTATTTATCCTGTTCCGTATTGTAGGTGGAATAGCTGTGGGCGCTTCTTCAGTGGTTGGGCCAATGTATATATCAGAGATAGCCCCTGCCCGGATGCGCGGGCGGCTGGCAGGATCGTTTCAGCTGATGATAGTGACAGGAATTTTTGTGGCCTATCTTACTAATTTCTTTTTTATCAATTTTGGTGAAACAGCCTGGCGATGGATGCTGGGCATAATGGTGGTACCGGCGGCCATATTTGCTGTTCTGTTAAGATTCATCCCGGAAAGTCCTAGGTGGCTGATGCTGAACAACAGGGATGAGGAAGCAAGAAAGGTATTTGATAAAATAGGTGATGGTGCTGCATGGGTGCTTATCAGGGAAGAACATTTGTTATCCGGTCATGGTACCAAAGAAAATCTTTTCAGTGGAAAATACAATAAGTCAATTTTATATGCAGTAATACTGGCCATGTTCAATCAATTGTCTGGTATCAATGCTATTTTGTATTACGCACCGAGGATATTCGAAATGGCGGGATTTGAACACACTGACGCTTATCTGCAGCCGGTGTATATCGGTGGTGCTAATTTATTATTCACATTGCTTGCCATGACGGTGATCGATAAATTTGGAAGAAAAAAGTTATTGCTTACCGGGGCCGTGGGGATGATCGTTTTTCTTGGACTAACTGCCTTTGCATTTAGTCATTCAACCGGTGGAAATAAAAATGTGCTGATATACCTGATCGGGTTCATTGCCTTCTTTGCATTTTCCCAGGGCGCAGTACTATGGGTATTTATTTCAGAGATATTTCCTAATTCTGTGCGTTCACAGGGTGGAGCGCTGGGAAGTTTTACTCACTGGATCATGGCGGCTATTATTTCGTGGACCTTCCCCATTATTGTGGAGCGTGTTCCTGGTGGTGGAATGTACTCGTTTATATTCTATAGCTTTATGATGCTGTTGTCTTTTATCTTCATCTGGCGGGTAATGCCTGAAACAAAGGGACGGTCGCTGGAAGAAATTCAAAAAGACCTGGGCATTAGTTAGCCTTTGCCATTTCCCACCCGATCATGGCTGTTTTGCGGGAGCTGCCCCAATGATATTGCCCAAAATCGCCGGTAGACAGTATTACCCTGTGGCAGGGAATTAAAAATGCCACGGGATTACCACCTACAGCCGAACCAACGGCTCTGCTGGCTTTTTCGTTTTCTATCCTCACAGCGATGGAAGAATAGGTAGATAATTGTCCTGAAGGGATTTTCAACAGGGCTTCCCATACTTTTATCTGGAATGGGGTGCCTTTAAGATGCAGTTTTATTTTATTGATCTCACTCCAGTCTCTGCTGAAAATCGATAAGGCTTGCTGCTGGTGAATATCTGTAACCTGCTGGTAACTGGCATTGGCAAAAAGTTTTTTCAGATAATGAAACGCATCTGTGGAATTTTCTGAAAAAGCCAAATGGCAGATCCCCTTGTAAGTGGAGGCGATGATGACCCTCCCGAAAGGAGTTTCTGCAAAACTGTAATTAATAGATAATTCCCGGCCTCCGTTTTTGTACTCGCCGGGTGTCATTCCTTCGATATTCATGAACAGGTCGTGCAGGCGGCTGGTGCCCGTAAGACCTGTCTCAAATGCAGTGTCAGATAAGGTGGCGCGTTTTTCCTTTAGGAGGCTTTTGGCGTAACCTATACTAAGGTATTGCAGAAATTTTTTCGGGCTCACGCCTGCCCAGTCGGTGAACATTTTTTGGAAATAAAAAGGACTCAGGTTCACAGCGGTGGCCACATCCTCCAGTGAAGGCTGTTCTTTAAAATTGAGCCGCAGGAAGTCTATTGCCTTTTCTATCCTCTGATAATTGTTTATATTTTCCATTTCTGTAAAATTATCCAAACCACCTTTTCCGGCAAACCCGATTCTTGCTCTGCGCAGGAATTGCTTATGATATTATCAAAATTGACCTGAATTTATGCTGACATACGCAAAACGATCATCTGCTATCTTTGCCAAATTATGGGTTGATGATGGAAAAGTATTTTTAATGTGCGCTTAACCCGCTTAAAAAATTGCTGTACCAGTGGCCCGAAGATTTTACTATTCTTTTTTGTGTGCTGAAATTTACATGCACCAGCCCAAATACCGGATGATATCCTTCCGCCCATTCGAAGTTATCAGTGAATGTCCATACAAAATATCCATTTACATTTATTCCTTCATTGCGTGCTCTTAATACCTGCTGCAGATAATCCTGAAGATATTGTTTTCTTTTGGTATCAATAATCAATCCATCCTGCAATTCATCCGGAAAAGCAGAGCCATTTTCCGTTACAATAATTTCCCTGATGTTTTCGTATTGGGAAAATTGCAGGAGCATCTTGTATATGCTTTCCGGATATATTTCCCAGTTCATCAACGTTCTCTCCACATTCCTCAGGCTGGCTTTTACTATTCTGGCATGTAATAAGGGAGTGAAATAAGAGTGTGCCACTACTTCCCTGGTATAATTCTGGATGCCTATAAAATCCATATCGAATGATAACAATTCTTCGTCGCCGTTCTTTATAAAAGGTTCCAGTCTTTGCAGCACTTTAAGGTCCTTTACAGGGTATCCAAGGCCCAGCAATGGTTCAACAAAAACCCTGTTCAACAACGTATTGATTCTGCCTGCAGCCAGAATATCTTGTTCATCACCAGTCAGCGGATCTACATGTGAACAGGAAAAGGTGGTGCCAATTTTCGCTTTTGAATCTATCGAACGTATTATTCTTCCTCCTGAGGCCTGGCATAGTGCAGCGTGATGCACCGCTGCCAGAAATGAATTTAATCCCTTTTTTCCGGGCGCATGGACTCCCAGGAAATATCCGGCACCTGTGAACACCATTGGTTCGTTCATAACCATCCAGTGCTTTACGCGATCACCAAAGGTTCTTACACAGAAATCAACATATTGTGTAAACCAGTTGACCATTTCCCTGTTTGCCCAACCGCCTTTTTTTTCCAGTTCAAGTGGAAGGTCCCAATGGTACAGCGTGATCCAGGGCTCGATCTCCAGCTCGAGGCAAAAATCAATTACCCTGCTGTAGAAATCAACGCCGGCTTTATTTGCCGCACCTGTTCCATTGGGAAAGATCCTGCTCCATGAAATGGAAAACCGGTAATTGCGGATATGCATCGCGCGCATCAGCGCCAGGTCCTGCGGATAGTTGTGATAGAAATCGGAGCTCACATTAGCATGGGCATTATTAAGGATATTGCCTTTTTTTCCTACAAAATCATCCCAGATAGAAATTCCTTTTCCATTTTTTAAGTGCGCTCCTTCTATCTGGTAAGCGGCGGTAGATACGCCCCAGGCGAAGTCTTTTCCAAAATCATCCTTTTTCAATTCCATCGTTTTCGATCATGAGTTGTTATGGCTGAACAGAAAACACTTTCACCATGTTAAGATATTTCTGCAGGATATCATCAATAATCCGTTCGGTGCAGTCAGGATAATCAACGGAAATTCTCTCGTCAGACTGCAACCAGTCTTTTAATACGTCAATATGTTTACTCTTTAAACTTTTCATCACCGGAACTCCCATTTCTTTTAACGCAGCGGCATTGCAATGTTGTTCGAACTGACTTTTCATTGGTATAACCAGTAATTTTTTACCCAGGTACAATGCTTCCGCCGGTGTTTCGAATCCTGCTCCGCATAAAATCCCTTCGGCGGATGCCATGCTGTTTACAAATTCATTATTATTAATGGGAAACACATCAATATTATCAATACCTATCCTGTGCTTAAAATGTTTTGAAAATACTTCCCATTTAATTCCTTTGCACTGTCCCAGTATTTTAATTATCCTCCTGTCATTGTATGCGGGAAGATAGACAGTATAATGACCTTTATTTCCAACTGCCGCTTCACGCACCTGTTGTCTGATTACGGGTGTAAAAATATTTTCACTATATTGTTTAAAGTGAAACCCATAGCTCACTGATGCAGGAGCATATGCTTTTAAAATGTACTTACCGACAGGATCGATGTGCCTTGCACGAGGAGCATTTTTATTGAGAACCGCGGCCTGATGGCTCAATGCAATGCAGGGTTTGTTTTTTAAATAACAAGCCCAGGAAGCGACGGGCTCAAAATCACTGATCACCAGGTCATACTCATCCACTGGCAGACCCTTTATTTCTTTTAATAATTTCCTTAAACGACTTTTTCTGAAAGTTTCCAACAGATCTACCCCACCTTTCTTTCCAAAAACAAAGCTCAGTCCCTTAAACCGGTATTTAACAGGGAAAGGAAGTTCTACATCCGCCTCGGTGCCGCTTACCAGTACATCCACTGCTGCTTTCTTCTGCAGGATGGGTATAATATCCATGGCCCTGCAAATATGTCCGTTACCTGTGCCCTGCACGGCATATAATATTTTCATCATGGTTTCATCATCCTGAATTCGTTCAGCAAATTATCGAACAGCTGATTGTTGGAAAGATCTGCTTCTTCTTCCGCCACATTCAATATCATGTCAAGTAATCCATCTTCGGCGAATTTATAAATGCTCCATTCGCCGTTAAAATATTCAAGCGCTGTAAGGTTCTCTATCCAGTCGCCTGAATTAAGGTATTTAATTGATCCGTATTCGTTGGTGATATCTCTTATTTCCGGCTGATGAATGTGTCCGCAAACCACATAATCGTAGTTATTACTTATACCGATGTCTGCGCTGGTCTGCTCAAAATTATTTACGAATTTGACGGCAGACTTTACGCTGTTCTTTATTTTTTTGGAAAGAGATATTTTTCCTTTTCTGAATATTTTTTCTGATGTAAAATTCACCAGCCTGTTCAGTATAATAAGGAGGTCGTAACCGATCGCCCCGAGTTTTGCGAGCCATTTGGAATGCTGCATCGTCACATCAAAGATATCTCCGTGAAATATCCATGCTTTTTTATTGTCATCCAGACCAAGTACCAGCTTATTGACTATGCTGAAAGAGCCCATTTTAAAGCCGGCAAAGCGCCGTAGCATTTCATCATGGTTGCCGGTAATGTAATATGTTTTTTTTCCTTTGCTTACCCAGTTCATCAGGTGCCTTACCACTTTCATGTGACTCCTTGGCCAGTATCTTTTACTGAACTGCCAGATGTCGATAATGTCGCCATTTAAAATAATGATTTTAGGATTTATGCCCCGCAGGTAGTGAAGGAGTTCTTTGGCGTGACAGCCGTAAGTGCCCAGATGCACGTCAGAGATCACCAGCACATCGACTTTGCGTTTTTTGCTTTTTATCGATTTATTACCCTTAACGGTATTCTCCATATTTAAAGATGGCTTTTATATATGAATAAATCATTAACTGAACATGAACTGTATGTTAAGTTGCGTTAATTTGCAGCTCTGAATCTATTGCCATGATGATAAAAGACCTGTTCCACGAATTGTACCATGGAGAACCGTTGCTGGTGCGGTCTCCTGGCCGCATTAACCTGATCGGCGAACACACCGATTACAATGAAGGTTTTGTGCTTCCCGCGGCGATCGATAAATATGTGAATGTGGCTGTTTCCAAACGGCCGGATGACCTGGTTTCCATGTATGCCATGCAATTCGGCGAGAAGATGGAAGTCCGCGTTACCGATATCAAGCCCATACCGGACAGCTGGACCAATTATATTCTGGGGGTGGTGGACCAGCTTATTAAAAGGGGTCATGCCATAGGAGGATTCAATATGGTGGTGGATGGCAATGTGCCCACGGGAGCAGGACTGTCATCATCAGCCGCAATTGAATGCGCCGCTTGTTATGCGTTAAAAGAATTGTTCAATATAGAACTTACAAAGTTTGACATTGCCCTGATCAGCCAGAAGGCCGAACACACTTATCCGGGTGTTCAGTGTGGCATCATGGATCAGTTTGCCAGCGTATTCGGACAGAAAGATAAGGCGCTGAAACTCGACTGCCGGACGCTGGAATATGTGGAGGTGCCCCTGCATCTTCAGGGCTATAAGATCGTGCTGATGAATACCAACGTAAAGCATTCACTGGCGTCCACTGCATATAACAAACGCAGGGAAGAATGCGCCGAAGGAGTTGCCCTGGTACAAAAACATATCTATGGTGTCAGCTCCTTAAGGGATGTGACGGTGGATATGCTGGAAAAATATGTGCAGGATCCGCTGATACTGCAAAGATGCCGGTATGTGGTTGAAGAAAACGCACGTGTTAATCTGGCGGTTCAACAGCTGCAACGGGGAAATATTACGGGGCTTGGTGAGCAGATGTACCGCAGCCATACTGGTCTGAGCCAGGAATACGAAGTAAGCTGTAAGGAGCTGGATTACCTCGTCGATGCAGTGAAAAATAATCCTCTGGTGGCCGGGGCGAGAATGATGGGAGGAGGCTTTGGCGGATGTACCATAAATATTATAAGAGAAGAAGCGATAGATGAACTGGTGCACTACCTTAGTGAAAATTATCAAAAGGACATGGGCAAGCCATTGACTGCCTATATTGCCGTTACCTCCCATGGAACTGAAATCATCACCGAAAATACGATCGTATGAAAAAGCTATTCGTCACTATCTCCATCATTGCTTTCCTGAACGCCTGCCGTGATACTCCGAAAGAAAACGCTGCGTCATCAACCATGGCATCACCAGTTCCGTCAGCGACAAAAAATATTTTTACTATCGGTAATAAAAATAATGTCAGGGCCGTCTTTACTACGGAAGGAGCAAGGCTCATGAGCTTGTTTGTTCCCGATAAAAATGGTGGTCTTACTAATGTGGTCATTGGATTTGACAGCGCTGCTGCGTATGCAAGATCCACGGAACCTTACTTTGGCGCCACCATCGGCAGGTATGGTAACAGGATCAATAAGGGAAAGTTCACACTGGAAGGTAAATCCTACCAGATCACTGTCAACAATGGGCAGAATATGCTGCACGGTGGTAAGAACGGTTTTCAATATAAGCTTTGGAATGCGGTAATACCCGATGAGCACACTATTGAATTTACATACACTTCCAAAGATGGGGAAGAAGGCTTTCCGGGAAACCTGGAAGTGAAAGTAGTGTACAGCCTTACCGACAGCAATGAATTAAAAATCGAGTATACCGCTTCAACCGATAAGCCAACCGTGGTGAACCTGACCAACCATGCTTTTTTTAATCTTAACGGTGAAGGAAGCGGCACCATACTTGATCATATATTGCAGATCAATGCAGATAAATATACGCCGGTTGATACATCGCTTATTCCTTCCGGAAAACTGGAAAATGTAAAGAACACGCCGTTTGATTTCATAAAACCTGAAACTATCGGTAAAAGAATAAAGCAGGACAATATCCAGTTAAAAGCCGGGAAAGGATATGATCATAATTTTGTGCTGAATGGCAGCGGAATGAAAAAAGCGGCTACGATCATTGGTGATAAAAGCGGCATTAAGATGGAAATATTCACAGAAGAACCAGGACTACAGTTTTATTCCGGCAACTTTATGCAGAGCAAAAATAAAATGCGAAAAGGTAATGATGATTTCCGGACAGCTGTGGCACTCGAAACCCAACATTTTCCAGATTCCCCCAATCAGCCATCTTTTCCCACAACAGTGTTGAAACCTGGAGAAAAATATCATACTGTTTCTATATATAAATTTTCTGTGGTAAAATAAATTCTTTTCCTTAGAGTTAATAATATACAATTTTTTAGTCGGACAGCTACAGTTATGTATCGTCCCAGCAGATATATTTACAAGTCAGACTAAATTTAACAGAATGAATACAAGGCTAACTATTGCTCTCCTTTCATCAGCGTTCTTTTCTTTATCGGCCTGTAATGAACATGGTAATAATAATCAATCAGTTTCACTAAACGATACCGACACTGCTTACAGTGGTCCAAAATACAATGACCACATCAGGTTTACCAATTCCCGTACTCCTGAGCAGGAAAGACAGGGATTTAAACTGCCTGAAGGATTCGAGATCAGTTTGTATGCGTCGGAGCCTGATATCGGTAAACCCATTAATTTTAATTTCGACGCGAAAGGCAGAATGTGGGTTACCCAGTCTTTTGAATATCCTTTTCCTGCTGTGCCGGGAAAAGGGAGGGACCGTGTCACCATCCTGGAAGATACCGACGGTGATGGTAAGGCCGATAAATTCACTCATTTTGATGATACTTTAAACATTCCTATCGGGATCATGCCTATAGCAGGTGGTGCCGTGGCCTATTCTATTCCCAATGTCATCCGTTTTGATGATGCCAATGACGATGGAAAGCCTGAAACCAGCCGAAAGCTGCTCGGGCCTTTTGAAACCAAAGACACCCACGGAATGGTGAACAATTTTGTCACCGGTTATGATGGATGGATACATGCCTGCCATGGATTTACAAATCATTCCAATGTGGCAGGGGCCGATGGCGATTCCATTCACCTGATCTCCGGAAATACTATTCGGTTCAGGCCCGATGGCAGCCGTGTAGAGCATGAAACCGCCGGCAGGATCAATCCTTTCGGACTGGTGTATGATGAGCTGGGCTATCTGTATTCCACCGACTGTCATACTTCCCCGTTGTACCAGATGATCAGGGGTGGCGATTATTCACAGTGGGGTAAGGATGAAGGCATGGGCTTCGCTCCCGACATGAAGCCTTTTGACAATGAAGCCACCGCACTTGCGGGCCTGGCTTATTATGCAGATGTCAAGTTTCCAGAAAAATACCGGAAGAGCCTTTACATCGGTGATGTGGTTACCTCAAGAGTATACCGCAATACTTTTGTGTTCAAAGGATCGAGCCCGGTAGGCAAAAAAGAAGAAGATTTTATCGAGAGCCTGGACCCATGGTTCAGGCCGGTGGCAGTGCAGATGGGGCCTGATGGCGCTATTTATATCGCAGATTTCTATAACAGCATTATCGGTCATTATGAAGTTCCGCTGGATCATCCTAAAAGAGATAAGATACGTGGCAGGATCTGGCGGGTGACATACAAAGGTTTAGCAGATAAAAAAAAGGACTGGACAAAGGCAGGCATAGACGAATTATTCAGGGCGCTCGATGCGGATAATCTTCGGGTAAGAATGACAGCGGGCGATCAGCTGGTAGACAGGATCGGCACTCAGGCAATCAACCCTATTAAAGCCCTGGTCAGTAAAAAAGACGTAACCCAGACAGAATATGTTCAGGGGTTATGGGCGCTGCAGCGTCTTGGCGCATTGACGGAAGATATCGCAACGAAAGCGGCCACCAGTGCGGACCCTGTCGTGAGGCTTCACGCGTTGCGTGCACTTGCTGAACAAAAAGACACCTCGGATACAATCTTTCCTTTAATCCTAAATGCATTGCAGGACCAGAGTCCGCATGTCCGGCGGGCAGCGGTAGAGCTAATGGGAAGGTATCCCAATATAAAAACGGTGGAAACCCTTATTGCTTTCAGGAAAAAAATTGCCACTGAAGACACTCATTTAATCTATACCACCAAACTGGCGCTCCGGAATTTGTTAAGGCATGAATTTCTGATGAAAGATGCGGCATCTTTAAAATGGACAAGTGAAGACGCTTCTGTTTTATCAACTGTGCTTGCGGGAGTGGAGATGCCGGCATCGGGAATATTCCTGTATAATTACGTTAAGAACCAGGAGGCAGATAAAAAAGAAATTCCAAAATCATTCAAACATATCATCCGCTTTGTTCCCGCGCCACAGATAGGTGAAGTAATTGCACTGGCGATGGATAAGTCTAAAAGTAATCCTGAGACGGAGTTTCAAATATTTAAAAATCTGCAGCAGGGGCTCGAAAGAAGAGCGGCCATAGAAACTCCAAAATTTAAAGAATGGGGAAAGCGTATAGTGGTAAAGCTGATGAGCAAGGAGAGTAGTGTGAAGGGAACAGATAAACAGGAAATCATCGATGAACAAAAATTTGCCGTTGATCTCGCAGGTAAATACAAGATAGCTTCATTGGCTCCGGGAATTGCCATGCTGTTCGCAGATACAGCTACACGGGACTATGTGCGTACCTCGGCATTGCGTTCCTTATTAATGATTGATCCGGAAAAAAATGCAGCTATTGCCGGAAAGGTTTTAGAGAGTCCTGGGACAACAAGTGATTTCAAAAGATCCATGGTAAATGTGATGTCGGAGTTTCCCGGAAGGTCGGTAAGTATTATACTGGCGCAGGTAAAGAATGCACCTCCGGACCTGCAGGTGTTTATCGTAATGGCGCTGGCCAGTTCTCATTCGGGCAAGAACTTGCTTTTTGAAAAAGTGAAGCGAGGAGAAATATTCGCGCGTAACCTGGCCGAACCAAAAGTTGAAGAACGGATGTTGTTTAATATTTCGCCTGCACAAAAGGCTATATACAAATCATTGATTGCTAATGTGGGGGAAATAGATAAAGAGAAACAAACACTTATCAACGGCAGAATAGCTGATTTCAATAACCTTAATCCCAAGCCTTCACCGGATCAGGGGCATATTATTTTTTCTAAAAATTGTACTCCCTGTCATAACATTAAAGGCGAAGGCGGACATATCGGACCACAACTGGACGGGGTGGGAAAATGGGGCGTAACTTCACTAACTGAAAAGATCCTCGATCCTAACAGGAATGTTTCTGAAAATTTCAGGAACTATACCCTGAAGATGAAAGATGGTAAGGTATTGTCTGGATTGTACAGGCGTGATGAAGGATCTGTTATCGTGTTTGCAGATGTCAGGGGACAGGAATTTGCTGTGCCGAAAAAGGATATTGCGGAAAAGATGGCATCAAAATATACACTGATGCCTGACCAGTTCAGAAATACAATCCCGCAAAATGATTTTAACGCCTTGATAGCCTTCCTGCTGACACAAAAAAATTAATGCCCACACGGATAATGTAGTAGCATGTAATATATAGTAGCCAATGCCCATAGGATCGTTTAAGCTAACCTTATTTCTATTTCTCCTGCACCACAACAGCATGCAGGCACAACAAACTGTTACTCCCTGTAATGCTGTTGTTTTTAACGGTCGGGAATACGCCAGGTATTCATTCTATGTCAATAGCGGCCATGCCTATTTTATGACTGATACACTCTATAGAGGTTCGGTCATGTATGATGGGGTGGCATGCGACAATGTGAGATTGCTGTATGACGAAGTCGCCGACCAGTTAATTACGAATGATATTACAAACATTCATCTTGTACAACTGGTAAAGCAGAAGGTAGATTCCTTTTCTATCGGTGACCACAGATTTATCCATATCAGGAAAGACAAAGAGGTCCCTGATCAACCGGAAACAGGATACTATGAAGTAATTCATGATCGGAAAATACGGGTCCTGAAGAAGGAAAAAAAGCAAATGCGGCAAAATATATCGCTGAGCACGGGTCCTGAGCGTAGTTTTCAAACCGAGTATATATATTACATTAAATATAAGAATAAGCATTATAAAGTGAACAGTCAAAAATCATTGCTGTCAGTTTTTGGGGAGAGTAAAAAACAATTGCGGCAATTTATAAGCCAAAATAATCTCAGTTACATCAAGTCTTCGGATGAGTTTATCGCCCGTTCCATCGCCTTTGCTGAAACCTTAACGCCATGATAAAATATATCCTGGTATTTGTTGTTGTGCTTATCCAGCACGGAGTATATGCCCAAGAACCGTACAAGGAAAGAGTTTCAGGGGTATATAGCAATTCGGGCATTGTTGATTTCGTTTTATCGGTTGAAAAGCAAACCGGTTTTTATTTTTATTACAATATCAGCGAAGTAGACAGTCTGTCGGTTAATGTATCGGTTAATAATGAACCGCTGACGGAGGTGTTAAAGAAAGTTTTTAATGGCACGGGTATTAATTATTTTATTGATGCGCACAGGAATATATTTCTGATTAAAGAGAAAATTATATATGGGGAATCTTCTTTTCAAACGGGAGATTCGATTGTTAAAGATGATGTAAAGCAGCCCACCGTTGTTACTGAAAAAGTACAACGCGCAACGCTGGAAAATAAATTGTATGAAATAGGGATCCGGGGTAGTATAAATCCGGGAGGGAAAGTAACGGTGGCAGGGTATGTGCGCGATTCTAAAAATAGTGAGCCGGTTACAGGTGCATCAATTCAGATTGAAAAATTACAAACAGGTGTCACCACTGACGAATACGGATTTTATTCTATCACGCTGCCAACTGGCAGGTATGTATTGAATATTCAGAGCATTGGAATGCTTGATGCCCGCCGGCAGGTAATCATTCATGCTGATGGCAAAATGGATATTGAAATGAAGAGTCAGGTATCCATGTTAAGAAATGTAATTGTGTCTGCCCAAAAAGTCAGTAATGTAAAAGGTACCCAGATGGGTGTGCAGAAGATAGATATTCAGATGATCAAACAGGTGCCTGTTGTATTTGGAGAAGTGGATGTGTTACGGGTGGTTATGTCGCTTCCCGGAGTAAAAACAGTTGGAGAAGCCAGTACGGGATTGAATGTTCGGGGTGGTTCAGCCGATCAGAATCTTATTCTTTTCAATGATGCAACGATTTATAATCCTTCGCATTTCTTTGGAATGTTTTCGGCCTTTAATCCTGATGTTATAAAAGATGTGGTATTATTTAAAAGCAGTATTCCCCCACGGTATGGAGGGAGACTTTCTTCTGTTCTGGACATCAGCAGCAGGGAGGGTAATAAGAAAAATATTTCAGGATCCGCAGGCATCGGCCCTCTCACCAGCAGAGTTACGATTGAAGGTCCGCTGGATAAAGGAAGGACATCTTTTATTGTCGGTGCCCGTACAACTTACGCCAGTTGGCTTCTTAAACTGTTGCCGGACCAGTATAAAGACAGTAGGGCCGGATTTTATGATCTGAATCTTAATATCAATCATGACATCAATAAAAATAACTCACTTTACCTTACGGGCTACATCAGCAAAGATCATTTTAACCTCAACAATGATACGGCATATCATTATGGCAATAAAAATGCATCCCTGAAATGGAAACATATTTTCAATAATAAACTTAACGGATTGTTCATTGCCGGTGCAGACCGTTATGATTATGATATTTCCAGCGAAAAAAATCCCGTAAATGCCTATAAACTGTCCTTCAACATAAACCAGGCCTATTTAAAGGCTCACTTTAATTACTACCTGAGTACCAGTCATACACTCGATTTCGGTTTCAATTCAATTCAGTATAAAGTAAATCCCGGTATGCTGTCGCCGGAAGGTAAAAGATCGCTCGTAGTGCCAGACACCGTGCGCACGGACCACGCCGTTGAATCTGCTATATACCTGAACGACAAATACAATATTTCTTCCGGTATTTCTCTTGAGGCCGGGATAAGGTTTTCGGTATTTAATTATATGGGGCCAGGGGAAATCAATGAATATGCTCCCGGTCCGAAATCAGAAGAAACCATCACCAATACGGTATCTTATCAGAGGGGAAAGATCATCAAAACATATGGTGGTCCTGAATACCGTGCTTCGCTCAGATATGCGCTCTCGGAAAACACCTCCCTGAAAGCAGGGTTCAATACGCAGCGCCAGTATATCCATATGCTGTCCAACACTGCCGCGATGGCACCTACGGATACCTGGAAACTCAGCGATCCTAATATTAAACCACAGTTTGGCAGCCAGGTGTCCCTGGGGTTGTATAAAAACTTTAAGTCAAATACTATAGAAACCTCTTTCGAAATTTATTATAAAAATATCAGGGACTATCTGGATTATAAAAGCGGGGCAAGTCTGATCATGAACCATCATATCGAAACTGATGTGATCAATACAAGAGGGAGGGCCTATGGTGCTGAGATCCTAATAAAAAAATTAAGTGGCAAACTGAACGGATGGATCAGTTATACCTATTCAAGAGTGGAGTTAAAGCAGGATGATCCCCATGCGGGGGAGGTAGTAAACAGGGGCGAATATTATCCATCTAATTATGACAAACCCCATGATGTGACGATGATTGCAAATTATCGGGTCAATCATCGCTTCAGCGTTTCCGTCAACACCACCTACAGCACGGGACGGCCAATTACCATTCCTGTAGGACGTTATTATTATTCAAGCTCTTACAGAACCTTATTTGCCGACAGGAATGCACACCGTATACCTGATTATTTCAGAGCGGATGTGTCCATGAACATCGAGGGAAATCACAAGGTGAAGCAGAAGATACATGATTCTTATACTATCGGTGTTTACAATATGACCGGAAGAAAAAATCCATATTCAATATATTATGTCTCAGAAAACGGTGCAATTAATGGATATAAGTTATCAATTTTCGGAAGTGCCATTCCCTTTATCACCCTTAATATCAGGTTTTAATGAGAAAAATATTTATTTTTTTACTGGTACTGATGATGGTGCACTGCAGGGAGCGATATGATGTACCTTTTCCTTCACCGGCTACAGGATACCTGGTTGTAGAGGGATTCATAAACCCCGCCGGATCTACAGTGATTAAACTTAGCCGGTCCACAAAACTGGCTGACCGGGGCATAGTTCAGGAAACAGGATCGGTTTTACAGGTACAGGGAGAAGATAATTCATTGTTTCCTTTATCGGAAAGCGCTGGTGGCACCTATAATACTGCCGATCTGCAGTTAAATCCCGCCATTCGGTACAGGCTGCATATTTTAACGTCCACCAACAAAGAATATGCTTCTTCTTATAAACTTCCTCTTATTACTCCTCTCATAGACAGTATTACCTGGTTAAGGCAAAATGGGGGCCTGGATATATTCGTAAATGCACACGACGCCAACAATAACATCCAGTATTATAAGTGGGACTACGATGAATCCTGGGAATTTCATTCAAAATACCACAGTAATACTATTTTTCAAACCCATAGCACTGATAATGTAATCGATCAGGTTATTGCAGTGCTGTATGATTCAGGAAAAAATAATGAATCCATTTATAAGTGCTGGCAGTTTAGAAAATCTTC
>Ga0123337_10000944_pt1 | contig 41699 bp, 61 predicted proteins | sample frozenSSSSmetaG_FD_89792 | JGI IMG/M metagenome (GOLD analysis project Ga0123337, IMG submission 89792) | Glacier valley bacterial and archeal communities from Borup Fiord, Nunavut, Canada, to study Microbial Dark Matter (Phase II) -... | ecosystem: Environmental > Aquatic > Freshwater > Ice >... | reverse complement strand
GGATCTTGGTCTCGTTGGTGTCTCGTGCGAGAGCCGCGGAGCGGACACGCGGCGATTCGGAGACCATTGTGCTGTCTATCTTGCAATTGAATGTGGGACTGCGTCGAAGTATGGACCTCGTCCCGGAATTTGTGACGCAGACGGCGACCGGCGGAATGATAGTCCGGAAAAGAGCAAACAGGGCAAATGCGAGGGGATTATGACGGCAATAGTGGATCGGCCTCTGCTTCCAAAGCCCGAACGATCTGATACCCGGCCGTTACGAGTCGTACGACGGGCTGTTTTTTCCCCATTGTCTCCCACGCATCGATGAGATAGATGGACAGTGAAGCAAGTTCGGTTATGCAATGAGGCACCACGGCAGTTTACGAGACAAGGAGGCTACGGAGGGCGCCTGGGAGGCGGCGAAGGGCGCCGTGATCGGGTCGATGATAGTATGCATCCTGGCACACGGAGATGAAGATCGCACGGGCTTGGGCTAATCGGCGCAGTGGGGAGTAGGGACTGCGATTGTGACGGCGGGGCTCTGGCGGGTCTCGCCCGTTTATAGGGGATTGACGTTTCAGTTCAAAGTGTACGATCTCTCGTTTCTCAATGGAGGGCGCGAGTTGGGCGAAGTAAGAGGAGAGTGCTGATGCGGGGAGTAGGTTCATACAGATGTCGGGCATGATCGTGGGAGGCTGCCTCGAGGCAGATAACAGGTTGAGAGAATATGAAGCGAAAGTTAGAGTGAGGAAGAAGTTGGGTATGGACCAGGTGGCTTGGGAGCACTATGAGAAGGAGTTTTACGAGATGAAGGCGCGAGAGGCGCGAGAGGCAGAAGAAGGAAAATAAATCCTCAATCAGGTTGAGAAAAGAATCGACATGCACGACAGCGTGTACGATAGTGGTGGAAAGCTCATGAGCCGCTAAGATCGATTCATATCAAGGTGTGTGCCAACGCAACGGCTATGTACCCTTACGCCAATCCATCTCTTTTCCCAGAACGCCAACGCAATGCTTTCATATCATCATTCACTCCTCATGACTTCGTCTCAAACTTCTTCGGATCCATGTTCAGCTTCGTCAGCCGTGCGACACACCCATTCAATTGAAGCAGACTCTGCACGCCCTCCAAGATCTTCATATGCGTGAATCCGATCTCCTTGATAAACTCGAGCTTCGAATGTTCGCTCAGCGTCGGGATCGTCTTCGTGACTCTAAACATCGTGCTTATAATATCGTGGCTTGAATATCCGAGGTCCCAGAGCTCTCGCAAAGATTCGAGGGCTGCGTCCACTTTTCCTTCGTAGCATGATTTGAGCATTGCTTGCACCTTGATGGGATGCGGCGAGTCGACGACTTTGAAGACGTTATCGCCGGAGACGAAACCGAACCCGGCGAACGTAGATTGCAGGTTATTGATCGCCTGCCTCATATCACCCTCTGCACTGAACACTAACGCCGCCAATCCATCATCGCTGTATTCCACCTTCTCGGCCTCGATGATCTTTAACAAGCGCTTGACAATCTGCGCATCCGTTAACCGCGCAAACCGCAAAATGGCGCAACGCGATTGCAGCGGCTCGATGATCTTATTGGACTGGTTGCAGGCGAAGGCGAAGCGGGTGGTGGAGGAGTAGATCTCCATCGTGCGACGGAGCGCCTGCTGTGCTCCGGATGTCATACTGTCTGCTTCGTCTAGGATCACGAGTTTTTGCCGGCCCTGGGGGAGCGTGACTTTCTTCTGCGCGAAGCCCTTGATGCGGTTGCGGACGACGTCGATGCCGCGCTCGTCGGATGCGTTGAGCTCCAATACTGCTTCTTTGCAGGCGTCACCTAGTAACTGCCGCGCAAGACAGAGTATTGATGTTGTCTTGCCGATGCCTGGCATACCGGATATAATCATATGCGGCATATTCCCCTCCTTCGCGATAATCTTGAGACGCTCGATCGTTTCGACGTTGCCTACGACATCGTCCAGGAAGACTGGTCTGTATTTCTCGACCCTGATATGATCAGATCATGACTGCTGGAGAGGAGAATGTGGAAAGCATACCATGGCAGCTCATAGTTCGTGACCCCGTTCGCCTTGGCTGTCAAGGCCTTCTTCGCTGCGGCAGTTGAGGATTCACCGTTCTCCTCGCGAGCTTTCGGCGCCATGGTTATAAGGCACTATAAATCCCCAGTAGGCTTGATTCTCGATTATTTCAACAGTGATATTGACGTGTTGACCGAGATTTGTGGTTCAATATTTGGTGGGGCAGAATTTCCAATGCGCCTGGAATTGAGCGATCGTGAGGGTGAGGTGAGGTTGACGCGACGCGAAGCGCGTTTCGCTGGGGTCTGACTTTAAGTGGTTCAACCATCACGTGATATATATGACAGGAGACGCAAGAAACTCCTTGTTTCGTCTTGTTGTTAGGAGATTTGAAGATCTTATGCTCAATTGTTCAGTTTGTCATTTATTGTTTCAGTGATTTTGTAATTTATTAGTGTCATATTGTTAAGAGGACCCTTTGCACGTGAGATGCTTGGGCCGGAGTCAGTTTGAGTCAAGTTGAGTATTCTACGAACACCAAGACAACGGAGATGAGATGCCACTACACACAGATCCCAGATCCCACGCGCTTCATTCCAAGTCCTCGTGCATTTCTTACCATGCATCACTTACGATACTTACGATACTTACGGGTCATCTCTACCGATCTTTGCCAGTCGCCCGCCCTTCGACGGACGAAAACGAAAATGACGAGCTTTTAGCACGGCAGATGCGGTACAAGGCAGGGGACACTAACATGAAATTCTGCAATGAAACGACTGGGCCGCGTCACCAAGTCTACTTCGGATCTCACGTGCACGATGGTGATTCCAAGAGATCAGCTTATTTATTTCTGTTTGTATTTCTGTTTATATTTCTGTTTATCTTTCTGTTTATATTTCTGTTTATCTTTCCATTTCTCTTTCCTTCTTCTATCGATACTGTTTTGATTCAGGACTTTCCTGTTGTGGTTTTCCTCGCCGGCCTCTCTCTCATGTATGAGTCGAGCAGTGCACGATTTCCCCCGTAAGCGGAAATCATATTACGCGGCGTCGTGGCAATTGACGCTAGCCCATTGGCATTTGTGGTTCTGTGGTTCTGTCTTCGTCGTTCCCTTTCGCTTTCCTGTCTTTCAATTGATCTGCTATGTATCCTATACTCAGCTCTATCACATGACATGACATCTTCAAGATTGTCTTGTCTCGTGTGTCAGGAGTAGCTGTGGCCTCACTGAGACACTGAGACACTGAGACAAGACATTGAGACACTGAGACACTGGGACACAGGGACACAGGGACACTGGGACACTGGGACTGGGACTGGGACAAACTTGCAAGTCAGCATCAGTTACGAAGCGCCACACGCCACGCCCACACGCGACACGCCACACACGCGATTGTCCGCATTTCCTAACTTTCAGCCTTGCAACTTGCCCTTATAGCGGCAGTTCGTTCTAGTGGCTCAAATCGTCTCACGCATCACTCGTGGCGGGGGAAAACCCTTGCTCCACATTTATGCACCCCTAAATACCTAGTGCCAACATATGTACCTTCCTACATACATACATACATACACACTACATATCTAGGTACCTAGGTACCTAGATAGGTACTCTGTACAAAATCGCACTCTTCCTCCGCTATCCGCCACTGTTAGTCTGCCGTTCTGTACCATGGCCGCTCATCGTCAGCTTTGGCTCAAAATAGTTAAATAACATAGATCCTGTTAGTGTGATCATGCTGCAAAGATTCGACTCGGACACACCAATCATGGTTGTCTTCCTCGATCTCCGATGAAGATGGCGACCCGCAGACCGGTTGCTCCAGCCTCGTGGCTGCCGCGTCACCAGCAACCCGCAATGTAAGTTACTGCTGATACATATATCGACGTCTCTTCTATCCCTTCCATCCCTTCCATCCAAGGAGAATTCATTCATTTGTCCCTGCATTGCTTCTGTGGGATTGCATACTCATCTCCACATCATGAAGTGCACATTCGTGTTAGCCTTGACGGCAGTATTATTATCACCTTTGACGGGAGCCCTCATCTTACGCAAGCGGACTGATCCAAGAGTTCTGAGTCTACCTATACAGCGGCAGGCAATTGCAGAACCATTACTGAGGGATAGGAGTCGGATCAGAGAGAGGGGCACATTACAAGCAACTCTTGATAATGAGGTATGTCCAGTGCCTTGAGCTTGATTCATTCAGTGCTAATATCGTGTTAGCAAACTTTATATCTTGCAAATATCACTCTTGGAACTCCTCAACAATCGTTCCGCGTACACATTGACACCGGCAGCAGTGATCTGTGGGTCAATGCCGTGAATTCAAGTTACTGCTCTTCCAATGATCCCGCGAACGTGAGCAGCTGTAAAAAATCCGGCACTTATGCCGCGAATTCTTCTTCCACCTACCAATACCTTGGAAGCCAGTTCAACATCTCCTACATAGATGGATCTGGCGCAACCGGCGACTATGTAACCGACACCATGACAATCTCGGGCGCCACGATAAAAAACCTCCAATTCGGCGTCGGCTACAACACCACTGCCGACGGGATCCTAGGCATCGGGTACCAAATCAACGAAGTTCAAGTTGGGCGTTTAAAGCAGGCAGCCTACGCCAACGTCCCCGTCGCCCTGGTCGAACAAAGCATCATCTCCTCCGCCGCCTACAGCCTCTGGCTCAACGACCTCTCCGCCTCCACCGGCTCCATCCTTTTCGGGGGCGTCGACACCGCGCGCTTCAGCGGCGTCCTCGCCACGCTCCCCGTCGAGAAATTCAATGGCGTGAACACCGCCTTTTTTATCACGCTCACCGGCCTCTCCCTAGCGGGCACCTCCATCGCTGCGAAGCAAGCCCAGGCCGTCCTCCTCGACAGCGGGTCCTCCCTCACATACCTCCCTAATGCCATGACCTCTGCCATCTACGACTCCGTTGGCGCACAGTACGACTCGACGCAGGGCGCGGCGTTCGTCCCCTGCTCACTCCGCGGCAACACCTCGACCCTGGACTTCACCTTCACGGCACCAACGATCAAGGTCCCTATGGACGAGATGGTGCTAGACCTCACCTCAGCGACAGGCCAGCCCGTCACCTTCGCCAACGGCGTGCAGGCCTGCCTCTTCGGCGTCGTGCCCGCCGGCACGGGCACATCCGTGCTCGGCGACACGTTCCTGCGCAGCGCGTATGTGGTGTATGATTTGCAGAATAACCAGATCAGCATCGCGCAGACGAGGTTCAATGCTACCGGGAGCAGTGTGCAGGAGATTGGCACGGGCACGAGTCCGGTGCCCGGCGCGACGGTGGTCGCCAGTCCGGTCGCTGCGACGGCAGGGGTTGGGACGACGACCGTGGCGGCGGCTAGTGGGACGGCTGCTGCGAAGAATGCGGCGGTCAGGGGGGTGGACGTCTCGATCGCTGCGCTTTTGGCGGCTGGTGCTGTTGCTGTGGTGTTGGGAGCCTGCTAATGGGAGGGTTTTGTGGATTTTGAGCGTGCGATTTAGCGATAGCGGGCATTTGCGGTATCTTACATTGCATGGGTGGCGTCTGGGACATGTTCGTGGGATTATAGCGGGCATCTGGATAGAAGAGTGCATAGGTCCTGAGCATGGCCGGGAGACTCTGCTTTTAGATAGATACCTCGACGGCGAGTCTGGGAGTGGCCAACCAACTGCATGTCTGTCTTTGGGCTGAGATATATATATTGCATCAGTTGAGATATACTATAGTTGAGATATACTATGCAATATTTGGCTCCTCATAACTGCACCAAGTCAGTATGAGTGACTCGTGTTGTAAGATAATTTCTCTGCGAGATCATGCTTGTTTAGAGTCGAGTAAATCTGTGGGAAGGGGATATAAAACGTTGGCTTCCACTGAGGTCTGTCGAAGAGTAAGAGTCCAAGAGATGAGCAAAACTAGGGTCATGGGTTCCGAGCATCCATCTCTCTCTGGCTTGAGAACTCATGGCATGTCTTAGAACCTGCAGATGATGATAGGCGAAGAGGGAAGATATTGCTGTGCAGATACTCCCTCGGAGGCCATTCGTGGATCGAGACAACTATGTCGTCTTCTTCCTCTCTCATTCTCAAAGCCTCAAACGTGCCACTCATCTCCTCAGATCTATCTCTCTGTGTTCATATAGGATCTGTAAACCACTGATCGAAATTCCATCTTCAGTCTCTTTAAATCGAACCTTCGATAGATCTCTCCGAGCTCTCGCTCGCGACGTCGAGTTTCTCGTCCGAACAGCCGGTTCCCTGCCGCAACAGTAACACCCACGCGTCAAGTCCGCAGAGCCATCTCTATTGCTGCCACAGCCGTTCCTGTCATCGGCAACTCCCCCATCGTGCAGATCTCGGCACCTGCACAAAGGCCTCTCTCTCACTATGCTCGGAATCTCAAAATCGCAGTTGGGAAATGCCAGACAGTGCGGCTGATGGGGTCTGTGTCTGCTTCGAATACGCAGAGATCACAGATCCCATTCAGTCTTCCGACTCTTTTGCATTATCAGTAGAGTGGACAGAGGTGGAGACCTGTGCGTTGTTATATAGTAGAAGAGTGTGAATAAAGAAAATATTGAGCAGAGTGACTACTTTATGCCCTGGTAAGGATTTTCTCAGGAGCTCAGTCAAAGATGCTTTCAAACTCATCAGAGAAGGACAGAGATCAGAGCAAGGCGGGGGTTGGAAAGAGATATAAGCTCCCCAACTCTTCCTACTCTGCGTTGGATCATTTCAAAAAACTGCAGTAACTTTGGCATCAGACATATGGAGCAAGACATATGGGGCACTAACCAGGGTATTCTCGTCCTTGACTTCGATCTTTAAATGATCTCGCCAATAATCAAATCTGTGTGGCTTATGAAAAGGTCTTCTCGACGTTACTTCTTGTCATCATCAGCTTACTGCTCTCATTAACGCTTTCTCTGTCAGTAGTGTTTCGTCACCGATCAGTTCAGACAGCACCTTCTACGCTTCTATCTGTCCTTGGACCTTGACTTGCGACATTGATAATGAATTAATGATAATCCGCTTTGCCAATATAAACTCTCTCACAACAGCAAGCCAGCCACGACCCGATTTATAATATCCGCGCAGCCCTCTTTTGATATCACATCTCACGAGTCACTGACAATCCACAAGATTCCACATCTATATATATCCGCGTGCCTACCTTTCCTTCTTCGTTTTTAAGTACAAATTCACATGCGAGCCCAAACACTGTGACCCATGGATGCTCGCTCATCCTCTTCCCTGCCATCCTCATCCGGAAAAGTATTTGGCATACATTCTCCCACATGTCACCCACGCCTTCATCAGCAACTCCCGTCTTCTTAGAAGAACAAACCATCCATCGACGTTAACACCCACACCACTGTCTAAGCAGGGCAATACGAACGACAGATACGGCCATACGGCCTACGGGCCCTCGGTGAAGCTCCACCTAACTGTATCCGCTGCTGTGAGCGCAAGTCTGACCTTAAAACCCATTGTACAGTCTGCAGAGCCTCTCCCTCTCATCATGCTAATCCGCATCAGAAGGTCCTCCTGTCCATGGCGGGTCAGATCGAGGCAAACCAGGAAATAGCGGACCAAAACACCACCACCAACTTTCCAGGCGCTCTCTTGTCCCATCGTCACCGCCACCGCCACGGCTTCTGTTGCTGCTCTGATTCTGTCACTGGCTGTGCTGTGCTGCTGCCGTCACCTGGGCCTGGGCTGTAACAATCTGTGCATGTGCAGCACTTGGACATCTGCCGCATCCTATGTACGCAGCAAGATCCGAGACAGGTATCGAATTTCCCACACGAGTTGTGTTTAATTGCTCGTCCTTTTCCTCCTCATTCCTTGCTCAATTATCTGCATATTCGGTGGTCTTTATATATCTTTCCTGCCAATGTACCAATTACTGAGAGACGGCTTAAGCGCGATCCAGCGCTCTACAACATGTCCATAGACTTACCCACATCCCGATAGCGAAACACAAATCACCACCCCTCCCATCTCGGAGCCGTGAAATCGAACCCCCCTGCATCCCCCTCCCTCCAGGCCCCCACATATCTATCCATCGTCTCCCTCATCTCCTCAAACCTCTCCCCCTCCACCGAGTTCTCACCCTCACGTACAACCCTTTCTACCTCCTCTTCCACAGTCCGCTCCCCCTCAAGAACATCATACCACCCATTCGCCCCCTCCTTCCCCAGCAGCTCCGCCGCCACCGCCGCCACATCCCCCCTAGACACCCTCCCCAGCCCCCTCGTCCTGCCCAACCTCACCCTCCCCGTCGGCGGCTCGTCCGTCAACAACCCCGGCCTCAGAATCACATAACTAAACCTCCCCTCCTCCCCCATCTCCATCCGCTCCCTCGCCCGTCGCTCCTCGCCGAGGAACGTGAGCACCTCGTCCGCCGCCAGCTTCGCCGCCGTGTACTCCGCAATCGCGTCGCCCGCGACCTTCACCGCGGCCGCGTCGTCCGCGCTCCACCACGGCGCCGCGCGCCGGCGCGCCGTCATCGCCGAGATCAGCAGGTACTTGGTGACGGAGGGCGTGCAGGCGATGCTGTGCGCGAAGGCGATCGCCGCGTCGCGGTCGATGGCGTTGGTGCGCGTGGGGCCGCCCTTGCCGCCGGCGCCTGTTCAGGGGGGACACGTATTAGCCTTCTGATTCTCGGAACGCGGTGGCATGTGTGATGTGCGGGGCTGGCTCGAGAGCAGCGCCGCGCAGCGCACAAAGGAGGGAAGGCAGCTCACCGGCAGCCCAGATGACCCAATTGCAGCCCTTGACCCTGCCGAGGATCCTGCTCGCGTCGGCGGGACTCTTGACGTCCTCGAGGTTCTCGACCAGGACGTCCAGTTTGCCGGGCGTCGTGCTCGAAGCGGGGATGCTGAGGCGGGTGTTGAGGATGTCGGGTGTTTGTGCCGCGTCGCGGATCAGCGCCGTGACGGACCAGGAGCGTGCGAGGAGGAGGGGGAGGAGTTGTAGCGCTACTTTGCCGTGGGCGCCTAGGAGGAGGATGTGTGCTGGCATTGTGGAAGGGGGGGTTAAGGGGGAGAGACTCGTGAGGGTATGGGAATTGAGAAGAGGAAGGTTGGAGAGGAGGTTTGAGGTATGAGATAGGATAGCGGAGGGGAGACGCTGTGAGGAGATGGAAAAGGACTTATTCTTGGAGAGCTGCAGGTCAGGAAGTGGCCATGGTTGCTCTCTTTCGTCATCGTTCATTTAGCTCAGGGTTGACGGATGGGGGAGCATCACACCATGTTGGAAGACCAATGGATGTGCAGGTGCTGGTAGAGTATTCTCTCAGCATTCCTTGTCTATGTCTCGATTTCAATATCAATGTCCACATTTATGATCTGGGAACATGCAGATGAATTTGGCCCTATGATTAAAAGATTGCCATATAGAATGTGATTATGTGAGCTGATAGTGTTATCAACTCGTGACCAGAATTGACCAGAACCAAAACTCATATACATCATGTAAAATAGAGCCCAGGTCCAGGGAGGAGAACGGGACGAGGAAAAAGAGTTAGAAGGGAATATTTGAAGGGTACGGGCATGGAGAGACGAGTGCTCCTTCGGTTATATTTGGCTTCGTCACTGTTATACCCAAGGGCGAGGGAGGGAACTGGGCACCACAGGCAAAGAGGAAGATTCCAATGCCGGAGAACCACCGTGTCGAATAGCTGGCAGAATATGCGGGGTAGGATGTATATAAACTCCATTCCAATGCTCAAGCATCTAGCAAGCTCTTTTTTGCATCCAAGATCGCTTGTCGCTTCAAAGTGGGAAATGCTCAGCCTCATCTCTCTCCCTCTCCGTCTTGAAGCACGCCCACCCGCCATTCGCATACTGTACAGCCAGAAATGCATGCAGAAAACAGTTGCAAATTGATGAATCTAGCACGTAACGCCCCGCCTAGCTAGTACAAGACATCCCGTCTACGTCCACCATAGACTAACGCACAAACTCCTCTTCCATACATGAACATGAATCCCTTCCTTCCTTCCTTCCATTGCGCAGCCAGCCAAGCAAGTCCAATTCTCGCCGAATAAAGCAAACCACTCGCTCAGCTACCTATGCACCATCGCTAGCTTTGCCTATTTCCCAAACTGAAAAGCCCCAAAGACGCCGCCGCCACCACCGGGCGTCATAGCGCCAATCCCAGACGAGCTTGTAGTCGGCGCAGGCGTCGACACCATATTGACGTGGTTATTATTCGGCGTGCTCGGCGCTCCATTCGCGTATGTTCCGTTCTGCCCAGGCGTGCCGCTCTCTTGCTGAGTCGCGTTGTAGTGCTGAGGCGTGGTGTTGGAGAAGCCCTGGCCGCCTGCCGATTCAGGGAATCCGAGGCCCCACACCTTGCTCAGGTGCTCATCGCTGATTTCACCGTTGTACAGACGATCACGCATCTGGAAGAAGACCTTGCCAGTGAGCTGGGCGTCGGAGCCGCCTTGGTGGGCGGGACCTATGCGCTTGACTTTGAAGATTTCTGCGAGATTCTCGAGGCTGGATTTTTGTTCGAATTTGGTGAGGAGGTCGAGGGTGGCATTGTCGACAGGGGTGAGCTGTCCGCTGGTGAGTTTCTTGACAGCTTGTTTCATGAGGTACTTGACGTCGTAGATGGAGGGGAAGAATTTCCTCATGAGCATCTCGAACTCGACCTCGTCGTCGGGTAGAGGTCTGCAAATCATGAGCTTTGTGAGGTATCCAAAATCGTAGCCCCCATGGAAGGATATCCATCTGACGTCTTCGTCGCACACCAAGCCGGAACTGATGAGGAGAGCGCCGAAATCGAAGGGATCGATCCCGTCGCGTTCTAATGCTGGAAAGTCGACGCCAGCGGATTGTAATGCGTCAATGGATGCTTGCGAATACATGTCATCTTTGAGGGAAAACCTGAAGTTAAACTGCCAGGTACACGGGAGAGTGGCTACTCCGTTTGCGTATTTTCTTGAGCCCGGCATGTGCATATCTATCCCAGAATCCGAGGACTGAGGCCTTGCTGGCGTTGTCTCGCCCTCTTCTGTGAATAAAGTGATACCCAGTTGTATGAGTTTGAGGAGATCGACATTAGTTCGTAAAGTTTGGTAGTGATAATCGCTCTTCCCTCGAAAAGAGCCCATGGGACGGGCGACTACTCCAGGGAACTCTGTATCCTATGAGATGTTAGCGGACATTCTGTCGCCTGCCACCCGCTACTGACCATGGAGATATATGGGTATCTATCAACAAGCCTCCTCAATGTGTCCATTTCCTCAGCCAAGTTATGTTTCCACACCTCTCGTATCCTGCCCTTAGCCACCCCTCTCCCGCCTTGCTCATTGATCCCATTGTGCGCTGATTGTTGAAGTGCTGCGCCATGGGCAAACGACATCTGTGCAGCATGACTTGCCAGTCCTGTCCCTCCACCGACTCCCATTCCACTGCCTCCTCCCCCGAAGCCTTGTGCCAGGCTCAAAGCATTTCCGTTCACCGCAAAAGGGTTTATGTTGCTATTCGGGTTCATGAAAGCCGGATTGCCACCGAGTGACGGTGGCGGCAACCCCGACGCATGTCCTTGTGTGTGCGAAGGATACTGCGGATAATGCGCCGCCATGGTATTAGGGCCTCCGCCGAATCGCTGCATCGGAGGGCCCATCTCTTTCGTGTGGATTGTGAATCGAGGAAAAGCGCAAATTCTGAGCGGCGGGCATGGGCAAAGCGTGAGGCGCAACCTGGGAAAGTGTGATGTGGAGGTACGAGACGAGTTCCCCGTTCGCTATTCTACCTGGCGTAAATAGGTAATGCTGTTAAGGAGAAATGAAGCTGTCTTTCTCTTGCATGAGGTTGGTGAGGAAGGTTGGGAGGCGCGTGAACCATCGATAGCCGCGTTCGCTTAGTTAGCCAGTTCTGGAGCTGTCAACCTGGAGACTGGGTGAATCCCGCAATAGATTCATGCAAGCATAGCGATTGAGGTTATTCAATCTTTCGCAATGTATCCAACAAGGTATGAGTTGATAGTGCGTTTAACTTGATAGGCGGACAGCTGACAATGCCGTTCTAGTGTCAGAAGAGCGCAGCGCCCAAATCTTACGGGCTTCGACCCAAAGGCTTTCGCAGCCGCCGCCGGAGATTCACGGGGAGATCCATGGGCAAGACGGCAAGTATGACGAGCTCATATGCTGGACCAATCGCTGACTATCTGGCTGTAGTGAGGCATGGAGATACACCGGCCCCTTCAAGAGGTGGACCAGACTTCGGGGCAGTTTCCCAGGTCTGGGAATCGCAACAGTGGCGTTCGCGGCATACTGCACATACGAGCATTTCTTCTTGCAAGAGGACCATCACCAAGAGGGACATGGCGAGGCACATCACTAGGTGGGCTCTGAGTGGAGGGTTATTGTACATATAGGCGGCCCGGTTCAGATGGAATAGAGAAGACATAAGACATAAACGGAGGGTTTTGCATGATTGTGAGATCAGAGCGAAAGGTCATGGGAATGCCGAGCGATTGACACGGATCGAAAATTGGGCAGCGCAGGCCCACGATGACAACAATTGATGTATGAGGCTCTGACGGGAGATATCTACGAGAGGCATCACTCCACAATACACCACGACTCTCTGGCATCTTTGTGCATTAAGGTATCCAAGTCCAAGATGGATCTATTGGATTGGTTCATGCTGTTATTTCTGCTGAGCTATTAAATGCATATGAGCAAACGCTCGCTATAGTACTCCTCCCAATGATCCCAGCAAATCCTGTCTAGCCTGTTCACGAAATGTACACTTTCTGAGCACTGTCAATGGGAAATACTTCTCCAGTAACCAAGTCTTTAACGGTGCCTTTCTCAAGGCCAGCTTTCCGGCTATAGTCTTCCAGTTTTGCCTTGCCATATACCCGAGAATTAGGAAGCAACACTGCATCAGGATCGACATGACTGCTTGTATGGTGAGCATATGGCACATTTCGTGCCAACTCGTTGAGTTCTGTACTGCATATTGGACAGACGGAGCTTGTAATTGAAGATGATGTGGAAGGCGTTGCTGACGAAGCCAGATGTGATGAATGGCAAGACGGCGTCTTGAGTGCGGAGAGCCCAGCTGAAAGTGCAGTATGAAGGAGGGGTATGGCAGGGATAGATAGCAGACTATTGTGAGTCTCAACGAACAACTTCGCAAGATCTTCCCAACGATTCGCGCTGTACAGCCACTGTAATGTTGTTAGCTCTAGAGTATTGAAGAGTGCCAATAAAGGGCGTACCTCATATACTGTAACTCCTCCCCTAGGTGGACAAGCTAATAGTCCCGCAGCTTGATTCACTTCCTGAGGATAGAGGTCTTTTGATGGTAGAAGATATTTCTTGGCATGACTGATGGCCTCCAGCATCTTGCCCTCTTCACGTGTCCTCACTAACTCAACATATTGTTGAAAGCGAAGTAGAAATTCGAGTTTGCTCTGATGGTTATTAGCAATAGTGGACGATATCCAGGAACTGGTTAACTTACGCCCATCCGCCGCAGCTCTTTCTTGTTCTCTGAAGACCAAGCTAGAGCTTCATTGACTCTCCCGCTCCGTAAGCTGTTCCTAATCATGTTCATCTGCACAAACGTATCCGTGTCAACTAGTTGCTCAATTCCCTTTTGCTGCGCCAGAGCTGCAGCACTCTGGCTGTATCCATTCCTGAGAAGGTAATCCACGAGGAGGCGGTCAAGTCTTGTTCGGCTCCAGCGCTCGTACTTTACATCGTCCAAGCTCTGCATCGAATAAAGTTCTCCAAGATGCTTTATCCTGGCTTGAGAGTGCTGTTGCAGCCGCTTCTCTTCATCAGCACAGGCGGTCAACTTCCTCTTCAGACCTCGCATTCGAGAGATCATGGCATCAAGATTCTTAAGGACCTCATCGGGAGATGAGGAGTTGGAGAGAGAGGCATTTGCCGTATCTTTGAGACTATTCCGAACCGCTGTACCATCTCTCTCGACGGAAAGCTGGGCAACTTTGAAGTTCTTGCGAAGGAGCTCGTATGGGAGGCGAAGAAGTGGTTGATCCTGTGCGATGTTAGCCTGGTATTCAAGCTCAGTCGCAGAGATATTTGCATACCAGAATAAGATGCGCATCAGGGTTCAGCTTGGAAGCTGTATGGTCTGGCATTTTGGGGGTATTTGTCTATGCTGGCGGTGTAAGTTTAGAGAATCAGTCTCATCGACAACTGTTCATGACCAATAACCCTGATGGTCTGTCCGAGAGGCCATAAGGTGTGTTATCGCGGAACCCACGCTCCGATTAGATTAGCGATGTTAGATGTTATCACCAGGACAGGAACAAAGCAAGCATGGCCCATGATTCATGAAACGGGAACGGAAGTAACAATGATTGATTGATCTAACAAGCCAGTGCCATTGCTATTGTCATGCCATGATCAATACTGTCTGCATCTAAGCCATAAATATTGTACATTGGATCCTACCTACATAAAAGCAGGTATATAGCCATGGTGTCTGTCTTTGTGCTGGTTGTGATGGTTGTGATGGTTGACTTTCTTGTATGTACCTCACGTCAGAGTAATTGGGATCACATGTTTTGGGCACTGAGAAGCACTGATAGTATCCCGAAGAAGTTAGAACAGCCTTGAGCTCGCCTTCTCGAGAGGCATTGGACCCATTGACCGCCTGTCAACTTCGGCCAATGGCAGCCGTTCTGCCGACACATTGAGATTTCCGGCCTTCCCCCTCACGCTCTCACTCTGTCACGTCAGCCAATCAGGTGCTAGCGGCAACGTCACGAGCTAGCGAGATTTCTCCTCTTTAAAGAGCAGGTGACCCGGCAACACGTGCACTTTCTGTCTTTCCATCATTCCTCTTCCACCACATCACGAGAACACAGCGTCGTCGCCCATCAAAGTCGAATAATTTGATCGAAAACGTCCCAACGAGATCGAGTCGAAGTCTCTTTTACCTCTTACATTCGAATTCTTAAGACTTCTTTTCTCGAACATTCACGTTCTCATCTCATCTCGATACCGTGATCAGAGCTCCTTACTACCGAGTACGACGCGACCCAGCCTGTTCAAGCGATCCGATCAGGTGATATCAACAACAGCAGCAACACAGCAACAACAGCAAGGTGTGTGCGTTCCCTCTCTCTCTTCACCAAACTGTCGCATCCCTAGCTGGACTCAATTTTCACTTGTGTTGGCTGCTCTATCTCTTCTTATGTTCCAATTGCGCGTGTATTTCTGTCGCGCTTTCCAAATGATTGATTGGGTGGTCTCCTCTCGCGCGCGTGTTGTGTCACTTACCACATCTGCTCGCCCGCTCGTCGTTTGATCCTCTTATCTGGGCGTCTGGGGTCTGAGGCCTTGTGACGGCAGACCAGCGTAACGTGACGGGAGGGACGTCTCGGCATTATTATTTCGAGGCTGGTCAAACATACCTGTCTTTCTTTCTTGTTTCCTGTTTGCTTCACTTCAAGCGTGTGTCTGTCTGCATCTGTATGTCTCGGTGCCAGCGCGCCGGCGCGTCAGCGCGAGAGATGGGCATTTGCGCGGGATGAGGGGGATGAGGGGGATGGGGGGGGATGAGTGTCACTGCGCGCGGACAGGATGGATGGGGATACCCTCACCTGTCAGAGCAAGCCTTGTGTCTCCTGTAGCACCCTCGTCTGCATTGACACGTGCGGCCCCGGTAGTTGTCACTGTTACTGTTACTCTCACTCATCACTGCCACTGCCACTTCTAGAAGAAGGGCGGAGACGGCAATGCCCCAACATGGCGATCGCGAGTGTCGTGAACGACATCCATCCATCACTGTTGGCTGGCTGCGTCTCTCCCTTCGGCGTTTCTTCGTCCCTCCAGTGCCCTTGAGGCACGCCATATCAGCACTCTCCTTCGACCGTCCATCTTCCATCTTTCACTCTCCACCTTCCTCCACCTTCAACCTTCAACCTTCCACCTTCCACCTTCCACAGAATCCCACTTGTGCCGATCTGCCAGACACGTCATCTGCCTACGGGCCCAAGTCGGCATGCAGCCCTATTGTTTTCCATACACATACACATACACAGGACACAGACACGGGACACAGACACAGACACAGACACATATGTTCTGCATTTGCTAACCATATGCCAAGTGTTCAGGCATTCTTCAAGAGCGAGCATCCACTCCCACTCCCACACCCGCACCCACACCAAACAAAGCGCAACACAACACAACACACCACAGCACAGCACAGCACATAACGCGCAACGCGCCACAAGCCACCAATGTCCATTGAGATGGCTGATCAGACTGACTTCGACCATTCGGGCCTGCAAGAGGTCGCGAATGCAGTCCGGGATAACTCAGGCGCCGACGAGCTGCTTGGTGGAACTAACCAAAAGAGGAAGCGTGAGCTGTCTGACCAAGACGGATCAGCTGATGCCATGAGGCGCCCGGCTTCCAAGCGTCTGTCTCCGAACATTCAGAAAAATGTAAATGAGGCCAGTGACCCTTCGGCAAACGCCTTCATGGATGCTGAGCACGAAGGTGATGCGGGAGCGATACAAGACTACAGCAACTTGCATGACCAGAGTATCGAGAACCAGAACGGAGCCGCGGATCATGCGAACGCCTCGTCAACCGCTGCAGCTGCACTCGGCATCTACCCTACTATGACCATTCCTCAGCCAACAGGACTCCAGTTTCAGACTCAGAGTTCGGAAGGTGATAACCAGGACTCCTTTATGGATACCAGTCAGCAGAATGAGAGCTATATGGATTCCACGGCTGGCGCGGGTGGAAGAGGTGGTGGACCAAAGCCGGCTGTTGGATCAGAAGAATGGCACAAGGTCCGAAAAGACAATCACAAAGAAGGTATGTTGTCATCATGAATTCTTACCATAAGCCGGACTAATGACTGTTCAGTTGAACGCCGCCGCCGCGAGACCATTAATGAGGGCATCAACGAGTTGGCAAAGATTGTCCCAGGATGTGAGAAGAACAAGGGCTCGATTTTGCAGCGCGCAGTCCAATTCATCACCCAGCTCAAGGAGAATGAAGACCAGAATATCGAGAAATGGACCCTGGAGAAGCTGCTGACCGAGCAAGCCATCGCCGAGCTGAGCGCCAGCAACGACAAGCTGAAGGCCGAATGCGAGCGTGCGTGGCGCGAGGTCGAGACGTGGAAGAAGACATGTCAAAGCGCGGGCCTGGCGCCAAAGAAGGATGATGGGGGCGAAAGCTAGACATCGAAACCGGGCGGCTTGCTGTCGAAACTTGGAGGGAAGGGAGGCGCGGATATCAGGGGGGCTGGAAAAGGTTGATACCCCTGGTTCTTTGAATGGTGGTTGCGTTGCTCTTTGTATCGTCACATTCGTATCTACTCGCTTGTTACATTTCTAAATTTCCTTACCTTTATTTGGGAGGGGAAGCCCTGAAATGGGCTTCTTTGCGGACGGGGTGCTTGGGTTGCTGTAGTAGTAGGGTTCTGCGCGCGTATATGGGGTTAGGGAGGGTTGTTTTCTGGTATCTGATGTGAACAGAGCATCCTTTAGACGGCAGATCATCCTTCTTTGGCCAGATTGCTAAAGCGCCGAAATAGCATCTGAGTTGAGTTGCTTGTGGCATTGAATAGAAGCCATAAAAATGAGTCTTATTCATCCTCTTTTTTTTCTGGTTTCTTTTTTACGTTTATATGCAGTGTTAAAGGACACATTGCTCGATTCGAAAGAGTACAATAAAGTAGGAAATCAAAGTCCGTACGTGAATTTTCTTGTTTGTTAGCATTAGGGAGAAGATGTAGAATTAGAGGTGATGCACCGACGTCTGTAATTAGGAAGCTGAATTCCGAAATGTCGGGCTTCTAATCTAAACTCCGGCGCCATCTCCGTAGGTACGTAGGTACACAGTAGGCATGCCGCATCTGCCAGGTTCGCTCCCCGTCCTGTAAATTATAGTAGTATTGTAATTGAGGCGGTACATATGTCTGTCTGGACAATTTAAACAAAGACTCGAAGAATCAAAAAAATAAACAAAGGATTACAGATCCCCATATCTGTAGGCTGGAGGCTCTCCTGCCTGGAAAGTTCCACCGCTTAGGCCCCCCCATGTTCGCGATTTTGTCGGAGGGCATATTAGGCACTACAGCTGACGTCGGCCCAATCACCGCTCAGAAATGACAAGCGCAGCTTTGTCACCCAGCTTAAGCTCCCAGGCCTGCTAGAAGACTCCATACTCCATTGGGACCGCCGTGTATTATATGTCGGTCTATGCAAATGTCCGCGATTTCGCCATCTCCAAATCTTTTTCACCTCGAGACATGAACTGAGAAGCCTCTCTGGTGTCGACCAAGAGGCCTTTTCACTTGTGAAGCCAAAGCTGGCCATGCAGAGTGAGCGTTCGCTGGCGCAGCAGCACCAGCAGCAGATATTTGCTACGGGCTCGTTCTCGGGCTTTCAGCGCCTGGGGGAACTGGGCCATGGCTATTTGACACAGAGCACAACGGGGCATCAGCCGTTTTGTGGGAATGCGGAGGGATGGGGCCCGTGGAGCCAGCATCGCTATGATTTGACTCCATGCGCATTGGATGCGGTTGTGTCGTCCGTGGCTCTCTATGGCATCCTGTTTGGAGCGGCGGCCATTTGGTATCTGGTGAAGAGGAGAACGGCGCAGGAGGTTAAGAGGGATTTGCATTTTTGGACGAAGCAGGTAGGTTTGCGCTGTCTTCTGCCCTCCTCCTATGGCTCAGGCTGGCGGCGGAATACAAGGCTGGAGTGCATACGGCATTGCCGTTTCTTGCCTTTGGAAAGTGGGCTTCTGGGACACGAGACTGATACATATATCTATGATAGGTTCTTATCGTTGCGATTGCGATTACAGTCTTGTTACAATTGATCATCCAAGTTGTCAGCTACCCCGACGTATGGGCCGGCGATGTCCGCTTCTGGACCAGTGTTTTCACAATCCTCTCCCTGGGCGTCATATTCGAAATCCAGTGGCTCGAGCATACGAGACTGCGAAACCCGAACGGCGTCGTCCTTTTCTACTGGCTCTTCCTCATCATAGCATTCAGCGTCAAACTGCGCTCCTTGATTTCTCAGCACATTTACGAAACATCCTTACCGTACTTCATTGCATTCTGCGTTGGGCTCGGACTTTCGATTGTGGAATTTGCGCTCGAATGGCTTGTGCAAAAGAGGAAGAGCGCTTATGATGCGTTGGGCGACGAGGATGAGTGTCCGGTGGAATATGCGACGGTCTTCTCGATTCTCACATTCAGCTGGATGACGCCTATGATGGCATATGGATACAAGGAGTTTCTGACCGAGGATGACCTTTGGAACCTCGCGAAGAGAGACACGACGAAGGCTACCGGTTCAACGTTCGAGGAGGCATGGGACTATGAGCTAGGACATAAAAAGCATCCGTCGCTTTGGATGGCTATTTTCCGAAGCTTTAGCGGACCCTATTTGCGTGGCTCACTCTTCAAGGTCGTCAGTGATACGCTGGCTTTCATTCAACCTCAGTTACTGAGGCTGCTGATTGTCTATGTCGGCTCCTATAAGACTAAGGATCCTCAGCCAGTTATCACAGGAGTGTCTATTGCTTTGGGTATGTTTGCTGTGTCTGTTGGACAGACTGTGGCTCTTCATCAGTACTTCCAACGTGCTTTTGAGACTGGCATGCGCATCAAAGTGAGTATATATCTGAGTGTCTCTTCTGATAAGAATTTTACTAACTTAATTTTCGACTGCTTTAACTGCCGCCATCTATGGAAAATCACTCAAGCTGTCCAACGAGGGTCGCTCAAGCAAATCGACTGGAGATATCGTCAATTTAATGGCGGTGGATACCCAAAGGTTACAAGATTTGGTAAGATCCGCTTTTGTTTTGGGGTTGTTGGGAGAGTTGGTTGCTGATAATCGAATAGACACAATACGGACAGCAACTGTGGTCCGCCCCATATCAGATAACGCTCTGTATGATATCTCTCTACCGTCTCCTTGGATTTTCTATGTTTGCGGGTGTGGGTGCAATGATTTTTATGATCCCCATCAACGGTGTCGTTGCTCGCCTCATGAAGACATTGCAGAAACGGCAAATGAAGAACAAGGATTCAAGGACAAGACTGATTGCTGAAATCATCAACAATATGAAAAGCATCAAATTGTACGCTTGGGGCTCAGCCTTTATGAACAAGCTCAACTACGTCAGAAATGAGCAAGAACTGAAGACACTCCGCAAAATCGGAGCTGCCCAATCGTTTGCCAATTTCACGTGGTCGACGACCCCATTCCTGGTATCTTGCTCGACGTTCGCCGTCTTTGTTCTCACCTCGGATGAGCCATTGACTATAGAGATTGTCTTTCCAGCTTTGACGCTTTTCAACCTGTTGACATTCCCCCTGGCTATATTGCCCATGGTCATCACATCGATCATTGAAGCCTCAGTTGCTGTTGGACGTCTGACAGCATTTTTCACTGCTGAAGAACTTCAGCCTGATGCTGTCATTGTCATGCCGCCTGCTGAGGAAATCGGCGAAGAGTCCATCCGTATCCGTGATGGAACGTTCAGGTGGGATCGACACGAAAACAGAACTGCACTCCAAGGAATCAATTTCAGTGCTTCCAAGGGCGAGCTTAGCTGTATTGTTGGTAGGGTGGGGTCCGGCAAATCCTCATTCCTGCAATCTATTTTGGGCGATTTGTACAAAGTGACTGGCGAGGTTACTGTCCATGGTTCCATAGCTTATGTCGCTCAACAAGCTTGGGTCATGAATGCCACTGTAAGAGAGAATATCGTCTTTGGCCATCGCTGGGATCCCACATTTTACGACAAAACTGTCAAGGCCTGTGCATTGCTGGAGGATTTTGCGCAACTTCCTGACGGTGATAGTACAGAGGTTGGTGAACGTGGTATTTCCTTGAGTGGAGGTCAAAAGGCTCGTCTCACACTTGCTAGAGCTGTCTATGCAAGAGCTGATATCTACCTCCTTGATGACTGTCTATCAGCGGTTGATCAGCATGTTGGACGCCACCTTATTGATCAAGTTTTTGGACCATCAGGACTCCTGGCAACAAAGACTCGAATCCTTGCAACAAATTCTATCCCTGTCTTGATGGAAGCAGACTTTATCGCGTTATTGAGAGATGGCAACATCATCGAACGTGGAAGTTATGCCCAGCTGATGGCTATGAAAGGTGATATCGCGAATCTCATTAGGAGTGCTAGCTCCCAGGATATGGCAGACAGGGTAGGAAGGGAAGCGGTTGAGAGCGCTGATGACAGCACGAGCGATACCTCAACCGTAGTCGAGCCAAGCGATACTTCAGACGAGCAGCAACACGCCGAAGCAGCCCAAGAGAGGCTTATCACTCTCCAACCACTTCGAACACATCCAAGGCCTGCGTTGCAACCTAAGAAACGGAGCCACAGTGATGCAACGTTGCGTCGCGCAAGCAGCGCCAGCATGAAAGGTCCTAGAGGCAAAATTCGTGACGAGGAAGAGCCTACTCAACGAACAAAGCAAGGCAAGGAGTTCGTGGAGCAGGGCAAGGTGAAATGGGATGTCTACATGGAATATGCGAAGACCAGCAATCTGGGTGCTGTGGCTATCTATCTGATCACTCTCCTTGGAGCACAAACGGCACAAGTTGCTGGAAGCGTTTGGCTCAAGAACTGGGCCGAATATAACAGCAGGACTGGAACTAACGAACACACCGGCATGTATATTGGGATTTACTTTGCTTTTGGTATTGGATCTGCATTGCTTGTTGTTGTTCAGACGTTGATTTTGTGGATCTTCTGTTCGATTGAGGTATGTTTAGATCTTGTTGATTTGAAGACATGCCCCTCCTTATACGATCCTCGAGGATTACAATGTGTATATGCCGTTCCTAGGGTTTGAGACTAACAGATCGGGATTATAGGCATCAAGAAAGCTACATGAGAGAATGGCTCATGCAATCTTCAGATCACCCATGAGCTTCTTCGATACGACTCCCGCTGGAAGAATCTTGAACCGTTTCTCGAGGTTAGTTGGCCACTGTATTTGTGTTACTGAGAACAGAAGCTGATATTCGACGCCTAGTGACATATATCGTGTAGATGAAGTGCTCGCACGAACCTTCAATATGCTCTTTGTAAACGCTGCTCGAGCTGGTTTCACACTCGTAGTCATCTCGTCCGCCGCTCCAGCCTTCATCGCAATGATCATCCCACTTGCTGCAGTCTATCTGTGGATCCAACGCTACTATCTGCGAACTTCTCGAGAGCTCAAGCGCTTAGACAGTGTCACGAGGAGTCCAATCTACGCCCACTTCCAGGAGTCGCTCGGGGGCATATCAACCATCCGAGGCTACCGTCAGCAAAATCGCTTCACTCTCGAAAACGAATGGCGCGTCGACGCCAATCTTAGGGCCTACTTCCCATCCATCAACGCCAACCGCTGGCTCGCCGTACGTCTCGAGTTCATTGGCTCCCTGATTATCCTCGCCGCCGCAACCTTATCCATCATGTCCGTCGCATCGGGCACCGGCCCCTCCGCCGGTCTCGTCGGTCTCGCCATGTCCTACGCACTGCAGATCACGCAGTCACTCAACTGGATCGTGCGCCAAACGGTCGAGGTCGAGACCAACATCGTGTCCGTGGAGCGCGTGCTCGAGTACGCACGCCTACCCAGCGAAGCGCCCGAAGTTATCCACCGTCACCGACCGCCGATTAGCTGGCCGGCACAGGGGGCTGTCAAATTCGACAACTACAGCACTAGATACCGCGAGGGGCTGGATCTGGTGCTCAAGAACGTGAATCTAGACATCAAGCCACATGAGAAGATCGGCGTTGTGGGACGCACGGGCGCCGGGAAGAGCAGTCTCACCCTAGCGCTGTTCCGGATTATCGAGCCTGTAGAGGGCCATATTGATATCGATGCGCTCAATACGAGCACTATCGGACTGCTGGATCTGAGGCGCAGGCTGGCGATTATCCCGCAGGATGCGGCTCTCTTCGAGGGCACGGTGCGTGACAACCTGGATCCGGGGGGTGTGCATGACGATACGGAGTTATGGAGTGTGTTGGGTATGTTCGCTTTTTGCCCTCCTCCCCCATTTGCCCGACTGTGTTTATCAATTTCCCTGATTTCTTGATTTGCCGCACGCTTCCGATAAGCCTAGCGAGAGCTTTTGGCCGATTCGGCGTCGTACGAGGCAAGCGGTGTGATGTGAGTGGTACAGGCTTGCTGACAGACGTTGTAGAACACGCGCGATTGAAAGACCATGTGGCGAGCATGAATGGAGGATTGGAGGCCAAGATTCACGAGGGAGGTAAGCAAATCAGATTTCATTTGTCGTTCGTGCTGGCTCGTGCTACACTCCATAAATCCCGTTCATGGATTCTTCAGCAAGTGGGAGAAATGCCTCACTCCACATGCTACTGGCCATATCCCGACATGGCTGCCCTTGGTGTGCAAGTTCGCAGACTACTTCATATGCATCCCGGCAGTTTCTGGCAGCTCGCTGGCTTTGCCTCATCTATCCTCCCTAACCATCACCCAACCGTTTTTCCTTTGGCTCTCGCGACAATCCAGTACTGACACGACCGCCCCATCTAGGCTCGAACCTCTCGCAAGGCCAGCGCCAACTAATATCCCTAGCGCGCGCGCTGCTGACACCGACGAACATCCTGGTGCTCGACGAGGCGACGGCGGCGGTGGACGTGGAGACGGACGCGCTGCTGCAGGCGACGCTTCGCTCGGCGGAGTTCAGCCAGCGCACGATCATCACGATCGCGCACCGGATCAATACGATTCTGGATAGCGATAGGATCGTGGTGCTGGATGCGGGGATGGTGAAGGAGGTGGGGAGTCCGAGGGAGTTGGTCGCGAAGAAGGGGCTGTTCTGGGAGTTGGTTAGGGAGGCGGGGTTGTTGGAGGGGGTGAAATGAAAAGAAAAGAAAAGGAATTTTTTTGGATAGGGGGTGGGACAGGGGAAGAGAAGGGTGAGAGGATGGATGGAGGGACTGTATGGACGACTGAGTCGAGGTATCAAGCATTGGATGCTGCGATGCGATGCGATGCAATGCAAAGTAGGGAGATTTTGTATCGTATACGTCCGACAGGACTGGCGGCTCATGTGTGGCCATGTGGCCTTGGTAATGAACAAGTACCTAAGTAAATAAATTGCACAAATGGACATCAAGATTCTACAACTCTGGCTCTGTCGCGCCTTGACCATCCATCCATCCTCGCCCATCCCCGTCCGTCTCCCTCGCCACACATTGGGCCGCTGGCGTTCTTCAACGGCCATTAGAGAAGGTGCCACGCCATCGCATCGCACGCCGTGCACACCTGACGCCCGCTCTCCAGGAGTCGGCGTCGGCAGTGCAACGGCCGTCGAGCCGTCAAGCGTCAGCGCTCTTCGAATAACGTGCCTCCTACCGGTATGCGCAGGGCTGTCTGTATACCGTGATGGGCGGTCTTCCAGCGATGGCGGTGCGGCTCGGCGTCGCGGCATGGCATGGCAAGGGGTGGGATGGCGGGCAAGGCTGGTGCGGAGGCGTTGCGCGCAGGGCTGGGGAAGTGCCACGGTGGTGGTGCGATGGGGAGGAGGTGGCAGAGGGGATGGGATGGGATGGCAGACTGGCTCGATGACGGCCTGGACTGCGCGTGGCTCTCTCGCAGCGCTGGACTGACGTGGCTGGGCGGTGGGCGGTGAGATGGTGATGGGATTGGGAGGGTACGGTGAGGCCTGCTTTTATTGCCTTCTTTGCAGATGCTGGCGCAGGGGGGAGAGAGCTCTGGTGTCTCACGACAGGTGGTGAGGGAGCGCAGGGCAGCGTTGGGTAGGGTGTGGCTGGCTGGTTTGGACTCATGTATGTTGGGTCTGGATGGTTAGGGGGTAGGACAGGAGCAATGGAGGGAGGGATTGGGAGGCAATTCAGGCTGTGAGAAAAGGGGGTGGGAAGGAGGGATTGATAGAGCGCGATATTTTGATAGAGAACGGAGTGATGAGGATGATTGGGGATCGATGATGAGATACGTGATTGCCGTGGGACTTGGGAAGCAATGCTTGCGACCCTCACGATCAGGCAAAGATGGGGAATAGAAGGTAAATAATGGGAGGGCGTGAGAGAACGAGACGACGAGATGGAGACGATAAGAAATGGATGAGCCTTTGGTTGACATTGGGCAACGACGACGTTACTCAACAGCGCTGTGATGTATGAATGAAGCGGCCGTTGCGAATCGCAGACAATGCTTTTGGTAAGGATGAAAGCCACAGATAGAGCAGCAGGATGAGAAGTATGAAATGCTTGCTTACCGACTGCAAGCTGTCCAACTGGCAACTGGGATGATAATAATTCCAATATGAATACTAAACCCCGCCGTCGCACAACAGAGACTTGCAATCGCCGTTCATGCCTCGAGTGCGCTGGTAGATAGACTAGAGGAGGGGGTGAATTGCAGCAGCCTTCCTCTCCTCGATGAGCATCCATCATAATATTCGCTCTAGTCAAATCGCCGCCATACGACATTCCAACCAGTCAGCCCCATCCCACCTACTAGGATTTTCGTCGTCGCCATCCAATTGGCACATGATGGCCCCTCCCTGGCGTCCAGGGTCAGGAAGCAATCAGGATACAAGCGCGTTGGACGAGAAATCACTACGGAGTATCAGGAAGGGATCGTTCCGACTCCCCGAATGCGCGCAGCGCGTTGAATTCCTTTATGTACTTTGCTCCATCATGAATATCAACGCGTATTCATATTCATGAATAGGCATTTAAATATGCCAATTGTCGAGTTCTTACATAATTAGTTTAGATTAATGTTAAATTAAAAAATAATTGCGTGATAATATAGTGTATTAATCAAATCATGAGACTAGATGCTTGATCTTAGTAAAAATTTAGCCTAAGTAGGCAAAATTTCGTATTTAACTTTTTATAATTTATAAATATGAAAACATGATATTCATATTCACGAGTAGCACGTGAGTTAAATATGAATTATATCCATGAATATGTTGAAATTTTCTGCTAATCCTGGCTCCAACACACAGGGCCTGCCCTGCCATCGCCGTCTGGACTCCAAAGTAATATCTCCAATTGCGCGATGTCCCAATAGCGGGGTCGAGAGCTGAGATGGGCTTTCGATTTTTTGATTGGTGAGGATGCCGTCCGATAGTCTAATGCATAGGTTCCTAGGCCGTAAACTACGCTGATCGATCGTGAAGCGTCGGTGAGAAAATGAGACGCGTGAGCGATACTCGAGATCGATCGCTGCGTCCCAGTAGTCGCGATGCAGCTAAATGTCTAGTACCACGCCTCCGAATCAGCCTCTCGATTAGTATTTGGTCCATCGCTCGATTCTCTCGACTGCGTCACCCAGTCTCATAATCCATGCGGGGTATTTGCCTTCCTATCTCCCCGTATGTACAGGGTGTGGAGTGTCGTGGGACTGGTGTGGTTGTCGCTTATGGGAGATATGGCGGCGTTGCCAGGGTCGGTCGCAGACCAGGTTGCGTCTCGGAGACAGTGGTGGCGGGCGGGCATGCACGGTGCTGTTTGGAGACGAATCGCAAAATCCAAGATCAACCCTGGCTTGCGGAGAGGGCTGATCCGGGAGCTATCCTTGAGTACGTACCTCAAAAAGGCGGGGTACGGATGACAAACAAAGCCCGTCTCTGTCCCAATCCAGAGAATCTAGTCGTTCATTATGGATATCTACGATTCGCCATTCCTATCGCCGATCCTAGCTCAGCGGTACTAGCTCAGCGATATGGCGATGTGAATCGCCATATTGATCAGATAAAGTGAGACAGGCATACGGAGGATACCGTTGGCCGAAAATGGCCATATGCAGGTGGATATCGAGAGCCACAGCATGCCGGCCTATGCAAGGCACATCGGGTCAACAAGGCCGCAAAGATAGGTGCGTGAGGATCAAGGATGCAAGCCGACGGCTTGAAGCGCTCCAAAACCGGGAAGTGCGGCGAGTACTGTATGTACGAAGTAAGGGAATCACATGAAGGCGCCGACTCGACTAGACCATGCATGTTTGTGCGTAAGTGCTGATCACATCCTGGTCGTGATGTGAATACCTATGAATGCGGTGGCCATTGGTTAATCGCAACAGCTGCTGAGCTTTTGGAGGAAAATCCTCGACTCGATGTTAGGGCGAGAGGAGTGGGAGTGCGTGTGGATGTACGTGGTATTTGTAGTTGCGAAACCCGACCCTTTGTTAAGCAAAAGTATCACATCTCATCTCCCTCAACTCCTGAGAACAGCGGGCTGGAATGCTTTGTGATACCCGTCATAATCTAATCTGACGATGGAGATATATCCAACGGTCTGCGCAGGTTCCAATAACAGAGTAATTTTCGTCTGAATGGCAGATGACATCTCAGCGCGTCGGTCTCTACGGCTCCGCCGACTGGAGGGACCTGGGTGTCTGGTGTCAGTCAGACTGTCGGGATGAGGACTACTCCCTCCGCAGTTGTTTGTGCGGCCTTCTTCGAACGGCTCCATGAACTCCCGAGATGGAAACTAGCCAAGGAGCTGAAGAGGAGCAAGAGATGCATACCTACAGTATTAGGTAGTCGCCAGACACCAAACCAGAACTGCAGTGTCCGTATTTTTCCAGAGCAAAACTTCCAGGTCTTTGATAGCGGATCCCAGCGATATACCCGCAAAACATGATTCAAAAACGCATTATTGCTTCAAGTATTTTGAAGGCCGTACCTACTACACGCCAAATCACAAGTAGGATAGTAGTAAAAACCGCCTGCCTCCCATTTCCATCCTAATAATGCAGCCAGCCGTAAGTAGACGCCCAAAACCTTGCTTTTTTCAACCCGGACCTAGGCGCTCCAAACGCGGAAACGATGTGCGGTTTTAGCTCATATTAGCTCATACTTTCTACTAGGCGCGTCTCGCGCATAAAAAGTGGATTTCCGTTCGTCGTTCCCCCTTGGAGAAATGATTAGGTACTCACCTTTTCCATGAGCCGAACCGATCGCCTGGATATTCAGCATATCATATTATGAATAGTTCGTAATGTGATATGAATGGATATTTTGGTCCTTGGCGCTGTCCGTCTACCGCCACAGCGCAGATATGCACTGCGGTGCGAAGTCATGACTTGCTGCCACGGCGTCAGCGTTAGGTATCACCCGACGGCTATGCGAAAGGCCATCGGCCACGGCCTCGAACTAGGATCTCGACTTCGGGATCGGCTTAGGATGCTGACGCTCGGTCCGAGGGGCTACGTACTGTAGAGTAACAGGGTCGGCCATGGCAAACTCAGAGATCCGTCCTGCTGAAAACCGCACAAAGTATCCATGACATTGGGAACCATTGAGTGATGGCTAGTCGGGTTATGACTGCGTCCCAGGAGAATGGCCGGGATGCCGAGGGCTCGAACTACTCGAAACTCGCCACCTAGAATCTCATATTCCGTACAGTAGCTCTTCGTATCCATAGTTCGGTCCAATTTCAGAAGGCTAGACACTGACGATAGTTTGCAAAGTCTCCCTTTCTGATAATGCAAGCGCTGCTACGCTATGATGTCGGCGCTTTGTGGGTTCTGGGTCCTTGCAAAAGACAATGCTTTCTTAGCCATGTGGTGCAAGGTAGTGAGGTGTTTGGATAAGCCGTCGAAGAAGATGGGGCAATTGGATCCGATTCGATCCGATCCTCGATGTGGCTTGAAGGTCGGATCAATGACCGCATCCGAGCTAAAATAGCCATGCCATCCATCCATGCAAATGCCCAGGATTCCGCGGAGGATGGCCGCATAAGCCCGGTCTAACGTCTTCAGCGACTCGAAATAGTGTGCCGATAGCATGCATGCGAGCTCCAAATCCAATATAGTCCCATATATCCATACATGGGGGATTTTCATCCCTATTTTCCTATTGTCGTGCCTGTTGTCGTGGAGAGCCAGAGCCTTTGGAGACTTTGGCGCTCGAGACTAGTTGGAGCAGGCGCCTCTTGCATCATACAGAGCGAGTCAGTTAGGTACAGCACTGTGGACCAGTTGAATCGGCATGTCCTCTAAAGGTTAACAGATTCGATATCGGAAGCAATAGCAATGAATGGATGAATGAGAGGATTGTGAGGAGACGATGCTCGAGGTCTAGAAGTCTCGATGGATGATGGAGATATTCGTTGCACTGTTGGTCGTCTTCGCTTCCTGTACCCCAATTCTTGACGACGGGGCGGGACGCTTGGAGTGATGGACAATAGCCACGCTACTCTGCATTGGGCCGAGCGTCGACTCGGTAAGTACCTGTCTACGGAGGTAGCGCCAACAACCAACAACCAACAACTTCAGATTTCGAGCTTCCTTCACCTTCACCTTCACCTTCACCTTCACCTACGTCCTCAATCCTTGTATTCCGTACATACTCCGTATTCATATCCAGGACTCCAGGACTCCAGGACTCCAGGAGAACTGCGCATTGACGATGATCGGTGATCGATGATCTCTCCCAAACACGGAGATGAGAATTGAAGCCATAAATAAACACGATACTGCTGAACACATCGTGATTCTCATGTCATGTCGAGATGATAGAGCCTAAAGCATAGCACAGGGCTTCCTGCGACACTCACCCCGCATTTTGCTGGTGGCGTGGACTGCATGTCTTACTCAACACATAACATACATATCCGGACTTGCATGCCTTGAGTCTGGGCGAAATGAAACATTTAGGGCAATTTACCCCATTGGTGAGCTTGGGTGTGGTTCTGATTTTGCTTCTCGCTGAGTAGGAGGGAGTTCTCAGAAACACAGCCATGACCTTAGTTAGGTATGTATCTAGGTACGCCATATTCCAGGGTTGAAGTTGCGTTGACAGGGCTGCCCAGCTGTGACCAAGGAGCAAGTGGCGGCGTGGCGCATTCCAACCAGAGGCCTTCGACCTATAGATGTGCCTGCAGCATCATGGCGATAGGGTACTTGGTACACATACATAGGCACCTTGTTTTACTGTACAGACTCCAAGGTATCGACCGCATATCTTGGCTGCCATATGCATGCACGTCTGGCTCTATGTGGCTAAGGAGCATTGAGCCAGATAGGCCTGGACTCTCTACGAAGTACACAGCTTACCACAACAGGACTACAGGAGGGACAGCTGGAAATCATACTCTAACCCTGCAATATCAATCCCAGAAGACGTCGGAAGAAGCGGGCCATACGAGCCACTCTCTGCTCAGTTCAAGGTTGAAGTGCTCGTATCTTACATCCACATGTTAGACCATGTTAGATTTTGCGGTTCCGCAACCAACCTCGCCGTCGCCGCCTTATTCACTGGCATTGTCGAATTAGAACCCTAGTCCAATCCTGCTGCATAGCAGCCTTGTCAATCGAAGGGCTGCAACTGCAAAGATCGTATATTATCGCGCCGTGGGTAAACCGAAACGAAGCCGCAGCCCACGGAAGCAGGTTCTCATAATACTCACAGCCTGGCTTGGATGTCGTTTGGTCTCGCTGCCACTGTCCTTCCATCCCGTGTTGAGAACGCATCACAGTCCCGTTCATCTTACGGAGTGCTATATCAAACAGACAATCAAGCCAAACACCACACTATACTTGGTCTACAAGCGTTTCAAATTCGGCTGGCCGACGTGGACGAGTCTGCTTGTTGGCACTTTTCAATATCGCCATCCCAATCGCCCGCAGAACCGTCTCCTGATTCGTGGCCACAAGATGTCCCGAGAAGCAAGTTTTCTTGCTCTTGGCCACATACCAGCGGAAATACGTACCTGAACGTAACTGGTCTTGTCCACTTACAGCACACCCCTCTTCAATCGACGTTCTGTTTGCTGTCCACATCAGTGGCGTCAATCGATTCGATTGAAGCTCCAAACGCAAAGCATAACAACCCGCTTTAGTCAGGATCGCGCCGCATTTGCTTCACCCAAAAGAGACGACCAAGCAATAAGAGGTTCCCCATCTTGACGCTTCCGTTTACATACATGCATATGTACCTACATACATAGTACTAAACTAGTACAGTACATCCCTGACGGCAGGGCGATCCGGCTCAGGGCGCCAGTCGACCCCAGACATCGAGCCTTATCGCGGGAGGCTGGCTAGGCCCACCAAAGCAGTGCCTTAGCACATCCAAGGCTCATCAAGCCTCTATACTCTTCGAGTTCACCAATGCAATAGCTGGCTATCTTGTGGCTCCACCCATCTATATCCTACTACTATATACAGAGGCTGTCTCCTGCTCCCCGCACATATCTTTGATGATAATTTTGTGACCTATCTCTATTCTCTCTGCATCTCATACGAGTTTCATCTACGCCTTGTAGTCTGGTGTGCATCGGCTTTAATCCTTCAACACTTTGACGAGCCTGTTACCAGAAACGTCTCTCAGCCTCAGCTAAAATCTACTGGTGAGAAGTTTGGTTATGATCGCAGCCTTAATATATATGTATGTATCCCTGCCATTTTATTGCACAGCAACATCCATATATCTATGCAGCATATAGACAACAGTGCTCTTCTTATGGCTAACAATCAGCCTCATTCTAGCCTTGTGCCATATTATATGTCTGGGGCGTCTTTTTGGTTCCATCAACAATATCAAACTCGAATTACACTGTGCAATCGTGCGTTCAGATCAACCTCTGGTGTTCTCATCTGTGAAACTGGATAGAAGACTGTCACTATCCTGTAAATGCCCATCATTCGGACAATCTCGCTGCCGGTTACTGATTAACTTATAGAAACAACTACAACGACAAGTTAATTTTCCAAAGAAATGACTCGCCTCCCCCCACCAGGATCAGGAGCCTACGGCTTCGGTCATCGAGAGGCATGGCAGAATGCCAATGAAATCAAATCCGAGAGAGCTATGGGCGAATATACTGTTGATGAAAAAATGGCTCGTTTCTGCCCAGCAGGATCTGGAGCCTACGGCTTCGGTCACCGAGAAGGATGGCAAAACATTAATGAAACCAAACCCGAGAGAGATATGAGCCAGTATACTGTTGATGACAGTGGTGCCATGGCTCAGAAAAGTCCGAGGCAGTTTAATATGGTTAGTGTCCACAATGTTTGCGTCTAGTCGAATATCCCAGGATGCATTTAATCTAATATGATACAGCCTCTTGAAATAGCGTTGAATCACCACTGCGGGATACCAGCCGTGGCATATGCTCTGGCAGTTGTTGGGCCAGATGGGCAAGTGGGCACGTACGTGTCAGACAACGTAAAGATAGCACCCAAGCGGCTATTCTCAACGGCGTTTCGCGGACAGTTATTGCGGGCTTCAGGCAGCAAACCCGGTAAGTTGTCAAGCCAATTTCCTGACCTGCCTATACTAATGCCCTCTTTGCCACAGGATCAAAGACAAATTGCTCAGATGACTATACGGATGCCACGGAGAACAGTTCTGTCAAAGGTACATATCGTTGTACAAGCAACCGAAAGCGTGCACGTACACGCCAGTCCGAACCAACAGTTCCGGTGATCCACGAGCAACGTCTGGCAGTCGGTGACGGTCCTGCATTGAAGGCATTTTATACTCGATGCTTCAGGAATATACAGCAGTTTGGCTGCAAGGTCATAGCAAAAGCCTTCATAAAGCACTATGAACCGAAAAAGCAGACCAACTATCCCTATACGAAACGCAAGCAACGCAACCCGAATGCACCAAGTTGGTGGCCCCTAGATAAGGTCATCCACAAGGAGCCGGACCATATTCTTAGGTTACGTAAGAAGCATTATGTCCTATGAAGGTTAGGTACTAGTAGCTGACATTATGATAGCACGGGTAGAGCTGCTCGTGCATATCTTGGATGTGGTCATGGATCAGGAGAGAAAAAAGACGCCAGATCAGAAGAAGATCACCATAAAGGGGTTGGAAACGTATACATGGGCCGAGACCGCACGCTGGTTCAATGGTGAGAATGGAAAGAACCACAACAAGAGAATATTCTTAGAGGAGATTTTCAGGGTTGCGAAGATGGAGGAGCGGTACCGGAAAGGAGAATTGGGTATGTTGGCCAAACATCTTGCCATTTCTATCGCTTACATTCAGCAGATGCCACCGCTACAGTCGGAACCACCACTGGTGACAGACGCGAGGATACTGAGGATGAGGACGAGGACGATGCCTCTCAAATGAGTGCTCTTGGTTTGAACACCCCTGCCCAGAGTATCGCGTCGCCGGAGAGCATGGTGTCTCCACACAGCGCCCATATGGTCACCCACATCCAAATCCGGACCGACGGCGACGCCAATGATTTCAGCGACTACTCCCAGATGCGTCAACTGCCGCCATCTGCCGAAGACACTGCCTACGGGGACAATTCTCACTTCGCCATGTCCAACCAGGCGACTTACGCCCCGAGGCCACAAACTGCTTCATACCACCCCAGCGCTCTACCTCTCCACGACCCCACTCGCCGGGCATCATGGCAGCCAACCGAATACTCTATGCCCAACCCCCCAATCTTCGGGGGCAACTGGGGCGGGCCTACCAACATGGCTGCAAGCCCCTCCCTCCCATACGGGCAATTCGCCCCTCCCAACACGCAACAAACGAACATCTTGCCCGCCCCCCTCCTCCCATCCCTGGTCCAGCAGCATGCCTCCTTTGAGGAGGGAATGTACAGACAATTCGACCCTAACCCGTCTCAAGGCACGATCCTGCGCACAGGCAGCCTCGGCCATCCCAACCAGTTACCGCATCATCCGCACCACGGCTTCCAGGAGTACCTCCATGATAACTCAGAGCAGCCGCAGCTCCATCCATAGGCAGCAGCAAGCAAACTCCTCCCAGTATATAATCATCTGGGCACAAGACTGCCATGCAGCCAAATTGCGTCCATCGCACACGTCGTTTGGCCATGGTGACTGGGAGTGCTAGCCGTTGTGTTTGGAGTGTGTCCCCCACAGCGGCAGGATACGAGTCTCGACTTTCGATTCCGAGACGTCCCCGCCTTCCTAGGTACGATTCCTCGCTTGCGGAAGTTTGAAGAGGATCACAGTCTTGCCAATGTTTTTCTTCTCTATATCTTCACCGTCCGTATTTTTATCCACATCTCTATGGCATTTTTACTTGCCCCCCAAAAAGCCGGATGCGACCACTGTGCGCGATATTTGCTTTCGATCTTTGCTAGAGGGATTGGGAGGCGACACCTGTCTGTTTTTTTTTTTCGGTCTGGGATTCTGTGTGTTTACGGGAAGGACGAGGATGAGGAGGCAGTAATAATGATGTCATGGTCGCGACGATACGATGATGAGGACGATGGATGGTGCACTCAACGCTTGTGCGTGCTGGGCAAGAGGAGGACTTTCAACAAGTAGCCATGTGGCAGCCGGGGGAGGGCGGGTATATATGTATCTTTACGCCTGTATGCGGAAGGGATGCGGGGACGTGGGCGGACGACTAATGCGATGGAAAGTAATGATGTGGATGCCGGGTGATGAACACGGATCTTTGTGGGGTTGAAGATGAAGTCGAGCGGAGTTGAGGTGGCTACCCAGGAGTTGGGGGAAGGAGTAGGCGGTATTTGTTATATGATATCTGTATATGTCCATCTCGCCGTCTGAGTTGCCTCTGCAGTGTTGTGATGGTTCATGCTGGCCTGTGAGTGAGACAGTGCGACGGACGTGTCTGTTGGGAATTTGAAGATTCGAAATTCTCATTTAGGCAGGAAGAAAGACGGCCTTGTGAAATCCCCATTGTGTCTTCTCTCCTATCTTGCTTCCTCCATCCCTCCCTGCCCCTCTCTGGGAGTGCCGCGCATAAATAACGGCCACACACGACCCTCCTCCCCTCCCCTCGGCGCAACAGCGCACAACACAGAGATCGATCGCCGTGCATGGAGATCTGGACCTGCGACGCCTCGGTGTGCGCGGACGTGGCGGGAATTGGAGGGGACGTCGTTGCGGGAGCGGCATCGACACGACAGCAGCAGAGCAGAGCAGAGCAGAGCAGCGGCGGTGGTGGCCCGTGGGACCGCGGCATGGGAGGCGGCGGCAGCAGGGTGCAGGCAGCTTCGAGTCCTGCCTGCGTCGGGAAGCTTGGTTGCCGTATATGGCTTCGAAGGCCACTTTCCTAACGCTTCGAAGAAATCGAGCTTAGGCTCTTGGGTCCTTGAGTGGTGCGGGGGTGGGGGGTCATATAGAGGGTTTTCGGGGCAAGGGTGATGAGGATGGAAACGGGGATGGAGACGTGGAGGGCGTGCGTGGTGGTGGGGTTGGGAGGGGGCGTTGTGTTGATGAGAAGGGGTGTGGAGATGAGCGAGGTTGAAGGAGTCGAGATGGGCTATGAAGAGGTAAAGCAGGCATCTCGATGATGTGGCGGTATTGGTTTTGAGTGCTTCAAGGCTGCGTGTTGTGTTGCAGGTTGTGCATTCTACAATACAACAAGAGTCCCAGCTTCGGGAGCTCACCATCGTCTAGATATCCTCATACCACAAGCTCAGCTCAGCTCATCGGTACTCATGCGCACCATTTCAGAAAATAAAAGGCACAGGCTGATCCACACTCGCCCGCCAACTGCCTTCTGAACGGCGGCAAGGTTACTACCACGGCATCATCTTCATTCTGCTCACTACTACGACCCACGACGGGTCACTCGGCCAGCTGAGTGTGCGTTCACAATTCTTCAACGGCAGGACACGTGCGACAATGAGAGCTAGAACAGCAGCAACAATGCAACGGTATGCGTAACCCTAGAGACATCTGATTCGCTCCTGTCCCAAGAAGGGGAATCGTGAGCGGAAGGTAATGGCAAGAGGGGTGAGGATGTGAGCGGCTGTGATGGACTCCGCATCTTCTCCGTATATCTTGGTTCTTGTGCTGCTCTGCTTCGAAAAGCAACAATCGTCCATATGTGCTGGAATTTATACTATGACTGCACACTCACCAGAGGTTCACAATTTTTATATTCAAATTATCTATATCTCACCCCGTCTAAACCTTCGCCCTCTCTTCGGCTTCTTGTGCTCTATTCCACTCCACACAATCCTCGAACCTCACGCCCTTCCCTCCAAAAACGTCCAAGGCACTTCCAATTGTCAGATCCACCTTGCCGTTACTCAGCCTCTTCACCAACTCCAGATCCTCCAGATTCCGTCCTCCGCCTGCATACGTCACCGGGATACTGCACCATTCTGCCAGTTTGCGGACCAATTCCTCGTCGATCCCTCTTTGCAGGCCTTCGTTGTCCGCGGCGTGGATGAGGAATTCGGAGCAGTAAGGCTCCAGCCTCTTTATGCTCTCTACGGCTTCTCGTCAGCAACTCTCCCCTCAAAGACACTTCCTAGCAATCCAAAAACAGTGCAAGCAACAGGACAGGAGGACAATAAGACAAACCTTCATTAATCTCCATGTCCGTCAAATCCTGCCACTTATTCATCGCAACCCACCAGCTGTCTCCTTTCCGTCTGCAGCTCAAATCGATGACCAATTTGTCTTTATCGCCATCCAGAGCCGCCAACACAGCATAGAGATGTGTTTGGGAGAATTTACCCGAGGGGAAGAGATATGATGTTATGATGACCTACTGCGACGCATTAGCTTCAGCCCTCTCTCTTCACTTCGCCCTTCGCCATCTCCTCCTTTCAATCTTCAATCCCATCCATCCCACTCATCACTCCGACAAGTAAAGTAAACAGAGAAGCACCCACCTTCCCCGCCCCCCTCTCAATCCACACCCCAGCATTCCCCTCATTCACCCCGCCGCCAACCTGTAACCCCCCCCTCCACTCCTCCAACGCCCCCCTCGCCGCCTGCTCGTTCCCCGGGCCCAGCATGATCACATGCGCGCCCTCCAACCCATTCTCCCTATACAGTCCCGCGAAATGGCTCGCCGGGTGCGGCGACACGAAGTTCGTCCGCAGCTCGCCCGGCGTCGTCGTGAGCGTGCCGCCGACGATCTGCTTCACGGCGCCCGAGTGCAGGTCGATGCAGGGGCGGAAACGCGTCATGGCTGGGATGCGAGCGCTGGGATTCAGGGAGCGCAATCGGGTGAGGTGGTGGAGGTGGTGGAGGTGGGATGAGGTTTTGGCGGGGTGGACGGCGGTTGACGTCGCCGGCGCGGAAAGTTCCGCGAGAGGTCGCGAGGCTGCGAGAATTTATTTTGGGGGCCCTGGCGCGGAAGAAACGACGACGCGGTATAGTCACCAACACTGCATATTATCGCAATGGCGCCGACACTTGCGAAACGCAGGAGGGCCGACTCGGAGACGTCGAGAAAAGTACGCGTGATTGAGAAAGCAGGTGCGCCGGCGAGAAAACAGGACGAGGGGGAAGATGAGGAGAGCGACGGTGACGATGGGCAAGAGGTGGTGGACGCGCAAGAGATCTTCCGCCGGCATTTCGAGGCGCAGTTTAAGCCGCTGCCGGAAATGAGATTGAAGAATCAGAAGGTCGTTGTTCCGGAGGCAGAGGACGACGGGGAGGATTGGGATGGGCTTTCTGGCGATGAGGACGGAGACGGCGAGGACGAGAGCGGGAGCGACGATGGCGAGGACGAGGATACAGTGCCCACAGTGGATGTAGTCGAGCACACAGCTACAATCACGCGGCCCAAAATGTCCAAGGCGGAATTAAAAGCTTTCATGGTACCTGCTCCCTTTTTTCGTCTCCCAAAGCCCAACTAACATACTCCTCTCACAGTCCTCCAAACCCCCGACCTCCCTCGCAACGCCCGAGTCCACAAGCAAAGCCAAAGCCGCCGATCCCGACGACCTCTCTGAAGCAGCAAACCTGAAGAACGACCTCGCGCTGCAGCGTCTGCTCTCCGAATCCCACCTGCTGTCGTCGTCGTCGTCGGGCAGCCACGAGCTCACGGGCACCAACCGCCACAAGGCCACGGACCTGCGCGTGCAGACGCTCGGGGCGAGGAAGTCGATCCTGGTGCAGGAGAAGATGCCGCTGTCGCACCGGCGCGGGATGATGAAGAAGGCGGAGCTGAAGGAGGAGACGAGGCGCGTGGAGGCGAGGGAGAATGGGATTGTGTTGGAGAGGATCAAGGCGGGGAAGAGTAGGGAGGCGGGGAACAAGAGGGAGAGGGGCGTGGGTGCGCCGGCGGTGGGGCGGTTCAGTGGCGGGACGTTGAAGTTGAGCAAGAGGGATGTGTATGAGATTGAAGGGCCGAAGAAGAGCGTCGGGAAGGGAGGGAGAGGGGGGAAGGGAGGCAGAGGGGGGAGAGGGGGGCGAGGTGGGCGAGGTGGGAAGCGTTGAGAGGCGTGAGCGTATCCGACACCATTTCTTCTGTTTGCACACGGACGTGGATGGTACCATACTTCGACGGCATATCGTGCTCGCCCGCAGGACCGCACACGCCGCCTCCTTTCAAGCCCCCAGACCCAGCACCCCCCATCGCCGCACCCAGCAAACACCCGCGACGCCGACGAACACCCACGCACCCCAACGCTTCTCTCCGCGGCCACCCGCCCAGACGTCTGCAGCACATAATCCACATCTGCAAACCTCCCATCCCACGCCCCCCCGTCCACCATCCATCCGCAGCTGCAACCGGCCCCCCGACATCTCCACGAACATCTGCACCGCGGCGCCGCACAGCATGCACGCGCCCGCCAGCGCCGGACGCCGCCGCCGTCCCTCGCTTTGTGTGTGCTCCGTGCCAGAATGCGCAGCGAGGCTGCCTAGTGCGCGCACCCTCCTGCGGCGTGGCGGGCGCATGCGAGCTCCGAGCTGCTCCGCCGAACGGTGTGCTGTAGCCTGTACCGTACCGTATCGTATGTACCTGCTTTGGCCCGTATGTACGTAGATAGCTAGCTGTTCCAGAACAAAGAAATGCCCAAGCCATGCATGCATGCGTGCGCGCGTGCTCCCGTGCGTGCCTGTGCCCCTCCGTTTCAGCCTCTTGACTGGCCGTGGCGTCTCCGCGCAGGCCCTCAATCGCCGCCATCGGTGTGGTGTGGGTGTGGGTGTGGGTGTGGTCTCCCCCCCCGCTGGCCGGGCGAAACGCCTGGATGTATTCTTGTAATATGTGTGTATGTGTGTATGTATTCTTGTAATATGTATGCATATATGCACAGCACCTCCTCTCCAATACCTCCTCTCCAATGCGACCCCCCCCCCCCCCCCCCCCCCCCCCCCCCCTCTTCTCTTCTTTCTTCTCTCTCTTCTCTCTCTCTCCTTTCCCCTCCAACCCCGTCATCCCCACCTACCTACTATGCCGCATCTCCGCGCCTGAGCAATGGACAGCGACAGCGGCCACGCCGGCCGGCCGTGCCGTCCCGTTTCAGCGGCGCACGTGCCGCGTCGCGTCGGCTCGGGGACAGCGGGATGGGGTGGAGTGGTTGCGGAGGGGGGGAGGAGGGAGGGAGGGGATTTCAGGTGTGTTTCAGGTTGGGTGGGAAGTGGTGGGTGGTGGATGATAGGGTATGATGTGGGTAGGTAGGTAGGTAGGTATTGATGGGATGGGAATGGGATAGAATGGGATGGGGATGGGGATGGAGGAGGGCGGTTACTGTGTCCACTGCTGAAGCTGAAGTGCTTACTCTGTCCACTGCTGAAGTGCTTACTTACTCTGTCCACTCGTGAAGTGCGGACGGGGTTGGGAGGAGCGAGGAGTGCGAATCGGATGTAAGACGAAGAAAGAGAGGTGGATGATGAAGAGGAAGTATATACAATGTAATAATGTAGCAGGGGAAATGCCAACTGCCGACCTAGAAGTATGTACATACCTACTCTACGGTACCTACAGTAGATACGCCAAGATCGATCAACCCCTCCGCTCCGACTCCAACTCCGACGCAGCACCCATCACCTGACCGCCCTCCCTCCTCTCCATCTCCTATTAATGACCTGCACTGCATTGCATTGCATTGCATAACGCACATCCAAGGTCCAAAGCGCCCTCCCAAAGCGGACACGGCCATGAGGAGAAGGAAAATAAAATTGCTCCTCCGTGCACGCACGATGGCTGCAGCAGAGATTAGGTGCCCAGACGAGGGCGCCCGCTCAGGCCGCCTTTTGCGGAGCGGAGAGGAGGGGAGGGGAGACGGCCTTTCTCGTATGTGTAGGTGTGTGTAGGTGTATACGGCGTGGGGCGAGGAGGAGGAGGGGGAGGAGGAGATTGGAGATGGAGATTGGAGATGGAGAGGGAGATGGAGATTGGTATGGCTTATTCGTTCATTGTGGAGGGAGAGGGGATGGCGGTTGAAGAGGGAGAGGGAGAGGGAGAAGAGGGAGAGGGAGAAGAGGGAGAGGGCTATTATTATCGATCCTCCTGGCTGGCTGGTCGGTGGGTCGCTGGCCGTGGTGACCGAGTGCGGCCGTGTGTATGAATGTAGAATGTAGATGTGTACTCCGTGCACTTATGTACTTGTACATGCCTTAGCTTAGGGTATACTATCATAGGAGATGTATTTGTGGGAGTGAGGGTGTACCTAGATACCTACTATTGTTATATTGTTATATTGTTTATTGTTATTGTTTATATGTCTATAAGTAGTAAGGTGAGCAGCAAATACACGTAGAAAAAGGTTATTATTATGTATATTATTATGTCTATTATTATGTTTATTATTATGTATCCCCTACTCTGTAACGCGCGTCTCAGAATGGCGAATGGCGAATGGCGAATGGCGAATGGCGAATGGCGGATGGTCTCGTGTTTGAGGATGGTCTCAGGCACTGCGACGTACGCTAGGACGCATCGGGGGGTTGGCGCCTGTTTCGATGCAGGATCTCTCGCGTATTTTAGACACCGTATTGGGATTGGTGGCTTTTTTTAGAATGGAGGATGCATAGAGGAGTGGCATGAGACTGTGACCTTCTCTCTTTCTCTCTGCAGAGAAGAAGTCTAGATACAAAGACGGTGAGGATGAGACAGCGTCTTGAAAAGCAGAAGAGAGAAGAGAAGAGAAGCGAGGGGAGAAGAGAGAAGAGAAGAGAAGAGGCATGCGAGACATGCAGGAGAGACAGAGGACAGAGGACAGAGGACAGAGGAGACAGGAGACAGGAGAGAGGAGAGAGGAGAGAGGAGAGAGGAGAGAGGAGAGAGGAGAGAGGAGGAGTGAGACACAGCGAAGAGGATAGAAGGGTATATATACATATTATACACCTATATACTATTATATGTACATACGTATCTACATCCTATATCTATTCAAGTATATGTCATATAACATCCCAGTCCATTCACATTCGCATTCCAATCTCATCATCCACCTCCTTTTCCCTTTCCCTTTCCGCCCCTTACACACTCCGAAAGCCGAAAGAGGTATGTCCCCTCGTAACATTACTCTATACCTTACCTACCGTACCCTATACATGCAGTATCTGACTCTATACATACAGTACCATACAGTACCATACAGTACCATACTGTACCTTGCCTATATCATAGGACGATATAGGTACCTCTCTCGCCAACTCGGGCCTGCATCCCCTCCCCCCTCCCCCCCACCGACGCCGTAATTACAGCCCACTTCTTTTGCGTCCTCTTCTTCTTACTCTGACGAAATAGCCACAGCAACACCGAGCTCTACAGCATTCACCTATACCTAATATCCTGGTACTCGTACATACGCTGTACGCTGTACGCTGTACCCTGTACCCGGGCAATAGAAGGTCTAGGTCCCTGTGTCGCTGTCGCTGTCGCTGTCGCTGTCGCTGTCGCTGTCGCTGTCGCTGTCGCTGTCGCTGTCGCTGTCGCTGTCGCTGTCGCTGTCGCTGTCGCTGTCGCTGTCGCTGTCGCTGTCGCTGT
>Ga0123337_10000942_pt1 | contig 41750 bp, 42 predicted proteins | sample frozenSSSSmetaG_FD_89792 | JGI IMG/M metagenome (GOLD analysis project Ga0123337, IMG submission 89792) | Glacier valley bacterial and archeal communities from Borup Fiord, Nunavut, Canada, to study Microbial Dark Matter (Phase II) -... | ecosystem: Environmental > Aquatic > Freshwater > Ice >... | reverse complement strand
CCGATGTCGATCCAGATTTCGTGAATCTCGGGGACCTTCTTGCGGTCGGCCTCTTCCATGAGGTGGATGGCGCGCTTGCCGGTGACGCCCTTGATCGGGCCGTTTTCTGTTTGGATGACGACGCGGCGGCCGGAGATGACCGTGCGGTCGTGGCCGCCGATGGTGTCGAAGTAGATGAAGCCGTCTTTGTTGACGTAGGTGATGATGAGGCCGAGCTCGTCCATGTGGCCGGCGAGCATGAGCACGGGATCGCCCTTAGGGTTCAAGGTGGCGAGGCGGTTGCCCATCGCGTCCTTGGCGTAGGAGTCGGCGGCGGGTTTGACGTAGGTGTCGAAAACTTTCTGGGCCTCGAACTCGGCGCCGGAGGGCGAACGGGCGTGGAGCAGATCGACGAGAAACGCGGGAGCCTGGTATTTCGACATGGAGAAAAGTTAGGAGAGTTTCACGACGAAACACACGAAAAGAAGCAGGAAAAATACGGCGGTTATTTTCGCGGGGCGAACGGGCTTCGTGGGATGCATAAACGAAAAACGCCTCACGGGTGGTGAGGCGTCGGGGTCTGCGAAGGGGAGCAGAAAAGGAGGGTTGCGGGTCTATCGCTTGATCTGGTCGGCAATTTCCTCGAGGGGATAAGTGAGGATTTCGGCAAGAGTGGGGTGATACCACGGCGCACGGAGCAAATCAAAGACGGTGGCCTTCATGGCGAGCGGGCCAGAGAAAATATGGATCAGCTCGCCGGCGTCGTGACCGACGATTTCCGCTCCGAGGATGCGTCCGCGTTTGGGCTCGGCGATGACCTTCACGTAGCCGTAGTTGGCGTCCATGAGGATGGATTTCCCGTGGTCGTTGAAGGGGTAGGAGGCGACCAGGAATTTTTCACCGCGGGCGGCGAGTTCGCTTTCCTGCACGCCGATGGTGGCGAGCGGGGGATCGGTGAAGACGACGTTGAGGAGCAGGGAGTGGTCGATGGGCTTGAGACCCTTGACTCCGAATGCGTGGCGGGCGGCGAGTTCGCCTTGGGCGACGGCGAGGTGGACGATGTCGTGCGGGCCGCAAACGTCACCACCGGCGTAGATATGCTTTGCGGAGGTCTGCTGCCACTTGTTCACGGCGATGCGGCCGGCGGTCGTGGTTTTTACGCCGGCGGCGGCCAGATCGAGGCCGGTGGTGTTGGGCTCGCGGCCGAGGGCGTTGAAAAGGAACTTGGCGCGGCGGACGACGGATTTGCCGGCGCTGGTGAACCTGACGGTGACGCCGGTTTTTTCGCCGGAGATTTTATCGATCTTGGTGTCGGTGTGGAGGTCGATGCCTTCGTCGCGGAAGGAATGCTGGACGACTTCGCTGGCGGCGGGTGAGTGGTCTTTGAGGATGTTTTTGCTGCGCTGGATGAGCGTGACCTTCGATCCGACGCGGCGGAGAAACTGGGCGAGCTCGCAGGCGACGATGCCGCCACCGAGGACGATCACGCTCTCGGGGGCGAAATCGAGGTCGAGCACATCGTCACTCGTCCAGAAAGGCGTGGTGGCGAGGCCGGGGACGACGGCGGGGACGCTCACCTTAGAGCCGGTGCCGATGAGGAATTTTTTGGCGGTGAGCGTGCGGCCGTCGGCGAGGACGATGGTGTTGGGGCCGGTGAAGCGGGCGTGGCTGCGGTAAACGTCGTATTTTCCGCTTTCGAGGGCTTGGGTGCGGTAGGCGTTGAATTCGCCGATGATCTTTTTTTTGCGAGCGTGGAGCGCCTTCATGTCCACAGAAGCCTTGGGGATTTTCAGGCCGAAGGTTTTTCCCTTTTGCGCGAGATGGAGGACCTCGGTCGAATAGATCAGGGTCTTGGATGGCATGCAGCCCTTGAGAATGCAGAGGCCGCCAAGTTCCCTGGCGCCATCGACGATGGCGACACGTTTGCCGAGTCCGGCGGCGATGCGGGCGGCGTTAAAACCGGCGCTGCCGCCACCGATGACGAGAAGATCGTAGGATTTGGCCATGAAACTACGGTATGCTTTCAGCGACCTTTGCCAAACAGCATGACGTGAATGGTCTTCAGGACGATGGAGGCATCCAGGACGAAGGAGAAGTGGCGGATGTAGTAGAGGTCGTATTCGAGCTTGCGGAGGGTGTCGTCGAGGTTGGCGCCGTAGGGGTAGTTGATCTGGGCCCAACCGGTGATGCCGGGTTTGACGAGGTGGCGGAAGTGGTAGCAGGGGATTTTGGCCTCGTAGCCGACGACGAGCTTGTCCCATTCGGCGCGTGGGCCGATGAGGCTCATCTCGCCGCGAAAGACGTTCAGCAGCTGGGGAATTTCGTCGATCCGGCTGGTGCGCAGGAAGCCGCCGATGCGGGTGATGCGGCTGTCATTTTTTTGGGTGTAGAGGTCGCCGCCCTGCGTGGTGCTCATGGTGCGCAGTTTGAAAAGGGGGAAGGGGACGCGGTTGCGGCCGATGCGGTTTTGGCGGAAGAAGATCGGGCCGCCGTCCTCCAGCTTGATGACGAGGGCGGCCAGGGCGACCACGGGCAGGGAAATGAGAATGCCCAGTGAGGAGAGAATGAGGTCGCTGATGCGCTTGAGGCGCTCGAAGACGGGTTCGCGTGCGATTTGGAAGCCTTCTTGGAATAGCCACGTCTGATTGAGGCGGTAGAGGGGGATTTTCCGCCAGTAGGTCTGGTGGAACAGTTCCAAGGTGAAGGTGGGAACACCGCTGAAGTAGAGGCCGATGAGGGTGTTGGAAAGTTCGTCGGTGAGCTCGCGGTTGGACTCGCGCAACACCAGAGCCTGGATTTCGAGGCCGCCGTTTTTCAGCTGGTCGAGAACCTGGTCGAACGTGTGCAACTCCAGGCCCTCGGCTGGTTCCGCCGTGATGTCGCCGGTGGAGCAGAGGATGAGGGGGAGGTTCAGGCGTTGTTTCTCACACTCGAGCTTGAAGGTGAGACAGCTGTCACGGTCGCCGAGAAAGACGAGGCTGCGTCCGCGCTGGAGTTTTTGGATTTTATTCCAGAGGGTGCGCCGGTAGGAAAGCGTCACCGGCATGAGCAGCAGAAAGCTGAGGATGGTCATCGAGCGGCTTTGCTGGAGCGTGTAGCCGACGGGGATGATCACGAAGGTGGCAATCAGGGTGGCGAGGAGGGCGACCGAGAGGGCGATGAGGTGCTGGCTGGTGTAGTCCAGCCCGACCATGTTGGTCTGGGTCTTGTAACCGTCGATCAGGTAGAGGGCGAGAATGAGCAGCAATCCCGGCACGAGCAGCGGGGTGATGAGCAGCTGATCGTTCACCATGATGCCGCGCAGCCAGCAGACGACGTTGAACGCGGCCGCAAGCGAGAGCACATCGAGTGTGACCAGGGTGAAGACGATTCTTTTGCGGTTTAACATGGGCGGTGGGGCGGCGAATGCGGGGCCTGGGTTCAGGCCTTGCCGGTGCGGCGAAGTTCGCCGGCCTTGGCGACGCTCAGGAATTCGTAGAAGGCCATGAGGCGGCAGAAAACGTAGCCCCGGTAGCCGTCGAGAAAACCGGCGCGGACGACGTAGTGATAAAAGAAGCGCAGCGCGGGGCGGAAGGGAAGGCGTGCGGCCAGATGCTTCAGGCGGCGCTTGCGGGCGAGCGCGGGGGTGAGTTTAGCGGTCGAAGCCTCCTGGCCGGCGGGGGCGGAGCAAAGGAGGCGCGCCTCCCAGTTGGAGTAGCGGTTGTGCTTTTCCACCCAGATGCCGATGGTGGGAAAGGCATAGTGTTCCATCTCGTGCTGCAGGTGTCCGGCGGCGCTTTGCAGGATCACATGCTCGTGGACCTCGTTGTCGCCGGAGCCGGTGTCGCTCACGCCGCTGAACTGTTCGTAGCGGCCGAGGCGGTGGCGGAAGAAGCGGAGGTTCCAACTCGGGTAGTAGCCGCAGTGGTTGAGCCAGCCATCGAGAAACCAGAAGCGGCGGTTGACGTAGTAGCCGTCGTGGCCGGGCTTCGCGGCGGTCGCGATGGCGCGGAGTTCGTCGGCGAGGGCGGGCGTGATGCGTTCGTCGGCGTCGAGAATGAATACCCAGTCGTGTTTCCAGGGAATGTTGGCGAGGGCCCAGTTTTTCTTTTTTGGGAACCGGCCGTCCCATTTGAAATCGACGACCTGGGCGCCGAGGGAGAGGGCGATTTCACGGGTGCCGTCGGTGCTGCCCGAATCCACGACGACGATCTCGTCGGCGAAACGCGCGGAGGCGATACAGGCGCGGAGATTATCCGCTTCGTTTTTGGCGGGGATAAGAATGGAGACGGGACAGGACTCACTCATGCAGGTAAGGTCGTGGAAGTGGCCGCGGTCAGCCGTGCGTAACGGAGAGCCGAAAAAAACAATGTCCAGAAGGTGATCATAACCGCGCCGTTGGCGAAGGGAAATTCCATCCAGGCGTAAAGTAAGATGGTGGCGCAGCCGAGGAGGGGATAAAGGACGAGCGGCTTTCGGACGGAGGCACAGGGCAAGGAGACGAGGGGAACCAGTCCCATCATGAGCAGCAGGGCGGTGCCGACAAGTCCGGTTTCGGCGACGGATTGAAGCCAGTCGGAGTGGGCTTCCACATAGCTGGCCTCGTATTGGCGGCCGGACTCCAGCGGGCGCGGGCGGATGAGCAAGAAGGCGGTGCCGTAGCTTTCGAGTCCCCAGCCGAACGCGGGTTTCTGCATGGCGAGCGTCCAGGTATCCCGGTAAAGAGCCATCCGGTCGTCGAGGAGGGACTGGTTTTTGCCGAGGGCGATGCGGGTGTCCTCATAGCGTTCGCTGATGGAGCGTTTGGCGAGCCAGCCGACTGCGCCGAGGGTGAGCGCGGCTATGAGGAGCAGCGATAAAACGGGGAGCCAGGCGGAACGTCCTGCCGCGCGGCGATGGAGGGCGATGCGTCCGACGGACTGGACGAGGACGAGCAGGACGACGAAGCCGGCCATGCCGGTGGCGGCGCGAGAGGCGCTGACGGGCGCGGTGACCGCCAGGAACAGCACGCCGAGGGCGGCGGCCGTGAACGGCGAATGCCAGAGGTCGCGGGCGCGGTGGTTGAGCGCGTGGTGAAAGAGGAGTCCGGCGGCGGTGGCGAGCCACAGGATCATGAACGCGCCCCAGTGGTTGTAATAAATAAACGTCGCGAAAAAGCGGATGTTGGGGGAGGTGGCCGCGCCGAAATAAAACCCTTGGCCGGACAGTTTTTGAATGGTGCCGAAGACCGCGAGGACGACGGCGTTGACGGCCCCGAAGACCAGCAGACGGCGGAGGTTGCGGCGGTTGTTGACGACGAGCAGGAGGTTGAAGGCCGCGAGATACACGCCGGCGCCGAAGGCCAGTTCCCCCAGGGTGACGGCGGGATTGACGGTGCTGGGGAGGGCGGGGTGGGCGGCTCCCCGATTGACCAAGACGGTTCCACCTTCCTGGTGCATGGGGAAAAAACTGGGGTTGAAGGAGCTCGTGACGACGAGGCCGACGAAGAGCAGCCATGGCAGAAGCCACCATGCCTTGCGCCGCGTATCGTGTCCGACGGAGCCGGGCTGAAGGAACGCGGCCAGGGTGAGCAGGCCGCCGAGATCCGCCACGATGGCCAGGGCGGAATGCATCCACCAGATGTTGCCGCCGTAAACCCAGCTGGCCCCGAGGACGAGCGTGCCGACGTGCACCAGGACGGCTTTTTCAAGCCAGTGCGACGAAGAGTCGGAATGCTTCATCGGGCGGCGGAGCGGAGCCTCCCGTAAAAGGCCTCAAGCTGACGGGCGGTTTTAATCCACGAGAATTCTTCGAGGGTCCAGGCGACGCCACGACGACCTTGGGCGGCGAGAGACTCGGGACTTTCGGAGAGCAGGGATTGCAGGGCGGCGGGGTAATCGTGCCAGGACACGCAGCGGCCCGCGCCGACGGATTCCAGCCGTTGCCAGGGGGTGGAGTCCGTCGCGATCACCGGCAATCCGCGGGCGAGGGCTTCGGCGACGACGAGGCCGAAGTTTTCGGAGTGGGAAGGAAGGAGGAAGAGCGAGGCGGCTGCGTAAGGGAGGGGCGCGTCGGTGCCGTCCTCCACGATGATCTTGCCGGTTCCGCCCTGGCGGAGGACATAGGCTTCAAGCTGGGAGACCGTGTAGGCCTCGGGGATGCCGACGAGGAAGAGAATCCAGTCGTCGCGCGGGGCGGAGAGCCAGAGGTCGATGAGTTCGAGGACGCGTTTTTTTGCGTGAAAGCGTGAATAAAACAACGCGACGCGACGGCGGGTGAGGATCGGATGGGCTTCGCGCCAGTGGGCGGCGGCGGTGGCTTCCTGCGCGGGGTCGGGCGCGGTCACGCCGTTGGGGGCGACGCATACGGGCTGGGTGAAGCCAAGGCGGCGGATGTCCTGGACCTCGGCTTCGCTGGTCGCATGCCAGCCGGCGGCGGCGGTGAACGCGCCGGGATGGATGAACCGCGAGGCCAGCGCTTTTTTGGAGTGACGGTGGTTCCACGCCCACGGACTCATCATGCCGCGCGGCGAGATGACGAGCGGCACGTTTTTCCGGGCGGCGGCTTTTTGTGCGTAGTGAAGCGTGCGCAGCCACAGGCCGTGGTGGTGAATCGTTTCGTAGTCGCCGGAGAGCAGGTGCTCGCGAAGGGGGGCGGACGGGCAGACGGCCTGCGGCCAGTCGCGGGAGAAAATGCGCGTGACGAGGCTTCCTTCGGTCCGGGCGGCGCCGGTTCCGCCGGGGGCGGTGCTGAGCAGATCGACCGCATGGCCGGTCTGGGCGAGTCCGGAGGCGAGTCCGAGCACGGAACGCGAAGGGCCGCCGTGGCGTGATTCGAGACTCGGGACGATCTGGGCGATTTTCATCGGGGTTCGGGGCGGGGCTTGAGCGGGCGGCAGGGCGTCCCCGCACAGATCATCCGGGCGGGCTGGTCTTTGACGACGACGGAACGCGCGCCGATGACGGCGAGTTCTCCGATGGTGACGCCCGGTCCGACGAACACCTCGGCGGCGACCCAGGCGTTGATTCCGATGGTGATGGGGCGGGCGTCGAGCGGCATCGACCAGCGGGTGATGTCGTGTGTGCCGGCGCAGAGGTGCACGCGCTGACTCAGGTTGGCGCCGTAGCGCAGGGTGACGGGGGCGAGGTTATAGATGATGACCTCCGGGCCGACCATGGCGCGAGGTTCGAGCGTGAGTTTCCAGGGGAAGGTGATTCTGGCCGTGGGGAAAACCACCACCTTGGAAATCTCGGGAATAGCGGCCCCGAAACAACGGAGCATCCAGGCGCGGAAGCGGTGGAACGGGCGCGGGCTCCAGCGGAAAAGCGTGGCCTGGATGAAAGCCCAGGCGATGCGCCGGGCGATTTCTGCGGACGTGTAGGGAGTCGCGCAATTTTGACCGAGGTAGGGAGCTTCGCCGGACATGACGTTTTTTTAGACGACGGGGAGGCCGGGGTCGAGCGGAGAGACGAGGGTGTGGAAGTCGGCGAGGAGCCGTTCGGCGTAAACCGGGAAGTCGTAGGCGCGGGCGTCGATCACCGCACGGGCGGCGAGGGCGGCACGACGGGAAGGCGCGGCGAGGAGTCCGGCGAGTGTATCGGCGAGGAGCGCGGCGGCGTCGGGCCGGGTGTGGTCGAAGTGTTCGCCGTTGAGTCCGGCACGAACGAAGTCGCGGAAACAGGCGAGATCGGAGACGACGGGCACGGCGCCGGCGGCCATGGCTTCGACGACGGCGACGCCGAAGGTTTCCCCTTGGGTGGCGAGGCTGGGGTAGCAGAAGAGGTCGATTTCGCGGTAGCGGCGGGCGAGGGCGGGTTCGTCGAATTCGGCTGGGGCGAAGGTCACGCGGTCGGCGGGCAGAGCGGTGGCGAGGCGGGCGTCGAGGGCGTCGCGATAGTCGGAGCCGGAGCCGCCGCGGGCTACATCGACCGGGCCGCAGAGAAGCACGCGCCAAGGGGGAAGATCACGTTTGGCGAGGAGAACCAGGGCGTCCACGAGAAGGTCGAGGCCTTTTTCGCGGTGGATGCGTCCGATATAACCGATGGTAATTTCGCGGTTGGTGGAGCGGGGACCGACGAAAGCTGAGACGTTGACGGGATAACCGTAGATGCGGGAGAGCGAGGCCCAGCGGGGGCTTTCGGCGAGCAGGGCGTCGAGGACGGGCGTGCTGGTGGCCATGACGCGGGCCACGTGGTTGTAGGCGTAGAATTGTCCCTTGGGCATGCGGCCAGGCATGACGACCACGCGGCCGACCTCGGGCCGCAGGCAGCCGAGCCAGCAGGGGAGGGTGACGGAGTTGACCACGGTGATGTCGGCGGGGGGCAGGCGGAAGTGGACGCGGAGGTTCCAGACAAAATCGAGGGTGAGGTTTTTCCAGAGCGCGGCGGTGTGGGCGAAGCCGGGTATCCGGAGATGGGTGACGCCATCGATGGTTTCGCGGTCGGGCCAGCCGGGCCAGCGGCGGGAGACGACGACGACCTCGTGGCCGCGGCGGGCGAATTCGATGGCGAGCCGATGCCACGACTTCTCGACCGCGCCGCCGGCGGCGGGCGGCACGGGGAGGAAAAATCCCATGATGATCGTGATTTTCAACGGGAGGGAATGACGGCGTCGAGGGCGAGGCGGAGGCCGGCGGCGGCTTTCTCGTAGGTGTAGCCGGTGATGCGTTCGGCGATGTTCGCCCGGAGGAGGCCGGAGCGGGTCGAGAGGTCGTCCAGGGCGCGTCGGAGCGCGTCCCGCAGCGCGCCGGGCTGGCCGGCGGCGAAGACCCAGCCGGTCACGCCGTCGGTGACGAGGTCGCGCTGGCAGCCGACGCGGTCGCTGACGAGGCAGGGCACGCCGAGGTGCATGGCTTCGTTGACCGCGAGCCCCCAGGTTTCGTAGAGGCCTCCCGAGGGCAGGACGAAGAGGTCGGCCATCAGGTAGCGGGAGGGCATTTCGCTCTGGTTGGCAAAAGGGAGGAAGCGCACGGGGAGGTCGGGGCGTGCGGCGGCGAGGGTTTCCAAGGCGGAGCGTTCCCCGCCGTCGCCGACAAATACGAGCGCGGTGTGCGCGGGGGCGAGGGCGATAAACGCCTCGAGCAACGGGCGGGGCTGCTTGGCGGGAAGAAGTTTGCCGGCGAAGAGGATCACGCGGAGTCCGTCGAGGCCGAGGGACGCGCGGAGACGGAGGGCTACGGCGCGGGCTGTGGCCGTGGGCGTGAAGTGGCCGGCGTCCACGCAGTGGGGGACGGTGAAAAGTTTTTTTGCGGGAACGCCGAGGGCGCGGAAGTAATCGCGGTTGGCCTGGCCCACGGAGGCGAAGGCGGCGAATTGACGGTAGAGAAGGCCGAGCGGGAGGCGCTTTGCCCAGGAGATCGTTTCGCGTCCGAGGAGGTGGGAGTCGCCGCGGAAAATAAGCGGCAGGCGGTGCAGGCGGGCCCAGAGGACGAGGCGGAGGTGGGTGGCGTAGTTGTAGCCGAAAAGCAGCACGGCGTCGGGGCGCCAGGCCGCGAGGCGGGCATGCAGGCCGGGGTTGCGCAGGCCGTCGAAACGATCCGTCCCGGGATGGCGGGAGGTGTTGGGGACGAATTCGTGGTCGTAGCCGGAAAGCAGGTCCACGTCCCACGAGAAGGTTTTATTGAACTCAGGATCGTGCGTCGGTTTGACGCCGGCATCCCAGAGGTAGAAGACGCGAAGCTTCAGGTCGCAGTGCGCCGCCATCCAGCGGAACCAGGGGCTGTAATATTGGACGGGGTGGGAGAGGACCACCGCCAGGCGGGGGGGGGCGATGCTCATGCGCGGGGATCGGGCCGTTTGAGCGTCATGCGATGGACGAAGGGCACCGCCGCGGCCGCGATGGGAATCATGGACTGGAAGATCGAGGTGACCAGCACGCTGGCCACCATTTCGAAGGAGGCGGCCATGCCGAGGAAAAGGGCGAAGGCGAGGAAGCCCTCGATCGAGAAGACCGGTTTTCGACTGGTGAAGTTTTCAACCCAGGCGAACAGGAGTCCCAGCACGCATCCGAGAAACAGGGAGCCGCCGATGGTTCCAAAGTTGCCATACGCCTCGGCCAACAGGCCCCATGCAACGTAGGTAACGAGGGTCGAGTTCATGTCCTGGCGCCCGAAATGGACGTTGAGCATGACCTGGCCTTCGTGGGAGCGGGGTTTGTCAGCCCAGAAGATGCGGGGAACGAGCAGCGGGGGGATGAGCGTGTAGGTGGCGCCGAGAAGAAGGGGGACCTGACCTTCGTCAACGGCGTCGATGACGTAGAGGAGATTTTGGAGGTTGTTGACGCGGGTGGTCAGGCTTTGGGCGGAGTCGGAATTGCCTTTTTTCTGGAGTTGGAAGGTTGCCAGCTGCGTCTTTTCAACGGGGTTGACGATGAGATCGAAGCTGGCCTGGGTCCATTCGACGTAGTTGGACGGGAGGCTGAGGATGCTGTTGGAGACCGGGATGGCGTCTAAATTTTCGTGACGCCAGTAACGGTCGCGCATCGTGAACTTGCCGATGTTGAAAAATGAAAGGAGCACGAGGGTGATGATCAGGAAACGCCAGGGAATGCGTCCGCTGCTCCAGAACAGGCCGATCATCACGGCGGCGAAGAGAATGGTCGTGTCGGAAAGCAGGAAGCCGGAGGCGGAGATCAGGGCGTTCACCACCAGCAGCACCCAGAACTGCGAGACGGTCCAGTGGGGAAGACGGCCGGAACCGACCGCCATGGAGGCGAGAAAGAATCCGCAGGTGGTCACCGCCGCGCTCAAGGCGACAAAAATCGAATACATGCCGTCGGGCAGGTAGTCGAAGATGAAGATGGCGACGCCGAGGCCCATCACGATCTGGTAGAGGGTGGCGCCCAGCACGAGGCGAAAGCCCATGCGCCCGAGCCCTTCCATGCCCTCGGAGGTGACGATGTTGAGGGTGTAGGCGATGGGCGGCGCCGGCTTGAAGAGCTGCATGCCGAAGCGCCATGCGCCGACCATCATGCAGAGAAAAACAAACACCTCCAGGCCCGCATGGGTGATCAACGATTCGGAATAGTCCGAGAGCATTTCGTGGCCGGTGAGGATGGGCATCCCGTAGGTGAAGAGATGCTGGATGACCATCATGGGCAGCATGGGTACGCCGCTGCCGCCGCTGCGCCAGGCGGCCAGAGCGATGATCGTTCCGAGCGAGATGAGCGCGAAGGCGATGGTGCCGCCATGGCCTAAGTAGGCGATCAATCCCGTGCAGGCCGCGAGCACGACGGCGATGATGCCTAGCTGATTTTGCAGGAGCAGGCGGGCGTTGTCGGCCATCTCGCTCATGCGCGTGTAGCGGTCGAGCGGGTGGTGGATGAGGATTTCAGCCTTGGGCATCGGGTGGGATCAGAGGAGCATGGCGGACCGGTTTGCGCAGAAGCCAACCATTAAAAACCGGTCGCGCGGCGGAGATTCAAGCGCCCGGACGGGGGCTTAGCACGCGCAGATCCCAGAGTTGGCCCTTGTCATTGGAGGCGGTGCGGGCGGTCACGACGGTGAAGTATTTTTCGAGGCTGCGCCAGACGGCCTCGTGGTTGCCCCAGCGGAAGTGGGAGACGATAACGACGCCGCCGGGGTTGAGGTGGCGGGCGAAATCCGCCGCGACGCGGGCGGGGCACTCGGCGTAGCCGATGCATTCGTTGAACGTGATGACGTCGTAGCGTCCGGACGGCCTCCATAGGGTGAAGTCCGCCTGTTGGAAACGGGCGTGAGGCAGGCCGAGGGAGCCGGCTCTTTTCAGGCCCTCGGTCGAGAGATCCACGCCGAGGTAGGCGTCCAGGCGTTCCGGCGGAAGCATCGAGAGCAACCGTCCGCTGCCGCAGCCGAGATCGAGCAGGCTGACGCGGGGGCCTTGCGCGAGGATGAGGGCGACCATCTGTTCGTGGCGGGCGAGTTCGTCGGGGCCGAAAAAATGGTCCCAGTTGCCAGAGTGGTATTCGGCGTCGAGCGCCTGGAGCGGCACGGGTTTCCCGCCGCCTCGGGGGGCGAGCCAGAAGCGGTGGCGGAGTTTTTGAAGGATGCGGCGGAGCAGGGACGGCATGGGCGGATTAGATTTCGAAGAAAAACTCCTCGGACGTTTTAAAGAAGGACAGGAATTCAGTGGAAAGCAGAGGTTTCGTCCACGGCGGGATCGGGGCGATCTGGGATCGATAGGCGGCGATGGCGGATTGTTTCCGAGCGGCCAAACAGGAGAACTCCGCCCGGTGGACGATGCGGCCGGCCCGCAGGGCACGCCAAAGCGGGCGTGGATTCCAACAGGCCCAGACCAGGTATTCAACCAGACGTGGCGGTTCGGCGGAGCCGGTGACGGCCTCGCCGACGAGGGCGCGCGCGGCGGTGTGCTCAGAGCTGCCGTCGTATTGCGAGGTGACGAGAACCTCGGATGGTCGCAATTCATCAATCAGCCTGCGCATATTCGCGACGAGCTGTCTGCGCGCGGGGTTTTCGAGATGAGGCAGACGGCTGTCGGGCGCGCCCAGAAAATAGAGGTTTTCCGAAGGAACGCCGAGAATGAGGCCGGCAGTCCGGGCTTCTTCCATGCGCAGCGCAGAAAGTTCGGCGGGAGTGATCCGCGGATGTCCGGGGTGCGAGGCCGAGCCGTCGGTGATGTAGGCGATATGGACGATCTCACCCGCCTCGCGGCGAAGTGCGATGAGTCCTCCGCAGCCGAGGGCGCAGTCGTCCTGATGAGGGGCGAAGATAAGGGTCGGACGGCCCGGGGGGCGCGCAGGCCAGGGACGTGAGCGCAGCCGCAGCAGAAAACGAAGAAGGCCCGACAGGAGGCGACGGGCGACACGCTTGAGCGCGGCGAGCACGGCGTTGGATTTTGAGGCGGCCATGACGCGGGTCAAGGGGCGGCTTCGACGACGGCCCGGGTGTAGAGCTTCAGGTAGAGATCGGTGCAGACGGGGAGGCTGAATTTGGTTTCGGCGGTCGCGCGGCAGGCGGCCCGGTCGAGCGAGGGCAGGCGGTTCACGGCGTCCACTCCGGACGCGACGTCGTTGATGAAAATCCCGGTCACGCCCGGGGTGAGGATGTCGGGCAGCGCGCCGCGGGCGCAGGTGATCACGGGGGTGCCGGCGGCGAGCGCCTCGGCAAACACGATGCCGAACGGTTCGTCCCACTGGATGGGCACGAGCATGGCGGCGCAGCGGCCGAGGAGTTCGTTTTTTTTCACGTCGCCGACTTCGCCGATCCACTCGATGCCGTCGCGGCCGAGATGAGGGGCGACTTTTTCGTCGAAGAAGCGGCCTTCCGGTCCCGAGGTCGAGCGGTTGCCGGCGACGAGCAGGCGGCGGCCGGAGCGGCGGGCGATTTCGATGGCGAGGTCCGGACCCTTGATGGTTTCGACGCGGCTGAGGAAAAGGAGAGGCGCGCCGGCCGGGACGGACGGGACGTAGTCGATGCGGCTGAGGTCGACGAAATTGGGAATGGCCGTCCAGTCGCCGCCGCCGGAACGGCCTTGGGCGCAGATGAATTCGCTGCAGCCGGTGAAGCGGAGGGTGCCGTGTCTGGCCAGGCGCAGGGCGGCGCGGATCTGGGCGGGGCCGGTGTGGCGTTGATACGACATGATCTTCGGCACACGGCGGGGCAGCAGGGGAAACAGGCAGGCGAGGCGGGCGAAGCTGTGAACGACGTCGGGGTGGAATCGTTTCGCGGCGCGGGCGAGCGCGAGGGCGTTGCGGACCGTGTCGAAGCGGCTGGTGACGTCTTCGCCGGGGAGGGGGAAAAAGGCGTCCGTGGCGACGGTGGAGCCGGCCTTGGCGACGAGGCCGACGACATGGCCGCGGGCGCGCAGTTCGCCGATGAGCGAATCAATGATGCGTTCGATCCCGCCGTAGCCGGCGGGCGGCACGGGAAGAATGGGGTCGGCGACGAAAAGGATGCGCATGTGAAGGTGGCGGAGGTGGCTACGAGGAGGCGTTCAGGACGGCCAGTCGATCTGCAATTGGTGGAACAGGGAGGGCTCGCATTGTTCGAGGGGAACGCCGTCGAGGAGGCGAAGTTTAAGGCCGGCCCCGGAGAGGCGGGTGATGACAAGCTTGGGATCGCCCATGCCGTTATACCCCAGCGGATGCAGCTCAAGAAGCGCGACGCTGCCGGCGGGAGGTTTGACGCGTGTGAGCGTATCGAGGAGGCGGGTCTCGTAGCCTTCCACGTCGATTTTCAGGACGACAGGTTTCGTGGCGTGGCGCTTCAGAAGATCTTCCAGCGGGAGGGTCGCGACGGGCGTGGCGGATACGGAGACGTGGCCGATGAACGAGCCGTGCTGATCGTAGCGGAGTTGGGCTTCGCCGCCGGAGACAGCCGCGCAGATCGTCGTGGCGCGGTCTTCCAGTCCGTTAAGTCGCAGCGAACGTTTCAGCAGGCGGATGGCGCGGATGTTGGGGTCCACGCAGATGACGTCGGCGCGGGTGTCGCGCAGAAGCACGGAAAGGGACATCACGCCGATGTTGCAGCCCACGTCGATCAGACGGCCGCGAGAGGCCACCAACGCCAGGAGATGATCCTGCAGGTCCCGGTCAAAAGTATCCATGGGTCTGCCGCCGGTCCAGGACCAGCTATGGTCGACCGCGTTGAGGAAGATGACCGCGCCATGAAACGGCTGGCGAATGGCCAGCCAGGGGACGAGCAATCGGGCGAGGCGGCGCAGCAGCGGAACGCGGTGGAGGAAACGGGCGGTTGATCCGAGGGCGGGGTTCATGGCTGCTTGTCGTCGGAAAAAGGAGCGAGGGCGGCGGTCCAGAGCACGGCGTGTTCTCCTGCGAGGACATGCGGTTTCCAGCCGGTTGCGCCGGCGATGGTGGCGATGCGCGCGGGGAGCGCGTCGGTGCGATCGGTGAGCACGCGCAAGGCGAGCGGTGCGGATGTCCGCCAATGCGCGAGTGTGGCCGGGGCGCGATAGACGTTGGCCAGGTCCTCGGCTATGGAGCGGCCGGCGAGCGGGGTGATGACCCGGCCGGGCAACGCGAGGGCGAGCTCGGGGTTGGGGACGATCCAGAGGGCGTCGGGGGAGGAGAAGGCGGAGAGTTTTTCCAGGAGCGCACGTTGATCGGCGACTTCGAGGGACGGGAGGCTCAGGCCGAGCGGACCGGTGACGATGCGGCGGCTTTCTGCGATCTTGGCGGCGGCATAGGCGGGACCATAGGCCAGGGGAACGAGGAGGTAGAGGAAGGCGGCCGCGAGCAGGGCGGCGCGGAGGGGTTTGCGTGCGGACGGCCATGATGAGCGTGAAAGCACGAGCACGGCGGGTAGGGCGGCCACGGTGACGGGCATGAAAAGGCGGGTGTCGCGCGTCGCGTCGGAAACGAGCCACAGTCCGGCCATGAAAATGGTGAACACCGGCAGGGTGACGAGCGCCAGCGCCTCGGCGGCGGGGCGCCGGGTCAGGCCGCCGGAGCGGAAGAGCAACGCGGCCAGCAACAGGCCGCCGGGCAGGCCGACCCAGGCGAGCACCGAGTGGTTCATGGGTTTCAGGTGCGGCAGGTGGCCCTGAACGAGCACCTGATAATAAGGGCTGGCCGCATCGGCGAGGCCAAGGGCGGGATTCGCGAGGACAAAGAGTGCGGTGATCGGCTGGCGGTTGTCGGGTGCGGAGTGGCCGATGGAGTCGATCGCGCCGCCGCGGGCGTTGTAGATTTTCAAGGCGGCCGGGGCGACGGCGAGCGAGAGGCCGAGGACGAGCAACGGGTAGAAGGCGCGGCGACGGTCGGAGACGCTCGACCAAGCGATCCACGCCGTCGCAAAAAGCGTCGCGCCCACGGCCACGGCCAGGCTGTATTTTATCCAGCTGCTGAAGCCGAGGACGAGGCCGGCAACGGCGAAGATCGCAATGGTCGCCCGACCGGCGCGGAGCCGTCCGAGGAGGGCGGCGAGGGCGAGGAATATCCAAGGCGCGGCCGCGAAGGCGAGGTTGTCGCCGGAGAACCGGAAGAAGGCCGAGCAGGCATGCCGCGTCCATGGAACGAGCGCGGCCAGAGTGAATATCCAAGACGGCGGCAGCGGAAAACACGCCCACCAGAGAGCCCAGCCGACGACTCCGATAAAGCCGGTGAGGATGACAACGAGGCGCACCGCGTGCCCGATGGAAAGGCCAAGGGCGGTGAACGGGGCCACGAGCGCAGGGATCGACGGCGGCCACCAACCGACCGTTTCGGCGAGGTCGTGCGAGAGGTCGGATGGATCGACGCGGTGGCGGACGTTCGAGGCGGGGGTCTCGCTGCGTTGGTGTTGTTGCAACGCCTCCAGCTGCATGACCGGATCGTAGAAGTGCAGTCCCTGCGGTGTGCGCCAGGTGACGACGCAGAGCAGAGTCCAGGAAAGCAGGGCGATGATGACCGTCCGGGAGGCGAGGCGATTCACGGGCGGGTTTAGATTTCCGCCGCCAAGAACTCCGTCCAGGCGGACAGGTTGATGTCGCTGTGGCCGAGCTGGGCGGCGGGGACGCGGCCGGCGGTGACGCTGGCGAGCAGGCGGGGCAGGAGGGCGAGATAGGCGGGCGGTTTGCTGTTGGGGTGGAGCAACCAGGCGCGTTCGTCGGCGAGGTTGAGACGCCGCGCGCCGCGCGGTCCGAGCACGGCACTCAACAGCGATTCGGGGCCGGGAGGGTAGCCGCGGTCGGCGAGCTGACGGAGGCGCCAGACGGGCGAGCGCAGGGCGGTCACGAGAGGCAGGTGGGAGTCCAGGCGCTGGCAGTCGAAAAGGAAGCAGCGGGTGCTGAACCAGTCGTTGAGCCAGCCGGCGGGGATGCGGACGGCGGGGCGGCCTTCGTGGACGGAGGGAGCGTCCTCGGAGGGCGTGCGTGCGAAGCCCGGCGGGCTGATGCGCGGGGTGGCGGCGACCGCCTGCGGCACATCATCCCAGACGGAGAGCGTGGCCGCCGCCCAGTCGAAGCCGGGGTCTTGGTGCAGGCACATGTCGGCGTCGTAGTGCAGCACGAAGCGGGTGCGTGCATGGCCGAGCGCGGCCCAATAAGCCATGAAGGCGCAGCCGCCATAGTCGTGGGTCTCGGTCATCCACGGGCGGACGTAGCGCGAGGCGAGTTTCGCGAAAAGCGGCGAGCCGGGTTCGAGCCAGACGATCTCGTCGAACAATCCCTGTCGTTGGAATTCGACCGCGAGTTCGCGGACGCGGTGCATGCGTTGGGTGAAATTGGGTTCGGGCAGGCGGGTGTCCGGGGCGAAGATTCGGGTGCGTTGCGGCTTGCAGCAATCGACCACGGCGAGGCGGCGGACCGCGCCCGGATGGGCGTTCACGAGAAGCGGAACGGTCTGCTCGGCATAGGCGGCGTCGCCCGCGCAGAGGTTGATCTGCACGGTGACGTCGGAGAGCGAGGAGGTGGTGTTCACGAGAGGAGAGTGGGGAGTGGAAGCGGGGTGACGTCAGGAGTTTTTACATGTCCAGACGTGGCCGTGGGAGCCGGGGAGATGGGAGTAGCCGCACGAGGAGAGGAAGAAGGGCACCGCCTGGGGGTCCAGGCCGCGTTGCTTGACGTAGGGTTCGTGAAGTTCGAGGAGGATGGATCGTATGCGATGTTTTTGGAAGAGCTCGGGGCTGCCGAGGATGGCCTCGTGCTCGAAGCCTTCGATGTCCATTTTGACCACCGTCGATTCGGGGAGGCAGAGCCGTGCGAAAAGCTCGCTGAGCGTGGTCACACTGACTGTCTGGAGGGGAAGATTGTAGCGAGTGTGCGACGAGAGGCCGGTGGCCGCGTTGTTGGTGTCCGGGGTGAGGTGGATCTGCTCCACGCCGGCGTGATCGGTGACGGCGAGGCTGAGAAGCTCGACCTTGCAGCCGTTGAGCGCGAAGTTGCGCTTCAGCACTTCTTGGAGGCGGGTCTGCGGTTCGATGGCGATCACCCGGCCGGAGGGACCAACGAGCTTGGACGCGGGCACACAGAGGCAACCTTCGTTGGCGCCGATGTCGATGTAGGTGTCTCCGGGTTTGAGAATGCGGCCGAGCAGGGCGGAGGATTCGGGATCGTAGCTGCCCACGGTGGCAATGCGCTGGCCGACGTCGCTCACGGGATCAACCCAGAAGGTGCCTTCGGGGGTCTTGAGTTCATGGCGCCGGATGCGCAGCAGCCGTTTGATAAAGGAGGCAAGCGGGGCCGGTCGCACGTGCATGATCCAGCGGCCGAGCATGAAACTGAGAGGGAGGTGGGCGGGCATTCTGGTGAGGATAGAGGGGAAGCGGGAACTATGCGAGGGCCTGGCGGACCGCGGCAACGAGGGCGGTCTGTTCGACGTCCCAGCAGTAGCGTTCGCGGGCCAGACGCCACGCGGTGCGGCGGGAGGAGGCGACGCGGGCGGGGTTGGCGAGCCAGGCGTCGAGTTGCGCGGCGGTTTTGGCCCGATTGGCGAGATCGCCAACGAGCGCGGCGTCGCCGAGGGATGGAGCGAAGTCCCGGTGGGCGGCGGTGGGCGTCATCAGTTGAGGGATGCCGGCGAGGAGATAGGTGAAGACCTTGTTGGTGAGGCAGAGGTCACGGTTGAGCGGCGAGGACTGTTCGAGGGAGAGACCGAGGTCGTAGGGGGCGGCGAGGCGGATCATGTCATCGGCGGGGGCGATGGGCAGGAATTCGATGGGGCCGGTGAAGCCGGACGCCTTGGCGGCGGTTTGCAGGGCCTCCGGGAAACCGGGGGACGGAAGGCCGCGCAGGTGCAGCGAGCAGGGGGCGGACATCCGCGCAAGGACGGGGAGAAGGAGTTCAAGGCCGCGACCGGGGCCGAGGGTTTGGGAGAACCAGTAAAGCCGGGCGGGGCCGCCGGAGGCCGGCGTGACGGGAGCGGAGGGCGCGGAGGCGGAGGGGAAGACGTTGAGAACTGTCACGGGTTCGCGGATACCGTAGCGGTCGCGGTAGGCGGCGGCGATGAGAGGCGAGGCGGCGGTGAGATGGACGCAGCGGGGCAACCAGTGGCTTTCGATGGTCTTGATGGAGGCGATTTCCACCGGGTCGGCGGAGGCTTCGTCGGTTTCCGCGGGGTGGAAGTCTTCGGCGTCGAATCCCAGTTTGGCACCGGTGCGTTCGGCGGCGAGGCCGGCGGCGGCGAGGCCGGCGAGGCAGTGGCCGATGTAAAGGTCGGCGCGCACGCGGGCGGCGGCGGCGGCGAGCTGCGGGATGGCGACGTGGTGGGCGCGCATGGCGCAGGAGAGCGTGGGCGGAATGCCTCGTGCCAGACGGTAACGGGCGAAGCGGCGGTGAAGCTTGCCCAAGGTCACGCGGAAACCTGCGGAGTAATCGACGCGGGTGCGGTTCCAGCGGGCGTCGCGGTAGATCTCTTCGTCAAAGGGGTCGAGCGGCGGGAAGTAGCGGCCGGCCACGACATGGACGTCGTAGCCGGCCGCGAGCAGGGCTTCGGCTTCCTTGACGAGCCGGGGATTGCTTGCCGGGTGGGAGGGGGTGACGAGGCAGATGCGGTGCATGGCGTGCGTATCAGGCCCAGTCGCTGCTGGCGACAAGGGGCGAATTCAGCCGGACGAAGAGGAGGTCCGTTTGCCACAGGGCGCCGTCACGCTTGCGATGGTTGGAGCCGAATATGTCGTAGAGGCGGTAGCCTTTTTCGGAGAAGGCGGCGATGACGTCGGCGATCACGGGCACGCCGCCGACGGGGATGAGCGAGACCTCGGTGAGGATCACTTCGGCCAGTCCGAAGAGGGCCCCGGCCCCGGCGAGGGCCTCGAGTTCGTGGCCCTGGAGATCGAGCTTGAGAAACTCGGCCCGGTCGAAGCCGGTTTCGCGGGCGATGTCGTCGAGGCGGCGGACGGGAAGATCGAGGACGGTTTCACCGGGGCCGGGTTGGTAACCCTGATAAACGATGCGGCTGTTGGAGGCGGCGATGGCGAAGCGGACGTCGGAGGACTCGCGGCCAAGCAGGGCGGACTCGAGCCGGGCTTGTCCGATGCGGGAGCAAACCGCCTGGAGGCGTGCGGCCATGCGGGGCTGCGGTTCAATGAGCAGGAGGTGCGCGGTGGGAAAGGTCTCGCGGGCGAGCACGGCCCAGTCGCCTTGGTAGGCGCCCGCGTCTATGATGCGTGCCGGGGAAAAGCCGGCGCGACGGAGGTTCTGCATACGCGCGCCCGGAGTGATCGCGCCGGCACGGCGGCGAAGTTTTTCTTTGAGAGATTCCGGCAGGAAACGGAGCATGGTCAGGTGGTGAGATCGAGCCGGGAGATCAGGCTGCGGCGGTAGTCGGACCATTGCCAGCCGGCGGCGGTGGCGAGGGAGGCTTCGCGCATGGCGCGGAGTTCGGCGCGGTGATCGAGGCACCAAGTAACAACCTCGGCGATGGCCTCGGTGGAACCGGCGGGGATGAGCAGTCCGTTTTGGTGCGGTTTCAGGAGATCGGCGGCGCCGGCGCAGTCGGTGGTGATGACGGGGAGGCCGCGCGACCAGGCTTCGGTCGCGACCATGCCGAAGCCGTCGCAGAGGGTCGGGAAAATCAGCGCGTCGGACTGGCGGTAAACCTCCATCAGCTGGTCGCGGGGAATGGAGCCGCCGATTTCGACACCCTCGGGGAGCGGATTCAAGAGACTGTCGGGGAGGGTGATTGCGCCGTGGATACGGAGACGGGCGTGTTGGCCAAAATTATGGCGGCGCCAGGCTTCGAGGAGGTAGTGCGCGCCTTTGCGGACGCTGAAGGTGCCGGCCCAGAGCAGGCGGAGCGGGCCTTGGCTGGAGCCGCCCTGGAGCGAGGAGTCGCGGTCGGCGGCGGGCGGGGCGCCGTAGGGGACGATGCGGACCTTGGAGCCGTCGAGGCCGGCGGCTTCGTAGGTGCGCTTGGTGAAGGCAGAGGCGGCGATCACGAGGTCGGCGGCCTCCCATTCGGCGCGGCGGCGGGCGATACGGAGTTCTTCGCGTTTTTCTGTGTGGGCGTGATAGGGGGTGGCGAGGACGGGATGAAGGGCGACCTCGCGGTTGAGGATTTCCTGGACGAAGCGGGGCTCGGGAGCGGGGACGTCGTAGATGACTTTTAGGCCTCGTTTTCGGGCCGCCTGGAAAGTCGCGAGGGAGCTGTATTCGAAGCCGTAAACGGCGTCCAAGCCGGGGTGGAGGCGGCGGGCGACGGCACGATCAAAGGAAGGTTCCGCCCAGGACCAGACGAGGTCGGTGATCCGTCCGGAGCGGTCGAGGCGGCCGGAGAGAAGACGGAGGATTTCGGCGTAGGGAAGGCTCTCGACTTTGTCCGGCGGGATCTCGGTTACGCGGCGGCGGGAGAGTTGTGTGGCGAGGTCGAAGCCGATGAGTCGGGCGAGACGGCAGGCGAGGCGTTGGCGAGGGCTGTGGTCGTCGCGACGGAGGGTGGTGATGAAGCGGTCGAGTTGCCCGGCTTCGTGAAGGGCGCGCGCGACCTGTTGAACGAAGGGAGCGACGGAGGGATGGGAGATGAGGACGCTCACGGGAGGCGGAGGGGAGAAGAGGACATTATTATCCTTGGAGCAAACGCACGAGGCGGCGGGCGAGGCGCCAGCCGAGGAAGCGCGAGAGGCGTCGCTGGCGGGCGCCGCCGGGCGCGGGCAGCCGGGAGAAGCCGAAAGAGGCGGCGCGGCGCTCGGCGGCGCGGGAGGCGGCGGGGGCCTCGGGATAGAGTTCGTAGCTGGCGCGCTTCCAGTAATCGGCGAGGGCGCGGCGGACGCGGGGCGAGTCTTCGGCGGCGAGCAGATGGGCGGCGGTGAGCGCGAAGGATTTTTCCAGGGAGACCAGGGCGCGGGCGGAGCGGCGTCCGCTGAGGCTGGTCTGGAGATTGGACCGGTAGAGGCTGGCGGCGGCGGGGTCGCGGGCGAAGGCGAGGCCGACGGAGGCGAGGGCGACGCGGGCAAAGTATTCACCGTCGTCGTTGAGCGAGAGGGTCTCGTCCCAAGGGCCGGCGGTGTCGGCGACGGCGCGCGGGACGAGCCAGGCCGCGGGATGCATCATCGCGCCTTCGTGGGCGTAAACCAGGAGGAAGTCCACGGGGGTGAAGTCGCGGAAGACGATGTCGTCGACGAAGCGGGCGGCGGACGGGTCCGTGTCGAAGCGGCCCCAGCGGCAAGTGGCGAGGGCGCCGGTCGGGCGCGTGGCGAGGACGGCGAGCTGGAGCTCGATCTTGCGCGGGGAGAGGAGATCGTCGGCGTCGAGGAACTGGATGAAATCGCCGTGCGCGAGGCGGAGGGCATGGTTGCGCGCGGCGGAGGCGCCGGCGTTGGCCTGGGTGGCGACGACGACGCCGCGCGAAGCGAAGGTGCGGGCGCAGGCGAGGGTGTCATCGGCGGAGCCGTCGTCCACGACGATGATCTCGACCGGGGTGTGGGTTTGCGCGAGTGCGGATTCGAGGGTGGCCGCCAACCACGGGGCGGCGTTGAAGGCGGGGATGAGGATGGAGACGAGAGGGGAGGCGGCGGACCGGACGTTCATGGGGCGGGGCGATGGGGGTGCTGACGAGCGGGACGGACCCGTGAATCACGAGGCCACGCCTTCCACGTAGAGCGATTCGATCTGGCGCCCGGGAGAATCGACCAACAGGCGCGGGTCGCGACCTTGAAGGAAGGTTTGTTTGCGCACACCGGAGAAGCCGGCCAGGCGCATCAAGGAGGCAAGCAATTCGAAGTCATAGATCGTGCGATGGCCGAAAGGGGAGTCCCGGTCCACGTAGAATATGCGGTTTACACTAAGAATGGGCGTGCGAATTCCCTCGAAGACGTCGGCGTCTTGATAGGGGAACCGGGGTTCCGCGGAGCCCGACAACTGGGAGAAATAGGCGCGCAGGTAGAGTTCGCCGTCGGGGACGACGATGCGGACGGTTCCCTCGGGCGCGAGCACGCGACGGATTTCGCGAAGCATGGCGAGGGCGGCCGGCAAACTAAAGTGTTCCAGACAATGCTGGGAGAAGACTCCCTTGAAGGTGCGATCGGCGAAGGGCAGGCCGTTGCCGATGTCCCAGCAAACATCGACGCCGGGGTGCCACAGGTAATCAAGATGGACAAATCCGGGGTGGTGATTGCCCCCGCAACCGACGTCGAGGCAGGAGGCGGCGAGCACACGGGGGCGCTTCAACTGGAAGGCACGGTTGCGGATGAGCGGGCCGATAAATGCCTGCACCTTCGAGTAGGAAAAAAGGGAGCGGCGGGTCGAGAAGGTGTTCAGTGGCATTTTTAGAGTGTTGGTTACGGGTGGCGGGCCAAAATGGGGGTGGCTTCAGGCGGAGCGGACGGCGCGCCAGTTATTCTGGAAATACCAGCGTTTGGAAGCAGCGACGTAGTGGTGCATCACGGCTCGGCGGGCGTTTGCCTCGGCGGGATCGGGGAGGGTGACGTAGTCCTTGGCGGGGGCGATGGCGCAGGGGCGGCCGGCGACGAGCATGGCGACGAGGGCTTGCTCAAGGTAGTAGTGCGTGCCTTGGCGGGTGATGAGTTCGCGGCACCACGTTTCGAGGAGGTCCCAGTCGAGCGAGTCGGAGCGCAGGCCGCAGAGGCCGACGTTGACCTTTTCGGCGAGGGGGGCGCCGGCGAGTTCGGTGAGCATGGCGTCGGGATAACCGTAGGAGGTTTCGCAGTCGACGGCGTGCAAGGGGCGGTCGGGGGCGTCGCACCAGTTGGTCAGGAAATCGGGCGGTCGGAAAAACAGGAGATCGGAATCGAGGATCAGTTTCCAGCCGGTGGAGCCGAGGTGCGGGTCGATGAGCTTGCGGATGTTGGGGTAGTTGAGCCAGCGGTCGCGCAAGTAGGGATAGCGGTCGGCGGGCAGATGGGTGTCGAGGTGGGCGACAATCTCGGTCTTGGAGACGAAGCGGGCGGCGGGGAACAGGCGGAGGAGCGGGGCCTGGTGTTCGGGGGTGAGCGTGCCGTCGTCGTAGATGACCGGGGCGAGAGGCCGGCCGGACTGGCGGGCGAAAGTCCAGAGGCAGAAGGCGGTCTGGTGCCAGAAACGGCGGCCGGTGAGAAGATAAACGGTCACGGGCGCGCCGGTGCCGGGAGAAAGCAGGGGCAGTTCGCGGGCGGCGGAAACCATCGCGGCTTCGCCTTGACGGGTGCGACGGAGGACCCAGGGGCCGCCGGCGGCGATGCAATCGCGGATCGAGCCGGCGGGGCGGTGGTAAAGGAGGTAGGCGAGCCGCCCGAGGCCAAGACGTGAGAGGAGGGAGGGCATCGGCTTATTCAATCGTTTTCAGCTCCATTGAGGAGGAGGGCTAGTTGCTCCTCGGTCAGCGTGCGCGAATGGGAGTAGGGGTATCCGCGCAGCCGGCGCAGGATTAAGCCGGCGGCGACGGGGCCGAGGAGTCGGTCGAGAATCGTGAAGCTGGGGCCGCCGAGAGCGGACAGACCGCTGCGCAGCGTGTAGTTGAGCGGTTCGACCCGGTTGTAGCCGGGGATGATGGAGAAGGCCAAAGTCATGAGGCGCGTCCTTGGAAGTGACCGCAGGCTCCCTGCCAGCGGATGTAGGCGGCGGGGGAGGACCAGGCGCGGTGAGTGAACCAGGCCTTGGCCTGGCGAAGGGGGACGGTCCACGCGGGGATGGGCGGCCATTCGTTGAGACCGTGGTGGGTGAGCACCTGCATCCAGGAAGTTTGGATACCGCGGTTCAGGCGGGCGAGGTAGGCTGGATCCAGGCGGCCGGCGGGGATGAGGTGAACAAGGCCGAGGTCGGGGAAGTAGGCGACCTCCCAGCCGGCGCGAAGCACGTGAATGACGATGTCGTTGTCCCCGCTGGAGGTGAGTGCGTCGCCACGGCGGTCGGTGAGGGCGGCGGGGTCGGCGTGATCGAGCCAGGCTTGGGCGGCGGCGCGGCGCAGGGCCATGCCGGCGCCGACGGGCGAGCAAAGTGGATAGCAGTCCTTGCTTGCACCGGGAGGGCGGAGGCTGGCGATCACGGGGACGGGGCCGAGGTCGCGGAGGGCGAGAAGATCAAAGAACTGGTTTTGCCACGGCTCCGGCGAGCGTTCGAATTCGGGCCGGCAGGGGCCGCCAAGCGCGCCGATGCCCGGGTGGGCGGTGAAGTGTTCGACCACGCGGGAGAGATAATCGGGATTTAGGACGTTATCGTCGTCCACGAGCACGAAGAACTCGCCTCGGGCTTCGAGGAAACCGCGACGGCGGGCGTGGGAGAGTCCGGGGACGGGTTCGGTGACGAGGCGGAGATTGCCAGGCGCGTCGGTGGCAAAGGCGGACGGTGCGAGCGGGGGAACGGAGGCATTGTCCACGAGGAGCGTTTCCCAGCGGTCGACGGGCAGGGTTTGCGCACGGAGGCCCTGCAGGGTGCGCCGCAGACGTCCCGGATGGGAGTTGTGCGCGCAAATGATGACGGACAGGAGCATCAGGCAGGGGCGGATGTGCCGGGGCGATGGCCGACGACGCGGGCGGGCACGCCGAGGGCGATGGAGCCAGGGGGAAGGTCTTTGGCGACAACGGCACCGGCGCCGACGATGCAACCGTCACCGATGATGACGCCACCGAGCACGGTCACGCCCGCGCCGAGCCAGACGTCGCGGCCGATGCGTGTGGGGCGAAGTTCGTCGGGACAGTCACGGATGTCGGTGCCCATCGGCGGAATCGCATGGTTGGACGAGACGATGCGGCAGTGCATGGCGATGAGGCAGGCATCGCCAATTTCCACGCCGCCATGGCCATAGATGACCGTGTGTGGACCGAGGAACGCGTCGCGACCGATGAGGATGGAGCCGCCATAGCCGTGCAGGATGACGTTGGCATCGATGCAGGCGGCGGCGGCGATCTCGATGCGGCCGCGGCCTTTCGGACCAAAGCCGGGGCGGCAGCTGATGCCGGCGGCGAGCGCCTTGGGCGGGGCGATGACGGCACCGGTGAGTTGGAGTTGCTGGCGGCGGACGGCGAGGAGCAGGGATTTGATGGCGGTGATGATCATCAGTCGATGAGCCGGAGGTAATCGGCAGGACGGTAGTGAGCCAAGGCCGACTCGCGCGCGGCCTGTCCGATGCCGGCCCAGCGGTCTCGGGCGGCGAAGGCTTTGAGCAAGGCGGCGGCAAGCAGGGGGACGGTGGCGGCGGGGCAGAGGAAGCCGGTGCGGCCGTGCTCGATCCAGTCCTCGGCTCCGCCGACGCAGGTGGAGAGGACGGGGCGTTCGCAGAGCATCGCTTCGGGAATGGTCATGGGCACGCCGTCGTCGATGGCGGTGGCGCAGAGGAGTTCGTTGTCCTTCCAGATATCGCGGAGGTCCCCGACATGGCCGCGCAGGACGACGCGATCGCCGAGGCCTAGGTGGGCGATGGTCGCGCGGAGTTCGGCTTCCTGCGGGCCGAGGCCGAAGATTTCCAGGTGCCACGGCGGAAGTTGCGGGCCGGTTTCGGCGAGGGCGTGAAGGAGTAGGTGGATGCCTTTGCCTTCGTCCAGGCGGGAGACGGTGGCGAGGCGAACCTCCTGGGAAACCGGCCAGGGAGAGGTGTCGGCGGGCTGCCAGCGGAGGGGGTTGTGCAACACGCGGGCGTTGGGCAGGGGGGCGAGGAGGTGTCTGCGGGTGACGGCGAGGTTGCGGGAGGAAACAAAGCAGAGGGCGTCGGCGGCCGCGAAGGTGGCGCGGATGAAATCAAGGTCGTGGGCCGAGAGGTGGGGGTGCTCGGATTGCCAGTTGGCGATGAGGCGAAATTTGACGCCGCCCGCGCGGAGCCATGCGGTCAACTGCGGGTAAAGCAAAAGATCGTAGGTGCCGCCGAGGCTGAAGACAACGAGGTCCGGGCGGAAGTTCTCAAGCGCGGCGATGAGGCCGACTTCGGGTGAGAGGGGACTGAGGCCGAGCTTGCGTTTCACGCGCTGGCCGAAGGAAGGCGTGGCGGGGCCGGGAGTGCGCAGATGAAGAACGGCGCCGGCGTCGCGAAGGGCGGCGATCCGCGCGTGCCCGGCGGTGAGAGGCGAAAGGGAAAGGAAGAGCCGGTCGCCCCGCGCAGAGGCGGCCTCGGCGGCGCGGGTCCAGAGGGTGTCAGCACCGCCCCAAGGGTAGGCGAGAATGGTGGAGATGAACGCGGTGCGCATGGTTCAGGCGACGGGAAGCAGAAAGGTGTCGGCCGGCAAAGGGCGCGGGGCCGGCGCGGCGAGTTGCGCGCGGACAGCGGCCAGCACATCGGCGGGCGTGATAGCCGTGAGGCAGCGGCGCTCGAAATCGCAGCGTGAATAATACCAGCACGGCGCGCACGGCGGCCGGTTGGCGAGATTGGCGTTGCAGGAATAGCCGGTGATCTCCGGTGGTTCGCGTCCGCCGTAGACGATAACGGACGGGCACTCGACGGCGCGCGCGAGGTGCATGAGAAAGCCGACGAGGCCGACGAAGAGGTCGCATTGCGCCAGTTCGCGGGCCGCGTCAAGGAGCGAGCCGCCGCGGAGGTCGGTCGCACCGGGCAACACCGGATCCTGCGGGCTGCCGAGCTGGACGACATCGGCCCAGTCGGCGAGCGACTGAGAAACTTGCCGCAGGTTTTCCACGGACCACTGTTTGTTGGCGATGGCGTAGCGGGCGTTGAGGCAGCTGGAGTGAATCGCGATGCGCGGCCGCGAGCGGCGCGGGAGCCGGGCCGGCGCGAGTTGCGGCAGGTAGGGGCGCAGCGTTACTTCGCCGGCCAGACCGACGCGGTGGCACAGCGAGGCAATGCTCGGGATGTGCAGGGGCGCGTCACGCCCTTCGCCATCGACGTAGTCCTGATAAAACAGGCGCTGCACCCGGGTGCCGCTGAGGCGCGCCCACGGAATGAGGCCGAGATCGAGCGGCAGCACGAGACGGAAATCGGTGTTGCCGGCGAACAATTCGGGCGACTGCGTGAAAAACCAGATGCGGCGCGGCCGCCGGCGCTGAATTTCGCGGGCGACGGCGGTGCAGAGAAGCTGGTCGCCGATGCCGCCGTTGAAGTAGAACAGGTCGTGCGGCCGACCGTGGCGGCGGACGAGCGAGAGCCAGCGGCGGAGACCGGAGAGGTGGGCGCGAACTTCCATTCAGCGGAGCGCGCTCAGGCGGGCAGCAGTGGCACGCCGCCGGCGGGGCGTTGGACCAGTGTGAGGCCGCAGTCGCGGTCGATCGTGATGCACGGGTAGCCGGCGCGGCGGAGTTCGTCCACGAAGCGCGGCACGCCCATGTCGTCGCGGTAGCGCGGGTCGTCGTGCCGGTGGAGTTCCCACGTGGTGTCGTGGAAAATCGTGACGGCGGACGGCGTGAGGAAAGGCGAGAAGAGATCCCAGTCGGCCTTCACGCCTTCGTGGGAGTGGTCGCCGTCGATGAAGAGCAGGTCGATGGGGCGGTTCCAGTTTTTTGCGGCGGTGCGCGAGTCGGCGCGGACGACTTCGACGTAGGGATCGAGGCCCATCGCGGAGACGTGGCGGCGGAAGACGTTGAGGCTGGCGTCGGGGCCGCCGCTGTCGTTCCAGCCGGTCGAGGAGTGCGGGTCGATGGCGTAGAGTTTGCCGCGGACGTTCTCGCGCAGCGCGAGGCCGATGTGACAGGCGGACCAGCCGCGGGCCGATCCGGTTTCGACGACGACGTCTGGTGCGAGCGAGCGCACGAGGCCGTGGAGCAGCCAGGCGGACGGGCCGAGGCCGGTGCGGTAGTCGCCCGTGGAGAGTTTGTGGCGCGGCCACACCATGAGCAGGTGATTGCGGAGGTGGCGGAGACGTTCGGCGAAGTTCATCGGGTGGAGGGAAGCTTTTCGACGACGAGGTCCCAGGAGTAGAGATCGACGTCGGGGTTTTCGTGGACGAGGCGCGTGCTGCCGATCTTCGCGAGCAGGTCCTTCACGTAATCGAGCGAGAAGTGCGCGTGGACGTGGTGCGGGTTGTAGGGCTGGCCGGTGCGGTTGCAGTGGGCGCGGAAGCGCTGCTCGTCGGGACAGAAGATGATGAGGCGGCCGCCGGGCTTGAGGACGCGCAGCCACTCGCGGAGGACGGACTCGGTGTCCTGAAAATCCTCGAGCAGGTGCGACGAGAAGATGAAATCGAGCGCGCCGTCGGCGAACCAGACGAGGCGCGCGGCGTCGCCGCGGAGTTGGGCGGGGAATTCGCCCACCGTGCCGTATTGGTTGGGCATATCCATCCGGATGGCTGCGATCGTGATCGGATCGCCGCCGAAACCGAGGTCGACGCCATCGCCGGTGCAATAAGGCGCGAGGCGCGCGCGGCATTTCGAAGTCTCGCTCGGCCAGCGTTTGGGCGGGTTCACGAATTTTTTCAGGGCATGCCACGATGGCCGCAACAGATTTTTAAGAGGATCAAGGGCGTTCATAGAGTGGAGAGGCGAGTCCAAGTGGAGGGCACCACGTCGCTGGAGTCATGGATGCTGTTCGCAAACCAAGGATCGGGGGCGATGACGAGTTTGTCGGGCGAGGGATTGAGCCAGGCGCCCCACCAGGAGAACGTGCTGTTGGCGATGGCGATGTGGTCGCAGAGGGACATGAGGCGGATCTTGTCGTAGGCGTGGAAGGATTTCACGCAGCGGACGAACTCGTGGGGGCCGGGGGGATGGAATTCGCGGGCGACGGCCTCGATGTCGTCGGAGAAAATGTAGAGCGTGGCGCCAGGAGAGCGTTCGCGGAGCAAGCGCACAGCGCGGTCATAGTAAGAGGGACCGATGACGCCGATTTTTTCACTGAAGGTGGCGTTGCGGGCGTAGTCGCCGCGGCGGAAGTGGATGGCGGCGGAAGGGCCGGAGCGGATGCGCGCGGCGAGTTCGACGACCGCAGGCTGGGGCGGGTAGCGGAAACTGAAATGCAACCGGAGGCGGTCAGCGACGGGCGCGAAGAATTTCTCCGACTGCCACCAGCCCGAGATCATGGTCTGGTCGGGCAGTTGGTGGAATTCGGGATAAAATTTGAAAGCGCCGTTGTGGAGACGGCCGATGGCGGTGTGGTCGTGAACGAAATTGTGCAGGTGCAGCGCACGGGCGACGGGCAGGGCGAGGCGCTCGGTACGGCTGAGAGGGCGGCCGCAGAGGCGGTCAATCTCCTCCTGCGTGGCGAACTGCTCGGTGATGTTAAAGCACGAGAGACCGTAGACATTGTGGGCCTCGAACTCCGCGTATTCGCGGAACCAGGAGACATCGAGCTTGAGCACCGTGCGCCGTTCATGGGCGAGCGCGAGGCCGGCCGCGTATTGGAACATCTGGTTGCCGAGACCGCCGTTGAGCCAGGTGATGATCATAAGGCTGGGGCCCTCAGGGGTGTTTTGAGGAAGGGAAGAGAGAGGTGCAGGCCGAGCAGCCCACCGCAGGTCTGTTTGTCCCGCATGGCGGCGGACGGGGCTGTCTTGGGAAGCAAAAGAGGGACGAGAAGAATCAGAAAGATGAGCCGATAGTTAAAATTGGTGCCCAGAAAATAGCAGCCAACGTAGGTAAAGGTGCCTGACAAGGTGGCAGATACAAGTCTGGCGTCAGTTTCTTCTTTCTGCGCGCGGGGCTCAGGAGAGCGGGCGTAAAACGTCGGCAGGTTCAGGGACGTCATTTCCGTGAAAAGAGGCGGGTAAGAAGGCGCCGCAGGGGGCGTAGACGCGCCCCGAGCCACCAGACCAGACCTGCGCTTGTGCGGAGGTTGACGTAGAGTTGATCTCCCTCGATTTCTCCCCGTGATTCGGTCGCGAGCCAGAACCTACGCCGACGCATTATCCTTTCGATGTCAGTCCTGAGTTTTTGGCCTTTGTAAAGTTCGCGGTCGGAGACTTCGAGCCAGAGGGCGCCGACTCGGGGAAGCTGGAGATCGGCGCCGGCGAGGACCAGGCTTTCCGCCCCCTGCACATCCATGTGGATGAAATCTATCTTGCCGATGCCGCGCCGTTCACAAAACCGGTCGAGCGTCTCGGTTTGGACGGTGATTTTTTCCGGGAAGTGGATCCATCCGTGCATCGGGTCCGTTTCCGCGGGAGGCAGCAGCGAACTGGACTTGTTTCCGTAGTTCCAGTCGTCGCCGCAGAACAGTTCCGGGGGGCGTCCGGCCGACACGTGGAATTCCGCCGTGCCGGTTTTGTCGGACAAGGCCAGCGGCACCAGTTCGGCCCGCGAGACGTTGAAGCGTGAGAAATTGGAGCGGATGATCTCCTGGTTGGCGGGGAGGGGTTCGAACGTGAAAATGCGCGCCTTGGGGAACAGCCGGGCGTAACGGATCGACTCTTCGCCTTCACACGCGCCTATGTCGAAAATCACCAGCTCCCGGTCGGCGGAAAAGAGCCGGAGGAGGTGAGGTTCGCATTGCGCAGGGCGGGCCAGATAGTCTGAAAGGTTTACGGGGCGGGGGGCATCCATGGTGGTGCGGTTTGAGCAGTCGTGTCGGGCGAGGCCTATCCGATGGGGCGCATCCTTAGATTTTTCTGCGGGAGGTGGTCATCGAGTTGAGCACGATGCCCACGCCCGCAGTAATCGGGTAGTAGCCGCAGGGGTTTTCGCCGGTTATGTCGAGCCGGGCGATTTCGAGCTGCTGGATGCTTTGGTCGTTGGCGCTGAGGCCGACAACCAAGGTGTAACCGCCGGCTTGCAGGGCGAGCGTCTGCTCGAAGACGGCCTCATAATCGCCGGCCGCCAAATCCGCCGGCGGCATCCAGGCGGTTTGCACGGCGACGCCGTCGGTTGAGACCAGTCCGAGGGCGACCACGAATTTTTCGTAGGGACGGGCCAGGCGGAAGCCGACGCGGGCGCGCCAGGGCTGTCCCACTTGGGCGACCGCCAAGGGGCGGCCCTCCATGGTTTCGATCGCCATGCTTGTGACATGAGCGCACTGCCGCAGATCATCGGAGGGGGCGGGGACAGACAGGGACGCGGGGGCGGCGGTCTGCATATATAAATCGAGCATGCGACCGACCGGACCGGCGGCCTGCACGCAGCCGTTGGCGAGAAACAGGGCGGTGCTGCAGAGCTGGCGCACGGCGTTGAGGTTGTGCGATACGAAAAGCACGGTGCGGCCTTCGTTGCGGGCCACGTCCTGCATTTTGCCGAGGCATTTTTTTTGGAAGGCGATGTCGCCGACGGCAAGGACTTCGTCCACGATGAGGATCTCGGGTTCGAGGTGGGCCGCCACCGCGAAGGCGAGGCGCACATACATGCCGCTGCTGTAACGTTTGACGGGGGTGTCGAGAAAGCGCTCCACCTCGGCGAAGGCGACGATCTCGTCGAATTTTCTGCGGATTTCGACCCGGCTCATGCCGAGGATGGCGCCGTTGAGGTAGATGTTTTCCCGGCCGCTGAGTTCGGGGTGGAAGCCGGTGCCGACTTCCAGGAGCGAGGCGACGCGGCCGCGCAAGGTGATGCGTCCGGCGGTGGGCTCGGTGATGCGCGAGAGGATTTTCAGGAGCGTGGATTTGCCGGCGCCGTTGCGGCCGATGATGCCGACGACGTCGCCCGGCTGGACAGAAAAGGACACGTCGCGCAGAGCCCAGAACTCCTCTTTCTCAAAGCTGGTGCCCCAGCGCGCGCGACGCCAAAGCTTGCGGGCGGTGTGGTGGAGGGAGTCGCGCAGGTTGTCGTGACGGGATTCGTGCTCGAGCACATATCTTTTGCTCAGGCCGGAAACTTCGATGGAGGGCAGGCTCATGTCAGATGATGTCGGCGAACTGACGTTCGGTGCGGCGGAAATACCACACGCCGGTGATCAGCAGGAAAATCGCGGTGAGGACGGCGAGACCGACTCCGGGGAGATAAAGTCCGGTGCGGCCGCCGAGCAGGCACCAGCGCACGCCGTCCACCACGCCGGAAAGGGGGTTGAGGGCCAGCAGGTCGCGCCAATTGGGCAGGCTGTCGGTGCGGTATCCGACCGGGGTGACGAACATGCCGATCTGCAGGATGAACGGGGTGATGAATCGGAAGTCGCGGAAGCGCACGGTGAGCGCGGTGATCCAGAGTCCGGCACCGAGCGCGATCACGAGAGCAAGCAGCACAAACAAAGGAAGCAGAAGAATCTGCCAGCCGGGCAGACCGGCGAAAATAACGACGATCGGCACCGTGAGCACGAGCATGATGCCGAAGTCCACCAGGGCCACGGCAAGGCTGGAGATCGGCACGATGAGCCGGGGGAAATACACCTTGCTGATGAGGTGGGAATTGCCGACGAGGCTGTTGCCTGCGCCGTTGAAGGCGGAGGTGAACAACTGCCAGGGGAGCAGGCCGCAGAGGACGATAAGCGGGTAGGGCAGGTCGCCGGCGGGCATCTTGGCGAGCTTGCCGAAGACGAAGGTGAGCAGGAGGGTCTGCACCGCGGGCTGCACCACCGCCCAGGCAATCCCGAGAACCGCCTGCTTGTAGCGGACCTTGATGTCGCGCCAGGCGAGGAAGCCGGCAAGTTCGCGATAGCGCCACAGGTCGCGCCAGTAGTGGCGCTCGGCGCGACCGGCCTCGATCACGAGTTCGCCGGGGTCTTCGATCCTTGAAGTTGTCATGAAAGCAGTGTGGCGAGGCGGTCCCGGAAGCGTGGGTAGGAAAACTCCATGGCGCGCGCCAGAATCTCCCGGGCATCCCAGGTTTTTGCGAGCATGTCCACGCAGGTGGCGGCGATGGCGGGCACGTCGCCGTAGGGGACGATGCGGCCGGACACGGGGGTGATGATTTCGGGCGCGCCGCCTTCGTTGGCGGCGAGGCAGGGTTTTCCGGAGGCCATCGCCTCAAGATAGACGAGGCCGAAGCCTTCTTTTTGGCTGGGCAGGGCGAAGAGCGTGCAACGGGCGAACTCGTGCCGCAGTTGCGCGTCGCCGACAAAGCCGGCGAATTCGACGGCGGTGCCGAGGTCGTGTTCGCGGGCGAGATTCTGCAGGCGGTGGGCGTCGTCGCCGCGGCCGATCACGCGCAGCTTGGTGCCGGGGGCCGATTTCAGAATGGCGGGCATCGCCTCGATGAGGTGGTCTATGCCTTTGTAGCGATCGCTGGAGGACAGGCGGGAGACGGTGAGGATGACGGGCTGGCTGGTGCCGATGGACGCGGCGTCCGCGCCGGTTTCGAGGAGGGGGTCGAGCGCGTTGGGCAGCACGACGAGGCGGGTTTCGTCGAGCTTGATGTGTTTCAAGATTTCGCGGCGGGTGAATTCACTCACGCAGAGGATGCGGTGGGCGCGCCGCAGGGCGAGGCGTTCCAGTAATTTGAACGGACGCCAGACTTCGATGCCGTGCGCCACGAGCATGTAGCGGAGTCCGGGGCGGAACCAGCTGGCGATCCATGCGACGGGCAACTGGGCGACGTGGCCGCAGATGATGAACCGGGTGTCTTGGCCGAGCTGTAAAACCTCGTTGAAGAACGCCTTTTTGTCGCGGTTGCAGGCGGCCCATTCGGCGAGCGACGGGCCGGTGTAGGGCTTCAGGTCGGCGGAATCTATGTTGGCGTCGTTGAGGGTGACGAAGCGGACGCGGCCTTGTTCAGCCGCGATGTCGCAAAGGGCCTTGAGATAGAGCCGTAGGCAGCGCGGGATGCCGCTGTCGGTCGTGAAAAGCTCGGGGGCGAGCAGGAGAAACTTCATCGGAAGGACGGCTTTTTGGTGTTGAAGCAATGGGCCCGCAGTTTCCAGGCGATCATGCGGAAAACCGTCTCCAGAATGTCGCGCCATCGCATTTCCTTGGGGTGGAGGAGGACGCCGGCGCCGGGCACGTAGGCGCGCAGCAGGGAGGTTTGCGAGATGCGCGGGGCGAGCCGTTGAAGATTCTCCTTGTTGCGACCGTGCAGGATGACGGCGGGGCCTTCGATGATGGACGGGAAGTAGGTCATCAGGTTATAACCGTGGGGGATGGAAGCGATGTGCATGTCGCTTTCATAGAGGGCCACGCGGAGACTTTTCTGATCCCAAGTGCGGTCGTTGGGATCGAGCATTTGGGCATAGAGTTCGCGCCAGCGGGCGAAAAAAGCGGTGGTGCGTTCGCTTCGCCGCCAGGCGATCACCCCGGAGTTAAATTCGGGGAAGGTGTTTGGTATGCCGGGGAATGTGTAGTGGAGGCCGCCGCTATGCTGCATCGCGAGAAATTCGAAGCGGTCGAGCAAGGCGAAGAGCGGGTCGAGCGAACCGATCACCATCGTGTCGCTGTCGATGAACAGGCAGCGCGACCACGGGGCCTGGTCCATGTGGAGTTTCATCGCGCTGCCGGGCATGGTTGCGTCGATGTGAATGACTTTGTCCCAGTCGGAGCTGTTTTCGAGCGGCGTGTCCGTCAGCAGATAAACGGGGAGCCCTGGATTGGTTTTGCGCAGCGAGGCGGCGGAAAAGGTAGACTCGTCGAGGTAACGCTTTCCAACGCAAACATAGATCACGCCGCGGTCGGCAGATGAAAGGGTTGACGATGACGTCATGGTTTGGCGGCCGGAGAAAGGAATGGGTTTGCCGAATGATCCCTCAGCGGGACTTACGATTTACGAATGCGATGAGCATGGCGAGACTCCAAACGCGGGACCATGCGGCGGTGTCGTGGCCCGCCAGGAAGCCGCGCCAGCGGCCCTGAACCGCGTCGGGTGCGAACAGTCCGCTGCGGCTGACGCTCGCGGGGGAGAACGTGTCCTCGAGAAACGGTTTCAGGGGGCCGCGCATCCACTGTGCGAACGGCAGCGTGAAACCGCGCTTGGGCCGCGTGAGCAGGTCCGGCGGGAGCAGGTCGCGCACGGCGAAGGCGAGCGCGGCCTTCGGGTTGGCCGGAGTGTATTTGAACGCGGTGGGCTGGCGGGCGAGCCAGCTCACGAGCGGGCGGTCCACGAAGGGCACGCGCAGTTCGAGCGACTGGCTCATGCTCATCACGTCGCTGTCGCGCAGGAGCACGTCGGTCATGTAGCCGCGCAGCTCGGCGGCGCTGGTGATGGCGAACAGATCGACGCCGGGCAGCTGGGCGGCGAGCGCGGCTTCCTCGGGATGGGGCGCATAGGCACACATGGCGTCGTCGCTGAGCAGTGACAGGCGGGTGGATTCGTCGAGCACGCGGCGTTGCAGCAGCGCGAGCGCGGCAGGCGAGTTGGCATGGCGCAACATGTCGGCGAGCTTGCGTTGGCGGGTGTCTCCGCGTTGCCAGCGGGCGAGCAACGCCTCGCGCAGGAAGCCGGGCAACGCGCGCCAGGCCGGCAGCCAGCGTGAGATGCGCGGGACGTTCCGGAACGACGGGTATCCGCCGAAAAGTTCGTCCGCGCCGAGTCCGGAGAGCGCGACCGTGACGCCGCCGGCGCGCGCCGCCTGGCTGACGTAGTAGGTGTTGATGCCGTCGCCGGTGGGCTGGTCGAGCGTGGCGAGGAGGGTGTCGATATCGCCGGCCACGCGCTCGCCCGTGAGAACGCTGGCATGGTGGTCGGTGCCCAGGTAGCGGGCGTTGACGGCGGCGGCGTCCGCTTCGGAGTAGCCGACTTCGTCGAAGCCCAGCGAAAAGGTTTTCAGTTGGGTTCCGCCGAGCTTGGTCATCAGCGCGACGAGCGCGGTCGAGTCGAGTCCGCCGGAGAGAAACGCGCCCACCGGCACGTCGGCGATGGCGTGGGCGCGCACGGAGTCTTCGAGCTGGATGCGCAGGCCGGCGGTGAATTCGGCCGGCGAGCGGGCGGGACGGATATCGGTTGAGGCGTAGGCTTCGTGCAGCGTCCAGTAGGTTTTGACGTTGAGCTTGCCGGCGCGCCAGACGGCGCACTCGCCGGGACGGAGGCTGCGCACGTCGCGGTAGATCGTCTGCGGCGCGGGCACGGCGAGCCAGTCGAGGTAGGCGCTGACCGCCTGCGGATCGATGGCGGACGGCACGCGGCCGGACGCGATGAGGGCGTTGAGTTCCGAGGCGAACAGCAGGCTGCCGTCGGCGGTGGTGTGAACGTAGAGCGGTTTGATGCCGAACGGGTCGCGGGCGAGCAGCAGAGTGCGCTCTTGGGAATCCCAGGCGGCGAAGGCAAACATGCCGCGCAGGCGGTTGAGGCAGCCTTCGCCCCAGTGCGCGATGGCGCCGAGCAGGATCTCGGTGTCACACTCGGTGTGGAAGGACCGGCCGGCGGCCTCCAACTCGGCGCGAAGGGCGCGGAAGTTGTAGATCGCGCCGTTGAACACGAGGTGCCAGCGGCCATCCGGCGTGCTCATGGGCTGGTGCCCGTTGGCGGGGTCGAAAATCGCCAACCGGCGCATTCCGAGCGTGGCTTCGCCCCAGGTGTCCGCACCTTCGTCGTCCGGACCGCGGCGAACCATCGCGGCGTTCATGCGCGTCACGGCGGCAAGCCGGTCGGCGGGGGATTGGGTCTGGCTAAGATAGCCGGCTATGCCGCACATGGGTTTGTAAAAAAGGAAGGCTTCGCCCCGTCACTTCCCGAAGAAAAGTAACTGGGTTGAGGGTAAAAGGGCAGGGGGAACCCATTGAAATAGGACTAGGGTTTAACCCCTAGCCTCCATCAAGTGAATGCAGAGGGCGGGGCGCAGCAATGCCTTTGTTTTGAGGCGATTGGAGTCGTTCATGCGCAAATCGAGCGGGCGACCTCGGCGGACTTTTCGGGGGAGACGAGTTTATCGACGAGAAGCAGGCCGAAATCGACCGCCGTGCCCGCTCCGCGCGAGGTCAGCAGACGGCCGTCGGCGACCACGCGTTTGTCGGCAAGGATCGCCGTCAGCTCGTTGGCGACGGAGAAATGCGCGGTGTAGCGGCGGCCGGTGAGCAGGCCGGCGTCGTAGAGCACGGCGGGGGCGGCGCAGATGGCGGCGAGCCAGCGGTCGGCCTTGTGGTGAAGGAGGACCGTGGCGCGCACGCGAGGGTCGGCCCGCATGAGGGCGACGCCGGGCCCGCCAGGGAGAAAGAGCAGGTCGAAAACGCTCTCGCCGACGACGGAAAGGGTGGTGTCGGCGTGCATCGTGAGGCCGTTGCGACCGGTTATATGGATGGTTGGACCGAGGGCGGCCACCGTGACCTCGGCCCCGGCGCGGCGGAGCAGGTCGATGGGGGCGACGGCCTCCAATTCCTCAAAACCCTCTGGTAAGATTGCGAGAACCGTGGGCATGTTCTTAGTTCAAACACGGATGAGCTCGGTTGCACCTGTAATTTTTAAGGGAAAACACCTCGTGATCTTCGGCGCCGGCTATGTCGGCGCCGAGGTCGCGCGGCAGGCGGTCGCGCGCGGGCTGCGTGTCACCGCGCTTACCCGCAACGCGGGAAAAGCCGAGGCGCTGCGTGCGCTTGGCGCGACCGCCGTGGTCGCCGATCTTGCGGGCGATGACTGGCACAAACACCCCGCGCTGGCGGGCGGGGCGGATTTTGCGCTCAACTGTGTGAGCTCCGGCGGTGGCGGGCCGGATGGCTACCGTCGTAGTTATGTCGATGGCATGCATTCCGTGCTGGCGTGGGCGGGGTGGGCGCCGGTGGGGGCGATGGTCTACACGAGCAGCACGTCGGTCTATCCTCAGGACGGTGGCGGGCGCGTCGATGAAGCCGCGTCAACCGACGGCGCCGGCGAAAACGGGAAGATTTTACTGGAGGCGGAAAATCTCCTGCTCGCGCGGAGCGGGCGGGGTTTCGTTCTCCGGCTGGCGGGGATATACGGGCCGCAGCGCCACCACTTGCTCGATCAGTTGCGCGAAGGCTCCGGCGTGGTAGCGGGGCGTGGCGACCATCATCTCAACCTGATCCATCGTGACGACATCGCCGGCGCTGTGTGGGCGGCGTTCGGTGCGTCCGCCGAGGTGGCAGGCGGAGTTTTCAACGTGGCCGACGACGGCGCCGCGCCGAAGTCCGAGGTGGTCAACTGGCTGGCCGCGCGCCTCGGCGTGCCGCCGCCGGCTTTCACCGGCGCTCCGGCGAACGGGCGTCGCACTGTCACGCCGGATCGTGTGATCTCCAACGACCGGATTAAGAGCGTCCTTGGCTGGCGACCGCGCTACCCGACGTTCCGCGAAGGCTACGAAGTGATACTTGAAGCTTGAAGATTTCCACCGGTTCGGAGGCATTAACCGTCTCTCAACTCTCATTCCCCAACTCTCAACTCCACTCACACCATGGCCGGCGTAGGTAAACTCCTCAAACAAGCTCAGAAAATGCAGAAGTCCATCGAGTCTCTCCAGACCCAGATGGAAGCGAAAGTCATCGACATCACGAGCGGTGGCGGCGCGATCAAGATTCAGGTCAACGGCGCGGGTAAGTTCGTGTCCCTCTCCCTCGATCCCGAGTTCCTCAAGGAGGACTCGAAGCTCGTATCCGAAACCCTGCTCGCCGCCGTCCAGGACGCCGCCAAGCAGGCCAAGGAATACAACGACGCCGAGATGCAGAAGGTCACCTCGGCCTTCCAGATGCCGGGGATGTTCTGAGCGCGGCGCAGCCGCGCTCGGGTGATGGGTGAAAGGCGAAGGTCAAAAGGACCCAACCTTTCCGCGCTTTTTAAGCCTTTCGCCTTTGGCCTATTGCCCTTCGCCTAAATTCCCATGACCCCCGCCTTTGAACGCCTGCAGCAGCAGTTGAAACAACTGCCGGGGGTGGGTTATCGCTCGGCGGAGCGGATGGCGTTGCACCTCCTCGTCGGCAAGCCCGAGGCATTGCCTGTGCTGATCGGTGCGCTCGAAGAGGCCTCGCGCAGCGTGCGGCGTTGCTCCCGCTGCGGCAGTCTGGCCGAAGGCGAACTCTGCACGATCTGCGCGGACGAGCGTCGCGATCATCGCATCGTGTGCGTTGTCGAGCATGTGCCCGATCTCGTGGCGGTGGAACGCTCCGGCGCGTATCGCGGCGGCTACCATGTGCTGCACGGAAAACTTTCACCGATCCATGGCGTCGGTCCGGGCGACATCAACTTGGCCGGACTGCTGGCGCGGGTGCAGGCCGGCGAAATTCGTGAACTCATCCTGGCTCTTTCGAATGACGTGGAGGGCGAGGCGACTTGTCACTACCTCACACAACACCTGCCGTCGGATGGCGCGGTGAAGGTGACGCGCATCGGCTTCGGCCTGCCGAGCGGCGGCGGGGTGCTTTATGCGGACTCCGTCACGTTGAAGAGTGCGCTGGACGCACGTCGGGATTATGCGTGAGGTCGTCTGAGTCATGGCCACGCCCGCACTTTCCTCGCTCTATAAAACAGCCTTCGTGACCGGTGCGAGCCGCGGGTTGGGAAAAGCTTTCACGGAGATGTTGATCGCGGAGGGCGTGCAGGTCTGGGGCACGGCGCGCGAGATCGGGCGGCTGGAGCCGCTTGCGAAGCACGCGGTGTTTACGGCTGTCGCGCTTGATCTGCACGACGGGGCGCGGGCCGAGGCGGTGTTTGCGCAGGCGGCGGCTCAGGCGGGCGGTTTCGATCTCGTGATCAACAACGCCGGCTACGGAATTTTTGCCGATGCGCTGGAGGCCGGGGCGGAGGGGTGGCACGGGCAGATCGAGGACATGCTGCAGACGACGCTGCGTCTTGGTCGGCTGGCGTTGCGTGATATGCGGACGCGAAATCGCGGCTGTCTCGTGAACGTGAGTTCGTTGGCGGTGGAATTTCCGATTCCCTACATGAGTGGCTACAACGTCGCCAAGGCCGGGCTCTCCGCATGGAGCGAGAGTATTGGCTACGAACTCGAGGGCACGGGTGTCAGGGTGATCGACCTGCGTCCCGGGGATTTCCGCACGGACTTCAATCGTGCCGCGGAACGTGCGGAGAGGGGAGAGGGTAAATTGAAGATGCAGAAGGTGTGGGCGCGACTGGAGGCGACGCTGGAGACATCGCCGCTGCCCGAATGCGCGGCGGCGGATTTGCGCCGGGCACTGCTTCGCCGGCATCGCGGGGTGTTGCGCTCGGGTTCTTTTTTTCAGGCGCGGCTGGCGCCGTTCCTGATGCGGTTCGTCCCCGGTGCGTGGCGCGTCGCGGCGCAACGAAAGTATTTCGGCCTGAAATAAACCGCGCGGGTTGCGGTCAGATTTTTTTGGCCGCGTAGGTCATCGCATCCGCGATGCGCGCGAGTTGCTCGTCGGTGTGGCCGGCGGAGATGGCGGTGCGGATGAGGTCCTTGCCCGGAGGAACGGCCGGGGCGAAGGCCATGACGGTGAAGACGCCTTTTTCGAGCAGGGCTTTCCAGAACGCGTAGTCGCGTTCCGGCGAGCCGAGGACGATGGGCACGGCGGGAGTTTCGCTGCCCCAGGTGTCGAGACCGAGGGACTTGAGCATTGCGGTGTAAGCGCGCGTGCTTTCCCAAAGGCGTTCGAGGTGTTCCGGCTCGCTTTTCATCACGTCGATCGCGGCGGAGGCGCAGGCGGCCTGCGATGGGCTGAGCGCGGCGCTGAAAATGGTGTGCTTGCCGTGGGTGCGCAGGTAGTCAATGAGCGCGCGGGAACCGGCGATGAAACCGCCTGTGCTGGCGAGCGACTTCGACATGCTGCCGCAGATGATATCGACGTCGGCGTTGAGGCCAAAGTGGTCGACCGTGCCGCGTCCTTGGCGGCCGAGCACACCGAAGCCGTGGGCGTCGTCGATGACGTTGAAGCAGTCGTATTCCTTGGAGACGGCGATGAGTTCCGGCAGGCGGGCGATGTGGCCTTCCATCGAGTATACGCCCTCGGCGACCATCATTTTCGGGGTGGCGACGGGAAGGCTGGCGGCGACGGCGCGCAGGTCGTCGGGATTGTTGTGGGAGAAACGTTCGACCGTGGCGGTGGACAGGCGGATGCCATCCCAGAGGCACGAGTGGATATTTTTATCGGCAAGGATGATGTCGCCTTTTTGGGCGAAGGCGGCGATGCCGGAGAGGCACGACAGATAACCGGCGGCGTGGACGTGGCAGGCCTCGCGGCCGAGGAAGTCGGCGAGTTTTTCCTCCAGCTCGATGTGGTAGGAGCGGGAGCCGTTGGAGACGCGTGCGCCGGTGGTGCTGGAGCCCCATTTCAGGAGGGCGGCGCGGCCGGCCTCGATGACCTTGGGGTGGAACGACAGACCGAGATAGTCGTTGCTCGCGAGCATGATCATGTCGCGTCCGTCGAGCTT
>Ga0123337_10000941_pt1 | contig 41775 bp, 35 predicted proteins | sample frozenSSSSmetaG_FD_89792 | JGI IMG/M metagenome (GOLD analysis project Ga0123337, IMG submission 89792) | Glacier valley bacterial and archeal communities from Borup Fiord, Nunavut, Canada, to study Microbial Dark Matter (Phase II) -... | ecosystem: Environmental > Aquatic > Freshwater > Ice >... | reverse complement strand
GGTTCGCTTCGCTCACCTTCGCGCCACCTCGGGGCACTCCTTCTCTTTTAGCAAAGTGTCACCCATGCGGTGAGTATGAACTGTTACCTATGCGCTGAGCACGTCCACGGTCACGCCCTACCTCACTTCTTCAGCACCGCCGCCATCTCCTTCGCGAAATAGGTCAGGATCATATCCGCCCCCGCGCGCTTGATCGCGATGAGCGACTCGTGCCGCGTGCGCTCCAAGTCGAGCCACCCCATCTTCGCCGCCGCCTGGATCTGCGCATATTCGCCAGACACCTGATAGGCCGCGACCGGCTTGAGCGTGGCATTACGCACCTCGCGGATGATGTCCAGATACGCGCCCGCCGGCTTCACCATCAGAATGTCCGCGCCCTCCGCTTCGTCCAACGCCACTTCGATCAACGCCTCGCGACGGTTCGCCGGATTCAGTTGATAGGTGCGTTTGTCCAAACTCCGCGTGCCCGCCGCCGCCGCGCTGCCCACCGCGTCGCGAAACGGCCCATAATACGCCGAGGCAAATTTCGCCGAATACCCCATGATCGCCGTCTGCCCGCAACCCGCCGCGTCCAGCGCCTTGCGGATCGCGCCGATGCGCCCGTCCATCATGTCCGACGGCGCCACGAAATCCACGCCCGTGCGCGCGTGCAGCACCGCCATCTTGGTCAAAATCTCCACCGTCGCATCGTTGGCCACGTCGCGACCATCCGCCGTAAGCACGCCGTCGTGCCCATGCGCCGTATAAGGATCGAGCGCGATGTCGGTCATCACGATCAACCCCGGCACGGCTTTCTTAACCGCCCGCACCGCCCGTAAAATCAAAGCGTCCTCATTCAACGCCGCCGTGCCCGCATCGTCCTTCAACTTCGCGTCCAGCTTGGGAAACAGCGCCACCGCCGGAACGCCAAGCTTGGCGAGCGCACGGCATTCCTTGACCAGATCGGCCACATTGTAGCGTAACACCCCCGGCATCGAAGCGATCGCCTCGGGCGCTCCTTTGCCATCGACCACGAATAGCGGCGCGATGAAATCCGCCGACGACAGCACCGTCTCCTCGACGAGAGAACGGACGGCGGCATTGCGCCGGAGACGACGCGGACGATGGGTCAAATCGAGCTTGAAAGAAGCACTCATGGGCAAAGGACCGACAGACAAGCACGCCCCGCCCCGCGCCCCAACCCAAAAAACACCTTTCCGCCCGACGGGAAACCCTGTTAACAACTCCCTTCCTCTCTTCATGGCCATCAAGCTCCACGACTCGCTCACCCGCACGAGCCTCGAACTCGCCCCCTCTCATACAGACGGCGTGTTTCGTTTCTACAACTGTGGCCCGACCGTTTATGCCGCCGCGCACATCGGCAACTTTCGCACCTTCGTGGTCAACGACCTCCTCCGCCGCCTCCTGGAACTTGAGTTCCCCGGCAAGGTGAAGCACGTCCGCAACCTCACCGACGTGGACGACAAGACCATCCGCCGCTCCCGCGAAGAGAACCGCCCGCTCGCCGACGTCACCCGCCAGTGGACCGAAAAATTCCATGCCGACTGCGCCGCCCTCAATTGCCTTCCGCCCCACGAAGAGCCCCGCGCCGCCGACCCGAAATACATCCGCGAACAGGTCAACATGATCGAAGTGTTGATGGAAAAGGGTAACGCCTACCGCGCCGCCGACGGCTCCGTGTATTTCAAAGTCTCCTCCTTCCCGGGCTACGGCGCCCTCTCCCGCGTAAAAGAGCGCGAACTCCAAGTAGGCTCCGCCCTTAAAACCCACGCCGCCGACGCCGACGAAAAAGAAGACGTCAGCGACTTCGCCCTTTGGAAAGCCCACAAGCCCGAAGACGGCGACGTCAAGTGGGCCGGCCCGCACGGCGCCAGCGAAGGCCGCCCCGGCTGGCACATCGAGTGCAGCGCGATGAGCAAAGCGATCCTCGGCGACACCATCGACCTCCACACCGGCGGCGTAGATCTGCTGTTCCCACACCACGAAAACGAGATCGCCCAAAGCCAGTGCTGCAACGGCACGACCTTCGCCCGTCACTGGTATCACAGCGAACACCTCCTCGTTGACGGCAAGAAGATGAGCAAGTCCTTGGGCAACCTCTACACCCTCGACGACCTCAAAGCCAAAGGCTTCAGCCCGATGGCCCTCCGCTACGCGCTCCTGATGGGGCATCCAAGAAAACAACTTAATTTCTCGCTCGATTCGATGCATGCAGCAGAAAGCGCCCTACAGCGCTTGAGCAATCTCAGACAAAACTTCATACTCGCATTCAAGGAGTTTGATGAAGAATCAGCCTACACTGTCTTCAAAAAATCCTACAAGGAATGGCGCTATTTAGGGGACGCATGGAGTTCACTATGCGATGATATGAACATCCCCGCAGCCATGGGGGGGCTTTTTAGTTTTCTTGAACCGCTTAAGAGTCGGAAGCCAACCTTTGAAGAACGGGCTGAATTTGAACGCCTAGTGGAAGATGCGCTAGGATACAGTTGGACCAGGGAGGCTTCCTATAAAGCCGACATCCCCGCCGATATCACCGCCCTCGCCGAAAAACGCTGGGCCGTGAAACAGGCCAAGGATTTCGCCGCCGCCGACGCCCTCCGCAAAGAACTCACCGCCCTCGGCTGGTCGATGCTCGACCGCAAAGACGGCTATTCCCTCGAACCCGTTAAGAAATAAAAACCCAATCTTCGTCACAGAGGAAATACCGAGGTTGCACAGAGCTTCACAGAGCCAATCCGGTTGTATTTCTCCGTGACACTCTGTGATCCCTCTGTGCTTTCTGTGACAAAATTCCGCTTCCGATAACTCTCCTCCCTCTCCCTTTCCGACCATGTCCCACGTTATGTCTCCGTTAGAAGAACTCCGCCACTCCGCCTCGCACATCCTTGCGACGGCCATCCTGCGCATCTACCCCGATGCCAAGCTCGACATCGGCCCCCCCACCGACACCGGCTTTTACTACGACATCGACCTCGACAAGAAGCTCACCCTCGAAGACCTCCCGGCCCTCGAGGCCGAGATGAAGAAGATCGCCGACGAAAACCAGCGCTTCGACCGCAAGGAAGTCTCCCGCGAAGAAGCCGTCGAGATCATCAAGTCCCGCGGACAAGAACGCTACAAACTCGGCCGTCTCGCCGACATTCCCGCCGGCGAACAAATCTCCTTCTACCAAAACGGCGAATTCATGGACCTCTGCGCCGGCACCCACGTTCGCTACTCGTCCAAACTAAAAGCCTTCAAGCTACTCTCCATCGCCGGTGCCTACCACCGCGGCGACGAAAAGAACAAGCAGCTCCAGCGCATCTACGGCACCGCCTTCCCGACCAAGGAAGAACTCGCCCAATACCTCGAACGCCAGGAGCAGGCCAAGGCCCGCGACCACCGCAAGCTCGGTAAAGACCTCCAGCTTTTTCACATCGACGAAGACGTCGGCCAGGGTCTCATCCTCTGGACGCCCAACGGCTCCGTCATCCGCCAGGAACTCCAAGACTTCATCGGCGGCGAACTCCGTAAGCAGGGCTATTCGCAAGTCTTCACGCCGCACATCGGCAAACTCGCGCTTTACAAAACTTCCGGCCACTTCCCCTACTACAAGGAGTCGCAATTCCCCGCCATTCCCGAGCCCGACCAGCTCGCTCAAATCGCCTCCGAAGGCTGCGGCTGCGCCGAGATGACCTCCCGCCTCGAAGCTGTGTCCGCCCACTTCGCCGCCGGCATCAACGAGCGCGCCGGCAAGGAAGTCATCGGCCAGGACCGCGTGATGGACCCGACCAAGCTCCTCGACGGCTTCATGCTGAAGCCGATGAACTGCCCGCACCACATCAAGATCTTCGCCTCGCAGCCGCACTCCTACCGTGACCTGCCCGTGCGCCTCGCCGAGTTCGGAACCGTTTACCGCTGGGAACAGTCCGGCGAGCTCAACGGCATGACCCGCGTGCGCGGCTTCACCCAGGACGACGCCCACCTCTTCTGCACGCAGGAGCAAGTCGCCGCCGAGGTCCAAGGCTGTCTCTCGCTCGTTAAAACCGTGCTCACCACGCTCGGCATGTCCGACTACCGCGTGCGCGTTGGTCTCCGCGATCTCGACGGCAAAAAATTCGCCGGCAACCCCGAGCAATGGGACCTCGCAGAGGCCGCCTGTCGCAACGCCGCGTCCACGCTCGGCGTTCCTTTTACCGAGGAACCCGGCGAAGCCGCGTTCTACGGCCCAAAGATCGACTTCGTCATCAAAGACGTGATCGGTCGCGAGTGGCAGCTCGGCACCGTGCAGGTGGACTACGTCCTCCCCGTGCGCTTCGACCTGCACTATATCGGTGCCGACAACGAAAAACACCGCCCCGTGATGATCCACCGCGCGCCCTTCGGCTCGATGGAACGTTTCTGCGGCGTGTTGATCGAACACTTCGCCGGCGACTTCCCCGTGTGGCTGGCACCCGAGCAAGTCCGCCTTGCGCCCATCAGCGACAAAATCGGCGACTACGGCACGCAACTCCTCCAGCAGCTCCGCGACGCGGGCGTTCGCGTAACGCTCGACGACCGCAACGAGAAGCTTGGCGCCAAGCTGCGCCGGGCCGAACTTGAGAAAGTCCCCTACACGCTCGTCCTCGGTGGTAAAGAAGCCGAGACCCAGTCGGTGAGCGTGCGCAGTCGCGCCAAAGGCGACGAAGGCACCCTGCCCTTTGCCGACTACCTAGCGCGCCTCGTCAACGAAATCAAAACCCGTGCCCTCCCCGTGAAAATCGAGCGCACCATCGAGAAGAAAGCCTAACTCTGAAATGTAGGAGCCTGCTTGCAGGCGATTCGGGAGAGCCTAAAGCCTTCGTTTATCTCTCATCGCCTGCAAGCAGGCTCCTACACCTCGAGCCATCCTCCATGTCCGACTGGAAACCAGAACTCGATGCCATCGTAGGCGCGCGCCACGGCGGTCAGGTCGAACATGTGCTCGGCCTGCTGACCAAGCTCGACGCCCGCCACCCCAACGTCGCCGAGATCGTTTACCAGCTCGCCTGGACGCACGACACGCTAGGTCGCTCCGCCGAAGCGATCCCCCTTTACGAAAAGGCGGTCGCGCTCGGCCTTTTACCCGGCGAACTCTCCGGCGCGTTGATCGGGCTGGGCTCGGCTTTGCGTGTCAGTGGCCAAGCCGCCCGCGCCATCGGGGTTTTGGAGGCGGGACGGCGGCAGTTTTCCGAGAACCGCGAGTTTGAGGTCTTTCTGGCCATGGCTCTGCACAGCGCGGGCCGTCATGCCGAAGCCATGCAAACACTCCTGACCACACTCGTGGAAACCAGCGAAGACCTCGGCATCAGCGCCTATCAGCGGGCGATCCGGTATCAGGCAGACCGGCTGGGCCAGTAACGCTCCAGCCAAACGTGGGCACAAAAAAGCCGACCCCAAAAAGGGTCGGCTCGAAAATCAAATGGGCCGGCGAACTTAGATCGCCGCGTCGCCGCGCTCGTCGGTGCGGATGCGAACCACTTCTTCGATATTGAGGACGAAGACCTTGCCGTCGCCGATCTTGCCGGTCTTGGCAGCCTTGACGATGGTTTCGACCGTCTTGGAGAGAAGATCATCGGAAACAACAACCTCCAGTTTAACTTTGGGAAGGAAGTCCACGGTGTATTCGGAACCGCGGTAAATCTCGGTATGACCCTTCTGGCGGCCGAAGCCCTTGACCTCGGTCACGGTCATGCCTTCTACACCGATTTCGGCGAGGGCTTCTTTAACTTCCTCCAGCTTGAAGGGCTTGATGATGGCGATGATGAGTTTCATTCAGAGTAGAATTTCAGGGTTCTTTGTAGTAGTAAAGTCAACTGACGGCGGGAGCAAGCTTCCGTTCCCATGCATACTTTTTTTCATGCTCTCCGTCCCGCCGCGTCACGTCAAAAAAAAGGCCGCCCCAGGTTGAGAGCGGACTCTTTCTGTCACAATCCACCAAGCGTCAGACCGCAGCGTCACCACGCTCGTCGGTGCGGATGCGGACCGCGTCTTCCATACCGATCACGAAGACTTTGCCATCACCTATTTTCCCCGTCTTGGCCGCCTTGACGATAGCATCAACCGTCTTGCCCACAAGTTCGTCTGAAACAACAAGCTCGATTTTGACCTTGGGCAGGAAATCCACAGTGTATTCGGAACCGCGGTAGATTTCGGTGTGCCCCTTCTGGCGGCCAAATCCTTTAACCTCGGTCACGGTCATGCCCTCGATGCCGATTTCGGCGAGAGCTTCCTTAACCTCCTCCAACTTGAAGGGCTTGATGATGGCTATGATAAATTTCATATAAGTATATACACCAAAATTGATTAACGAATTTAAAATATAGAGCGTAGAGCAAAAAAAGGCAGGGCGGGCTGTTGCCCACCCTGCCTGCATACCAAAGATTAATTAATTAGAGTAACCTTCTTCACCGTGCTCGTTGATATCGAGACCCTGCTCTTCAACCTCAGCACTCGGGCGGAGGCCCATGATACCCTTGATGCAGTAGGCGATAACCGCCGTGCCCACCGTGGAAAGAACCAAGGTGACACCAATGGCCTTGCACTGGGTGATCCAGAGAGTGCCATCGGCGACCGCTGCGGCGAGACCGTTGGTCTTGGCGGCGGCATTAACATCGGCCAAGAGGTTACCATTGATGGTCGGGCTGGCGAGGATACCGGTGAGCAAAGCGCCCAAGGTGCCGCCGATGGCATGAACACCGAAGGTATCGAGTGCATCATCATACCCGAAGAAAGCCTTCAGACGCATGCAGAACTGGAAGGGAATGACACCGGCCAGCACACCGATGATCATCGCTCCGTTGGGAGTGACGAAACCGGCGGCAGGCGTGATCACGACCAAGCCGGCAACCGCACCGGAGCAAAAGCCGAGGACGGAAGCCTTTTTGCGCATTATGTATTCGCAAGTCGCCCAAGAGAACGAGGCGACAGCCGCAGCGAGAGTCGTGTTGAGGAAACCCGCACCGGCAATGACGTCGGCCGCAACTGCGGAACCGGCGTTGAATCCATACCAGCCGACCCAGAGCATACCGGTGCCGACCATACAGAGCACCATGTTATGAGGAGCCATCGGCTCTTTGCCGAATCCGATGCGAGGCCCGAGAATAAGACAGAGGACAAGGGCGGACCAACCCGATGACATGTGAACCACCATACCACCGGCGAAGTCGATTGCCGCGATCTTGGCGTCGGCATTCCAAACGCCGTTCATCATACCATCAATACCCCAAACCATATGGGCCAAGGGGAAGTAGACCACCAGCATCCACAGACCGATGAAGGTCACGATGGCGGTAAACTTCATGCGCTCGGCAATCGCACCGACGATGAGCGCCGGGGTGATGATCGCGAACATCAGCTGGAACATCGAAAAGACGTTCTGGGAAACCCAGTAAGAGTAATTGGTATTGGGCATGCCATCGACACCGTTGAGGAATGCGAATTGAAGATTCCCCAAGTAAGGCGTGCCATTTGAAAACACGAAGCTGTAGCCAACGGCCCACCAGAGGATGGTGACGAGGCCGGTGATCGCCATACACTGGGCGAGCACCGAGAGAACATTCTTACGACGAACCAAGCCGCCGTAGAAGAGGGCGAGACCGGGCAGCGTCATGAAAAGAACGAGGGCCGAGCTGGTGAGCAGCCATGCATTGTGGCCGGGACCGGGACCGGGAATCTTGGAGGCAACATCAGGTGTGCGTCCCGTATTGTTGATGTAAGCCTCCACATCAGCCATGCGCTGTTCCATCGTAGGTTGAGGAGGCGTTTTCGCAGCTTCTGCAGCTCGCGAAAGTGGCGCGATCGCCATCAGCGAAACCATCAATAGGGTCGCGAATTTAAAAACCCGGAATCCGGGATTAGGCCATAGCTTCATATGTAGTAATTTTCTTAGTTTGTTTGGAAGAGCGCAGAAAAACCTGCCGCCAAGGAAACGAAACATCGGTTAAGCACAGCCTATGCCATGGAAAGAAATCCCTGGATTCCACCCGAGGAATCACACCCAAAAAAATAAAAGCCGGACCCTCCAAAAGGAGTATCCGGCTTTTATTTAAACAAGGACATCAGCAATTTGCCAATGCATGATCCCGCTTCGATTATTCGGGGATCACCGTTTGAATATGGAGTTCCTTGAGTTGCTTAGCCGTGACGGGAGTCGGGCTCTGGGCCATGAGGTCCTGACCTTTCTGGGTCTTGGGAAACGCAATCACATCGCGAATGCTCGTCGTGCCGCAGAGCAGCGCGACCATTCGATCAAGACCAAAGGCGATACCGCCATGAGGGGGCGCACCATAAGTGAAAGCCTTGAGCATGTAGCCGAAACGGCTTTCAACCACGTCGGCAGGGATCTTGAGGACGTCCTCGAATATTTTCTTTTGCAGCGCGGGTTGGTGGATACGGATCGAACCTCCACCGAGCTCCATGCCGTTTAGCACGAGATCGTAATGCTGGCCACGCACGCGCTTCGGATCGGAATCGAGGAACTCGACGTCCTCGGGCACCGGCGAAGTGAACGGGTGGTGCGTCGCCGCATAACCGCCGCGCTCCTCGTCGTAGGACATGAGAGGAAAATCGATAACCCACAGGAATTTCCAGTCGTCGGCGCGGATGGTAAGTTTGCCGCGTTTGGAGAGGAGTTGAGCAGCTTCGAGGCGGATGCGACCGAGGATGGCGCAGGCCTTGTCCCAAGGAGCGGCGGCGAAAAACACCATGTCGCCCTCTTCCACCCCGAGCTTCGCGGTGATCGCGGCTTTTTCGGCATCGCTGAAGAATTTAACGATGGGCGACTTCCATTCGCCCTTCTCAGCCTTAATGAAGGCAAGGCCTTTCGCGCCGAGGGATTTGGCGATGTCTTCGAGGGCCTTGAGTTCGCCTTGGGTGAGATCGGCGAGGCCCTTGGCGTTGACGGCTTTGATGACGCCGCCGCCCGCCACGGTAGACTGGAACACCTTGAAGGCGGAGTCCTTGAAGGTCTCCGAGAGATCGGTGAGTTCGAAGCCGAAGCGCATATCAGGCTTGTCCACGCCAAAGCGGTTCATCGCATCAACATAAGGCATGCGTAGGAACGGCGAAGGGATGTCCACGTTGAGCACGTCCTTCCAAACTTTTTGCACCATGCCTTCGAAGAGCGCGTAAACGTCTTCGCGCGTGATGAACGAAGCCTCGACGTCCACCTGGGTGAACTCCATCTGCCGGTCGGAGCGCAGATCTTCGTCGCGGAAACAGCGGGCAATCTGAAAGTATTTCTCAACACCCGCGACCATGAGGATCTGTTTGAACTGCTGGGGCGACTGCGAGAGCGCGTAGAATTCACCCGGATGGATGCGCGAAGGCACGAGGTATTCGCGGGCGCCTTCGGGCGTGGATTTGAAGAGCGCGGGCGTCTCGACTTCGATGAACTCTTGGGAGTCGAAGTAGTCGCGAATCGACTTCGCGGCACGGTGGCGCACCTGGAGGTTTTTGCGCATCTTAGGACGGCGCAAGTCGAGGTAGCGGTAGGTGAGGCGCAGGTCTTCGTTGACCTTGTCGCCGCCGATGTCGTCGAGCGGGAACGGCGGGGTGTCGGAGATGTTGTGAATCGTGAGCGCGCTCGCATCGACCTCGATGGCGCCGGTGGGCAGGTGGGTGTTGACCGTGCCCTCGGGGCGACCGACGACCGCACCGGAAATGCCGATGACGGACTCGGGCTTGATGTGCGCGGCCTGCGCGCCCAGCTCGGGGTTCGTGTGCGGGTCGAACTTCACTTGCGTGATGCCTTTGCGATCGCGCAGATCGATAAAGAGAATGCCTCCGTGGTCGCGGATGGAATCCACCCAGCCGAGGAGCGAGACAGTTGCGTTGAGATCGGCCAGGGTTAGCTGGGCACAGTGATGGGTGCGCTTCATGTTAAATCGAGAGTCGTTCACCTAAGCGCACGCCGCACGATGACGGCAAATCTAAAGTCCAAATCCCGCATGCAGGGAGTCATCCGCCTTCGCCCCTTATGGGGTGTTTCCCCTCCGAAACGGGCGGGTTTTTGTTAAAAATCGGGTAATCTCTCCGATTCAAGGAATCCGCCTAGACGCGCATACTGATTGCCGTAGACCCAATATATTCGCCATGAATTCCCATCCCTCCATCCGCTCCTCCTTGTTTTCGCGCATCAAGTTGTTTGACGGCCATCAGGCCGCGAGCGAAGGCTTGATCGCGCTGGTCACATCATCCCCTGAACGCGTGCGGCAGATCTCGGCCATGTTGAAGGAAACCGCCTACGCCTCCCATCGCGTGATCTGGCTGCCCTGCGACACTTTCCTTCAGCACTCCGCCAACAACATCAGCTTCGACGCGGTTCTGATGGATGTGGAAAACCACGATGAACAAGTCGCCTCGACCGAGGTGAAACACTGGTTCCAACTCATCGGTGACGCCCGCGTGATCATCGTCGGCGGCAAGGATACCAACCGCTTTCACTTTTCCACGCTCTTCAAATGGCCCGCAGGCCTTATCCCCGAGAGTGACCTCGGGGCAGAGCGTTTGGAAAAGGAATTGCGCCACGCCAAAATTCCGACGGGCGCACGCGCCAGAACACCGCGCCTCGCGGTAGCCTGAGACCTCAGCCGAGGATCAGGCTCTCACCCGTCATCTCGACGGGCTTGGGCAGGCCCATGAGAGCGAGGATGGTCGGCGCGATGTCCGCCAGGCGTCCGCCGACACGCATCTTGGTTTTGCCCGCAACGAGTCCCTCGCCCACGGCGAATACTTCGACGAGGTTAAGCGTATGCGCGGTATGCGGCCCGTTGAGCACGGGGTCCCACATTTGCTCGGCGTTACCATGATCGGCACAGACGAGTGCCTTGCCATCGACCTGTTTTAAAGCGGCCAGCAATTCACCCACACCTGCGTCGGTGGCCTCGCAGGCCGCGACGGTCGCAGGGATGGAACCGGTGTGACCAACCATGTCGGGATTGGCGTAGTTCACCGCGATGAAACCGAATTTACCCGATAGAATCGCCGCCTTTGCCAACGCGGTCACCTCCGCCGCCGCCATCTCGGGCTGCATGTCGTAGGTCGCGACCTTGGGGCTGGACGGACAGGCGTTCTCCTGGCCGGGAAACGGATCCTTGCGGTAGTTGTTAAAGAAAAACGTAACGTGCGGGTTCTTCTCCGTCTCGGCGCAGCGGAACTGGGCGATGCCGGCGTTGGCGACCACTTCGCCCAAAATATTTTTTAACTTGGGCGGCTTCGGCGAGATCACCTTCACCGGCAGGCCGGCCTCATACTCGGTCATCGTAGCGTAGTAGAGATCGAGCTTCGCGCCGCGGTCGAACTCCTTGAAATCATCCATCACAAAAGCCTTCGTGATCTCGCGAGGGCGGTCGCCACGGTAGTTGTAGAACACCACCGCGTCCCCATCGGCAAACGTCGCGAGCGGCTTGCCGTCCGCGCCCACGATGGCGGTCGCCGGCACGAACTCGTCGCCGTGCTGGGTCGCGCTGAGAGGATGGTCGTAGTAATTCTGCACGGCGGCCTCGGCGGACGTCGCGGTCGCGGCAAACGCACGGCCGGTCAGCAGGTCGTAACCTTTTTTCACGCGTTCCCAGCGGTTGTCGCGATCCATGATCCAGAAACGTCCGCAAATGGAGGCGATGCGTCCGTAGCCCAGTTCCTTAATCTTTGCATCAACGGCACGCACGAACCCGAGGCCGCTCGTCGGCGCTGTGTCACGACCATCGGTGAAGCCATGGACGAACACGCGGTCCGCCGGAATGCCATCGAGCTTCGCCTGCACGAGCAAGCCGTAGAGATGTTCCAGCATGCCGTGCACGCCACCGTCGGAGACGATGCCCATGAGATGGAGCTTGGCGGTCGGCGAAGCCTTGATGCGGGCGACGACACCGTGCCAGGTGGCATTGTTGGCGAGCTGCTTTTCGGAGAAGAGCTTGTTGAGGCGCACGAGTTCCTGGTCGACGATGCGGCCCGCACCGATGTTCTCGTGGCCGACCTCGGAGTTGCCCATCTGTCCGTCGGGCAGACCGACATCCAACCCGCTGGCGCTCACCAGCGAAAACGGCGAGTGCGCGCGCAGGAAGTCGTCCGCCGGCTTTTTGGCGAGCTCCACGGCGTTGAACTTGGCCTGCTCGGGGTGCGGGTTACTGCCCCAGCCGTCGCGGATGATGAGAAGAACAGGTTTACGCGGTGTGCTCATAGAAAATAAAGATAGACCACGGATGACAGGGATACTCACGGATAAAAGTCAAAATTCTTGAACCGCGCCGATGTTGGCAACGGCCATGCTAAATAGGGTTTCCCAATGACGCTCATCATACGAGATCAGTTGGTGAATCCTCCCACGTGGTTCGCATCGTTCCGCGACCTCACGCTCTACTGCAACGTCTTCCTGCATGACCATATCGTGATCGAATCGGAAGATCCCGATCCCTATTACCATTGGATTAAACCGAAGGGCGGCATGGATTTCATCGAGGATTTTGTGCGTCCCGGCAGCGAGGACGGCCTGCACCTCGACATCGAGCACAACTACCCGCGCACCGTTGTCACCGACCGCATCGCCCCCGAAAACGTCCATCGCTTGATCGCGATGATCCGCAGCGCACGCGGCATTTGAGTCTGCCAAACAAAGCCGGAGGTTTACATGCGTCCGCAATTGATGCCAGTCTGCGCGAACTTGTCCCGGTCTGGCGGACGCTCCCATGATTCTCGAACGCGACGACCTCAGCCCTCGCACCCTAGCATTGATACTAGGCGGCTGCGCGCTCGTAGCGACGGGGGCGTTTTTCTATCCTGAGCTAATCGAGCGTTATCAACACTGGAAGCAGCGGAGCACCTTTGCCCAGATCAGTGATTTCGCCGCGCAACATGACCGGGCCAACACGCTGCTCGCCATTGAGTCCGCGCTGAGCCGCGAACCGGGCAACCCCCGCGCCTGGCGCATGGCGGCGGATTACCTTGAGCAAAGCGGCAATCCGGAGGCGGTGCGCATGCGCGAACAGGTGGTCCGCATCGAACCCTCGGTCCCTGAAAACCGCTTCGCCCTCGCCCGCACCGCGATGCGCTTCCTGGCGTTGCCGACCGCGCAGGAGGCGCTGAACGCTGTCCCGGAGTCAGATCGCCGCTCGGATGATTATCTGAAAACCGCAGCCGCGCTCGCGACAGCATCCGGCCACCCCGGCGAAGCCGCCGCCCTGCTCGCCGAAGTGCTCCGCCACACGCCCGGCGACCTGCAGGTGAGGCTTGAGCGGGCACGCATCACCTTGCGCTATGCCCCGCCCGGCCCGGCCGCCGCCGCCTTGGGCGAACTGCAAGTGTTGGCCGACATGCCCGCCACCCGAGTGATTGCCACGCGCGAACTCGCCACCCATGCGCTCCGCAAAAAAGACTACGCCTCCGCCCAAGCCTACGCCGTTCAACTGACCAACCGCACTGACCCCGAATTGGTGGACCTGATTTTACTCGCCAATATCCAGCTCGCCATCGGTGACGGCGGCTTGAAGGCAGTCCTGCCGCCGCTGCAAGCCTACGCGCTTTCGCACTCTGATGCCCTGCCCGAGCTGACCGGCTGGCTGGTCGCGATCAATCAGGCGGACGCCGCCTTTGCCTGGCTGGAAACATTGCCGGCCTCCGTGCAGACGCAGCCGCAGGCCCTCACCGCCAGGGCGGATTGCCTGGCGGCCCTGCGCCGCTGGGAAGAGGCCGGGGCGCTGATCGCACAAGGAGCATGGGGACCGGTATCATCAAAAGCGATACTCTTGGCGGTCTCGTCCCGGGTGCTCAGCGATGAAGACCGTGTCAAAATCAAGCGCGACGTCTGGGATGAAGCGGTGCGGCTCAGCGCGACCGACCTCAACGGCCTGCGCGTGCTCTACCGGCTGGCGCTGACCTGGGACTGGGGCCCCGAAAGCACCGCAGTGTTGCTCGCCATCGCCCAAAAATTCCCCGCCCAAAGCTGGGCGTTTCAAACGCTCGTGGTGCGTTACCAACGCGACAAAGACACCATCGGTCTTCGCAACCTCTACGCCATTTGGCATGAAGGGCAGCCCGACAACCCGCTCGTCGAAGGCAACTGGGCCTTCCTCACTTTGCTGACCGCCCCCAGCCGCTTGCCAAACCCCGCCAAGGCGAGCGCCGAAAAACTAAACCAAGCTGATCCCGGCAACCCGTTTTTTGTCACGACGCAGGCCTTTGCCGTTTGGCAGCTTGGCCGGCCCAAGGAAGCCCTGGCCCTTATGCAAAAGTTGCCTGCCGCCCAGCTAAACACACCGGGGCGCGCGCTCTATATGGCATTATTTCTCAATGACTCCAACCGCCGCAAAGAGGCGCAGGCTTACCTGGCCCGATGCAACAAGGCCGCGCTTTTCCCCGAGGAGCTTCAATTATTTCTCGCGCTTTCCGCCTCTCCGACTCCGGTCATGAAGAGTCTTTAGGACCGGCCATCCGATCACGTCTCGCATGTCGCCCGCCCACCTCCCCGAAGGACTTTTGAACCGCCTGCGCACGACGCATCTATTCGCAGGGATCGCGCTGGCGTTGCTCGCCGGAGTTTTGATTGGCCGCTGGGCCGAGTTTTGGCGCTCAAGCACCGACTTCGGACACGGGTGGGCCGTGCCGTTGCTGGCTGCCTACCTTGCATGGGAATGTCTTGCTGATCGTCCGGTCATCGGCGCATCCACCGCCGGTCAGTCGTCGTCAATCTGGCGCTGGCTCTGCGGAGCGGGCCTCGTGCTGGCCGGCGTGGTGTTCGCGAGCATGCGATTGGTGCTGGAAGCGTTCCCCACCTGGCCGGCGATGCTCTGGCTGTTTTCCATCGCGGGTTGGGGCGCGGCGTTTTTCTTGATCAGTCGCGTGTATGGCGGGGCGATGGCCCGACACTTCGTCTTTCCGCTGCTGTTCACGGCGACCGCCCTTCCCTGGCTGACGTGGATGGATGTTCATCTCGTGCTTCCTCTGCGCACGGCGATTGCGGCGCTTGCGGCGGAAGTTGTTCACTGGATCGGCTACCCTGCCATCGCCCACGGCACCGTGATCGAAGTGGGTCGCGGACAAGTCGGAGTGGATGAGGCCTGCAGCGGCATCCGCTCTTTGCAGACGGTCATCATGATCGCGTTGTTTCTAGGCGCACTTTTCAAGTTGGGCACGGGTCGGCGCGTCGTGCTCTTGGCCGCCGGCATCCTGCTGGCGTTGCTCACCAATCTCGCCAGAACCTGCGTCCTCGCGTGGCAGAGCGCCGCGCATGGCACCACCGCCGTCGAAGCCTGGCACGACCCTGTCGGCTATGCGCAGATGGGAGTGGCACTTGGCCTGCTGGCTTGGCTGGCGTGGCGTTGGGACAACTCATCCGGGCAGCCCCCCACCCCCGCGCCCGTTCGGATCTCGCATCCTGTCGGTTTCCATCCGCTGGCCGCTGCGCTCATCCTGGCCGCGGCAGTCGTGGCCATGGAGGTCGGCACCAAACTGTGGTTCTCACGCGACGACACCGCACAGGACTCACCGGCGTGGCAGGTGGCGTTGCCCGTTAATCGCTCTTCTTACCAAGACGATATTTTCACGCCCTCCATGCAGTCACTGCTCCAATGCGATTATCATAAAATCGGTCACTGGCAAAACCGGGAAGGCTCCCGTCGCGCCGGCTACATTCTCGAATGGAGTCGGGGCGACATCGCCCGCCAAACCATCTCCCTGCACAATCCGGAAGTCTGCCTGCCGGTTTCCGGACAACAGCTGGTCCGCGCTCGCGAGGAGATCATGGTGTCTGGACCTGCGGGGGCGCCATTGCCGTTTCGTGTGAGTGAATTTGCCGGCAGCGAAGGTGTCTTCTACGTGTTTTATTTGGCGTGGGATACGTCGCACGGCCGCGCGCTGGCCGCCGCCAACGACGACAGTTTTTCCTCCTGGCTGGCCTTCCGATTAGACGAAGTCCGGGCTGGCCGCAGCCGGTTCAAAGCCCGCGTGGTCGCACTCGCCATTTATGGCACGCCAGACTTTGACCGCGCAGTTGAAGACTTCAGGCGTGAATTCCAAGAACTACTGCAACACCCTGATGAAAATCAGATAAACCACTTATCTCTTCCAGAATCAGACATGCCTTGACTAGGGTGTAATACCCAGCCAACATCCGCCACGTGCATAAATCAACTTTCAGCATGACCAGCCGGATTACGCCGGCACTGATCGTCGGATTATTGATGTCAGCGTTGGCACCTCGTCTGGCGGCCCAGTTCAATCCCATCGGATTCGAGGGCTCGACCATCAATAACATCCCCTACGCAACAAATGTAGGCATCCCCAACGGCACGCCCGTAAACACGCCGTTCAGCTACACCTTCGTCGACGGCAACAATCTCCAATCTTTCAACAACGCGAGCGCGGGCATCGTTGATTCCGACGACGGCAGCGGTGGCTCGAACTCCGTTCCCGATTACTACAAATCTCCGGAGTTTGGTTGGAAACTCGATGGTTGGCAGACCACGAATAACACTACCGCAAACTGGAACTCCTTCAACAGCTCCTACGTCGGCAACGGCGCGTCCATCGGCGAAGACTACCCCGGCGGCATCGCCGGACGAACCACGGAACTGAGCGAAGCCTTAAACCTCAACCAGAAGTTTTCCCCAGCGCAGGGCAACCTGCCGTCCGCCCCCGGCCTCGGTGAGCATTTCTTGGATGCCCACGGTTCCACCGGCAATACCTCGCAGATCTCACTGGTTTTCAAGGCCACCCTGGCGGACACATTTTTCATCACGATGGCGTTCGGCGGCCGCGACTCTGGCTCGCAAAGCACCAAGGGCTACTACCGGCTCATCGACAGCAGCAACAACGTCATTTTCAGCGGCGACACCTCCGCCACCCCCTACGAATCTTGGACACCTATCAGCCCCGGCAATCCTTCTGCTGGCTCCACTGCCGCCACCCTGACCAATAACGCCGGCGTGACCCAGGCGGATTGGGAATATTTCAAGACCACGTTCAACGTGACCGCCGGCAGCCTCTACACCTTGCAAATTCTCCTGCCCGAGGAACTCAACTTCGATTTGGCCATCGGTTCCACCTACTCCTACACGCCCGGCATCGTGACCAATTTTTCCGCCGTGCCCGAGCCCTCGACCTACGGAATCGCCGGCGTCGCGGTGGCCTGCGGCCTCATCTGGCTGAAACGCAGAAAGCGCCGCGCACTCCTGTCCGAAAAGCCGGCGGCCTGAAGCCTGTCAGGCTGATTCATTTTTTTGCCCTGCGGTCGTTTGACTTCGGCCCGAATGTCCTGACCAATGTCTCGCCATGCCCAAGCGCGCCGTCCTTCTCGTCAACCTCGGTTCACCTGCTTCCACGTCGGTTCCCGATGTCCGTCGTTACCTTCGGGAATTCCTCGGCGACGAGCGCGTGCTCGACCTGCCCGCCGCGTTCCGCTGGCTGCTGCTCGAAGGCATCATTCTTCGCACCCGCCCGAAGAAGTCCGCCCACGCCTATGAGCAGATTTGGACGCCAGAAGGTTCCCCGCTTATAGTCACTTCCAAGAAGGTCCGCGACAAACTCGCCACCGAGCTCGGAGCCGAGACACCCGTTTATCTCGCGATGCGCTACGGCTCGCCCTCGATCCCCTCGGTGCTCGCACAAATCGCCGCCGACGGCATCGAGGAAATCCTGCTTTTCCCTCAATATCCTCACTACGCGATGTCCTCATGGGAGACGGTCACGGTCAAAGTTTACCAAGACGCCGCCAAGATCGCCCCTACCCTCAAGATCACCAGCGTGCAGCCGTTCTATCAGGACGCTGACTACATCGAGGCTCTTTACCAGGTCACCGCCCCTTACCTCTCCCAGCCGCACGATCTCGTTCTGTTTTCCTACCACGGCATTCCCGTGCGGCACCTGCGCAAGGCCGATTCCTCCAAGGCCCACTGCACGCTCGTCGGCGACTGTTGCAACACCTGTAGTGCTGCGCATGCGACATGTTACAAGGCGCAGATCACCAAGACCACCCAGGCTCTCGTGAAACGCGCCGGCATCTCCCCCGAACGGCACACGATCTCCTTCCAGTCGCGTCTCGCCGGCGAACCTTGGCTCACGCCCTACACCGACTACGAACTCGTGCGCCTGCCCAAAGAAGGCAAGAAACGCATCCTCGTGATGACCCCCGCCTTTGTAGCTGACTGCCTGGAAACGCTCGAGGAAATCGCCGGCGAAGGAAAAGAGACGTTCATGCATGCGGGCGGCGAAATGTTCCAGCATGTGCCCTGCCTCAACGACCAGCCTCCCTACATCTCCTTCCTCGCCGGACGTGTGCGCGGCTGGATCGGCGGACAGACGCCAACTGCAACTCACATGGAACAAAGCACACGGACTCTCGTCGGGGCGAAATAAGATTGGCTCGACGGCTGCAATCAGGGCAAGTTCGCGAAGGAAGTCTGCTTACTTTCGATACGCGTCCGCCGTCGCTCCCCTCGACTGTGCGCGCCGTTACAACTCTCGCGTGTGAATTTTTCAGAACCAACTTCATCCTCATCTTCAAAGGAAACCGGAAGCTCATCGCCGCCGGTTTTTGCGCTGCTGACGCTTGACGCCTCGGGCCGTGTTCGGACGGCGAGTGAGGCCGCCGGAGCTCTCTGGCAAACTGATCCCGCGAGCTTGGTTGGCATTCCCCTCGTCAACCTTTTTGCCTTTGAGGTTACGTCGAGTGACGATGGCTGGCAGGAAGCCCAGTGGGATGCGTTGCTTGCCATCGCCGTCACCGCCCCCGCATCGCTGCAGGCCCGGACTTTCACCTCCGGCCTAGCGGATGTTCTGCTCCAAATTCATCCGGCGCACGGCGACCAAACCGCCTACTTTGCAGAGATTCGTCCGGCCCCTCTTGCCGCCGCCGTTCCTGTCGCCACTCCCGTTGCCGTGACCGCCACCGGTGAAAGCGGCCCCGATCTCCTCGCCGCACGCAGCTCACTCGGCTTCTTTGACGTCGATTTCAAAACCGGTTACGCAGACTACTCTCCGGGCTGGAAAAGCCTGCTCGGCCACGCCGGCTCGGACTTCGCCAACACCTACGAAGCCTGGCTCCAGCTGATCCATCCCGAGGACACCGCCGCCGCCCCCGACCGCGTGGGGAAGAACGCCGGCACGGGCACGCATAATTTTTCCGTCGAGTTCCGCATGCGGCACCAACTCGGCCACTATGTATGGCTTCAGTGCATCGGCATGCGCATCATCGGACCCGCTGGCAGCCTTGAACGCGTGCTCGGGGTCACTCTCGACATCACCGAGCGCAAGGAACTCGAAGAACAAAGTTTCTCCAACGAAGACCGGCTCCAGCGCCTTTCCGAGGATGGACGACTGGCCCTGTTCGATCTCGATTTCTCGACGCAGACCCATTGGTTTTCCCCGTCATGCGCCCCGCTTTTGGGCGGTGAAGCCGAGGAGACTTCCATCAAGACTCTGCAGCAGGCCCTGCCTGAATCCGCCGCCGACGAAGGCCTCAACACTTTTTTCTCCACCCCTGCGCCGGGCCAGTCGTTTTTCTCGCAAGTGCTCAAGCTCCGCACACCGGATGGCGAAGAAACTCCCGTCGTGCTCGGAGCGCACCGTCAATGGTCGCGCCGTCGCGAACTCATTCGGGTGGTCGGCTTTATTCTACCTCTGCCGCCCGGCGGTGAAGGCGGTCCCATGCCCGCCGGTATGATGGTCTCCACGCTGGGCGCCATCGGCGAAGGGGTCATCGTCACCGATGCGCACTCCCGCATTGTTTACATCAACCCCAAGGCCGAACAGCTCACCGGCTGGCCCATCGGCGAAGCCTCCAAATTCAAGCTCGGTGACGTCTTCCGGCTCGTCCGCAAGGAAGATGGCAAAGCGGACGACACTGCGGTCGACCTCGTGCTCGCCCTCGAAGAATCTCCCCGTCTCTACGCCGAGCACTCCTTGGTATCCGCCACCGGAAAAGTGCCCGCTCCGATTATTTGGACCGCACGCCAGGCATGGGATCATCAAAGCAAGCCCTCCGGCATCGTCGTCGTGTTCCGCAATCCGCAGGAGATGTCTCTCAGCCCCGAGGAAATCGTGAGGGCCAACCGCTTCGAATCCCTCGGCCAGCTTGCCGGCGGCATCGCCCACGATTTCAACAACCTCCTCACCACGATTCTCGGCGGTATCTCGCAGGCCAAGGACAACCACGACTACTCCAAGCTCGAGGATGCCGAAAGCGCCTGTTCCGCCGCCAAGTCACTCACGCGCCAGCTACTCACCTTCTCCAAGGGATCGTCGGCCAACGCCGCCCAACAAGTCGTCGGAACAGCGGAGATTCTTCAGGACAGCGTGCGCATCGCCGCCGCCGGCAGCACTGCCGTCGTCTCGGTCGAGGTCAAGGAAGGCACCTCCGCGCTCGAGGTTGATCGCGGCCAGATCCTGCAGGTTTTCCAAAACCTCATCATCAACGCCGTGCAAGCCATGCCCGCCCAGAGCTCGGGCAAGGTGACGCTGCGCGCGACCAATGTCGTCGTGGCCGAGGGCGACGTTCCTCCCCTTCCCGCCGGCCCCTACGTGCAAATCGAGGTGCAGGACAACGGTGCAGGCATTCCCGCGGAAAACCTGGAGAAAATCTTCGAGCCATTTTTTACCACCAAAAAACAGGGCACCGGCCTCGGCCTCGCGACCGTGCTCGCCATCGTCCGCAAGCACGGCGGCCAGATCGGCGTCGATTCCGCCGTCGGCAGCGGCACCACGTTCACCCTCTTTTTCCCGCAGGCCAGCAAGCCGGTCGAGGCGCCGGTCCGCCGCGCCCCCGCCCTCCGCTTCGGCACCGGCCGGGTGTTGTTCATGGATGACGACGCCAAGATCTGCGACCTCACTGCCGGGATGCTCACGAGCCTGGATTATACCCACGACATCGTGAAGAACGGCGCCGACGCCATCACCTTCTACAAACGCTACCTCAACATCGGACGCCCCTATGACACCGTCATCCTCGATCTTAACATCATCGGCGGGATGGGCGGCGAAGAATGCTTCAAGGCCCTGCGCGACCTGCACCCCGAGGTCCGTGCCATCGTAAGCAGCGGCTACGACAGCGAGGAAATGGCCCGGCGCTACTACGACATGGGCTTTGTTGGCTATCTCACAAAGCCCTACCGCGCCGCCGAGCTCGGCAAAGTCATCAAGGCCGCCCTCGGCTCCAACTCGTAAGGCTCGGCCTCGTTATTTTTGGGCGGCCGACAACACCTTCGCCCGCGCCACCGCGGCATCGATGTCGCCCACCACGTTGTCCGCGCCGACCACATCGAGAAAGCCCGCCTTCTCCATCATGAAATAAGGCTGCGTGTGAGGACCGCATAAAATTAGGTGCCGGCCATGCCGGTGCAGTTTCTCCTGCAAATCCTCCAGCCGGTCGAGCGCCGTCGTGTCCATCGAAGTGACCGCCGTCATGTGCAGGATGATCACGTTCACCCCTCCGCCCGCGCGTCTCAAAACAGTGTCCAGCTTGTCCGCCGCCCCGAACAGCAGCGCACCAAACACCCGGTAAACCACCACGTCGCTCGGCAGATTTTTGATCTGCTCATGCCCCGGCTCTCCCTGATCGCCCGTCATCGCCTGCACCTGCGTCGTCTCCGCCACGCGCTTCACAAAAAGTCCCGCCGCGAGGATCATGCCGATGCCCACCGCCTTCGTCAGATCGAAGCACACCGTCAGCGCAAACGTTGTCAAGAATACCAGCACGTCACCCTGCGGCCTCCGCGCCATCAGCCGGAACTCGTCCCACTCGCCCATGCGCAAGGCCACGATGAGCAACACCGCCGCGAGCGACACCAGCGGAATATCCGCCGCCAGTGGCGCCGCGACCAGCAGCACCATAAGCAGGAACAACGCATGGATGATCCCCGCCACCGGCGAGGCCGCCCCGCAGCGGATGTTCATCGCAGTGCGGGCGATCACGCCAGACACCGGAATGCCTCCAAAAAACGGCACCACAAAATTCGCCACCCCCTGCGCCATCAATTCCTGGTTCGAATCATGCCGATCGTCGATCAACCCGTCCGCCACTACCGCCGAAAGCAACGACTCGATCGAACCCATCATCGCGATGGTAAACGCCGGCACGATCAGATCGGCCAGCATCCGCCAGTTCACCAGCGGCAGCGCAAATTTGGGCAACCCCTGCGGAATGCCGTGGTATTTGCTCCCGATCGTCTCAACCGGCCAGTGCAGGAGAGACACCATCAGCATGCCGATGATCACCGCCACGATCGAACCCGGCACGCGCCGCCCCCATGTTACCGGCCAGCGCACGATCACGAACAACGAGACAATCCCCAGCACCACCGTATGCCAGTCCACCGTCGGAAACGCCTTCGCCAGCGCCAGCATCTTCGGCAGGAATTCCGCCGGCTCCACCGCCAGTTGCAGGCCGAAAAATGAGCGCACCTGCGTGCTCATGATCGTGATGGCGATGCCGCAGGTGAACCCCATCGTCACCGGCTGCGGGATGAACTTGATGATCGAGCCGAGCTTGAACGCCCCCATCAAAAAAAGAATGACGCCCGCCATCATCGTGCAGACGAGCAGCGCCGGCAGGCCCAGTTGCAGCCCCAGCAAGGCGACCAGCCCCACAAACGCCCCCGCCGGTCCGCCGATCTGCACCCGCGAACCTCCCAGCGCAGAAACCAAAAATCCGCCGATGATTCCCGTATAAAGTCCCGCCGCCGGCGTCACCCCTGCCGCGATGCCCAACCCGATGCACAACGAAAGCGCCACGACACCGACCGTGAGTCCCGCCATCAGATCGTTCATGAACCGCTCGCGCGAATAATCGGCCAAGCTTTCCAGTATTTTGGGACGAAACGAAAAGAACGTGCGCACGGGCTTAAATTGTTACAGCTCGATGCTGCGCCCGCCAACGAAGGAAAGCAATCGGGCCACCTTGCCATTCACTGCGCATTTCTTGCGCCCGCCTTCACTCCCGCCACGTAAACGCATGGCACAACGCCACGCCAGCCGCATCGGACTCGTCCAGAGCCAGCGTGCGACCGTGGCCGAGCAAGGCCATGACCGTGCGCGCCATCTGTTCCTTGCTCGCCCGCCCCGCGCCCACCACCGCCTGCTTCACGCGCAGCGGCGCATACTCAAAAACATCCTTCCCGGCGATTGCCGCCGCCGAGATCGCCGCCCCGCGCGCCGCGCCCAGAATCTGCGCCGTCTGGAAATTCTGCACGAAGATCGTCTGCTCCAGCGCCACGTGCCGCACGTCGAAATCCGCCAGAAAAGCTGCCACCGCGCGGTGAATCTCCCCCAGCGCGTAGGACATAGGCCGGCTCGCCGGGATCTTCAGCGTCTGGCAGCGCAACAGCACCGGCTGGCGCGACGGCGCAAACTCGATCAACGCCAGTCCCGTCCCGCGCAACGACGGATCTATCCCCAGCACCTGCCCCTTAAAAGGCGGACGCTGCAACGTGAACCCCGTCTGCACTCCCGCCGCGACCGTCCGCGCCGGCAAGGCCTTCGGCGCGGGCATCGCCCCGCCCGCCAACTTCGCCGCCCACATCTGTCTGACGTTCATGCGTGCCATCGTGGTTAGAACAACAGTCTTATGCCCGCCACCGCGCTCAGGCCAAGCGTGAGGTTTTCAAATAGCTTCTGATTGATCTTCGGCAGGAGCTTTCGCCCCAGCATCGCGCCGAGGAAAACCGCCGGCGCCAGCATCAGGTTAAAGCCGAAACTGCCCGTCGTGATCAGCCCGAGATCCACCATGAACGGAACCTTGAAACAGTTGAGCAGCAGGAAAAACACCGCGCCCGTGCCCACATATTCCATCTTTGGCAGCCGCATCGCCAGCAGGTAGATCGCCATGAGCGGCCCAGCCGCATTGGCAACAAGCGTGGTAAAACCCGCCAGCACGCCGATCGTCGGCGCGAACCATACGCCCATCTCCTCCACCTCGCCCGGCTTCAACCGCGAGCGTCGCCACAATTGCACCGCCACCATCACGAGAATGATCACGCCGATCAACACGCGCGCCTGCCGGTCGTCGATCCGCCCCATGGCGAAATAACCGATGATCACGCCCGCCGCCGTCCAAGGCATCAGCCGCCACACATGCGCCCACTTCGCGTGCGCGCGATACGCCCACACCGCGACCACGTCGCCAAAGATAAGCAGCGGCAGCACAAATCCGCTCGACTGCTTCGCCGGGATCACGTTCGCAAACATCACCACGAACAACATGCCCAGGCCCGCGATGCCTGTCTTGGAAACACCTACGAGCAGCGCACCTAAAAACGCCAGCGCCAGTTGCCACGGTTCCAGATTCATAAGGGTTGAAGTGGGAGCGAGCTTGCTCGCGATTCCGTCTCTTTCGCAAACGCTCCGTTCGCCACGCGAAATACCTCCCACGCGCCCAGTTCCACATCAGGTAGGCTTGTCCCCGTCGCGATCACCTGCCGCGCCTCTCCCAACGTCGCCCAGAACCGCCGCCGCCTCTCCGGATCAAGCTCGCCCAACACATCGTCCGCCAGCAGCAGCGGCTCCACACCCGCCCTCGCACGAAAAAAACTCACCTGCGCCAGCCGCAACGCCAGCACCAGGCTGCGCTGCTGCCCCTCGGAGCCGAAGTCGCGCGCCGTCCGGTCATCCAACGTGAACCCTAGGTCATCGCGATGCGGTCCCGCCAGCGTCGTGCGAAACTGTTGGTCGCGCCCACGTCCGCGCTCGAACACCCCGAGCCATGCATGCGCGTTCTCCGCTGTGATGTCGGGGGCGTAACGCAACCCTGCTCGCTCCGCCCCGTCTGCTATCTGCGCGTAGGCCGCCGCGACATGCTCCGCCAGCTCAACCACGCCCGCTGTGCGTTTGACCTGCAGCTCCGCCGCCGCCGTCGCGAGCGGACGCTCGAACGCCCCGAGTTCTCCCGCCCCGCCATTGCGTTTCAGCAGCGCATTCCGCTCGGCCAGCGCCTTGTGGTAGGCCTGCAGCGAGCGCAGATAATCCGTGTCCATCGCAGCCAGCGTGAAATCCAGCCACCGCCGCCGCAGCCCCGGCGATCCGCGCACGAGCTGCTGGTCCTGCGACGAAAAAACCACTGTCGGAAAACGCCCGAGATAGTCTCCCAGCCGCGTGACCTTCTCGCCATCGCACCAGACCTCTTTGCCGCCGGGGCGCAGGTTGATCACGAGCTTCGTCACTCCGAATTTTTCGTGGTCAAACTCGCACGCCAGCGCCGCCTCGGGCTGGTCATGCGCGATCAACATGCGCGTGTCCGCCGTGCGAAACGACCGCAGCGCGCTCACGAAGCCCGACGCCTCCAAAAGATTGGTTTTCCCCTGCCCGTTATCGCCAACGAAAAACTGCTGCCGTCCGTCGAACGCGAGTTCGGCGAAGGGTATATTACGAAAATGCTGCAGCGTGATCCGGCGGAGGCGCATGAAAGAGGAAACGCGCATTAGGCCGACAACCCGCCACCACCGGAATCAAAATCCGCCGCCAGTTGCTTTTACCTCCATCCCCACCTCAACACTTGCACTGCCGACGCCCGCAACCGCATCGTGGTTGACCCCTATGATCCCGCACACGTTTTCCTCTCTGGGATGCGCCGAGATGACCCTTGACGAGGTCGCCACCCTGGCCCGACGCCATGGCATGCAAACCGTCGAGCTACGCGCGCTCGCCGGCACCACCGATCTACCTAAATGGCTGGCCGGTCACTTTGCGGCACCCGCAACTTTCAAGAAACACCTGCAGGACCTGCATCTCCGCGTCTGCGCCTTTGGCACTTCGTTTCGGTTGATCGACGGCAAGGACGAGGATCGGGCCGCTCTGCTCGCCTACGTCCCGTGGGCGGAGGCGGCGGGCGTGCCGTGGCTGCGTATTTTCGATGGAGGCACGACCGGCGACGCCACCGAGCTCGCCCGTGCCACGGAAGTATTCTCGTGGTGGCGCGAACACCGGCGCGCAAACGGCTGGAAGGTCGACCTCATGGTTGAAACGCACGATGCGCTCATCACCACCCCGCGCCTGCAGGCCTTTTTCGAGGCGGTGCCCGACGCGGCGCTCCTGTGGGATTCCCATCACACCTGGAAAAAAGGCGGCGAGGATCCGGTCGCCACTTGGCAAGCCGTCGGCACTCGCACGGTGCACATCCATGTCAAGGACAGCGTAAGTCGCCCCAACGGCAACTACCCGTGCACCTACGTGCTTCCAGGCGACGGCGAATTTCCGATGGCTCCTTTACTGAAAGACCTGAAAGCCTCGAATTATCGCGGCCTGCTCAGCCTGGAATGGGAACGGCTCTGGCATCCCTACCTCCAAAAACTCGAGGATGCCCTCAATGCCGCCACCCAACACCAGTGGTGGTGACTGAAAATCCATGAGGTTGCCCAAAATTGCACTGGCCGACGTGCAAATCTCCCAATTCTCACTACGATCTCCGCTTCCGGTCCACCGAACGCTCTTTTCTTTTAACCATGTCGTTTAAACACGCCCTTCCCGCCGCCGTGCTCCTTGCCGCTCTCGTCCTGAGCGGATGCAGCAAGAAAACTTCCGCACCTACGGCTTCCGCGCCCATCGAGGCGGGCGTCATCACCATTGCAGCCCAGCCGCTGACCCTCACCCGCGAACTTCCCGGCCGCACGTCCGCCTATCGCATCGCCGAAGTCCGCGCCCGCGTCAGCGGGATTGTTCTAAAGCAACTCTTCACCGAGGGCCGCGACGTCAAGGAAGGCCAGTCTCTCTACCAGATCGATCCCGCCCCCTATCAGGCCGCTCTCGATAGCGCCAAGGCCAGTCTGGCCCGCACCCAAGCCTCCGCCACCTCGGCCCGCCTTCAAGAGGAACGCTTCAAGCATCTCCTCGCGGAAACCGCCATCAGCCAGCAGGACTATGACAACGCCCTCGCCGCCTTTCAGGCTGCCGACGCCGATGTCGCCGCCAGCAATGCCGCCGTGCAAACCGCCGCGATCAACCTCGGCTATACCAACGTCACCTCCCCCATCTCCGGTCGCATCGGCCTTTCGTCCGTCACCGAAGGCGCCTACGTCCAGTCCGGCTCCGCCACCCTGCTCGCCACCGTGCAGCAGCTCGATCCGCTCTATGTCGATCTGACCCAATCCAGCACCGAGGTCTTCAATCTCCGCCGCGCCCTCGCCGCCGGCCGCTTGGAAACCTCCCCTGCGGACAACACCAAGGTGAATCTCATCCTCGACGACGGCAGTGCCTACTCCGTGGAGGGCACTCTGCAGTTTTCCGACATCACCGTCGATCCCACCTCCAATTCCATCACGCTTCGCGCCCTGTTCCCCAATCCCAAGATTGAACTCTTCCCCGGCCTGTTTGTGCGCGCGCGTATCACCGAAGGAACCGTACCCGCCGCCATCCTCGCCCCGCAACTCGGCGTCGGTCGCAACCAAAGAGGCGACGCCACCGCGCTCGTCGTCGGCGCCGAAAGCAAAGCCGAACTCCGCATCCTCAAAATCGACCGCGCCGTGGGCAACCAGTGGCTGGTGTCCGACGGGCTCAAACCCGGCGACCAGCTCATCGTGCAAAACCTCCAGCGCGTCCGCCCCGGCTCCGTCGTGAAGCCCGTTCCTGCGACCAATCTGCCCGCGAACTAAAGTCCCCGCCTCTCTCGCGCCTCGCCCTCCTTTCTTCGTCTTTCGTTTTTTAATCACTTCGTCATGTCACGTTTCTTTATCGACCGGCCCATCTTCGCCTGGGTGATCGCCATCGTCATCATGGTGGCCGGCGTGCTCTCCATCGTCGGCCTGCCCATTTCGCAATACCCGAGCATCGCCCCGCCCGCCATTACCATCGCCGCCATCTATCCCGGCGCCTCGGCCAAGACCCTTGAGGACACCGTCACTCAGGTCATCGAACAAAAGCTCAACGGCATCGACAACCTCCGCTACATGGAGTCCACCAGCGACTCCGCCGGAAACGTCGCCATCACCCTCACGTTCAACGGCGGCACGAACCCCGACACCGCCCAGGTGCAGGTGCAGAACAAACTCGCCCTCGCCATGCCCCTGCTTCCGCAGGAGGTGCAACAACAGGGCGTGCGCGTCACCAAATCGGTCCGCAATTTCCTCATGGCCGTCGGCTTCGTCTCCACCGACGGACGCCTCTCCGCCGCCGATCTCGGCGACTTCGTCGTCGGCACCATTCAGGATCCGCTCAGCCGCATCGCGGGCGTGGGCGACATCCAGGTCTTCGGCACCCAATACGCGATGCGCATCTGGCTCGATCCCGACAAGCTGAACAACTTCAAGCTCACCACCACCGAGGTCAGCACCGCCATCCAAGCCCAGAATGCCCAAGTCTCCGCCGGCCAACTCGGCGGCCTGCCCGCCGTCCAAGGCCAGCTCCTCAACGCCACCATCGTCGCCCAGACGCGCCTCGAAACCCCCGATCAATTCGGCCGTATTCTCCTGCGCGTGAATTCCGACGGCTCCCGCGTCCTCCTGAAGGACGTCGCCCGCATCGAACTCGGCAGTGAGAACTACGCCACCAACGCCCGCTTCAGCGGACAGCCCGCGGCCGGCATGGCGATCCGCCCTGCGACCGGCGCCAACGCCCTCGAAACCGTCGCCGGTGTCCGCAAAAAAATCAGCGAGCTGGAGCCCTTCTTTCCGGCCGGTGTAAAGGTTGTCTATCCGTTGGACACGACTCCCTTCGTGCGGCTTTCGCTCAAGGAAGTCATCAAGACGCTCTTCGAGGCCATCATCCTGGTTTTCCTGGTGATGTATCTTTTCCTGCAAAATTTCCGCGCGACCCTCATCCCGACCATCGCGGTGCCCGTCGTGCTCCTCGGCACGTTCGCCATCATGTCGATTGCCGGGTTTTCCATCAACACCCTCACGCTCTTCGGCGTTGTCCTCGCCATCGGCTTGTTGGTGGACGATGCGATCGTCGTGGTTGAAAACGTCGAACGCATCATGACCGAGGAAGGCCTGCCGCCTCTCGAGGCGACGCGAAAGTCCATGGATCAGATCACCGGCGCGCTGGTCGGCATCGGCCTCGTGCTCGCGGCGGTGTTCGTCCCCATGGCGTTCTTCAGCGGTTCCACGGGTGTCATTTACCGCCAGTTCTCCATCACGATTGTGTCGGCCATGGCCCTGTCCGTCTTCGTCGCCATCGTGCTTACCCCCGCCCTCTGCGCGACCCTCCTCCAACCTGTCGCCAAAGGACAACACCACGGCAAACGAGGCTTCTTCGGCTGGTTCAACAAGGTCTTTGATCGTAATGCCGACCGCTATGCCGTCGGGGTTGGCGGTCTTATCAAACGCAAAGGCCGCTCGTTCCTCGTCTACGGCCTGATCCTCGGGGCGCTGGCTTTTCTGTTTGTCCGCATCCCCTCCGGTTTCCTTCCGGCGGAAGACCAGGGCATCATGTATACCCAGGCGCAACTCCCGCCCGGCTCGACCAGCGAACAATCGCTCGAAGTCCTTAAAAAAATCGAGCACCACTTCCTCGTCGACGAAAAGGAAAACGTCGAAGGCATGTTCGGCGTCACCGGTTTCAGCTTCAGCGGCTCGGGCCAGAATCAGGTCTTCGGCTTCATCCGCTTCAAAGACTGGGACGCGCGCAAGCATGACAGCCAAAAGGTCGCCGCCATTCAAAAGCGCGCCATGGCCAGTTTCTCGCAGATCAAGGAAGCCTTTGCCTTCTCCTTCGTCCCTCCCGCCGTCTTCGAGCTCGGCAGCGCCACCGGCTTTGACTTCCGCCTCACCGACAACGCCGGCCTAGGCCACGACGCGCTCATCGCCGCGCGCAACCAGCTCCTCGGCCTCGCCGCCAAGAATCCCAAGCTCGTCAGCGTGCGCCCCAACGGCCTCGACGACACGCCTCAGTATCGCATCGAGATCGACCAGGAAAAAGCCGGTGCCCTTGGACTGTCGCTCGCCGACATCAACCGCACGCTTTCCACCGCCTGGGGTTCGTCCTACGTCAACGACTTCATCGACAAAGGCCGCGTGAAGAAAGTTTACCTTCAGGCCGACGCGCCCTCCCGCATGTTGCCCGAGGATCTCAACCGCTGGTATGTGCGAAATGCCAAAGGACAAATGGTGCCCTTCTCGGCCTTCTCCACCGCCCGCTGGACGGTGGGCTCACCCCGTCTCGAACGTTTCAACGGCGTTCCCTCCATCGCCATCCTTGGCGAACCCGCGCCCGACACCACGTCCGGCGAAGCGATGGAAATCATGGCTGAACTCACCAAGCAGCTGCCAGCCGGCATCGGCCACCAGTGGGCCGGGCTTTCCTACGAGGAACGTCTCTCAGGCTCGCAGGCTCCCGCTCTCTACACGATCTCTCTGCTCATCGTGTTCCTCTGTCTGGCCGCCCTCTACGAGAGCTGGTCCATCCCCGCCTCCGTCGTCATGATCGTGCCGCTTGGTGTTCTGGGCGTGGTCCTCGGCGCGTTGTTCCGCGGGATGCCAAACGACATCTACTTCCAAGTCGCGCTGCTCACCATCGCCGGACTCTCCGCCAAGAACGCCATCCTCATCGTCGAGTTCGCCAAGGAAGGATATGACCAAGGGATGAGTCTGATGGACGCGGCCACCCACGCCGCCCGCCAGCGCCTGCGTCCCATTTTGATGACCTCGTTCGCCTTCGGCCTAGGCGTGCTTCCCCTCGCCATCAGTAGTGGCGCGGGATCAGGAAGCCAAAACGCCATCGGCACCGGAGTGTTCAGCGGCACAATCACCGCCACTCTTCTGGGTATCTTTCTCGTGCCGGTCTTCTTCGTCGGTGTGCTCAGCCTCTTCAAGGTGAAGCCCGTCGCTTCTCACAAGCCTACGCCGTAACGACTCCCGGCGTGCCTCCGCGCAGCTCCGTCGCCACTTCACCCAGCGCCGCCGCCAGCGCCTGCCAGTCGGCCTCTGTCGTCTCCCAACCCGCGCTCACGCGCACGGCGCGACGCGCCTCCTCCGGCGTGTAACCCATCGCCGCTAGCACGTGCGAAGGTCCGTCCTTGCCTGTCGCGCACGCCGAGCCGGTGGACACCTGAAACCCGCGCTTATCGAGCCGCGCCACCCAACGCATGTTGTCAGCGAAGGGCATCACTAACGAAACCGTATTCCAAAGTCGGTCGGATCACGTCGCCACTACCCGCACGCCCGGAATCTGCGCAGCGACCGCGTGCTCAAAACCAGCGCGCCAGCGCAGCCGCTCGGTTTCTTGAAAAACCTTTTTCTGCTCAGCCTCGGCCAACGCCGCCACCATCGCGGCGATGCTGGCGAAATCCTCCGTCCCGCCGCGATGCCCGCGCTCCTGCCCGCCGCCCAGCTGCCCGCGCAGTCCCTCCGCCTGTGCGCCAAGTTTTAGAAAACCCACGCCCTTCGGCCCGCCAAACTTATGCGCCGAGCCGATCACAAATCCGGCCGCGCCCAGACCGCCCGCCGGCAGCTTGCCGAACCACTGGGAAGCATCGCACAAATACGGCACGCCCGCCTCGGCGCAGGCCTTCGCGATCTCCGCCCACGGCTGGATCACGCCCGTCTCATTGTTCGCCGCCATGACGACCACGGCCGCAACGCGATCCGGTTTGTCACGTAATACGTGACAAACTTTCAGAGCATCGGATTTTTCAATGCCTTGTGAATCCAATTTCAACCACTTGATGCGATCACCGAAAAACAGCTTCGCCGGTTCCAGAACGCACGGATGTTCGGTCGGATTCACAGCGATGATCGCATCCGGCGGCAGCACGCGCGCCCAGTGCGCCAGCACCAAATTGGCCGCCTCGGTCGCGCCCGACGTAAACACATAATCTTCCGCCCGGCCTCCGAGCAGAATCGCCATTTTCTCACGCGCCGCCTCCAGCCTGATTTTTACCTGCGCGGCGGTGCGATAGGGACTCGACGGATTTTGCCACGCCTCGTCCTGCGTCTTCAGCCATGCGTCGCGCGCGACCGGCGTGAGCGGCGTGGTGGCGTTGTGGTCGAAGAATGGCACACCCCAAAAGAAAATCCCAAACGCCCAAAGGCCAAACCCCAAATGGAAGGCTTGCCCTCAACCGTCGGCGGCGGCTTGCTGGAGGTTTTCCCATGAGCACACCCATCGAACAAGCCATCATCAAGACAGCCTACGGCGAGATGACCGTCGCCTTCTGGTCCGACGTCGCGCCCAAGACCGTCGAAAACTTCAAAAAACTCGCCAACGATAAATTCTACGATGGCACCGCGTTCCACCGCATCATCAAGGGTTTCATGATCCAAGGCGGCTGCCCCAACACCAAAAAGGGCGCCAAAGGTCAGCCCGGCACCGGCGATCCCGGCTACAAGATCAAGGCCGAGTTCAACGCCAAGGCGCACGTCAAAGGCGTCCTCTCGATGGCTCGCGCCGCCAGCCCCGACTCCGCCGGCTGCCAGTTTTTCGTCTGCCACGGCGATGCCCGCTTCCTCGACAAACAATACACCGCGTTCGGCCAGGTGGTCGCCGGTGAAGACGTCCTCGAAAAAATCGCCAACCTCCCCACCACCCACGGTGGCGGCGGAGAAAAGAGCACGCCCATCGACCGCGTCGAGGTCGAGAGCATCCGCATCGTGCCGGCCGCCTGAGCGGCTTCGGAGATTTCCTCAAACCGGCTTCCGCCTCGGCGGAGCCGGTTTTTTAATGTTTGGTGGCCAGCAACGCAGGCAACGTCGCCTCGAAGGCTTTCAACTGGCTGGGCGTCACGCCCGGCTGATGACGAAGGATCGACAGGATGTGCGACTTGGATTGCTCCATATCAAACGAGTCGAGCGTGCCAATGCGGTGCACGCTTCCCACCAGGCCCAGCGCTTTGTCGCGCTTGTCACAGATGAGGAACTTGATCGCGGTGGAATAAAATTTCTGTCCGGTTGAATCAACCGATTGCTGCAGGCGGATCACCGGCACCTGGGTTTCAAACAGGTGCGTCTCGGCGGCGTAAAAGGCCTCGGCAAGATGGGCCGGGAACAAATCAAAATCGGTTTTCCCGAGCACTTCCGATTCTTTCCGCCCGAGGTGGGCCAGATGCGCGCGATTGCTGAAAAGGAAGCGGCCCTCTTCGTCCTTGATGAAAACAAAGTCACGCACTTCATCGAGAATCAAGAGCAAGGGACCACCGCGTTGCGACTTAACATAAGCCGCCAAATCGTGGGTATCGAGTTTTAGCACAGGGGTATGGGGTTGAAGCTGGGTATATTAAATAAGCACACCAACAAAGTGCCAAGAACGAAGCCGGCCAGCCGATGGTTATTTGGCGGGTTCAGCGACGTCCTTGCCGGAAGGCAATGGTGCCTGCGCCGTGTCTGCGGCCGGCGCAGGAGCGAGCTGATCCATGATCATCCCGGTCACGCGTCCAACCCCGACTCTGGCAAGCTGGCTGGCGGGATAAAGGTCCTGCGCCGAAAGGTAGCTCGTAAGGCTGGCCGCATAACTTTTGGCATCTTCGTAGCGGCGCGCCTGGTCGAGCCGTCCGATAAAGTCGGCAACGCGCGGCGCCAGCTGGGCCATGCGCTGGTTGAGCTCAACGTCATCGGGGGCGAAAGCCTTGGCTCCCACGAGCGCCTCCCAAGCGGCGAAAGCGTTGTTTTGGGCGAGCAGTTCCTCCTCCTGCGCCAGATAGATTTCGACGCGCGCCATGCGGTCGATCACGCCTTTGAGCTGGGGGCCGCGCAGCTGGTCGCTGAGAAACACCACTGCAAGCTCGGCGCGTTTTTCATAGATGCGGCGGTAGTCGTTCCGCTTGAAAGATTCATCAAAAAACAACGCGGCCTGCGTGCCCATGTTCGCCTGCGATGCCATGTTGTCCGTGTAAGCCTTGATCGCGGGATTGAGCGGCCAGAGCTGGGCCGCCTTTTCCACGAACTCCTGGGCCTTGGGGTAGTCGCCATTGGCGGCGCACTGCTGCGCGGCGCTGAGGGCGAGCGAACTCATGCGCTGGGCGGAACGCACGGCGGCGTTAACCTCGGCTCCCCGGAAATCGCTGGTGAGCGCGGTGATCTCGTCGTTCAGGCGGACGACCGCGTCGTAGTCGCGCAAGTCAGCCAGCTTCCGGGCCTCGTCGATCTTGCGGTAAAGTAAAAGAAGCGACTCCTTGCGGCTGGTCTCAAACTGCGTGACGGAGGGCAGATATTCGCCGAGGAAAAAAGTCTCCTGCAGACGCTCGAGCGCGGCGACCTTGCGGTTGTCGTCATAGCTGGCCCGCACCGACGCCATCCCGCTGTTGACGTCGTTCATCGCCTCGCGGGCGAGGAACTCGATGGTCTCGACCGTGAAGGCCAGATCGCTCGACGGCAGGAAGGAGGCGAGTTCCTTCTTCCCCACTTCGAGATTCTGGTGGGAGCCCTTGAAAATAAAACGGTAGAAGCTCGCCGCGATGAGACAGTGCTGGAAGCGGCGCTGGAGGAACAGGCTCATGATCTGGCTCTGGAACTGGAGTTTCGCCTGAGTGACGGAGAGGAGACCGGCGACGGAGAGCGCCTGGATTTTTGCCTCGGTCTCGGCGAGCTCGCGGGCGCGAAAAAGCTGGCCGGTCGGCCCAGGCCCCCCCCCGTTGCCCACCTGTCCGGTCTTGGGTTGCTGGCCGCCGGTGTTCCGGTTGTTCCCCGTATTGCCCGTGTTCTTATTCCCGGTGTTACCAGTGTTGCCCGTGTTCTGGTTATTGGTGTTGTTTTGATTCGTGCCGGACGAGGTGTTGGAATTCGTCGCGTTGCCCGTGCTTAAATTACCCAGAAGGGCCGCCGATGAAACGGCATCCGTCATCGTTTGCCCGGTCTCGGCGGCGATGGCGTCGGCGCCATAAACCACGCTGCCCTGCTGCTGCTTCCGGATGTGCTCAAGTTCATTTTGGGCCACGGTGAGCGCCTGCTTTTCGTCACGAATGCGCCAGGCGTTGAAAACCTGATTCGCCACTCCGAGACTGTTGCCGCCGTCGGAATCAAAATCAGAGGCGCGGTAAAGGAGCTTCCACGCCTCCATCACGTTGCCGGCGGCACCGTCGCCGTTGCGGGTGGAAAGGAGCTCGGTGATCTGGTTCAGAGTCTCGGCGTAGGCCGTGTCATCCTTGGTAGGAGGCAGCGACAGGTAGCGCTCGAAGCGGCCGCGAAAGACACGAAACTGGCCGATGTCGTAGCTGTGTCCTTTCCAGTTGAACGTGCCGTTCTCAGGATCGATCGAGTCGGAGTTGGTGTCGAAGGCTTGGTTGATGATCTTCAGCAGCGTGCCGCTCTCAAGGCTGTTGATGTTGAGCGCACGGGTCATGGTATCCGACGAGGACGGCTTCGCGTCGGCGGCGTTCGCCATTCCGGCGGCGGTGCTGCCCGCACTGATGGCTTTGCCGGGCGCGGCCGCCCCGCCCATGACCGAGTCGCTTTGAGCACCGGCGGGGTGAGCCGCGAACAACCCTGCCACGACGATGATAAAAATGGGAAGTGAGCAGCGCATGGTCAGAGTTTTTCGAGTTGCTCGACGTAAAGGAGACCGCCCTTGCGGACGGTGATGATGAAACGATAGCGCTGAGCGACCAGGAGGTTGGCCTTGAGCGAATCGGCGATGAACACGGGCAGGCGCGCATCGTCCTTCAACGGACGCACCGCGATGATCCGGCCCACGCCCTCTCGCCAGTTGAGCTGGGCGTCGATCTCGGCGTCGAGACGGTAGCGGTTGCCCTGCAAATTATCAGGAGCCGCCAGAAAAGCATGGACGGGGAAAGGTTCGCCCGAACGTCCACAGCCGGCCAGCAACGCGAGCGCGCCAAGCACAACGGTGAACACCAACGAACGGGGCACGAAACACGAAAACAGTGTCGCCATAAAGGGGTTACTCATGGCTAGGGCCAGCGTTTTCTCTGGCAACCCCAAAACAGGAGGGCTGCCCCCACCGCGAGATGCGCCCCGAGCACCGCCACGGCTCCCGCCGGCGGCGACAACCAGCCTTTGTCGAGCATCACCACCGCGTCGTAAAATCGCGACTCGGTCATGGCCATCAAGTAGCCCGCCCAACCCCAGTAAGTTGCGATAAACGGCCGCACCGTCCACACCAGCGCCGGCGGCAGCGCAAGCACCACGCCGGAAAGCGGCAGTTGAAACCCCACCAGATAGATCGAGAGCAGCGAGGCCTTGTCCGGCGATTGCAGCACCGCCGACAAGCCAAGACAGACCACGCTCATCGACGCGCCCACCGCACTGAGCACCATCAGTTGCGGCGCCCATTCACCGGGAAACTGGCACAGGAGCTTTACGAAAATCGTCATCCACGCCCCCTGCCCCGCGCCCAGCAGCGCAACGTAGATGAGCTTCGACCACGCATAGGCCGACGGACGCAGCCCCGACATGCGTTCCTTTTCGTAGAGCCCGCGCTCGGCGGCGATCTCTCGCGCACCGTTGTTGCTGCCCATGAGGCACAGCAGGATCACTTGGAAAATAATCAGCCCGGAAACCAGCGTGGCCGTCTCCGCCGCCGACTGCCGGTAGGAAGCGCGCGCCTGCAACGTCTCCAAAAATCCCCCCGCCTGATCCAGCGCCAGCCCCTTCATCTGCGGCAACCCGCCCAAGGCGAAAATCACCACAAGACACGGAAACCCGAACGTGATCGCCAGCGTAAGCGCCACGTAACCGCGATCCCGCAGCATCAACCGCAGACGCCGCTTCAACAACGTGCCCAGCTGGGATATCGCCGACGGACGGACTCGTGCCTCCGGCGGTGGAGGAGGCAGCTCGTCGACCTCCGCCTTCATCAAGACCCGTTCAGATTCTGCCCAGCGTCCCTGCCAATGTTCACGCGGCTGCTCGCTCAACCGGTCGTAGAGTTCCAGCGCGTCCGTGATACCAAAATGCGCCAGCATGGCCGGCAACGCTCCCTGAAAAACCACCGCCCCTTCCGAAACCACCGTGACGGTGTCGAACTGGGAAAGCTTCGCGAGATTGTGGATAACACACACCACCGTCTTCCCGCGCTCGGCCACGAGGGCGCGCAGCACGGCAAGAATCTGATCCTCGGAACGCGGGTCCAGTCCGCTCGTCACTTCGTCACACAAAAGGCATGCCGGATCCGTCGTGAGTTCCAACGCCAGCCCGAGCCGGCGCAATTGTCCGCCGCTGAGTTTTTCCACCAGCGTGCCGCCGCGTTCCGCAAGGCCGACCAGCTTCAGTAATTCTCCGATGCGCGCCGCCACGGTCGCATCATCCACCGCCTGATAAAGCCGCAGCGCGCAAGCCACCGATTCGGCGACCGTGAGTTTTCCGTGCGCGATGCTGAACTGCGGCGCAAACGCCACCTCGCGAAGCAGCGCGTCGCGCGACACCAGCGGACGCCCGTGCAGAAGAATTTCACCCTCCGACGGAAGGATGTCCAAAATGCCCTTGAGCAGCGTGGTCTTGCCGCAACCCGACGGACCGATGAGCGCATGCAAGCCGCCCGTGCCAAAACTCGCGCTGGCCCCATGAACCAACGAAGCGGCACCGAAGCGCGGACGGACCGTGAGATTACGACAGGCGAGCATGGGGTGATAGGGTAAGACGTTATGACCGTGGCCTCGGTAACGGGCCAAGCTTCATTTGACAGCAATCGCCGACTTCTACGCACTCGACTTCAACCCCGAGCCAAAACCAGCGCCATGATCGATGATTCCCCGTTCGTTCCCATCGCCTGCTCGCTGGTCATTCCGGTCATCGCGTGCCTCTGGGCCAGCCTGCACCTTCGCCGCAAGCAACGGCTGTTGCACGATCTGCCCACCTCCAAGGTTCGCGGCGTTTTCATCGGCCTGGTCGAGATCAAAGGAGCCGCCGAAGTTGAAAGCCCGTTCATCAGCTACCTCGCTGGAACCTCATGCGTGCACTACAATTGGCTTATTGAGGAACGCTGGTCGCGCACCGTTACAGAGACCACCACCGACAGCAAAGGAAACACCACAACCACCACCCGCACCGAAAGCGGCTGGACCAACGTCGCCAAAGGCGGGGAAAGCGCGCCTTTTTATCTTCAGGACGACACCGGGGCCCTGTTGATCCGCCCCGCAGGCGCGAAGATCGAGCCGGTCACACTGTTCTCCACGCAGGTCTCGCGCGGCGACCCTCTCTACTACGGCAAGGGTCCAGACACCTCGGTATCCAACTCCGACCATGTGCGCCGCTTTGTGGAAACCGGCCTCCCCCTGCATGCGCCGCTCTTCGTGGTGGGTCCCGCCCGTGAACGCGCCGACGTGGTCGCACCGGAAATCGCCGCCTCCCGCGACGCTTCCGAATTCCTCATCTCGACCCGCGCCGAGGAAAAAATTCAGTCGGGCCTTTCCCTCTGGTCATGGTTCTGGTGGGCCGCCGGCCTGCTCATTGCAAGCGCCCCCCTGATCTTCCTCATCGCGACGGCCGAAAAACAAAACTTCCCCGCCACCTACCCCGGCTACGCATCCCTGTTCCCAATCGGCTATCTCATCGCGACCGGCGCGGGTTGGATTTGGATGGCCTACAACAGCCTCGTCAGCCTGCGCCAACGCGTGCGCCAAGGCTGGTCGCTCATAGACGTGCAACTCAAGCGCCGCCACGACCTCATCCCCTCCCTCGCCACCACCATCGGCGCCCTGAGTGACCACGAGAGCAACACTCAGGAAGCCGTGGCCGCCTTGCGCGCCCAAGCCGCCGCCACCCCGCCCGGCGTAAGCGGCCCTGACTTCGAAGGCGTCGCGGCTCAGCTCCGCGTCGTCATCGAACGCTACCCGCAGCTCACCGCCCAGCCCGCGTTTGCCGCGCTGCACCGGCAGCTGGTGGAAACCGAGCAACGCATCGCCCTCGCCCGAACTTATTACAACGACATCGCCACCCACTTTGCCACCCGCATGGAAATCATCCCCGACCGCTGGGTCGCCGGCCTCGGCGCGATGAAACCGGAACCGCTGCTCGCAGCCGCCAGCTTCGAGCGCGCATCCGTGCCGGTCTCTTTCGCGCAGTAAACTTTACCCGTCCTCCAGTGCCCAAGCCTCTCCACCTCATCGTCGCCTGCTCCGAAAACCGCGTGATCGGTCGCGGCGGTCGTCTCCCGTGGTCCATCCCCGAGGACACCGCGTTCTTCCAAACTCAAACCCTGGGGCAGACCGTCATCATGGGTGCGCGCTCATTCGGCGAATGGCCGAGCTGCGTGCAGGGCCGCGACGTGGTCGTCGTCACCCACGATCCGTCCGCCCTGCCCGCCTCCGTCCATGCCGCCGCCAGCCTGACCGAGGCCATCGCCAAAGCCCAAACGCTGCGCGGGGACGTTTATCTGTGCGGAGGCCAGCGCATCTACGAGGAAGGCCTGCCGCTCACCGACCGGCTGCATCTCACACTCGTCCACACCGAGATCCCGGACGGCGATACGTTTTTCCCCGAGTGGCGCACCCTCTTCATCCGTGAGATTGCGCGTCGTGAAAGCCGCGACACCCGCTGGCGTTACACGTTTCTCACGCTGGAAAGGTAGGGCGCGTCGCAGTCCGACGCTCCAGTCCGGTTTAAACGTGGGAGCGAGCTTGCTCGCGAGGATCGGGCATCGCGAGCAAGCTCGCTCCCACCGTTCAGACCATCAGCGCCGCGTGCGCCTTGGCCACCTCGACATACTTGGCCGCCATCTTCACCAACCCCTCCTGCTCCGCCTCTGAAAGCGGACGCACGACCTTCGCAGGCGAACCGAAAACAAGCGAGCCGGGCGGACACACGAAACCCTGCGGCACGAGCGAATTCGCCCCCACCAGGCTGCGCGAGCCGATGCGCGCCTTGTCGAGCACGGTCGCGCCCATGCCAATCAGACAGCCGTCCTCGATCGTGCAGGCGTGGACAATCGCCCCATGCCCGATGGTGCAATCGTCTCCCACGACGACCCCGGCATCGTCGGACAGGTGGATCACCGCATTGTCCTGCACATTGGAACGCGCGCCGATGACGATGGTGTTGATATCGCCGCGAAGCACCGCCCCGTAGAAAACACTGCTGCCCGGCCCCAGCTTCACGTCGCCGACCACCGTGGCACCAGCCGCCACGAAGACCGCTCCGCTCACGTCGGGAGTCTTTCCCAAAAATTGGGCGAGGCGTTCATGAACGCTCATTTTTTATACCATTCGCCGTTTTCACGCTGAAGCCAGACACCCTTGGCGCTGCCATCCGCGATCTGCCGGGCGCGGGCCTTGCCCACAGCGTCGGCGGTCGCGCCCGTCTTTTGGGCGAGCACGGCATAGACAGTGGCACGGTCCGCATTCTCGGCCGCGGCAACCCCGCCGTCACTGCCGGCGCGAACGACCAGAAACCCACGGTTGTCTTCACCCAGGACGCCGGAGGTCTTGAGCGCGTCTATTTTGGAAACGCGTTGTTCCATACGGCCGCGCACCGCACCGAGATCCTCGGCGCGAACAACGGTGGCTCCAAACAGCAGGGCCGACACAAAAAGAAGACGGAAGAACAGGGATTTCATGATGTTCAAGGTTGGGCGGTCGGTTTGATGGTCGTGGATTTCTTGTCGATATCGCCGAAGAAGTCGTCGAGCGCCTTGTCCACCTTCACGTTGATATCGACGGTGGCATGGACCTCGATCGGATCCAGTCTGACATGAATGCATCCTGCGAAGAGGAGCACGAGACCGAGCGAAAGAAGGCAACGGATCATAAAGTGAGTTGATGTTGTTGGACGGGTGCTGGCAACGAAAGTTTCCTCAATGGCGCCCAAAAGAAATGCGGTCGCTCATGCCGAGCTTCAATACCTGCGAAAGCGGCCCCGAGACGTTGATGATGAAGACCACTTCTTTCACCGGACTCTTTTCTTTCGCGTTTTCCGCCTGCTCGGGGTGCGCGATCACCGTCACGCTGGCGGAGCGTCCCTTTTCATCGCCATCGGGAGTCAGGCGGACCTTGAGCGAGTCCACCCGCAGAGGCATCTTCCCCAATTCAATATCGGAAAGGGTGGCGTAAGCCGGGTTGACCGGGGCGAACCAGTTGGAAAACAGCTTCGGCAGATTTGGGATCAACACGAAACGAGCGGGTATTTTCGCCGTCAAAAACCCCGGCTTGGGCGCGAGCCGAAGCGACGTGAATTCGATTTCATCCAAATCCAAGGTTCCCTTGCCCGCCTGAAGTCCGGCCGCCTCGCTCCAACTCAAGCCCAGCTCACCGCTGATGCGGCCGCGCGCATCGGAGAGCATGGTGGGAACCAAGGCCACGACGTCCTGCAAACCCACCCGCTTCATATGAATCTGCACCTTCAAGGACGGAGGGGACAAAGGCATCGTAAACGGATCCGTCTCCACCGTGCCACCGGCGATTTCCACCCGCACCGCCGTGACGGACACCTCGCGCGTCCCGTTAAGAACCGCCCCCACCGACAAATTGCGCGCCCCGAAACGGGCCGTGCTGATCGTGCGCACCGCAAGCGTCACCGGGATCGTTCCATCAGGCAGCGCCGCCACGTCGATCTCGGCACTCACGGCAACTCCCTCCAACGTCCAGCCCTGCCCCGCATGTTTCACCACGCCGTCATTCCAGGAAATCTTAACCAGCCCCGACGGACGTCCTTGGCGGATGAGTCCTTCTCCAGTGATCACCACCGTTCCCTCTCCAGAAAGACCGGCCATATCTTTGCCTAAAACCGGCGCGAGGGCGGCCAGCCATGGCCCGACATCGATGCGTCCCTCCTCGATCCGCCATGACCCATCGCCCGTGGCGGCATCGAGCGTGGCGGTTGCCCTCAGGTGGGTGGCCGGGTCTTCGACGCTGAAAGCCAATGTGCGCACGCCTGCGGAGGGCGTGGCCGGCGTAAACGTCCACGCAAGCTGCGGACCTTCTTCGCCCAGCGGAAGCAGTTTTCCATGCAGTTCACCGCTCCAAACCGGCAGTTTCCAACCGGC